>Ga0194132_10001741_pt1 | contig 43249 bp, 38 predicted proteins | sample TA2KigOf80mmetaG_FD_148612 | JGI IMG/M metagenome (GOLD analysis project Ga0194132, IMG submission 148612) | Freshwater microbial communities from Lake Tanganyika, Tanzania - TA2015054 Kigoma Offshore 80m | ecosystem: Environmental > Aquatic > Freshwater > Lake | place: Tanzania: Lake... | reverse complement strand
GGCTGCGACTCGGTTGGGAGCGTCTTCGGGCGCATGTTCGCGATGCCGCCCCGTGAGACCCTCTACTTCACCCCGAACGACAAATTCTACGTCGTCAACTACATGGACTCCCCGTTCAACGTGTCGCGGGACCTGAGCCAGGAGCAGTGGCGCCTGACCGTGAAGGGGGAGGTCAAGAAACCTATGACCTTGGGCTGGCGGGATGTCCTCAACCGTGATTCTTTCGACCTGGTCTCGACCCTCATGTGCATCGATACCCTCCCCGGCGGCGACAGTCTGGGCAACGCGGCATGGCGCGGTATCTCCTTGAAAAAGCTGCTCGAGGACGCGGGCGCCGATGAGGAGATGGCGCGTGATGTCGTGTTCCGAGGCGCCGACGGGTACGACGACAGTATTCCGTTCACCCGCGCCATGCAGGATGACGTGATGTTGGCCTATCTCATGAACGGTGAAAAACTCCCCAAGGCCCATGGGTTCCCGCTGCGGCTCGTCGTGCCCGGTCTGTATGGAATCAAGAACGTCAAATGGATCATCGAAATTGAAGTCTACAACGGCGACTACAAGGGTTACTGGCAGCGGAAGGGCTGGACCGACGAGGGGACCATCAAGATCTTCTCGCGCATCGACAGTCCCGGCCACTATCAGGCCTTACAGGGTCCCGAACAGACCTTCCGCGGCATCGCCTTCGGCGGACCCAACAGCATCGCCAAGGTGGAGATCAGCTTCGACGTGGGCAAGACCTGGCACGAAGCCGAGCTCGAACCGCCCCTCTCCCCCTACTCCTGGGTCGTTTGGAACTACCGCTGGCGTCCGCCCAAATCCGGCAAGTTCCAGGTCGTCGTCCGCGCCACCGACACCAAAGGCCAGCAGCAGATCGAAGAAATGGTCCGCCCGCAGCCAGCCGGGGCGAGTGGATTGCACATCATCATTGCGGATGTCGCACACCTGTGAGATCGTCTCGGCTGAGAAACGGTTGAGGCGGTGATCCCATGACAGAAACCGATGGCGTGGCCCATCCTGTACATTCATGAGCGCATCTGCTGCAATCGCAGATCTACCCCGCCCAACCTGCGTCAGGCAGGACCGCTGTCCACCCCCCAATCACCATGAACCATCCTAATCCGTCCTTCATAACTCTACCATCGACCCTGCCACGAGACCTCACTGCCGGCTTGGTCGTGTTCTTCGTTGCAGTGCCCTTGTGTCTGGGAGTGTCATTGGCCTCCAATGCCCCGTTGTTCTCGGGGGTCTTGGCCGGGATCATCGGCGGCATCCTGGTGGGGATGTTGAGCGGGTCTCAGACCAGTGTTAGCGGCCCCGCCGCCGGATTGACGGCGGTTGTGGCGGCCCAGATAGTCTTGCTGGGGTCTTTCCAAACGTTCCTGCTCGCCGTGGTCATCGCGGGTCTGCTCCAAATCGTTTTGGGGATCGCTCGGGCCGGGTTCATCGCTGCCTTCTTTCCGTCCAGTGTGGTCAAAGGTCTGCTGGCTGCCATCGGCGTGATCCTGATACTGAAACAATTCCCTCACGTCCTCGGCCATGACACCGACCCGGAAGGAGATCTGAGCTTCCGGCAAGTGGATCACGAGACCACCTTCTCCGAATTCGGTCAACTGCTGGGAGATATTCATAACGGCGCGGCAGCGATCGGCCTGCTATCGGTCGTGTTGCTGGTAGTCTGGGACAAGTGGAAGCCGCTGAAGAGGTCGGTCCTTCCTGCCCCCCTGGCCGTGGTGCTGCTGGGCGTCGGAATGAGCTTGTTATTCTCGCAGTTCGGCGGGCGGTGGGCCATCGGGCCGAGCCACCTCGTGCAGATGCCGGTCACGGAGGACTTTGCCGGGTTCCTCGGGCTCCTGCTGTTACCAGACTTCTCGCAGTGGTCGAACCCGGCAGTGTACACCGCCGCCCTGACGATGGCAGCCGTGGCGTCGCTGGAGACGCTGCTGAACCTGGAAGCGATCGACAAACTGGACCCGCAACAGCGCGCCTCCCCTCCCAGCCGAGAACTCGTGGCTCAGGGAATCGGAAATGTGGCCACCGGGCTCATCGGCGGGCTTCCGATCACGTCGGTAATCATCCGCAGTTCTGTGAACATCAACGCGGGAGGAAAAACGAAACTCGCCACGATTGTGCACGGCGTCTTGTTGCTGGGAAGCGTGATCTTCGTACCCATGTGGCTGAACAGGATCCCCTTGTCCTGCTTGGCGGCAATTTTGCTGGTCACGGGGATCAAACTGGCCAGCCCAGCGCTGGTGAAACAGATGTGGAATGAGGGACGCTCCCAGTACATCCCCTTCGCCGTGACGGTGGGAGCCATCGTCCTGACCGATTTGCTGATCGGAGTCCTGATCGGAATTGCGGCGAGCATTGGCTTCATCCTCAGCAGCAATGTGCGACGCCCGCTCCGCTGCATCGTGGAAAAACATCTGGGCGGCAATGTCGTCCATGTCGAATTGGCCAATCAGGTGAGCTTCCTCAACCGGGCTGCCCTGGTCCGGGCTCTCCACGGGGTACCTCGTGGCGGTCATGTTTTGCTCGATGCGCGGGACACCGACTATATCGACCCGGACGTACTCGATCTGATTCGAGACTTCAAGGAGCAAACTGCGCCGGTTCGCGGCGTGGAAGTGAGCTTGTTGGGGTTTCAAAATAAGTATCAACTCCGGGACCAGACCCAGTACGTGGATTATTCCACACGCGAACTTCAGAGCGCGCTCACCCCGGAGCAGGTTCTGCAGATCCTGAAAGACGGCCATGCGCGTTTCCGCACCGGGCAACGGCTGACCCGCGACCTCGGTCGCCAGGTCAATGCTACGGCCGACGGGCAACATCCCCTGGCCATCGTACTCAGTTGTATCGATTCCCGCGCCCCCGCCGAATTGATCTTTGACTTGGGCGTGGGCGACATCTTCAGCATCCGCATCGCCGGAAATGTCACGAGTCGGAAGGTACTGGGTAGCATCGAATACGGGTGCGCCGTGGCCGGAGCCAAGCTGATTCTGGTCATGGGGCACACACGTTGCGGCGCTGTGACCGAGGCCGTCAACCTCATCTGTTCGACTCAAACCGCCGCCCAGGCTACGGGCTGCCAGCACCTCGAATACATCGTTCAGGACATTCAGCAATCGATCGACCCGCTCACGTGTCAGGGCCTCGCGCAATGCACGGCATCCGAGAAGGAAGCGTTCGTCAACGAAGTGGTCCGTCGGAACGTATCGCGTGTGGTCGAGACGATCCTTCAGCAGAACCAGACGCTCACCCGACTCGTCCGGGACGGACGCATCGCAATCGTCGGCGCGACCTACGATGTCGTTACAGGAGATATCGAATTTGCGCCGGATGCGGTGGGTACCGTAAGCGCCTCCACATCTGACCCCAGTGAAACGGAGAACTTTCAAGCTCAATAGCCACACGGGCGAGAAAGCTCACAGGTTCCATTCCGGCCCGGCCTCGCACGATCCTCTCCGGCATCAAGCAGATCTCACGATCTCTTCATCCGCGGGAGGAAGACACTCATGCCTTCTCCTGACGCACAACAGATCATCGAGACGCAACGACAGGACTGGAACCGCGTCGCCCTCGACTGGGAGGAGTGGGACGAGAAATTCGACCGTCCGCAGCCACAGGTGCCCGATGCCCGAACAAGGGATGGGTTAGAATAAAACCCCGGCCACGAAACAAGGCTCCGCTGGGGAGAACATATGATCAGGAAACTCGCATCCGGCGGGTATCGGTTGTATTCACGAAAGAAGAAACCGAAGACCGGCAAGCGGCGGAATCTCGGCACGTTCAAGTCGCTTGCTGCGGCGAAGAAGCACGAACAAGCCATGCCCACCATCAGGGCGGTTCCGCCTTTGGGATTCCCGAAGATAAGGAGCACCGTGGGCTTCATGTCGAGCCCCACGTTCTTTGCCTCTCCGCTATGGTCGATACGGGCAAAGATTTTCATGCCCTTCTCCGTGACGGCCTTCTCGATCCGGTCAATTGTTTCGTGGACCGAATACTTGCTGGATTTGGTCACCAAATTGCCGCCCGCATGAGCCGCTCCCGCGCACAGGAAAGCGACCGTCACACTCATCCACAGCAGACTTTTCAACAGTTCATTCAGAAACCTCATGAATCACTCCTTTGATCGGAATCGCCATCCTGGGAGTTACGATATATCTCCTCGATCTCGCGTTTGGTCAATTCTCGCCAGTGGCCTGGCTGGAGGCCTCCCAGCCCAATCGGGCCGATCGCGATTCGAATCAGTCGTAACGCTGGGTGCCCCACCGCGGCGGTCATGCGTCTGACCTGTCTGTTCAGCCCCTCCCGCAGCGTGATTTCGAGCCAGGTAGTCGGCACGGATTTGCGGAACCGGATCGGCACGGGACGATCGGGAAGCTCCGGGGCGGCCGGCAACAGGTGAACCTCCGCGGGCCTCGTGCGTTTGCCGTTGAGCAGGATGCCCTGTCTCAACTGGGCCAAGGCTTCTTCGCTGGGGATGCGCTCCACCTGAACCAGATAGACCTTCGGAAGCTTGTGCCGCGGGTCCGTGATGTGATGCGCCAAGGAGCCATCCGACGTCAGCACCATGAGCCCTTCGCTATCCGCATCCAATCGGCCGGCCGCATAGACCCCGGGGATTTTCACAAACTCGGCCAACGTCGGCCGCCCCTTCGCATCGGTAAAACAGGGAAGGACGCCATAGGGTTTATTGAATGCGACCGTGCGGGATTTCGGCTTCAACCCTAATTCCGTTGGCAGAGGAGAATGGCGTCAGAAGCGCGGCTATTTCCCAGGTCGTTTCCTGGCCAGATTCCAGAAGCCTCGTGGGTCCGTAATCAGCATATCCGGAACGTGATCACGAACATCCAGGAGGTCTTTATCCCCCGTGACCAGCACGTCGGCCTTGGCGGCTAGGGCCGAGGCCAGAATCCACAGATCATCCTCGTCGCGAACTCGAATTGCGGGAATGGTTTTCGGCTTGGCGTGAACCGTTTGGTTTTCAAGGAAGTCCACAATCTCGGCGGCAAGCGTTTCGGACAGGTGGAGCTTCTGGGCAAGGACCCGTCGGACTTCCTCCAGCACGACCTCCCCTGTCACCAGCTCATGTTCGGCCAGCACCAGGCGGATGACGTCGGCACACAACCCCCGCGTCGCAAACCCGCTTACCAGGACGTTGGTGTCGAGAAAGACTTTCACGACACCGCTTTGAAGATATCCTCATCGGTGAGATACCCACGTGCCTCGGCGAAGGGCATCGTCTTCTGCCGGAGTTGCTCGAACATGAGCAGCGAGAGCTGGCGCCGCAGGGCATCGCGCACCACGTCGCTTCGCTTGCGCTTTGAGCTGCGACAGAACTTGTCGAGCAGCTCCTCCAGCTCGTCGTCCAGTCGTATGGTCACCACATTCTTCATGTCAGACAATGTAATACAATTCAGATGGAAGGGCAAGGTATGAAGAACAACGTGGAGATGGCGGCTGATCTTGGATTCACCGGTGAGAACGCACGGCCACTGGTCAGGAGCCCGGCTTGAAGCCGTCGGTCACGCAATAGGTGGGCATCAGCTCACCGCCGTGCCCTTCGGACTTGTGGGTCCAGATCCGCAGGATACCTTGCTTATCGAACGTGAGCACATATTCGTCGCACCAGGTTCCTGCTGCTCCCCACTTATTCGCTGGGCCCGGATCTTCGTAATACACTTGGTAGACCCAGATCGGCCTCCCATCCGATGCAGTGGCCGTGAACTTGGGCGCTCCCAGATGCTGCCGAACCTCCTCTTGAGTGGCACGGTCCTGAGCCGATTCCAGGTAGAGCGTTTCCTTGGCAACAAACAGGGTGCACCCCGTTCCCAGCAGGAACAGACCGACGAATAGAGTCATCACGAGCGCCTTCACTGCAAACCTCTCCGCTCGATCACCCGTGTTGATGGCCCCTGCTCCACCGGTCTCAGACAGCGACATGAGTTCTGCTAACAGACGCAGGCGGGCCCGTCATTTCTTGGCCGCAGTGCGAGCCAGTTGTTTGAGGCGCGGGTCCGTCTCGTTCGCCAGGCGGGCCAGTGCCTTGGCCGCGCGAGGATCCGAGATCTGCGCCAGCGCATAGGCCGCCGCAGCACGGACATCAGCGGGCCAGCGCTTGCGGAAGCGGAGGAGGCCAGCGGGTGCCAGGATGCTCGTCATGAGATAGTACGGCCGGTAATTTTCCTGCATGGAGCCGGCGGTTCGGACGAGGTACGCTTCCATGCCTTGCAGCATGCGACGGGTCGCATCGAGGAACGTGGTCTTTCCCATGCCGGAGCCGCCCTCGACTAGGACGAACTGGCTCTGGCCCTGGTCAAAGAGCCGGCTCACCCCCTCCACCTGTCCAAGCTGCTCCTCGCGGCTGCAGATCATGCCGCTGCTGAGCTGCTGCAAGGCCACTTTATCGGAGATAACATGCTGCTCGTCCGAGACATTCGCCACGCGGTCACGGCCGGCCTGCTTGGCCTGGTAGAGAGCGGTATCGGCCTTCTGAACCAGCGCCTTGCTGGTCTGGGCATCCTCCGGCGCCGTCGCCACGCCGATGCTGAGGGTGAGGTGCAACTCGGACCCCTTCTCAAGCCGCAGCGGCTCGGCGTGCATCCGCTTCAGCAGCCCCTCGCCCAACGTCATCGCCTCGTCCTTGCAGCCGTCCGGCATCAGGATCATGAACTCGTCGCCGCCGTATCGGATCGGCAACCCCCGCTCACCGGCCACCTCCTTGAGGAGCCTCGCGACGTGAACCAGCGCCTGATCACCGGCCTCATGGCCGTGGGTATCATTGATCTTCTTGAAATAGTCCACTCCATCATCAGGAGAGAGACACGAGCGGCATCGAGCTCTTCCCATCGCACCTTGTGCTCGAAGTAGTTGAGGAGAAAGCGGCGGTTCGGGATTCCCGTCAGCTCATCCTCGAAAATAAGGCGCGCGGGGTCTTTCCCGAGCTGTTGGATGGATGTGACTAGATCTTCGTACTGCATGAGTCCGACCCTAAAGCAGAACGCCGAGCGAGCACGACGCCGCCCCGCGCTGGGATGCGTGACTCCAGCACCCGGCGCTAACTTTTTGCTGGCTGGCTGGTGTGGTATCGTCCACGGGGGTTGCCCAGAAGGCTTTAGTTGGTACTGTAACCGAAAACAGGAGGAACTGAAAGCGATTTTATGGAGAACCGCGAATACCCCTCGGGCGGCCACGTGGGGGCTACAACGCCGGCTTCCGGACGCCGGAGTCACAACGGTCCGGCATCATTTCACCACCATGCAGGTACGACGCGTGGGTCCACCGCCGGAGCACACCGCCGGCGTCGAACGTCAACACATATTCATCGCACCAGGACCCGGTCGAAGCCCGCGAATTCTGGCTGCCGGCCTCGATGTCGCGAACCTCATATACCCACTGAGAATCACCCGCAGGAGTGGACGCCGTCCGTAGCGGGGGCCCAAGCTGCTCACGCACCTCCTCTTGCGTCGCCCGATCCTGTGCGGTCCGTAGGTACCGGGACTCTTTCGCCTCAAAGACCGCGCACCCGCCGACCGCCGCCACCAGACCTACCCACATGAGGCATCGCCACGGAGTCATCGTGCACCTCCCGCGCAGGACGGCTTTGTGGGTTCTTACAACGCCTGTTTCCGGACGCCAAGCGTGGAGTTGCACGAAGCCGGCATCGTCTCCCCGCCGTGCAGGTACGACGCGTGGGTCCACCGCCGGAGCACGCCGCCGGTGTCGAACGTCAGCACATATTCATCGCACCAGGACCCGGTCGAGGCCCAGGAATTCTGACTGCCCGGCTCGATAGTATAGACCTCATAGACCAAGATCGTCTCCCCCGTCGGGCTGGTCGAAGTGACGCGCGGCGGCCCAAGTTGCTGCCGTACGTCGTCCTGCACCGCCCGCCCCTGTGCCAGTTGCAAGTAGCGACTTTCCTGTGGCACAAACACAGTGCACCCGGCTGCCAGCATGACGAGGATCAGAGAAAGCGACGCGAGATGGGTCTTCATGGGAGCACCTCGTGAAGGGCGTTAAGAGCCAGCGGTACATCTTTATTATATCCTTTATTTTCCTCAAGAAAAACTGACCGACCTCGTTTATACTGAGACCGGATCAGGCTGGCGGCCCAGCCGGCTGTTGAAGAAGAGCGAGGAATTTCATGATTGTACCCAGCCAGTCGATCAGTCAGACCTATCGCATCGCCTTGTTTTCTCTATTGATTCTCTTCGTCCTCATGCCTGTCCTCCCAGCGGCACAGGCTGAGCCGCCCGATGACCGTCTCGCTCAGGCGGTCGAGCGGGCCAAGCAGTCAACGGTCGGCATCCTGAACGCCACGCCGGAGGCCCGTCAGTCCGGCTACGATGTCCAACTCTCGCTCCGCGGTACCGGAGTCCATCTCCACGACGGGTACATTGTCACCGCGCGTCATGCCGTCGAGCGTCAGGACGGCAGCAAGGTCATCATTCCCGAGACGATCTTGATCCTGACCCAACAGTTGGAGGAGTTGCCGGCTCAGGTCGTCGGCGGGACCGCCTACCTGGATCTCGTGCTGTACAAGCTGCAGGACAAGACGGTCGCGTTGGAGGCTATGACCGTTTCGTTCGCGGACAAAGAAGCGTCACCGGGTCAGGAAGTCTTTACCGTGGGCTATCCCCTGGGGTGGGGCCCGACGGTCGCCTTTGGACGGATCGGCAACCCCAACACGTTTCTTCAAACGGTGGACACCAGGCTGCTCCAATCCGATGTCCCTGTCTGCAGCGGCAATTCCGGCGGCGGGCTGTTCAACCACCAGGGCGAGCTCGTCGGCGTCATGCACGCGATCATCAAGACGGACGAGGCCCAAGGCGGCCACGGGTGCAGCCGGCTCGCCTTTGCCGTTCCGGGCATCCTCGCGAAAAAGATCGTGGGCACGCTCCTTGAAGGAAAGCAACCAGGGTTCTCCCGGCTGGGCATTCAGATGAAGGCCGTCAAAGTAGGGACCCGGTGGGGGCTGGCCGTCGGGCAGGTCTTCGAGCCGGCTTCAACAGCCGGCGTTCAGAAGGGCGATGTGTTGCTCGCGATCAATGACATGGACATTCAGAGCGCCGCGCAATTGAAGAATTTCCTGATGGAACACACAGCGCCCGGGCAGCAGGTCACTCTGCGTGTCCTCCGGGGGGACAAAGAACTGTCGCTGACAATCACGCTGGGCGGCGCCTAGCCGCGGATGTCGCGCTTGTCATCCATGCCTCCGGGGACGCAGTACATCGGCATCAGCTCCCCGCCGTGCACATAGGTTCGGTAGGTCCACCGGCGCAGCACGTTCTGCCGGTCGAAGGTCAGCACGTATTCATCACAGCGCATGCCGATCGAGGTCCACCGACTGCCCGGCTCCTCCTCCCGGATCTGATAGACCCAGACCGCCTCCCCGGCCTGCGTGGAGGACACCAGATTCGGCTTTCCCAGTTGCTGCTGGACCTCATCCTGCGTCGCTTGATCCTGGGCGGAGCGCAAGTACAAGGTTTCTTTCGGGATGAGCAGCGAGCAGCCCAGGACCGTGATGACCAGACTTCCGAAGAGCAGAGACTGAACCAGGGATTTCATGGCCCACCATACCTCGCTTGCGAGTACCCGCCAGTTCGATCAAACCTGGCGGGAGAGGTTTCTTGCCTCCAGTGATTATTTCCCCATACCACACTTCGTGTGAACCGCGGGCTCTTTATCGTTTTTCGAACTTGTGCCCGCGGAGAAACACCTTACTTAGAGACCTTTCCTCTCCTAGACACCGGGCTCGCTAGACCGGCTCCTCTTGCCGATACTTACAACCTACCATGTTTCTCCTCTTCACGCCGCTCGTGAATCACCAGATGGTTCCGGTCCGAATCATCAACCATCGCGGCGACCACATCCAACTCCTGAGATGTATTGCGAACGACTTCCCCCGTCAGATTTCCTGTCAGAACCGTGAGGCGGCGAGGGTCACGTCGGCACGAGTCCAGGCCTGTCGGAAGCGGGTCTCAACCGCGGCGGCTTCCGTTGCGGCCTGTCCGGCCTTGAGGCTTTGGACGAGCCCCATCAGGGCCCACCCGTTCTCAGGATGACGCTTCAAGTCTTCCTGGTAGACTGCGACAGCCTCGGTTGCGCGCCCGGCGGCAAGCAGCGCAGCGCCCAGGGAGTGGCGCACCGGATAGTACCAGTCAGGTGGCTCCATGTAGCGGAGCGCATCCTCCAAGCGGACTGCCTCTTCAAACAGCCGGATTGCCTCTCCCGCATCTCCCCGCCTGGCAGCAGTCTCGCCCGCGACGACCTTGTCCGCAATCTTCAGCAGCGGGGCAGCTTCTTTGTATGAATCCGATCGGTCTTTGGAAAGCACCTCAACAGCGGTTTTCAGATGCCTCCGTTCTCCCTCTGCCTTTTTAAACTGCCCCTTGGCGGCAAACGCCAGCCCTCTGGCGTAATGCCACATGGCCCTGGTATAGAGCCGTGCCTCCGGCGGGGCCGGCTCTCGCAGCACCTCGTCCCACCGTCCGAAGCGGACAAGACTCAGCACCGGCGTGGCGGTGAACTGTTCCAGCCAGAACTCTCTTTCGTGGTCCGCATGGTCCTGGCTGACCTTCGCGGCAAGCTCGCGCGCCACCCGGATCGCCTCCTGACTCCGCCCTTCCATGAGCAAGGAGGCCCACAGGAAATGCAGATTGTGCAGATAGTAACCGGTTGGGTAGACCCCGACGAGGTGACGATGATCGAGATACTCCTCGTCCACGGCCGCCGCATGGGCGTTCCGTTCTGCCGCCTCATGGTACAGACCCACTCGCATGTAAATATGGGCCGGCATGTGGACGAGATGCCCGGCCCCCGGCATCAACTGAGGCAGACGGCGCGCGCAGGCCAGGGCCTTTTCGGGGTGGGACGAGGCCTCGACCGCGTGGATATAGAAGTGGCAGGCGCCTGGATGATCCGGGTGCCTGGTCAGCACCCTTTCCAACGTTGTGAGGATCTCCTCCGTTCCCGGTTGCGCCTGGCCATCCTTGGCCCAGAAGTCCCAGGGTCGCAGGTCCATCAGCGCTTCCGCAAACAGAATCGCTGCGTCCGGGTCTTCGGGAAAGCGTGTCGACAGGGCCCGCATCGCCTCTGCATAGGCCTGGTCCTGCACCTCCGGCTTGGCCTCCGGCGCTGGCGAATACCGGACGGCCAGGGCGGCGATGTAGGCCTGTTCCGGCTCGCCGACTCCAGCGGCCAGGGTCTGCGCCCGCTGAATCGCCTCATAGGCCCGGCGCTCCTGGTCCTTGTCCCTCGGCGCATTAATGTTCGGCCCCAGCGCCAGCGCGATCCCCCAATAGGTCATCGCCGCCTTGGGGTCCAGCCTGGCTGCTTCTTCGAACGAGTAGATGGCCTCCTCGTGGTTGAAGGCATAGAGGAGGCGCAATCCTTGATCAAAGTACCGCTGGGCCTCTCGTGAGTCGGTCGTGATGGGATGGTGCAGGGTGCCGAGGTTCTCATAGAGCGGGGGCGGACCGGCTGGCTTGCTCTGGTCCGATAACGCGGACGACGCCACCGGCGCGACAAGCAGCGTGACGCCTCCGACAAGACTCAGCGCGATGAGCCATCGGGCCGAGGCACGCGTCAAGACGATCATCCAGCAGCTTAGGATCTGAAAGGCCACAACCCCTTCCATACCAAACTTCGTTTGAACCGCCACGTTCGATCAACTCGTGGCGGATAGTTACTTTGCCCCCAGTGAAATATTCTCTTCAAGCAGCTCAGCGGGAATGGAAGTTGGACTCCCGTTCATATGATCTTCTCCACCAGCCCTGCCGCCCTGGCACAGGGTTCCTGAGAGAGGTCGGTCGCTCTGGTCATCACAAAAGTCGCGGGTATCCGCTCCCAGTGCCGCAGGTCCGGCTCGAGCGCCCACTTCAACACCTTCGGCGCCTGGCTCATGAGGACGGTCCCGCTCCGTACAGACACCTCGCACAGGGAGCCACCCCGATGGCTTGAGAGTGACGCATCGGCGACGCAGCCGCCCACGGCGAGCGCGGCGCCCGCAGCCACCGGCACCAGGCTGTAGGTCACGCCGATCGGAAGCCTGATCCAACTCTGCAGGTGGAGGAGCGGATGGTACGCATGGCTGTGGCGCACGGCCAGCTTCTCAAACCAGCTTTGCGTCGAAAGGCGGGCCCCCGTTTCGGACATGCAGGGGGTCGTAAATGGTCTCGCCGGCCAGACCGAAAAGTAGCCATTGGTCGAACCAGTGAACTGCAGGTCCCACTGGACCTCTGGAAACGTTCCCACCGCATAGAGGTGCCATGGCAAAGCGGCCGGTGTCCCGTGGTCGATCCGTTCCACTTGCTGCGCGGCGAACGATCGGACGGCCTCATCAGGGTCGTGAAACGGACTCCGCACGTCTCGAAGACGCAACCAGTCCACGCGCGCCTCGGCCAGCTCGCCCAGTCGTTCCCACATCACCGCTGACAGCAGAAGATTGACCGGGTCCTCGCCATAGTTGTACAGCGGTGCGAACAGCTCATGATCCAACCGCCTGAGCTCGACCTTGGCTTCCTCGGTCTTCTGGAGGTTGAGATAGCTGGCGGCGAGCAAGACGCCCAAAAAGCCCCGCTCGTAGCTTTCCAACACGTACTCGGTCAGCGTGCCGTCGGGAAGAAAGATGCTCGCGGTCTCTCTCGTGACTGAAAAAGTCTTGTACCGATATTCCGACTGGGCCTTGGCGCCGGACGTGGCGACCGTGCGATAACAACGTTGCGCGAAGGCGGCCGCCAACCGATTGAGCGTCTCGATCCGGTTGGAGAAATCCATCCCCTGCTCCACCTCGGAGCACCTGGCAGCGGTCGTTTGCGGGAGACCGGCATACTGGCAGCCGGCGAGAAGGAGGAACACTCCGAGAAGAGACCGCCGGCATCCTTGAGCCAGCGATGATTTCAATACAAGGAGAGATGTACCGTCTAAAGGCCGAAGAAAACTCGGCATAGACCGGCTCGCTGGCCCGCTAGTCGACGAGATCTAACTTGATCTTCAGGTCCTTCAACTGGTCCTGCGCTACCGGCGACGGGGCGTCGGTCATCGGGCACTGGGCCCTTTGAGTCTTGGGGAAGGCGATGACGTCGCGGATTGAATCGGCTCTGCCGAGCAGCATGATCAGCCTGTCTAAGCCGAAAGCGATGCCGCCATGGGGTGGCGCCCCGTACTCAAGCGCCTCCAGCAGGAACCCGAACTTGGCCGCTGCTTCCTCCTTGCCGATGCCGAGCAGGTCGAACACCTTGCTCTGCACGTCCCGGCGATGAATGCGGATGCTCCCGCCGCCCAATTCGTTCCCGTTCAGGACCAGGTCGTAAGCCTTGGCCCGCACCGACAGGGGGTCTGTCTCGAGCCGCAGCAGATCCTCATCCATCGGCGACGTGAAGGGATGGTGCAACGCGACATAACGCTTGCCCTCCTCGTCATACTCGAGCAACGGGAAGTCAACGATCCACAGAGGCTTCCAGGCTTGCCTGTCCACCAGATTCAGCTCGTCGCCGAGCAGGAGGCGCAGCCGGCCCAGCACATCATGGACGATCTTGGGCTTATCCGCGCCAAAGAGGAGGAGATCGCCAGGCTTGGCATCCGGGGCCGACGCGAGCAGTTGCTTCCCATCGAGGAACTTGGCGATCACGGATTCGAGTTGCCCCCCCTGTGCGACCTTCACCCAGGCCAGGCCCTTGGCCCCCCATCCCTTGGCTGTCTCGCCGAGCGCGTCGATCCGGCTGCGGGGCATCGTCGCGCCCCCTTTGACAATTAAGGCTTTCACAATACCGCCCTTCGCAACCGCATCCTTGAACACCTTGAACTCACTCGTGGCCGCGAACCCGCTCATATCCAAGAGCGGCATTCCGAAGCGCAGGTCCGGCTTGTCCGACCCGTAGCCGCCCATGGCCTCGACATAGGTCATGCGCGGGAATGGAGCCGGCAGTGCAATCCCAGCGGCCTCACGAAAGACCAGGCGGAGCATCTGCTCCATCGAGCCCATCACCTGGTCACGATCCACGAAGGACATTTCAAGGTCGATTTGTGTGAACTCCGGCTGGCGGTCATTGCGGAGATCCTCGTCACGGAAGCAGCGGGCAATCTGGTAGTACCGGTCCATCCCGCTGACCATGAGGATCTGCTTGAACAGTTGCGGTGATTGCGGGAGCGCATAGAAGCTTCCCGGATTCACTCGGCTCGGCACCAGATAGTCCCGCGCCCCTTCGGGCGTGCTCTTGGTGAGCATCGGGGTTTCCACTTCGAGGAACCCCTGTCCGTTGAGATAGGAGCGCACCTTCTGCGTGACCTCATGGCGGAGCGTGAGCAGCTTCTGCATCTTCGGCCGCCTGAGATCCAGATAGCGATGTTTCAGACGCAGGGCCTCGGTGACCTCCGCTTCATCCTCGATGACAAAAGGCGGGGTCTTGGCCTCATTCAGGACTTCCACGTCCTTGACCAGGACTTCGATCTCTCCGGTCGCCAGGTCGGGATTGGCCGAACCTTCCGGCCGTAAGGCCACGGTGCCGGTGACGGCCGCCACGAACTCGCTGCGCAGGATGTGGGCCCCTTGATGAGCCGAAGCGCTGATCTCGGGATTAAAGACGATCTGCGTGATCCCCTGCCGGTCCCGCAGGTCGATGAAGATCACGTTCCCGTGGTCCCGCCGGCCCTGCACCCACCCGTTGAGCGTGACGGTCTGGCCCACATGACTGCGGGACAATTCGCCGCATTGATGCGTTCGGGCAATCATGGCCGCCTCCGACGGCGGAGGCTAGGGGCTAGTGGCTCGGGGCTAGTGGTAAAACCGTCAGTTCCATTCCCCTTCGCCTCGTGCCTCGCGCCTCGCGCCTCGCGCGCTCGAACGAGCGCGCGCAACGCGTTGGCTTCCCGGTCGGTCAGATACCGGTACCGGCCGGGAGGCAAGTCACCCAGGCTGAGTGGGCCGAACTTCACGCGCGTGAGCCTGATGACCGGATGGCCGACCGCTTCCAACATCCGTTTCACCTGATGCTTGCGTCCCTCATGGATCGTGACCTCCAGCCAGGAATTCTCTTCCACCTTCCGCACCTTCCGCACGGACGCCGGCGCCGTCATGCCGTCATCCAGTTGCACGCCCCGCTCCAGCGACGCAATCTCCTCATCCGTGAGCACACCCTTCACCTTGATCAGGTAGGTCTTGGCCACATGGTACCGCGGGTGCAGGAGCGTCTGGGCCAGTTCCCCCTGGTTCGTCAGCAACATCAAGCCTTCGCTATCGTAATCCAGCCGGCCTACGGGAAACACACGGAGCCCGACGCCGATCAGGAGATCCGTGATCGTCGGCCTCCCCACCGGGTCGCTCAAGGAGGAGACACAGCCTTTCGGCTTGTTGAGCATCAGGAAGACAGAAGGGGGCACCGGTTTGAGATGCCGGCCGTCCACCTTGACATGGTCCCGTTCCGGGTCGACTTTCGTGCCCAACTCGCGGATGACCCGACCGTTGACCGTGACCCGGCCTTCCGCGATCATAGTCTCCGCCTTGCGGCGCGAGGCCAGCCCGGAATCGGCAATGGCCTTCTGGAGCCTGACGGCTCCCGGCGAGTGGCTAGGGGCTAGAGGTAAGTGGTGGGAACCCGCCTTACTTTTTTCACCACGCTCGTTTCGCATTTTGCCCCTTGCCGCTCGCCTCTAGCCTCTTGCCCAGCCTTACTCCCATTCTATGGTGCTGGGCGGTTTAGAGCTCAGATCGTAGACGACCCGATTGACGCCCTTCACCTCGTTGATGATTCGGTTCGAGATCGTCCCCAGCAGCTCAGGGGGCAGCCGGGCCCAGTCGGCGGTCATCCCGTCCAGGCTGGTCACGGCCCGGATCGCGATCACGTGCTCGTAGGTCCGCTGGTCTCCCATCACCCCGACCGTCTTAACCGGCAGCAGCACCGCAAAAGCCTGCCAGAGTTCCCGGTAGAGGCCGGAATGTCTGATTTCCCGCTCGACGATCGCCTCGGCTTCGCGCAACATCCGCAGACGTTCGGCGGTCACGGGGCCCAGGATGCGGATCGCCAGGCCGGGCCCGGGGAACGGCTGGCGCCAGATGATTTCGTCCGGGAGGCCCAGCTCCTTGCCCAGCACGCGGACCTCGTCCTTGAACAGTTCGCGCAAGGGCTCGATCAGGCGCAATTTCATCCTCGTGGGCAGACCGCCCACGTTGTGATGCGTCTTGATCGTCGCCGAGGGCCCTTTGAAGCTGACGCTTTCGATCACGTCCGGGTAGAGGGTCCCTTGCACGAGGTAGTCCACCTTGCCGAGCCGCTTCGCTTCCGTCTCGAAGTTCCTGATGAAGAGCCGGCCAATGACCTTCCGCTTCCGCTCAGGGTCGGTCACGGTTCGCAAGGCCGCCAGGAACTGCGCCGAGCTGTCGAGCACCCGGAGGTTCATCTTGAAGTGTGAGGCGAAGGTGCTGCGGACCTGCGGCTCTTCGCCCTGCCGCAACAGGCCGTTGTCCACAAAGACGCAGGTCAACTGTTTGCCCACCGCACGGTGTGCCAGCACGGCCGCCACCGAGGAATCCACCCCCCCGCTCAAGGCACAGATCGCTTGCCGGTCCCCGACTGCTTCGCGGATCTGGCGGACCGCCGTCTCCACGTAAGAGCTCATGGTCCAGGTCGGCTTGCAGCCGCAAATATCGTAGGCGAAATTTTGCAGGATCTTGAACCCACCCTCCGTATGCGCCACCTCAGGATGAAATTGCAGGCAATAGATTCGACGATGGCCCCCCACCGACTTCATGGCCGCAACCGGCGAGTTGCCGGTATGGGCGATCGAGCGAAAACCTTTGGGCATCCGCTCGATCCGGTCGCCGTGCGACATCCAGACCGTGAACGAGGGGCCGGCCGAAATCCCCTTGAACAGATCGGAGGCATCGTCCGCCGTCAGCTCCGCGCGGCCATATTCCCTGTGCGAGGCCTTCGCCACTTCACCGTCCAGCAAGTGGGTAACCAGTTGCATCCCGTAGCAGATGCCCAATATCGGCAACCCCTCTTCTAAGAGCCGCTGCGGCACCAGCGGGGCCTTCCGGTCGTAGACACTGGCCGGTCCCCCGGAGAAGATCAGGCCTTTGGGGCGATAGGCGAGGATCGTAGCCAAGGGAGCGTTATAGGGGAAAATCTGGGAGTAGACCTGCGCTTCACGGATGCGGCGGGCGATGAGCTGGGTGTACTGGGACCCGAAGTCGAGGATGAGGATTCTATCGTGCCACTGTTCCATGAAGAAGCATTCAGTTTTCAGCAATCAGTTTTCAGCAACGAGAGGGGGCCGGACTGGGGAATGCCTTTGGCGGTTTCGATGGACTGCAGAAAGACCTTCTTCGATTTGGCTGACTGCTGATGGCTGATCGCTCACTCCGATTCCGTCCGGTAGTTGGGAGCTTCCTTGGTGATGATCACGTCATGTACGTGGCCCTCGCGGAGACCGGCGAGAGTCTGCCTGATGAACGTGGCCTTCTGCTGGAGCTCCTGAATTGTACGGCAGCCGCAGTAGCCCATGCCGGACTTGACGCCTCCCACGAGCTGATAGACGACGCCCGATAGGGTTCCCTTGTAGGGCACTCGGCCTTCGATGCCCTCAGGCACCAGCTTGGGGGTGGGCTGTCCGGCCTGAAAGTATCGGTCCCTCCCGCCTTTTTCCATGGCTCCCAGCGACCCCATTCCACGATAGACCTTATAAGTCCGCCCCTGGAACAGGACGGTCTCGCCCGGAGACTCCTCTGTCCCGGCCAGGATGCCGCCGATCATCACCGCGGACGCCCCTGCCGCCAAGGCCTTGGTAATGTCGCCGGAATACTTGATGCCCCCGTCCGCGATCACCGAGACCCCGCTCCCGGCCAGAGCGGCGGCACAGTCCGCGATGGCGGTTAACTGAGGCATGCCGGCTCCGGATACGATCCGGGTCGTGCAGATGGAGCCGGGCCCGACTCCGACCTTCACGGCGTCCGCGCCGGCTTTCGCCAGGTCTTTTGCCGCAGCGGCGGTCGCGATGTTGCCCGCGACCACTTCCATCGCGGGGTACTTCTGCTTGATCAACCTGACCGTGTCCGCCACACTTCGTGCGTGGCCGTGGGCCGTGTCCACCACCACCATGTCTACCCCGGCCCTTTCCAGCAACGGCACCCGCTGTTCCGCATCGGCCCCGACCCCCACCGCTGCGCCCGCCCGCAGGCGCCCGTGGCCGTCCTTGCACGCGTGGGGATACTTGATGCGCTTTTCGATGTCCTTGATCGTGATCAGTCCCTTGAGCTCGAACTTCCTGTTGACGACCGGCAGCTTCTCGATTCGGTACTCGTGCAGGATTTCCCGTGCCTTCTCGAGGCTGGTGCCTTCCGGGGCCGTCACCAGTTTCTCTTTGGTCATCACTTGGGAAACTTTGAGATCCATCCGGCTTTCAAACCGCAGATCGCGGTTGGTCAAGATGCCGACCAGCTTTCCGTTCTTGGTCACGGGAATCCCCGAGATCCGGTACTTCGTCATGATCTGGTGCGCATCGCGAACCGTCTGGTCCGGCGAGATCGTAATGGGATCAAAAATCATCCCGCTCTCGGACTTTTTCACCTTATCGATCTCAGCCGCCTGGTCGGCCGGAGAAAGCACGCGGTGGATCACGCCCATCCCGCCTTCACGCGCGAGGGCGATGGCCAGACGCGCTTCCGTCACCGTGTCCATGGCGGCGCTCAGGATCGGAATGTTGATCGTGATGTTCCGCGACACGCGGGTCTGCGTGCTGACCTCGTTGGGGAGCACTTCGGACTTGGCCGGCACCAAGACGACATCGTCGAAGGTCAGCCCGACTCGTACTTCTTTATCGATCATGGAAGTCCCGTGCAGCAATCCTCAGCCGGTGCAGCTCAGCGATGGACAAGAATTTTTTGGAATCTAACACAGCCGTTCGAGAGGGTCAAGGCAGGCGCAAGCGGCTTCGGGAATCCGCCGCCAGGGTTCGCGGCACGGTCGAACCGCTACCTAGTTGCCTCGGCTGCCTTGTCGCCGAGGGATGAGGACTCGGCTTCCTCTTGCAGACGCTCGCTGCCTTCCTCGGACGGCATGAACTGCTCGACCCTGGTGTTGCCGCTGTCCACCACAAACACGCTGCCTCTGGCGTCCACAACGATGCCGTAGGGAAAGTTGAATTGCCCGTCCCCGCCGCCGAACCCGCCCCATTGGGTGATGAAGTTCCCCTCGCGGTCGAACTTCTGGACGCGCTGGTTGCCGGTGTCCGTGACGTAGACATCCCCCTGGGCGTCCACCGCGATCCCCCAGGGCGAGCGAAATTGGCCTGCCTCCTGGGCCTGCGGGCTGCTGGCGTGACCGGGCCCGAGCCCGCCGCCCCATTTGGTGATGATCTGCGGCAGGACGTTGGTGCTGGTATCGAATTTTTGGATGCGGTGGTTGCCCATATCTACCACGTAGACGGCTCCGTCGGACTGGTCCACCGCGACGCCGCGCGCGAAATAAAACTGGCCGTCATTGGTGCCGAAGCTGCCCCACTGCATCACAAACTCACCCTGCAAGTCGAACTTCTGCACTCGGAAATTGGCGCTGTCGACCACGTAGACGTAGCCACGGACCCGATCGACGGCGATTCCCCAGGGCGAACTGAACTGCCCTTCCCCGTTGCCGCGCGAGCCGAACTTCATCAGATACCCGCCCAGCTTGCCGTCGAACTTCTGGACCCGGTGGTTGTTCGTGTCCACCACCCAGACGTCGCCCTTGGCATCGCAGGCGATTCCGGTGGGATTGTGAAAATTGGCATTGGCGGCCCCGAAGCTGCCCCAGAGGATGATGAAGTTCCCGTTGTTGTCGAACTTCTGGATGCGGTTGTTGCCGTTGTCCACCACGAACAACGATCCCTGCTGGTCGATCGCCAGGCCATAGAGCGGCGCCATGAACTCACCGCCGTGGAGCAGCGACGCGCCTCGGCCCGGCTTGCCCCACTTGGAGACGCAGAGGTAGCCGGAGGTATTGACCAGGATCGTCGCGCTGGCCGGGACCGACACGTTGTTGCCGACGTCCCTGAACCAGACGTAGATCGTCTTGCTCCCGTCGCCCGGCGAGAGCGTGAACGGCACCGTGGCCCCGAACTTGTGCTCCGGCGTGACCTCCACCCAACCGGGCATGCCGGCAGTCGGCGCCATCGGGCTCTCGGTGAGATAGTAGGCCGCGACGCCCGTATCCACGTCGTTGGCCGAGACGGTCAGCACCACGTCGGGGATGGTGGTCATGAAGGCCCCGTGGTTGATCACCACGTTGGGGTTCTGGGGAGCGGTCATGTCGATGAGCACCGGTGTCGCCGTCACTTCTCCAGACGGCCCGCTTTCACGCTGGTCCTCGTAGACGGCCGTGAGCACATAGAAGTAGGGGGTGTCGTTGGTCAGGCCCGTGTGTGTGTAGGGGCTTGTCACCCCCTCGATCCTGGTCCCCGTCTGAACCGTCACTTCTGGCTGCGTGTGGAAGTAGAGGTTGTAGGACTGCGTTCCCGGCACCTCCAGCCAGCTCAGTGTGACTTCCGTATCGCCCGCCTTCGCCACAAAACCGCGCGGCGCCGGCAGACCGGTCGCCTCCTTGGAGGTTGTCTGCTGAGCCTTCGCGACCTCCTCTTCGGTCGGAGCATATTTTAGGATCCGGTTGTTCCCGCTGTCCACGACGTAGACGCAGCCTTCCTTGTCCACCGCAACGCCGGACGGAAAGTTCAACTGCCCCTCGGTAATGCCCCGGTTGCCCCACGAGCAGATCACGGTGCCGTTGCCGTCGAACTTTTGGAGCCGGTGGTTGCTCTGGTCCACCACGTAGACATTGCCGAGGGCGTCGCAGGCGACGCCCCAGGGAGCCTTGAACTGACCGGGGCCGTTGCCTTCCTTGCCCCATTTGGCCAGGAAGCTGCCCCGGGCGTCGAACTTCTGGATCCGGTGATTGCCTTCATCGGCGACGAAGATGTTTCCGACAAAATCAATGGCCATGCCGCGTGGGAAGTAGAAGGCTCCGTCGAAGCTGCCGTCCCGCCCCCACTTCATGAGCGGGGTCCCGTCCGACTGGAACTTCTGGATCCGCGCGTTGCTCGTGTCGGACACATAGAGATTGCCGTCCTTGTCCGTCGCGACCCCCCACGGCACGTCGAACTTGCCCATGCCGGCCCCGCGCCAGGCAAACCCGAATTTGCCCCAGGCCTGCATGACGTTCCCGTCCTGATCGAACTTTTGAACCCGGTTGTTTCCGCTGTCCGCCACGTAGACATGCCCCTGCGGGCTCGTCGCCAGGCCCCGGGGATAGTAAAAGAGCCCTTCCTGGTCGCTGGCTTCGCCGCCCCAGCGAGCTACAAACTTGCCGTCCTTGTCGAACTTTTGAATCGAGTGGTTGTCCGTGTCTGCAACGTAGATATTTCCATCCCCATCCAGCGCGATCCCGGTCGGCGAGCTGAACTCCCCGTCATCCACGCCGGCCTGGCCGATCTTCATCACCAGCAGATATGGGGACGGGACCGCCATGACCTCCTGCGACTCAAGGCTCTCCCCCTGCTGGGTGACCACGGTCACGACGTAATGATAGCAGGTGCCGTTGGCCAGATCGTCATGCACGTACGGGCTGGTCGCGCCTTCGATGAGGTTGCCTTTTTCTTTCTTGACGCCGATGACCGGATTGAAGTCTGCTTCGCTGGCGATCGGACGGGTCAGCTCGGAAAATTTGATCTGGACACCCTTGGAAGTGAGGTAGTAGAGGTTGTAGTACATGGCATCCGGCACGGGGTCCCAGGTGATCGTGACCCGGCCATTGCCCGGCTTGGCGGCGACGTTCGTCGGTGCCGGGGGAAGCTCTTCCTGCTCCGTGGACTCACCCGCCCCCCACTCGCCCGGATTGCCCTCTGCCCGGAGCCTCAGCGGCTCTGCCCAGTCCATCTCATCACGCTCATCACGCAACCAGTGATTCATCTTGTTCCTCTTGGTTCACCAGGCCAGCCAGGGAAAGATTCCAGCTTCTTTCAACAACTTAGGAAGTGTCAATCTAACAAACGGGTGTCGCGCAAGTCAAGGACGGTCTGGACCACCTCTCTGACCTGAAGAAAAAATAGAAGGGGGAGCGAGGGGTGACAGCTTGTTGTCTTTCTTCCCATTAGCTAAGATGCTTCCTGATGTCCCTGCCGACTCTCTACGTCTCCCGGTTGCTCCCCCCTCCCGTCATGGCGATCCTGAAGGAACGGTTCCGCTTGACTGGGCAACAGAAAACGAAGCCGCCCAGTCAGGAGGAGGTCAAGGAAGGGTTACGGGAGGCTCAGGGTGCCATCTGCACCCTCACAGAACGGATTGATCGGGAGATTCTGGAAGAGGCCCCCAACTTGCGCGTGATCGCCAATTACGCGGTTGGTTACAACAACATCGACCTGGAGGCGGCCCGGGCCCAAGGAATCGTCGTCACCAATACGCCGGATGTCCTCACTGAGGCGACGGCGGATCTCACCTGGGCGTTGCTGCTGGCCGTGGCTCGCCGGGTGCCGGAAGGCCATCGGCTGGTCCAGCAAGGGGAATGGACCGGATGGGAGCCGACTCAACTGCTCGGCGCAGAGGTGCACAGCATGACCCTCGGCATCGTCGGCATGGGTCGCATCGGCCAGGCGGTGGCACGACGAGCCTCCGGCTTCACGATGCCGATCCTATACTGTAGTCGCAGGCCTGTGTCCCAGCCGGTTCAGGAGCAGCCCTGGCGACTGGTGCCGCTCGACGAGCTCCTGTCCTCATCGGATTTCATCAGCCTCCACGTTCCGCTGACGTCAGAAACCCATCACCTCATTGGAGCCAGAGAACTGCACCTGATGCGTCCCACGGCCTACCTCATCAACACGGCCCGTGGGCCGGTCGTCGATGAAGCCGCCCTAGTGGAGGCCCTCCGGGGAGGCCGTCCGGCCGGCGCCGGGTTGGACGTGTACGAACAGGAACCGGCTCTTCATCCTGGTCTCCGATCGCTCTCCCAGGTCGTGACGCTCCCCCACCTTGGCTCAGCCACCCTGGACGCCAGGGTACGGATGGGGTTGGTTTGCATTGAGAATGTCCACGCAGTCTTGGAAGGCAGGCCAGTGCCGAACCGGGTTATTTGAGACAGCGCGGAACGGTGAACGATGAGCGATGAAGATGAGCGATGAAAATGGTAGGACCAAGCCAATTCTGATAGCTTGACTGAACGGATGCCGCAGAATTCTCTTAAAGAGAAAAGGGCCCGCCGGTGGACAGCGGGCCTCTCCGGGATTGGCAGCTATTTCGGGGGATCCTGAGCCATGCGCCCAAGATCAGCGGTGATCTAGGCGGTGGTCTTCAAGACATTGGCCGCTTGAGGACCCTTGGCTCCCTGGACGATATCGAACTCGACGTTCTCACCTTCCTTGAGCGTCTTGAACCCGTCACCCTGCAGAGCCGAGTAGTGGACGAATACGTCCTCCCCGCTCTCGAGCCTGATAAATCCGAAGCCCTTTCTGTCGTTGAACCACTTGACTGTACCCTTGCTTCTCACTCGATCCTCCTTTCCTGAACCACCTCAGGCTTTGCCAGCCTGAGTAACCCAACCAGCGGTGACTTGTGCCCGGTCGGGCCGATAAAAAAATACCGCAGAAGAAAGAGCCCTCTGCGGTACTACGAACGCGTAATTCGTTACATGAGCATCCTGCAAAACCGGGGCAGCATTTAGCATAGGGTACCTAGCTTGTCAAGAATATCTTTCGCCAGCCGGCAAGATTGCGTCAATGGTTTTACAAGTCCTCGATAATCCAGTATATTGAGACGTCGGTCACGGTCAGCTTTTGAGGGTTTCTTGCAGAAAATCCTGGACCGCTACATCTTCACCGAACTGCTTCCCCCCTTTGCTATCAGCCTCGTGGCGCTCTGTTTCGTCATGCTGACGAAGGAACTCCTCCGCCTGGTGGAGTTGCTGGTCTCGAAGGGAGTGGGGTTGCTTGCCGTGCTGAAAGTCTTTGTCCATCTCCTTCCATCCTTTCTTGTGCTGACGCTGCCGATTGCGGGCATTATCGCGTCGATCACCGCCTTCAGCCGCCTCTCCTACGACAAGGAGCTGGTGGCCATGCGGGCAGCCGGTCTGGGCCTCCTCCGCCTCTCACGACCGGTATTGATCTTCTCCTGTCTAGTCTTCGGGCTCACGCTGCTGCTGTCGCAGTGGGGCCAGCCCTGGACCAGCGTCTCCCTGAAAAAGCTGGCCTTGAACCTCTTGCGCGAGCAGCTCACGTTGGCCCTCGACAGGGGTGTCTTCAACGAGCCGGTGCCCAACATGGTGATGTACGTCTCCGACAGCCAGGAGGGAGCCGGCACCAGGAGCATCTTCATCTCGGATGAACGCAACCCGTCCGAGGCGCGGGTCATCGTCGCCAACAGCTATCACCTGCTGAACGAGGCCGGGAGCAGCCAGGTCGGCCTCCGCCTGTTCAACGGCACGATCCACAGCCAACCGCGCGATCCCAACCAGTACCACCAAGTGTCCTTCTCCACCTATGACTTGAAGCTCAGCCTCAACCAAAGCCTGTATGCCGCGGCCGAGGAGCGTCCATCCCGGGAGGCGGTGATCGAACGGCTCAACCAGACCAACTGGCAGGACACCGACGCCTTGCGTCGGCTGACGGAATACTACAAAGACCTGGCGTTCCCGACTGCGTCGCTCATTTTCTGCATGATCGGCATTCCGGTGGGCATCGTCTCCAAGCGGTCGGGGCGGGTCGGCGGGTTTGCCGTCGGCGTGATGATCGTGGTCGTCTATTACGTGCTGAACGTCCTCTGCGAGTTTTTCGTGACCACTCTGGTTCTACCCCCCTTTGCCGGGGCCTGGCTTCCCAACCTTTCCTTTTTCGCCATGGGCCTCATGCTGTTTTACCGAGTGAGCCGGCAGTAGCCATGACCATCCTGTTTCGCTATCTCCTCCGGGAATTCAGCAAGGTCTTTCTCATGTGTTTTGCCGGCCTGATGACGGTCTACCTGGTGGTGGATTTCTTTGAAAAGGTCCGCAAATTCATCCGCTATGACGCAGAGCTTCTGACTATCCTGGGCTACTTTGCCCTCCGAACCCCCAGCATCACCTTCCAAATCGCTCCTCTGGCGGTGCTGATGGCGACTCTTCTTAGCTTGGGTGTGCTCTCGAAGAACCACGAGGTGACCGCGATGCGGAGCTGCGGCATCAGCCTATATCGGCTCGCCATGCCCTTCGTCGCTTTTTCGCTGACCGTGTCGCTCGCGCTGTTCGGGATCAGCGCCCGGGTCATGCCCTACACCACGGCCCAGGCTGAGTACATCAAGACCGCCAAGATCGAGAAGAAGAGCGGGCTGGCCACCTTCACGGCCGACCGGCCCTGGATTCAGATCGGCAACCAAACCCTCATGAACATCGAGGTCGTGGAGCCGGACGGCACGATGCTGCGGGGCATCAGCCTCTACCGGCTCGGCCCGGACTTCCGGGTGACCGAGATCACGGAGGCAGCCGAAGTGCGCTACGGCCAGGCTGGGTGGGTCCTGCACAGGGGGATCAGCCGTACCCTGCTGCCGGATGGCCAACTGGTGATGGAACGTTTCCACACCAGGCCCATCCAGATGTCCCAGATCCCCGAAGACTTCAATGCCTTAGCCTCGGTGGAATCGGAGGAGATGACGCTGCCGGCGCTGCGTGCGTACATTGATCGCCTGCGCCAGGATGGGTACAGCTTCGCCCGCATGCTGACCGACTACCACGGGCGCATCGCCTTTCCTTTCGTCTGCCTGGTCATGACCATCGTGGGCATTGCTCTGAGCCTGAGACGGACCGGCGTCAGGGGCAGCGGGATGGCCGTGGGCATCGGTCAGGCGCTGATGCTGGGGTTCTTGTATTGGACCACCCACTCGATCGCGATCGCGTTCGGACGCAGCGGCGTGCTGGTCCCGCTCATGGCCGGCTGGATCGCCAATCTCCTGTTTCTCTCATTCGGCTGTTATCTGTTGCTGAAGGTCCGGCAATAGATTTGGGCTTGAGGCGAGCGGCGAGAGGTGACATGGCGAAGGGGGTGACACGGCGACATCGCCGCGTCCCCGTGTCTCCGCGTCTCCCGCTTGCCTCTCGCCTCGTGCCCCGCGCCTGCGCCGTACGCGGCGAGTTGACTGCCTGTAAGGCTTGGGGTAAAAGAAGATCGTCGCAACGGTTGAGGAAGAAAGCCTGCACGGATAGATGGCGCGCATGAACAACAGAGTCGTCGTAACCGGCCTCGGCGTCGTCTCCCCGATCGGCATCGGGGTCGGCCCCTTTTGGAAAGCGGCGGCCGCGGGCCGTTCCGGCATCAGCGCCATCACCTCTTTCGAGGACTTCCCGCTGGAAACCTACCGTTCGCGCGTGGCCGGGCAAGTGCGGGATTTCGACTCCGTCCGGTTTCCGGAGGCGATCCACGCGGACCGCGTCGATCGCTACGCCCAGTTCGCTCTGGCCGCCACGAATGAAGCGGTGGCCGATGCCGGCCTCCGCATGGAGCGGGAACAGCCGCACCGCATCGGGGTCATCGTAGGGGCCGGCATGGGCGGGATGGTCATGGGCGAACGGGAGATCACGCAACTGTATCAGGGCCGGAGGCCGAACCGCGTCCACCCTAATTTTATCCCCATGATCACGCTCAATTCAGCCTCCGGCATCGTGGCCCTGGCGCAGGGAGCCAAGGGTCCCAACCTGACCATCTCCACCGCCTGTTCCTCCAGCGCCCACGCCATCGGCCAGGCTCTCTCCTGCATCAGGTCCGGGCAGGCGGATGTCGTCATCGCCGTGGGGGCCGACGCCAGCATCACACCGCTGGTGTTTGCCGGATTCTGCTCGCTGCGCGTGCTGTCCACCGGGTTCAACGACCGACCCGAACAGGCCTCTCGTCCCTTCGATCGGGGCCGCGACGGGTTCGTCATGGGCGAAGGCGCCGGAGCATTGATCCTCGAAAGCCTGGCTCATGCGAAGAAGCGCCGGGCCCGCATCTATGCGGAAGTGGCCGGCTACGCCGCAACCAGCGAGGCCTACCACATGGTCATTCCCCGTGAGGACGGGGAAGAAGTGGCGGCAACGATCCGCCTGGCACTCAAGGACGCCGACGTGTCCCCCGCCCAGGTGGACTACATCAATGCCCATGCCACCTCCACCCAGATCGGGGACGCGGTGGAAGTCAAAGCGATCCGGCAGGTGTTCAAGGGCAGGGCGGAGAAGATCGCCGTCAATGCCACCAAGTCTCTGATCGGCCATACCCTGGGGGCGGCCGGGGCAATCGGGGCTCTGGCCTGTTCGCTGACCATCGAAACAGGCCACATCCACCCGACCGTCAACTACGAAGACCCGGACCCTGCCTGTGCGCTCAAGGGCATCTCGGCCAAGGCACAGGAGCGGCAGGTGAACGTCGCGCTCCTCAATGCCTTCGGGTTCGGAAGCAATAATGCGGCGGTCGTCTTCAAGAAGCACCGCTGACAAATCGGACCAACGGCCAGCCGACGAGCGTAAGCACACAACTTCTTTCAGGATTTTCAATGGCTTCCGACGCGGCAATTGCGACCCGAATTCAAACTGCGCTGGCCGAGTACCTCAAGCGGGATGTTCGCACGATCGAGCCGTCCCAGGCGCTGCGTGACGACCTGGGTCTGGACAGCATGGCGACGATCGAGCTGCTCTTTCGGATCGAAGAGGCCTTCGATCTGCAGATCCCGGATGAAGACCTGCACAAGCTCGTCACGGTGGCCGACGTCATCGGCTATGTGGAAGGACGGCTCGCACCATCTCTCCCCGCCTCCTCCGCGCGAGCGACCCAGCAGGCCGAGAGGCCGCGCAGCAAGCGGACCGGCCTATCCGGCAAGACCGCCGGGAAGGGCAAGAAAAGGAGATAGCGACCGGTGCCGTGTTACCAGCCAAACCGGATCAGCCTGGGAGAAATCGGCCAAGCCGTCGGAGGACGGCTCATCGGCCAAGCCGATCTGATCGTGAGTGGCGCATCCAGCCTCGAAGAGGCGGAGCCGGGCCATCTGGCCTATATCGAGGGGGACCGCTTCATCAAATCCGCGCAAGCCTCGCAAGCCTCTGCCTTTGTCGTCGCGCGCCAGATCACCGAGCTGAACCGGCCCCAGCTCGTCGTGTCCAATCCCAAGTATGCGTTCGCCCGTATCGTGCAGCAGTTCTTCACCAGCCCCGACAGACCCCGCGGCATCTCGGAGCAGATCGCCCGAGGGGCGGACGTGCAGATCGGCCCCGGCGCCTCCATCTGGCCCTTCGTGACGCTGGGCGAACGGGCTAAGATCGGCGCCCGCGTGACCCTCTACCCGGGAGTCTTCATCGGACCGGATGCCGTGATCGGCGACGACACCCTGCTGTATCCCAACGTCACGGTGGGGGAAGGCTGTCTCATCGGCTCCCGGGTCATCATTCACAGCGGGACGGTGATCGGCAGCGACGGCTTCGGCTATGTGATGCAGGAGGGACGCCACCACAAGATCCCCCAGGTGGGGATCGTCAGAATCGAAGACGACGTGGAGCTAGGCGCGAATGTGACGGTGGACCGGGCAACCTTCGGCCAAACGGTCATCAAGCGGGGCACGAAGGTCGACAACCTGGTCCAGATCGCCCACAACGTCTCGATCGGAGAGGATACGATTCTCGTGGCCCAGGTCGGGATTGCCGGCAGCACGACCCTCGGACATCACGTGATCGTGGGCGGCCAGGCTGGGCTCTCTGACCATATCCAGGTAGGAGATCAGGTTATGATCGCGGCTCGCTCGGGGGTCAACCGAAGTCTGACGTCAAACCAGATCGTCTCCGGTGCGCCGGTCATGCCGCACGAGGTCGCTATCAAAGCCCAGGCCGTCATCCCCCGCCTGCCGGAGCTTCGCCAGCTCGTCCGCAACCTGGAACAGCGCGTCAAGGCGCTCGAAGCCCGCACCGCCCGCACAAGTAAAAAGGCAAAATTCAAAAGTAAAAAGTGACGAGCCTTCCCTCGCTTTAACTGTTCACTTTTAACTTTTTCCCTGTTCCAGCACCCCTCGCCAAAAGAACATCTTCGCCCAAAAAAATCCTGCCCACGGCATCAAGAACGCCGCCATGTAGTAGACCTGGCCGGAGATCGAGCTCCAGAAGGAAATCCCCACCAGCATCCCCGCCCCCAACACATAGTAGAGCGGGACCCACTGACGGCCCCAATGGTGAAGCTCGACAGTAGTCGCCTCGCGCTTGGATCGTTTTTGCCCGGTCCGTGTAAAGATCCTCATGCGGCCGGCAAAATAAGCGGGATGCTCGCGCAGCACAAACTTGTGGTAGCTGGTCTGGACCCAGCCGATCACGGTTCCGGCCAGCAGTAATCCGGTGCTCTCCACAAAGGTCCTCCATCCGTAGGCTTCGAACAGAAACTGGTAGATGAGCGACCCGGTTCCCGCGATGATCAGAATCAGCCCCAGTACCCCTGAGGGAAACAGGATGTGGGTCTTCACATATTCCCTGGCCTGCTCGGTCTCGCCTTCAAGACGCTTGGCGGTGATAATTTTCGGCATAATTGGCCGTCGGTTTCAGCTCAGATTCAGTTCAGATATAAGGAAAGACATCTCAGAAACCTCCCTGCGCTCCTCCTGCAGCTTCCGGGCCAGAATCTTGTTCCTTCACTGGAATTCGGTAGCGCTCCGAAGCCCAGGCACCAAGATCAATGATTTGGCAGCGCTCCGAGCAAAAAGGGCGCCATACCAAGCTTCGCTTGAACGGCGGGCTTTTTATCGCCTTATCGAACCTGTGCCCGCCGAGAAACACCTTAATTGATTCCCAAACACGACGCGAGATTATACCAACCGTCCTTGCTCAATTTGAATCGGCAACAATTGAATCGGTAACAACGAAGGGCGGCCGGTTTTCAAAACCACACTTTGTCTCTCCTGTGGCTCGCTTTCACGTTCACGTACAGAAAAATCTGCTTGCCGAAAGGCGATTCACAGAGGCTGACTCATTTTGTCAATCCACGCGCGTGACCGCATCGTCATCGTCCCAAAACAGCGCGCGCAGCACGGTCTCTGTTCCCGCCGAGTTTTCACGACCGCATCCCGCACGCGTTCGGCGAATCCGTCTCCGCGAAGATCAGAATTTCTGTCCACAAAAAATGGGGATGAATTGTGGATAATCATGTGAATCAATCTGCGTCGAGCAGATATGCAGCGCGATGCAGCAGAATGCACAAATTTTGTGCGACTCAACGATAGAAATTTCATCGGCTTATGAGTCTAGTTGGAGATGCGCATGCCAACCCCAACATCCTGGGGTCTAGGAGTACCGGTCCGACGCCGCGACCTGGCGAGCCCTTGTTGTATGCCGCGGCTGACCAAGCGCCCGACCAGTTCTCCGAGTTTGGTATGGGTCCCGCTGTACTTGAGGACCGGACCATCTTCTTGCGCACCGCTGGCTACGACCACTGCGTCTGTGCCGGTTCCGGTGGCACCGGGCTTGCCTGTCCAACTCGGAACTCGTTTGGACAGCAGCACGGCCGTTTTGCTCTCCGTCGCCACCTGGACCATGCCGACCATGGCCGGTGCGGTCAAGAAAGCGTTGGTGACTAAGATCATATTAATCGTGCCTGGACTCCTCCGTCGGCTCCGGGCTGGGCTGACCGGCTCTCCAGCCCGCACCGCGTTCGTCACGCCGACCGTGAAGAATCCTTCGACCCAGAGGCCGGCAGCCGCTTCGCGCAGAACTACCAGTTGCTTCAGGGGAACGGCTGTCATCAGGGCGACTGAACAATCGTCGGCGCCGAGATCTGCCGCTACGGCCCCAAGGTATCGGGCCGGATCGCTCCATTGACACCGGCATTGATCCCCCGACCCGGACATCGGATTGGCCGGTACCTGGTGGTTCAAAATGTACCGAGCCCTGACCAACCCTCCTCCACGCGGCGCAGAAGACAGAACCTTCCGCCGTTTTTGCAAATCCACCACCAGCGTACGGCCGGCCAGGCGAAACCTGGTGACAAAGGAAGCAGGGATGCGGCTCATCACTCATCTCCTCAGCAAGCCAGCGAGGGCAGCCACCAGGCGTCGATTTTGGCCGGGCAGTTTCACCGCTACCCGCACTGTCCGACGATTCAGACCCGGCACCGACGAACAGTCCCGGATCAGCAACCCTTGTCGACGGAGTGCTTTGGCACAGACTGCGGCAGACAACCCAGACGGCAGCTCGAGCAGTAGAAAGTTAGCTGCTGAGGGAAAAACTGCCACACCTGGAAGCCGCGCCAGGCTCCGCGCCAAACGAGGCCGTTCCCGCTCCATGAAGGCCAGACTCTGTCTGGCATGGGTCGCATCCTGAAGCGCGGCGAGGGCCGCTCCCTGAGCCACCTGATTGACCGACCAGGGAGGCTGTCGGTCTCGGAGGTTCCTCAGAAGGGTTTCCGGACCGGCCAGATAGCCGATGCGCAGGGCGGGAAGGGCATAGAACTTGGTAAAGCTGCGCAATACCAGCAACCGGGGGAGCCTCGCGATCTGCGGTAAGATCGTCGCCTGGTTGCAATATTCGCCGAAGGTTTCATCCACGATCACCCAGGCCCCCTGACGCGAAGCCAGCACGGCGAGCTCCAAGACTTCATCGGCCTGGACAACCGACCCAGTCGGACTGTTGGGGTTGCAGAAAAAAAGCGCGTCGACGTTCAAGCGGTCACGCTGGACCGCTCGAGCCACTTTTCCGATCGGCGGTTGATACTGTTCGCGGCGCCCGGCCTGCACGCGGATCATCCGTCCTTCCGCAACCGCGACCGCCCGCTCGTACTCCGAGAAGGTCGGGCCGACAACCAGGGCGCGTCGGATCGAAAGTGCAAGGGGCAGAAGATAGATCAACTCGCTGGAACCGTTCCCGATCATGAAGCGGTTGGGAGGCAGACGCCAGTGGTCCGCAAGGGCCTTGCGAAGCTCCGTACAGTCAGGGTCCGGGTAATGGACGATCCGGGAAAGTTCGGCGCGGACGGCCTGGATAGCACGGGGGGAGGGACCGAGAGGGTTGATGCTGGCGCTGAAATCAACGATCTGATCCAGCCGGCGGCGGCCCTGGCGCGCCGCTTCGTACACGTTGCCGCCGTGGCTCCGGAGCACACCGGCTTTCATAGGAGGACAACCGCCGCAAGGCCGGCGGCCAGCAGGGACGTCATGACCATCAAGGTAAGAGCAGACCGGATGTGGGCCGTACACAGAGCGGTCCCCGGATCGCCGAGCAGGGGCCGCTCCTCCGGCACGCCGCCATAGAGATTCGTGCCGCCCAGTTGCACCCCCAGAGCCCCGGCCATGGCTGCTTCCGGTCTTCCGCTGTTGGGACTCGGATGTTTTTTCCCGTCGCGCCGCACAATCGCCCAGGCACGCAGGGCCGCGTCGGAGCGGGGGGACAGGAGCCAGCGGGCCAGCACGAACAGCAGTGCCGTCAGGCGCGCCGGGATCCAGTTGGCGCCATCATCCAGCCTGGCAGAGGCCCAGCCAAAATATCGATGCCGCGCATCGCGATGACCGACCATGGAATCCAGCGTGCTGACCGCCTTATAGGCCAGGGCTAAGGGCGCCCCCCCAAGCGCCAGGTAAAAGAGCGGCGCGACCACTCCATCTGCCGTGCTTTCGGCAACCGTCTCGACGGTCGCCCGCACGACTTCCGGCTCGGACAGCTCAGCCACATCGCGGCCAACAATCCTCGAAACTGCCTGCCGAGCCCTATCAAGGGAGCCGGCTTCCAGCGCACGCAGCACGGTGCGCGTATGGTCGACCAAGTCCCTGGCGGCCAACGTGGTGAATGCCAGCATGATTTCAACTCCGCTCCTGATAGCCCAGTGGAGCCGACCGGCCAGCTCGATCGTCCCCCACCCGACCGCATAGGCGAGGGTCGGCAGGGAAAGGGCCAGCAGGATGCCCGCGGCCCGCTGGGTTCCCTGGCTGCGCAACAGGGGCCTGATCCGGTCATCACACCAGGCAATCACCACGCCCATGACCCGCACTGGATGGGGCAGCCAGCGAGGGTCGCCCAGGACGGCATCCAGGAGGCAAGCCCCTATGACTTCTCCGGCCATCATCGTGACGGAAGCAGGGCCGACCCAAGCAGCAGAAACACAATTTCAGCGACCTCATTGGCCGCCCCCAGCGTATCCCCGGTAATCCCGCCCAGGAACCGGCGCGCGAAGGACGTCAAGACCCTGGCAATGATCGCCAGCAGGACCAGGCTGAGCAAAGCCTCCACCGGCCCGAGCGCCCAGAGGAGCGTCATGCCCAATACGAGGGTCGCCCCCAACACTTGCTTCCAGGAAAGATGCAGCAGAAAGGGCTGGGCCAATCCTCCTTCAGCCCTTGCATAGGGAGCTGAGACAGACCCAACCACCATCACCCATCGCCCCACCGCCGGCATGCAGAGCAACAGAACGAATCGCCCCTCCTCCGGCGCCTCCAGTAATCCGGCATACCGAAGCCCCAAGGCCAGGATCAGGCCGGTGGCTCCGATCGCCCCGATGCGTCCATCACGCATGATCGCAAGCCGCTCGGCCGGATTCCGCCCGCCCGCCAGTCCGTCCAGCGTATCGGCCAAGCCGTCCTGGTGCAGCCCTCGGGTCAGGGCGACCAGCAGCAGCAACAACAGTCCGTTGACCACCATGTCGGAGAAAAACTGAGCGAGCAAGAGATCGCTCACAGCGAGGATTCCGCCCAGCAGCAGCCCGACCAGCGGATACCAAACCATGGACTGGGCCAGTTCCTGGGGGGAAGGATCGTGATGCTCGCGGCTGAGGGGGATGGCGGTCAGGAAGTGCCAAGCTATCAGAAAAGGACGTGAGGCGTGAGACGTGAGACGTAAGGTGTGAGGAGAGTTGATCTGTTGAAAGTCTTCCTTACCCCTCACGCCTTACCCCTTACACCTCACCCCTTACGTTTTACGTTTCACGCTCTGAAACGCCGGCTTCCTCAAAGGTCGCCATCTGGGTCAGAATCTTGATGCTCGCCTGGATGAGACTGATCCCCAGGCAGGCCCCAGTCCCCTCGCCCAACCGCAGGTCCAAGTCGAGCAAAGGGACCAGACCCAATCGATCCAAGGCAGCCTGATGCCCGCGTTCGACCGATCGATGGGAGGCGATCAGATATTCGCAGCAGCGCGGCTGAAATCCGGCAGCGATGAGGGCCGCCGCGCCGGCAATGAACCCATCGAGGACCACCGGCACCCGGTGGGCAGCCGCTCCCAGAATCAACCCGGCAAGGCCGGCAATCTCCAAGCCCCCGACCTTCGTCAGCACGTCCAGCGGATCGCCGGAGTCCGGACGATGACGCGCCAAGGCCCGTTCGATCACTGTGACTTTTCGAGAAAGGCCGGCCTCGTCGACCCCAGTCCCACGGCCGGTGACAGAAGCCACCGACTGCCCCGTCATGACCGAGGTAATCGCGGCACTGGGGGTGGTATTGCCGATCCCCATGTCTCCGGTCCCGATGAGCCCGACACCCCGTTGCCGGGCTTGAGCAGCCAACTCGATACCCACCTCCAGCGCCTTGATGGCCTCCTCGCGACTCATGGCCGGCTCGTGCGCGAAGTTTTTCGTCCCTTTGGCTACCTTCCGGGAAATGAGATTGGGCAGTGGTCCGAACTCATACGCCACCCCGATATCCACCACCAGGACCTCGGCACCGACATGGGAGGCCAGGACATTCACCGCTGCTCCGCCCCTCAGAAAGTTCAACACCATCTGGGCGGTGACGGCACTGGGATAGGCACTGACACCTTCATTCGCCACACCGTGATCGGCGGCGAAGGTAAAGATAGCCGCGCGCGGGACCTTCGGCCGTTCCTCCCTGGTCATCGCCACATAGCGGGCGGCCAATGCCTCCAACCGGCCCAGGCTCCCGACCGGCTTGGTGAGCCGGTCCAGCCGCGCCTGCGCCCGCTTGCGGCAGGCTTCATCTATTGGCTCGATCTTGCGAATCGCTTCTTGGAAAGTCATGGCTGTTCTTCGGGCACGGTATTCTTCATGCGTCCCTCATCACCGGAACGCCGTTCTATTTCACTTGCAACGCCTGCCCCGCGACGATGAAATAGACTTCATCCGCCGCACCAGCAACCTGCTGGTTCACTTTGCCGGCCAGGTCACGGAACCGCCGTGCAGAGGCATCTGCCGGTACCAGCCCCAGCCCCAGCTCGTTGCTGACGACCACGACTCTGGCTTCGCTGTCCCTCACCGCCCGCAGGAGCGTTGCGACCAGATCAGGCACTTGCTCGTCCGGCCCCCCCCGCTCCTTGAGGTTGCTCAGCCATAGGGTCAGACAATCCAGGATGATCGCGCGAAAGCCCCGGCCCTGCTTTTCGAACCAAGCAGCCAGGTCAACCGGCACTTCCTCGGTCTGCCACTCGGCGCCCCGTGAAGCTTGGTGCAACCGGATTCGATCAGCCATCTCTTCATCCAAGGGCTGACCGGTTGCCACGAAGGCTCGCGCCGCTCCCTTTGCCATACCTCTTTCGGCCAACTCCAAGGCCGCGGCGCTCTTGCCCGACGAGGCGCCGCCGATGACCAGAATCACGCGACTCCGCGCCCCCCGACGCGGAGACGCGGGGACGCGGGGACGTGGAGAGCGCCGCGTCGCCCCTTCACCTGGTCGCCGCGTCCGCATAATCACATCCCCTGCTCGATGATGGCGTCAATCGCTGTCAGGTCTATGTGCTTGGCGACGAAATCGGCCAGCCGGTCCAATTGCTGGTCAAGCAGAGCGTCAGACGGGGTATCGCATTGGGAGACAAGCGGAGGCCAGCCCCGCGCTTCTCTCAGACGATTGAGGAACAGGCGCCGGAATTCGGGCGCATCGAAGAGGCCGTGCAGGTAGGTCCCGAACACCTTCCCATCACCTGATACCGCTCCTTCTTCGAGCCGATCCTTCTCACCAGCCCGTTGAACCTCCAGCAAGGGCGCTGCCTTGTTCCCGAGCCTGGTCCGCCCCATGTGCACTTCGTACCCATGAACGGCACAACCGGTGGCCCGATGCACGCCGGTGATTTCAACCGTCACCTTCTCCGACTCAAACGTCGTCACCGTATCCAGCAAGCCCAGGCCTTGCAGTTCAACTTCGGCAGATTCGATGGCCGCCGGGTCCAGGATCTTCTTGCCCAACACTTGAAATCCCCCGCAAAGCCCCGCCACCGTCCCTCCCTCAGCGAGGACCTGCTGGGCGACCAGATCGATCGCCCGATCCTTGATGAACCGCAAGGCCGCGGACGTATTCTTGCTTCCGGGAAAGATCAGCGCGTCCAGCTTCCGGTCGGTCATCCCGGTTACCCGAACGAGCTTAACATCCGGTTCGCGCGCCAACGCGTCGAAATCGGTAAAATTGGAAATGGCCGGCACGTCCGCCACGCCGATGATGAGGGTCTCCGCCCCGTGATGGGTGATGGGTGATGGGTGATGCGAGGAACCCCTCACAGATTGAGTTTCCCAGCCGAGCGAATCCTCTTGGGGGACCTGAAGATCGCCCCAATGGGGCACGACGCCCAGACACGGGACGTCCGTCTGTGCTTCGATCATCCTGATGCCGGGGGCAAGCAACGCTTCGTCGCCACGGAATTTATTGATCACGAAGCCCTTGACGTACTTCCGTTCCTCCACAGTCAACAGGGCCATGGTTCCGACCAAGGCCGCAAAGACCCCGCCCCGATCAATATCCCCCACCAGCAGCACCGGAGCCCCGGCCTCTTGGGCCATCCTCATGTTGACGATGTCCTGCTCTCTTAAATTGATTTCGGCCGGACTGCCGGCTCCTTCCAGGACGATCAGGTCGAATTCACCCCTCAAACGTCCAAAGGCTTCCCGTACCGATTGAAAACAGTCGCGTCGGACCCGGCCGAAATCCTCTGTCGTCAACCTGCCGGCCACCGTTCCGTTCACCACCAACTGAGCGCGACGCTCACCCTCCGGCTTGATCAACACGGGATTAAAATCAGTCCGTGGCGCCAACCGACAGGCTGCCGCCTGGACCGCCTGGGCGCGGCCGATCTCCTTTCCGTCAGGCGTGACGAAGGAGTTGTTCGACATGTTCTGCGCCTTGAACGGCGCCACCCTCATGCCCTGCCTGACGAACAGACGGCAGAGCGCCGCAACCAGCACGGATTTGCCCACGTGCGACGCAGTTCCCTGGACCATCAACGTCTTGGCAGTCATAACAATACACTGACGCGTGACGCGTGATGCCCGACAAGGTGACCGACGCGGAGACGCGGCGCTCTCCGCGTCCCCGTGTCCCCGTGTCGCCTTCATCCGTCACTTCTCGACGCTCCGTTCCCAGAGAAATTCCGCCTCGCCCTGCATCTTGCCGGCCCAGCGGGCCAGCACAAAGAGGGTGTCGCTGAGGCGATTGAGAAATTTCACGATGGCCTGGTCCATTGGTTCTTCCCGCGCCAGCTTCACACAGATCCGCTCCGCCCGGCGGCAGACGGTCCGTGCATGATGGAGGAGACCGGAGACCTTGCCCCCTCCCGGCAGGATGAACTCTTTGAGAGGCGCCAGGTCTTTCTGGCAGGCGTCAATCAACTGCTCCAGACGGGTGATATCTTTGCTCGTCACGTGAGGCATATTCTTCAACGCCTGTCCGGGAGCCGTCGCCATAATCCCACCCACGTCAAACAGCTTATTCTGGACCCAGCGGAGGCTTTCTTCCAGGCGCGCGCGGGCCTCTGAATCGCCGAGGTCGGCATTGAACACCCGCACCAGGCCGACCAAGGCATTCAGCTCATCCACGGTCCCATAGGCCTCCACACGCAGGCTGTCCTTCCAGACTTGCTGGCCGCCGGCAAGTCTCGTTTTCCCCTGGTCGCCTGTACGCGTATAGACCTTCGTGATCCGCATCGACCCTCCTTACGTCGGGAAACCCATCCTCAGCTCCTTCCGTTCATCACTCAGCACTCATCATTCCGTTTTCGTCCCCACCGTTCATGATAGACGAGCTGCTTCAGCGGCAACCGAGCCCGCCACCCGTTCCGCTCCAGATCCGGGCTCGTGGCGAACTCGGAAACATAACCCAGGCAAAGGTAGGCCACCACCTTGATCGGCCTGGGAATCCCCAGGACCCGCTTGAGCGCACCATGATCCAGAATACTCACCCATCCCACCCCAATCCCTTCGGCCCTGGCGGCCAGCCAAAGATTCTGAATGGCACAACAGGTGCTATAAAGATCTGTGTCCGGGACCGTCGCCCGCCCCAAGACATGCCGCCCGCCCCGTTGACGGCTACAGGTCACGCAGAGAGAGACCGGCGCCTCCTCAATACCTTCGAGCTTGAGCTGCCGGTAGAGTGTCGCCCGTTCTCTTTGATAGTGTGCCGCCGCTTCGCCATTCGCTCGCAGGAAGAGATCTTTAACGGCGCGTTTGGTCGCCGCCTCCAGGATCACGACAAAATTCCACGGCTGCATGAACCCGACCGACCCGGCGTGATGCGCGGCGGTCAGGAGCCTGGCGAGGACCTCGTCGGGAATCGGCCTCGGCAGAAAGTTCTTCCGCACGTCGCGACGCTCGAAAATGGCCCGATAGACGGCGGCCCGCTCACGGTCCGTGAATTTTCCGTTGGTGTCGATCGGCACCGGATTGGGCAACCCCATCACGTCCCCGTCCTTTCAGAAAGCGTCATTACACCCGCCCGCCCCAGGCGCGCCAAGACGCGCCCCTTCCGAAGCAGCCACGGCCGCAAGACAGCTCGGGCAAAGACAGTTCTGATACTGCTGCTTGATCCAGGCTAGTTGCAAGGGACTCAGCTTGATGCTCCCGCACCAACACCCGCCAGCCTGCTGGCAGAGAAAGGGTTGGCGGCAATGTCCGCACACCTTCTGCATGGGGTTAAAATTCAACTCCCTTTTGGGCTTTGATCCCTTTGCGAAAGGGATGCTTGACCTGGCCCATTTCAGTCACCAGGTCCGCTTCTTCCATCAGCTCCTTCTTCGCGCCGCGTCCGGTGATGACCACGTGCTGCATCGGCGGCCTGTCGCGGAGGACCGGCAGCACGTCGGCCAACCGCACGTACTCGTGCTGCAGGGCGATGTTGAATTCATCCAGAATCACCATGGCATACGCCGAATCGCGGAGGAATCCCTTGGCGGCCTCCCAGGCTCGCTGCGCAAACTCCGTATCCCGCGCTCGGTCTTGGGTCTCCCAGGTGTACCCCTCCCCCATCCGGAGAAACACGACCTGATTGCCGAAACTTTTCAACGCCCGCTCCTCCGCCGTATCGATCGCGCCCTTGATGAACTGGACGATGGCCACTTTCATGCCATGCCCGATGCACCGCATCGCCGTGCCCAGCGCCGCCGTGGTCTTTCCCTTGCCGGCCCCGGTGAAGACGATCAACAGACCCTTTTCCTCCTGAGCCGCCTCGATCCGCCGGTCCACCGACGCTTTCAGCCGCTGCATGCGGGCCTTGTGGTCGGCTTGGTCCGTCATCCTGTCGGTCGCCCCGCCCTAAGCCCTGAGCCTGTCGAAGGGTCGAAGGACCGCTTGCTCCATGCGCGGGCCGAGGCCACCAACGTACGGGCCAGGCTTGGCTGGCTGGAAAAATGTAAATGGGCATAGAGGGCGACGACATTGCCCGCCAGAAGCCCGTCTTGGCCCCTTTCTTGCCCTCGCGCATCGGCCAGCCGGCAGGCATAGTTCAAAGAACCGTGGGGCACCAGCGAAGAATAGTGGAATTCATGCCCTCGAGCCTTCGTGCCGGGCTGGCCAAGCACACATGGGCTCGTGATCTCGATCTCCCGGTACCCGAGAGTCAGCCCGGGTTTCCGCATCACCGCCTCGGCCGGAAAGAGCCCGACCATCTCGTGCGACCGTCCTTCGAAATCCTTGATGGCCTGGGTCAGGTACATCATGCCGCCGCACTCGGCATAGATCGGTCCGCCACTGTCGGCAAAGGCTTTGACGGCCTTCTTCATCGACTCATTGCCGGCCAACGCCTCGCCATAGAGCTCCGGATAGCCCCCGCCCAGATAGAGCAGGTCGGCCTGGGGCAAGGCCTTGTCCTGTAGCGGCGAGAACTTCACCAACTGGGCTCCCGCCGTCTCCAGCAATTCCAGGTTCTCCTGATAGTAGAAGCAGAAGGCCGGATCGTAAGCCACTGCGATCCGAACCCCCACCCCCGCCCTCCCCCTGGAAAGGGGAGGGGCCGGGAGGGGGTCCAGCTCTCCGGCCATCCGGGCGAGCGCTTCCACCAGCCCCAGATCTACGGTTTCGGTCGCCGCCTTCCCCAGCTTCTCATAGAGATCGCCGGGTCCCTGCTCGATCGCCGTCCTCAAGCCCAGGTGGCGGTCGCCGATCGCGAGGGCCGGATCTGGCTTGAGATAGCCCACCACGGTCAGGTTGGTCTCCGCCTCGACCGCCTCTTTGAGGAGCCGGAAATGGCCTTCCGCCCCGACCTGGTTGAACAGGACTCCCGCCACTCGCAGCTTCGGATCGAATCGGGCATAGCCGGATGCCATCGCCGCAGCAGACCTGGCCATCGCGCTCCCGTCAATGACGAGCAGAACCGGGGCTCCCAGTTGTTTCGCCAGCTCGGCCGTACTCCCGGCCTCGCTGACCGGGGAGCTCCCATCGAACAGTCCCATCATCCCTTCGATGATCGAGAGATCGGCATCGGCCGCAGCGCGAAGGAAAATATCCCGGTTTACGGCCGCACCCAGCATCCAGCCGTCCAGATTGCGCGAGGCCCGGCCGGTCGCAGCCGTATGGTGTCCGGGATCGATGAAATCCGGCCCAGCCTTGAAGGGCTGGACCGTTCGTCCCCTTCGCGTCAGAGCCGCCAGCAACGCCAGGGTGACGGTGGTCTTGCCCACCCCGCTTGACGTGCCGGCAATGACGAGCCGTGGAGCGTCCATCCGTCTCCTTCACCACGACAAATCGCGATTGACACGGAGTCCAAAGTAGATCGAGCGCACCGGCGTGCCGGCGTTGAGGATCTCCTCATAATGCTGGTTGAACAGGTTGTCCACGCGGACATAGGCTCGCACCTTCTCACTCACGTCATAGTTGGTCGTCCAGTTCCACACGCCAAACCCTGTGATGTTTTGTCGATCCCCGGTTGTGTTGAAGCGCGAGCCCACGAAGCGGCCCGTCAGGACGAAATTCAGGGGCTCAACGGGCTTATACCCAATCTGAATAGTCCACTGGTCCACGGGCCAGCGCGGGAGACGCCTGCCGTTGCTCAAGTCCCGCGTCATCGTGTTCGTGTACTGACCTTGAATGTCGAGGCTTTTCAGGAGAAACCGATTCGGCCGGTACGTGTAGGCGGCGGCGAATTCCCATCCCTTGGCGGAGGCGTTCCCGACATTGATCGGGCAGTAGTTGTCTGTCTGCGTCGCGCAGACCACAGGATCAAACGTCGTGACGATCAGGTCGCGATACCGATTCCAGAAATAGCCGCCGCTCAACTTGAGGCTCTTGCTGAAGAGCCACTGATCGACCCCGACATCAAAACTCTGGCTCTTCTCCGGCGTGATATTGGGATTGCCGAAGTTAGGAAAGAACAGATCGTTGATCGACGGCGCCCGGAACCCGGTCGCATAGCTGGTCCGAACCTTCGTGCCCGTCTCCTTGTGGAGATACCCGCCCGTGAGCCGGTAGGTGGTCGCGTCGCCGAACACGTTGTAGCTGTCCTGGCGGATGCCGGCCGTGCCGAAGACCCGGTCCCAGAGATTCACCTGGGCCTGGGCGAAGCCGGCGCTCGACGAGATAATGTGGTTCGCAAGCCCTGTGTCGTTTTCTCCCTGCGCCTCCCGGAACTGATACCCGAAGGCCAGCAAGAGAGGCTCCCCCACCTGGACATTGTGCTGCCATTCGAGACGATTGGTGAGCACTCTTATTTCATCGACAGGATTGCCTATGACTGGATCGCTGTAGACACCGGTGACCACATCCCGCTGGAGACTGCCAGGCAGATTGAGAGACGCATCCTGCGACCGCGATAGGGTGAGCTTCTGGTTCCACCAGTTCGTGATGGGCTGCTCATAGTTGCCGCTGAAGATGAACTGCCGGCTCTTGCTTTTGGACGCGAACACATCCTTCGGCGGGTTGGAAAGGCTATCTATCTCGATCGAGCCGTTCATCCACCGGAAATCAAACTCCAACCGCCCATCCCGCGGCAGGTCCACCCCCAGACGGGAAGAGGCCGTCCAGTTTCTGAACGCATCCCGCTCCGTGGCGCCGCGCCGGTAGTTCACCGTGGAGAAGCCGGCAAAGTCCCACCGCGACAGGGCCATGGAAAAGTTCACGGGCCCTTTCTTTCCCGACACCGTGCCCCCTTCTCGGATGGAGTTGAAAGACCCGTATTCGAAGAAGGCGTTCGCCGTCGGCTTGCCAGTGCCTCTTTTGGTCGTGATATTGATCACCCCGCCCATGGCATCCGACCCCCACAACATACTCTGCGCCCCGCGTAGGATCTCGATCCGCTCGATGTTGTCCGTCGTCACATTGGCGAAGTCGAAGGAACCAGTCGTTGCACTGTTGACAATCGCCCCGTCAATCAGTACCAGGGTCTGTTCCACGCTGCCGCCACGGATGCGGACGGTCGCGTTTGTCCCTGGCCCGCCGTCGGAAAAGACGGCCACGCCCTGCGATAAGCGCAGGGCGTCGATGACGGTCTTGAACTTCTGCCGTTGCATCTCCTCCCCGGTGATCACCTCCACCGCGCTGGTCAGGTGACTCACCGGCACCGGCGTCTTGGTCGCGCTGGTCACGACTTCTTCCGTCTGTATAACAGGGGCCTCCTCCGTCGTCTGAGGCTGACCGACTCCAGCTTCGTCTGCCGCCCAACCGACTTCCGCTCCCCAGATCAGAGCGAACAGAAGACCCGACCGAATAATGACTCGCCGCACAATGCACCTCCCTTATGCTCGAAGGGTTCTGTGAATTGGATCGACAGCCGGGTTTCCTGACTTGCGGATCGTCGCGTGGCCCGCGCCTTCCCATCGTCAGAAGCTTTCAGTTTTCAGTTCTCAGTTTTCAGTTTTAGCTGACTACTGACAACTGATTGCTGATGGCTTCCATTCGACAGTGGCGAAATGCAGGATCACTCCCCGCTTACAGTGGCGGCACCGTGATGGCTTTGCACCATCTTCCCCGTTCCGTCGTCCTCTCCTCTAGTTTCCCCCTATCCCATTGAGTTCATTGGCACCCTGTCCGCCTGTTTGAGGAGCGGGTGCATCCTCCTCGTCGTTCGTATCTCGTCGTCAGTAACAAGTGGCAAGTCTCAAGTAGCAAGTAGCAAACTTGTCTTTGTCACTCGTCGGCTTGG
>Ga0194132_10001739_pt1 | contig 43289 bp, 33 predicted proteins | sample TA2KigOf80mmetaG_FD_148612 | JGI IMG/M metagenome (GOLD analysis project Ga0194132, IMG submission 148612) | Freshwater microbial communities from Lake Tanganyika, Tanzania - TA2015054 Kigoma Offshore 80m | ecosystem: Environmental > Aquatic > Freshwater > Lake | place: Tanzania: Lake... | reverse complement strand
AAATCCTTAACGTTCTGGAGCAAGAAAAAGGAAGCGAGAAAAAATATCAAAAAGGCTAAGAAGACGGGTGAGTAGCGGCGGATAAGCGGGTTTTCAGAAATGGACAAGGAGTTGAAGGATCGTTAGGCTGATAAAGCGAACTCTCACCCGCCCCGCCTTTCCTATCTTCGTCGGCTAACCAACTCGCCGGAAGACGCCAGATCACTCGCGTCAGCCGGGTGGCGCCGAAGACTCTATCGATCTCCCTCTTTTTTTCTTAAGGCCGGAACGTTATCGTCCCCGCGCGTTGGTGATCGGCGACATCGTTTTGACGCGTCGCCCATCGCGTGAATTGGACCTCGGCCAACCATCCAAGGAGGGAGAAGATGGCCCAACCGTCTCGTCCGTTGATCGGCTTAAACGTCGATTTCATTCCTGGAAGCAAAACCAGCCGGCCTCACTTGCGGCTCAATCAGGGCTACACCGATGCCGTGCTGACGGCGGGCGGTCTGCCGGTGCTCATGCCCATCTTGGGCCGGGACGGCGACATTCGCACGTTCCTCGAGCCGCTCGATGGCTTCATCCTCACGAGCGGTCTGGACATGGACCCACGGCGTCAGGGGCTGCCGCGGCATCACGCGGTAACGCCGATGAACGAACGCCGGGAAGAGCACGACCGCATTCTAGTACGCATGTTGATCGATCGGCAGATTCCGGTGCTGGGCATCGGCGTCGGCATGCACCAGCTCAATGTCGCAACGGGCGGGACGCTGTTCATGCATTTGCCGGAGGATTGTCCGCGCACGATGCCGCACTGCGATCCGACCTCGCATGGGCCACACAGGCACCTCGTCAATCTCAAGGCCGGGTCCCGGCTCGAAGAGATTTACGGAGGCACGGAATTGCTCGTCAACAGCAATCACCATCAGGCGATCAAGCAGACGAGTGATTTGTTTCGCGTCGCAGCCGTGGCGCCGGACGGCGTGATCGAGGCGATGGAAGCGCTCGACCCAAACTGGTTCTGCATCGCCATCCAGTGGCATCCGGAAGCAGATCAGTCATCCGCCCTCGACGCTCAACTCTTTGAGTGCTTTGTTCAGACGTGCGCGCGTCAATCGGCGGGACTGGCGATCGCCGCGTGACCAGGGAGCAACGTGCCGCTTGCGGCGTAGCACGCTGCTTCGCCGCAAGCGGAATTCTGTCCATGACCAAGCGCTACTTCATCGGCCTGTCGTCCGGAAACAGCCAATTCGGCGTCGACGCGGCGCTTGTGCGTGCCGACGGCGTCGGCAGCTCCATGCGATTCGAGCTCGAACATTCCCATTTCTTGCCCTATGGTCCCGAACTGCACGACTTGCTGTTGCGCGTGACGCGTAGGACGGCGCCGGAACTTCGCTACCTTGGAACACTGCATCGTGTTCTGGGCGAAACGTACGCGCTTGCCGTGAAGCCGCTTTTTGCCAAGAATCATCTGATCGCACAACAGGTCCTTTGCATCGGTTGCTCGGGTCAGTCGATCTGGCACGACCCCGATGGCCGATACCCGGCGACGCTTGATTTGGGCATGGCGGGAGTGCTGGCGGAACGTACCGGCCTGACGACGCTCGCCGGGTTTGCCGACCGCGATTTCGCCGTGGGCGGTCAAGGCGCGCCGCTGACGGCCCTTGCCGACGCAATGAACTTTCATCGCCCCGATGAGGCGCGATTGCACCTGCGCTTGGGAAATCACGCGACGGCCGTATGGATCCCAAAGGAGATCTACAACGTGATAGGTTTCGAGGCGGCGCCGTGCACCAGCCTGCTCGATGCCGTGATGCGCGCCATCACCAACGGACGAGAACCGTACGATGTCGGCGGCAAGCACGCGGTGCAGGGGCGACGCCTTGATCCGCTCCTGGATCGCTGGATGCGAAATCACTTTCTCCAAGTTCGGCCTCCCAAGTGCGTCCCGCGCGGCGAGTTCGGCGACGAATTCGTTCAGCGGGCCATCGATCAAGGAAAGCGGCTCGGCGGCTCGCCGCAGGACGTTTTGTGCACCATGACGCATTTCGTCGCTCAGGCCATCGTGCACGCCGTCCGGACCTGGCTTCCGACGACGCCGACGCGAATCGTTCTCAGCGGGCGAGGGGTTCGCAACGGCTTCCTGCGGCGACTGCTCGAAGAAGCGCTTGCCCCGATCCCACTCGAAACAACCGATGTCCACGGCATCCCAGCCGAAGCGTGCAAAGCGACAGCCTATGCCGGGCTCGCTGCGCTCTCGCTCGATGGCGTGCCGATCAATCTGCCAAGCGTAACAGGGTCGAGCGGCCAACGGCTACTGGGCCAATGGACCCCAGGGTCAAGCGAGAACTGGGCTCGCTGCCTGGCGTGGATGTCACGCCAGCACGCCTCGGTACAAATTGCGGCGTGACCTGATGCGACGCCGCAAGCGGCCAATAGGAAAAACCAATGCCGGTTCTTCTACAGACGACCATTCTCTTGGCGCTATCGAACGTATTCATGACGTTTGCCTGGTACGGACATCTGGGGAGCCTGAAGGACAAGGCCTGGTACATCGCCGTCGCCGTCAGTTGGGGGATCGCGTTCTTCGAATACGCTCTGCAAGTGCCCGCCAATCGCATCGGAAGCACCAGTTACAGCGTGGCCGAGCTGAAGATTCTTCAAGAGGTGATTTCTCTATCAGTGTTTGTACCTATTGCCGTGTATTACCTGAAACAGCCGTGGAAATGGGACTACCTGTGGGCGTCGCTGTGTATTGTCGGGGCGGTGTTCTTCATCTTTCGCGAACGGGCGTTCTCCGACGGCGGCAGTCCACCGGCGCAGTGAACGCGGTTTACGTTTAGCGTTCGCGCGGCGACCTGCGAACGCTAAACGGGGTCATAGAATAGCGACGTCACCCGCCGCTGGACGAACCTCATGAAAACGCTGCGCGTCGCGACCTGCCAATTCTCTGTCGAAGCCGACATCGACCACAATCGCCGCGCCATTCTGCGGCAAATTCGCGAGGGGGCCCAGCGCGGGGCCGACGTTGTTCATTTCTCCGAGACGGCCTTGTCGGGTTACGCCGGCGTCGACATTCCCGGCGTTCACGCCATCGATTGGGATCGTCTCGTCGACGCGACGCGCGAAATTCAGGCCGCCGCCGAGTCGCACAAAATCTGGGTGCTGCTCGGCTCGACCCATCGGCTTTCCGACGGCATCAAACCGCACAATTGCGTCTACGTCATCGATGCGAGCGGAAAAATCGTCGAACGCTACGACAAGCGATTCTGCACCGGGACAAACCACAAGAAATGCACGCTCGATTTGGCCCATTACTCGCCGGGGAATCGCTTCGTCACGTTCCGCGTCAAGGGAGTGAGTTGCGGCATTCTCATCTGTTACGACTATCGCTTCCCAGAGCTTTATCGTGAATACCGCAGGCTCGGTGTCAACGTCATCCTGCAGTCGTTCCATAATGCACGCACGTCGGTTGTGGCCGATCCGAAGTACAACATCTGGCGCACAATTGTGCCGGCGACGATGGCCTGCCGAGCGGCGGAGAACCACTTCTGGATCAGCGCCAACAACAGCACGGCTCGCCCGTCACGCTGGCCAAGCTTCGCGGTGCGGCCGGATGGTCAAATCGTCGGCAGGCTCAAGCTGCATCGCCCCGGCTTGTTGATCACCGATATGGCGCTCGATCCGACGTGCTTCGACGCCCCCGGCCCATGGCGGGACGCCGCCATGAACGGCCGACTCCACAGCGGCAAGACTATTGCGCACCCACGTTCCGCGGACGTGACCTGTCTATGATTCAATTGCGGAACGGGCGCCGGGCCACGGTCCGGGCGATGTTGCCGGCAATTCTTGGACGTGCGTCTCCTCTTTGTACAGGCGCATGCCGCGCGCTTGATAATTCGCCAGGGCCCGAGGATGATCGAGCGTGCACGTGTGCACCCAAACTCGGCGTGCTCCCATCGCCCAGCTTCGTTCGATGGCACAAGTCAAGAGATGCCCGCCCAAACCCGCCCCAACGAACGCCGGCAAAAGGCCGAAGTACGCGATCTCAACGTTGCGCTCTGGTTGACGCTCCAACTCGAAATAACCTGCCGGGACTCCCTGAACCGTCAATATCCACGTCGCAAGGTCGGGCCGATTGAGATACTCCGACCACTGTTGATAGCTCCACGGCAACCGATCGATCCACCACCAATCGGCCCCGACGGTCGTGTAGAAAAAGCGATTGAGCTCCGGCATCGGCGGCGCGACACGGGCCAATGCGACGTCCGTGCGCGGCGATCGCTTGGGCCGCAACCCGCGCGGACCGAGCATTTCCAAATAGTACGTCGTAATGGAAACGGACGGCATTGAGAACTCCGGGGCCGCCGCTTGCGGCTTCGCGCTCGCTCTGTGCGCTGGGCGAGCGCGAAGCCGCGAGCGGCGCTGCTACCACGCCAGCGGCTTCTGCCAGGCGGCCTTCAGTTGATCGAGCGGCAACCAGACAATCCACTCACCCGACGCGCCGGCAATCCGCAAACGCGGTTCCTTCAGCGTTTTGCCGACTTGGGTGACCGGAACCGAGTCAAGCAGTCGGCAAAACTGCTCGGCATGTTGCGGCCGGACCTCGACGAGGAACCGCGTCGGCGCTTCGGCGAACAGATTGACAACGTCGGAGTGGTTTCCGGGTTTTTCGATATCCGCACCGATGCCGCCGGCAAACGCCATCTCCGCCGCCGCCACCGCCAGGCCGCCTTCGCTCAGGTCGTGACAGCTTCGCACCATGCCGGTCCGAATCGCTTCGTGCAGCTTCGCGAAGAGGCGCGGCGCCTGGTCGACATCGACAGGCGGAACGCGCCCGCCGCTCTGCCCTGTGATGACGTGGTACAGCGATCCGCCGAGGTCGTTCGTCGTTGTGCCGATGAGGAACAGCCGGTTACCCGGTTCCTTGAAGTCCATGCTCACGCAGTGGCGCACATCAGGGACCTGGCCCATCGCACTAATGAGAAGCGTCGGCGGGATGACGATGTGACGAGGCCCGCCCTCACCCCCGGCCCCTCTCCCCGAGGGCGAGGGCGGAATTGCGAACTCATTGTTCAGGCTGTCTTTGCCGCTGATGAAGGGCATCATGTACGCAAGGGCGACGTCGCGGCACGCCTCGGCAGCGCGGACGAGGGAACCGAGCGTTTCGGGCCGTTGCGTGTTGCCCCAGCAGAAGTTGTCCAATAGGGCGATGCGCGACGGGTCGGCGCCGACGGCGACGACATTGCGCACCGCTTCGTCGATGGCGTGGGCAGCCATCGTGTACGGATCGAGATCGCCCAGGTTCGGATTGATGCCGCACCCGATCGCTAACCCACGCCAAGAACCAAGCACCGGCGTGATGACGCTGGCGTCCCCCGGCCCATCGTCCGCGACGCCCACGAGCGGTTTCAGCACCGACCCGCCTTGCACCTCGTGATCGTACTGGCGGATGATCCATTCCTTGCTGCAGACGTTGTAATGGCCCAGGAGCTTGAGCAGGATTGCGTTTGAATCAGAGCCTGAAGCGTTAGCGAAGGATGCTCGTTCCTTCGCTGACGGTTCAGGCTCTGACGGCAACGTCGCCTTGCGCACCACCGGCGGGCGGCCATCGTGCAGGAAGTGCATGTCGATATCGGCGACCTGTTCGCCCTGGAAGTGCAGCCGCAACTTGCCGGTCGCCTCGAAGACGCCGATGACCGTCGCCTCGACCTCTTCGTTCGCGCACAACGCGTGCACGCGATCCCAGTTCTCCTGCGGCACCGCGAGGATCATGCGCTCCTGAGCTTCGGAGATCCAGATTTCCGTGTACGAGAGGCCTTGATACTTGAGCGGGGCCTTGTCGAGATCGACGCGAGCGCCGATTTTCTCGCCCATCTCGCCGACGGCGCTGGAGAAACCGCCGGCGCCGCAATCGGTGATGGCGTGGTACAGGTTCTGATCGCGCGCTTGCAACAGCACGTCGAGCATCTTCTTTTCGGTGATGGCGTTGCCGATCTGCACCGCGCCGCCGGAGACTTTTTCGGATTCGCTCGTCAATTCGATCGAGGAGAAGGTAGCGCCGTGGATGCCGTCGCGTCCGGTGCGTCCGCCGACGGCGACGATGAGGTCGCCGGCCCGCGCTGCCTTGAACGCTTTGTCGGCCGGTATCAGGCCGACGGTGCCGCAATAAACCAGCGGATTGCCCAGGTAGCGCGGATCGAAGCAGACGGCGCCGTTGATCGTCGGGATGCCCATGCGGTTGCCGTAGTCGCGCACACCGGCGACGACCCCCTTCATCACCTTCTTGGGATGCAAGACGCCCGGGGGAAGCGATTCGGGCGGCGTGTCGGGCGGGGCGAAGCAGAACACGTCGGTGTTGCAGATCGGCTTGGCGCCCATGCCGGTGCCGAGCGGATCGCGGATGACGCCGCCGATGCCTGTGTTCGCGCCGCCGTACGGTTCGATCGCCGAAGGATGGTTGTGCGTCTCGACCTTAAAGCAGACGTGCCAATCGTTGTCGAACTTGACAACGCCGGCATTGTCTTCGAACACGCTGACGCACCAGTCGTCCTTGCCGAGCCGACGCCGAATCTCCTGTGTGGCGCCGAAGATGGTTTCCTTGAGCAAGTTGTTGTACCGCCTTGGCTCCCCTCTCCCCTCGGGAGAGGGGGGCAATACCTCGATGATCCCCTTGAGCGTCTTGTGCGAACAATGCTCCGACCACGTCTGCGCGATCGTCTCCAGCTCGACGTCCGTCGGCTCGCGGCCCAACTCGCGAAAATGGGCCTGGATCGTCTTCATCTCGTCCAACGACAGCGAGAGCTGGCCGTCCTTGCTGAGCTTCATGAGGCCCGCATCATCAAGCTGGCGAATCGACAGGACGACGCGGTGGAACGTGTAGTTGGAACCGAGGCCCAGCGTCGCTTCGGAGATCGGCTGTTCCAGGACGCGCTCGATGGCTTCGTTGCACAGGACCTTGCGAAACATTGCCTCCCGGTCGAATGCCCTGCCCGTCCAGAAATAACGGCGAAACGTCTGCACCGCTTCGACTGGAACGCCGAGTTGCTGTGCTGTCTGAATAACGCTCATGGCGACCGGGTCCATCACGCCGGGCTTGAGCAACACCGTCGCTGCGCCGTCGGACGCGATGGCGCCTCGCACGTCGGTGCCGCGAATGGCGCCGGCTTCCGCCACGTGATCCACGAGCAACTCGTTCGCCAAGACCTCGACGTGCTCACGAGTGAGCTCACCCAGCAAGAGAAAGCCGCGCGAAGTTTTCGCGATGAGATTGGCTGCGCCTGCATGTGTCAACAGGGCGTATTCATCCTCGACGCGCAACCGTTCAGCATCGGGGCCTTTCGTGACGATCTCAACTTCCCAGAGCATCGCGCACCTTTTTTCCTTGAGCGAGAAACTGATCGATTTCCGAAACCTCATCGGCGACCAGCGCCTGCCGAAAGCGCACCAGGCGAACGATGAGTTGATCGAGCGACTCGAGCACGGCCCGGCGATTGTGGCGAAAGATCGGCGACCACACCTCCGGATCGCCCGCCGCCACGCGGGTGGTGTCGCGAAACCCGCTGGCCGCCAGGTCATGCCAATCGTCCGGCAACATCCCTGCCAGCGCCGACGCCAACAGATGCGGCAGGTGGCTCGTGAACGCCAGCGCCTCGTCGTGCTCCTCGGGCGACATCACGCGCAGACGCGCTCCGAGCGACTGCCAAAAACCGCCGACGACCCCGAGCGCCGACGTTTGCTCGGTCGGCGTCAACACGACTGTGCGTTCCACGAATAGATCGGCGTCGGCGTGCTCGGCGCCCTTTTTCTCCGAGCCCGCCAGCGGATGGCTGCCGACAAAGCGAACACCGCCGAGCGCGGCAGCATCCACTTGCCGGACGATCATGGCCTTGGTACTGCCGGCGTCGGTGAAGGCCGCATCTTTCTTGGCATGTTGCGCAGCTGCCGTCACTTGTTCGACAATGCGATCGACCGGTGTGCAGAAGACGACGAGATCAGCCTCGCGCACCGCCTCGGCAAGGTCGGTTGCCGCTTCGTCGATCGCGCCGAGCCGTCGCGCGTCATGAAGCTTCTGTGGATCGCGTCCCACGCCGACAATTCGCCCGGCGACGCCTCGCTTCTTCGCCGCCAGCCCGATCGACCCGCCGATCAAGCCGACGCCGACGATGGTGATTGTGGAGAACACGGTCCGCATGAAGGGATTTTATGAACCGAGCTCACGCCAAGGAGCAATGGCGCGAAGATAACGTTGACCCGGCACGCCAACTCAACTTTGCGAATTGCGGCTTTGCGTGGACTCCCAGAACTTGGTATAATTTCTCAAACCTCCCACCACAAAAGGCTCTTCCATGAAAAAACTAATCTTCGCATGCGTCGTGTTCGTCATCGGCCTTACGTCCTGGACGCTCGGCCAATCGTCGCCGTCCACGAGTTGGGGCGATGCCATGTGGGTCTGGGACGAAGCGGACGCCAGCAAGATTCCGCAGAACAATGAACCACGCTATTTGCGGATGACGTTCGACATCCCTGCAACGCCGCAAGCCGCGGAATTGTGGGTTACCGCGGACAATCTTTACACCGCCTACGTCAACGGCGTGAAAGTCGGCGACGGCAAGGAATGGTCGCAGGTCGACAAGTACACCGTCGTCAAGCACCTCGTCGTCGGCAAGAACGTCCTTGCCATCAGGGCGACCAATCAAGGTGGCGTCGCCGCGGCCATCGCCCGCTTGCACATCAAGACCGCCGACAAGAAGGACCTGTTCGTAGTCACCAACGAGAAGACGAAAATCACGTCCAAGTTCCAGCTCGATGGCGGTAATGGAAATCGGCCGTGGTTTGATGCACAGTTCGATGACAGCTCCTGGTTCGCCGCCATCGCGCTCGGCGACCCGTCGATCGCCCCGTGGAACCTTGGCGGCGGAGCGATCGTCAAAGGCAAGGGCAAGGGCAAGGCCGGCGATCGCTTTGGCTACGGATCGACCGCCGTCGACCCGAAGGTGACCAAGCGCCTGAGCGCCGAGGAACAGAAGAAGCACTTCATCGTGCCGAAGGATTTCGAGATCGAACTCGTCGCCGCCGATCCGGTCGTCATCAACCCGATCACCATGGTCCTCGACGACAAGGGCCGCATCATCGTCAGCGAGAGCCACACGTATCGCTACGGCCCTCCCGGTTCGCCGATCAAGCCGTATGCGAATCCGGTCATCCGTCTCGATCCCGATGGCAAAGGCGGCTTCACGCGCACGCTGATCGCCGACGGCTTCACCGATCCCGTCATGGGCATCGCCATCAAAGGCAACAAGCTTTGGCTGACGGCGTGTGATTATCTCTACACGTATGATCTGCCGGCTGACGGCGAGAAAAAAGGCGCCTTTCTCCCCTCTTCCCCCGGTACTCCGGGGAGAGAGGGGAGCCTTGTCCTCGCCAAGAAAAAGGGCACTCCCCAAGCACCCACCGAATCCAAAGGCATCGCCACCAACAAAAAACTCCTGCTCAAGGACCACTCCAAGGCTTGGAACCCCTTCGGCATGTTCGTCCTCGAATGGGGCCCCGACGGCAAACTCTATATGAGCGTCGGCAACCACAACATCAACATCGAAGGCCCCGACGGGCAGAAAATCTCCGCCAAGGGCTCCTCCGGCATGATCATGCGCATGAATCCCGACGGCACCAAGATGGAACGCCTCGTGCACGGTCTGCGCGTACCCTATTCCTTCGAGATGGATCCCTTCGGCCAGCTCTGGCTCCTCTCCAATGGCGAAGGCAACCCCAACCGCTTCGTCCGCGTCATCGACGGCGTCGATTATCATTGCTACAGTCGGGGCGTCGATAACGAATGGCTCGCGGGCCGGCATCCGCTCGCTCCGCCTAGCGAGGAAGTGCACGACGGCGCCCACACGCAGTTCATGCGCTACTACGCCGCCAACTTCCCGCAGGAGTATCAGGGCAACCTCTTCGCCTGCAACTGGGGCCGGCACGGGTTCGCCGGCGCCAACCGCGGCATCTTCCGCTTCGTTCTCGACGACCGCAACAACATCGTCAAGAAAGAAACACTCGTCACCTGCGCCGATCCGCACTTTCGCCCCGCTCACATTCATCTGGACGTTGACGGCAGCCTCCTGATCGCCGACTGGTACGGCCGCGACGACGAAAGCGACATGACCGGCCGCATCTGGCGGCTGAAGTACGTGGGCAAGGACCGCCCGGTCGTCAAGCACAGTCTCGATTCGCCGGACTGGAAGAACGACGATTACGCGATCGAGGCGCTGGGGTCGCCGGATCATTTGATTCGGGCAAAAGCGATGGATGAGCTTGTCAAACGAGGCGACGCAACATCGAGGAAAGTTGCGCTACATTCTCGGACCGCTAAGGCGCCCTTGGGTGCCGCGAATGCACTCTGGGTTCTCGCTCGGACCCACTCGACGTTCGACCTGAACGAGGATCAGCACCCAGACTGGAAGGTGCGACGACTCGCACACGAACTTGCGCCACTCCAATTTGTACCAGGAGGAGGCCAAGTAAACAAAGAAAAACGCAACATTGAAACGGACCCCGCCGTGTTATTAGCGCGAGCAATGAGGGTGGCGCGATTCCGATCTGAGTTAAAGGAAGATCCAATTCTGTCTACCGTAGGTTTTTTTGGTGTACTAGAAAGCGGTGGCGCCGCCGATCCCCACCTTCGCTACGAAGCCGCCTGGCATCTCGCAAAAAACGCTCACGAAAAAACCATCGGCAAACTGCTTGAATCCGACGACGCCAACGTCCGTCTCGCCGGCTTGATCGCCATCGATGTCGCGTGCTACGAAAACACCCCGGCGAAGAAGGCCGCACTCGCCGCGCTCGCCAAGGCGATCGAAAATCCCGGCAAGCTCGATCATCAGCTCTTGCTGACGGTCGCCCAGCTTGACGGCGATGCGTCGATCGTGCCGGCCCTGGTGAAGCTGGTCGAGCGCGACGATCTGCCGGCCGCGACCATTGCGAAGGCGGTGCTGGTGCTGAAGGCGAAGTCGGGCGGCACTTTAGCGGCCTCGAAGCTCTCGAGCGCCGCCGGCAAACGGCTCATCGAAGCGGTCGAGAAGGGCTCGCTCAAGATTGCGTCGCCGGCCGACCAACTCGTCATGTTCGAGTTCCTCGAAGCCGAGGGCCCAACGCCGTTCGCCCTGAAGCAGGTCGGCAGCCAGTTGCAATCGAACAACAAGGAGCTGCGCCTGGCGGCCCACACGCTGGCGCGGCGGTTCGGGCCGAAGGCGTCGTCCGTGGCCGATCAGCTCTGGCCGGTCGTGTTCCATCCCAAGACGAAATTTGAAGATACGCTCGAGTATCTCTCGACGATTGCCCGCACTGAGACGAAGCCGGTTTTCGAAGATCGCTGGAGCAAGGGGATGTTCCACGCCGATCCGTTCATCCGTGCCGAGACGGTGCGCTGGTGGCGAATCTTCAAGGATAACCGGGACATGCAGCCGCGGTTGTCGCATAACGTCGAATCGCTGACGTTCAAGGACAAGACGATCCGCGACGACATCGGCGCCGTGTATGCGAGTTGGGGCGCGCCCGAAAAGGATGCCAACGTTCCCTATCCCGAAAAGGACAAGGAGAAGCTGACGAAGTACGCCGTCGAAGAGTTGGCAACGATGCCCGCCGCCGACCGCACCAGACGTGCCGCGATGGGCCTGCAAGTCTTCGAGCGCAACGCCTGCACCAAGTGCCACACGACGGCGACCGCGACCACGCTGCTCGCCCCGTCGCTCAAGGGAGTCGCCCAGCAAAAGACCGAGTACCTGATCGAATCGGTCCTCTATCCGTCGAAAATCATCAAGACCGGCTGGGAGGTCGAGACGATCGAGCTCAAGAACGGCAAGGTCATCACCGGGTTGGTCAAGGACGAAGGCAAGACGCTGCGACTCATCCAGGCGATGGACTACCTCGGCAAGCCGCTGGTGATCGACAAGGCCGACATTGACGCTCGGAGCGTGTCGAAGATATCGCTAATGCCGGACGGCCAGGAGGCCACATTGAGCCGGCGCGAGTTCGTCGATTTGATCGCGTACTTGCAGACGTTGAAATAAACCCTCCCCGTTTACGTTTAGCGCTCGCATGGCGCCGTGCGAGCGCTAAACGTAAACAATCGGCGACCACCCATGAACCCTCTCCCCGAAACCATCCTTCAGCTCGGCACCGGGCGATTCCTGCGCGCCTTCGTCGATCGCTTCGTGCATCAGGCGAATGCCAGCGGACAGAACGTGGGCCGCATCGTCGTCGTGCAGCGCGAGCCGGACGAACGCTCCGAAATGCTCAACAAGAATCCCACGTACTACGTGCTTGTGCGCGGCTATTCGGAAGGGCAGTTGATCGAGCGGCGCGAGCGCGTCGAATCGATCAGCCGAATCTTGACGGCGGACAAGCAGTGGGCCGACGCCCTCACGTTCGCGAAATCGCCGGAGTTGAAATACATCGTTACCAATGCAACCGAGTCGAGCTACGTGCTCGACGCGCAGGACCAGAAGGACTCGGCGCCGCCGAAGTCGCTGGCGGGAAAGCTGACACAGCTCCTGTGGAGCCGCTACGAGGCGAAGGCGGAGCCGGTGATCTTGCTGCCATGCGAATTGATCGAGTGCAACGCGTCGAAGCTGGTGGAACTGGTGGACATGCAGAGCCGGGCGTGGAATTTGTCGAACACGTTTCGGGCCTGGCTGCGCGAGGGGTGCATCTGGCTCAATAGTTTGGTGGACTGCATCGTGACGATGCCCGAGCCGGCACTGACAAAGAAGGAGCCTCTGCTGATTTGTGCCGAGCCGTATTATCTATGGGCACTGGAGAAGCCGACGGATCGCGAAGTGAACCTGTTCGAGCATCCGGCGATTCGCCTGGCGGAGGACATCGCGCCGTACTACCTGCGCAAGGTGCGTATCTTGAATGGCACGCACACGGCAATGGTGGGCAAGTATCATGGCACGTTCGAGCGCGTGCAGGACGTTCTGGCGGACAAGGCGGCGGCTCGCTGGGTGCGCGATCTGGTGTACGGAGAGATCGTGCCGACGCTGGCCTACTACGTCGACCAGGTGGTGGCGTTCGCGGACGACACGCTGGAGCGGTTTCGCAACCCGTATTCGAACCACAAGCTGGCCGACATCGCCAAGGGACACGCCATCAAGGTGAAGCTGCGGCTAGAGCCGACGCGGGCTGAATACGAGAGCCTTTTCGGCAAGCCGCCGCCGCACCTCGTCGAGGCGATGCGGCCTCTCCCCGCTTGATTTTCTCGAAGCCCAGGGCGTGAGACACTCCGAACCCGTGGGATGCTGCCGTCGATCCCAGGGGTTCGGAGTGCCTCACGCCCTGGGCTTCTCGCTGGAGAAATTGATGAATCGATTGGTGATTGTCCTTTCATTCCTGCTCGGTGCCGCCCCCGCATGCGCCCAAGACATCGAAATCGCCCAGAGCGATTGGCCCTGGTGGCGCGGGCCGAATCGCAACGGCGTCGCTGACGCCAAGCAGACGCCGCCGATTGCGTGGAGCGAAACCGAGAACGTTCTGTGGAAAGCCCCCGTGCGCGGCAAAGGGCACGCGTCGCCCATCGTCCTGGGCGATCACGTCTATCTCGCGACGGCCGACCACAAAACCGAGTCACAGCACGTGCTTTGCTACGATCGCTACAAAGGGACGCTGCTATGGGACACCGAAGTGCATCGCGGCGGCTTCGAGAAAGGCGGCAATGGCAAGAGCACCCTTGCGTCGTCAACGTGCGCTTGCGACGGCGAACGCGTCTTCGTCACCTTCCTGCACAACAAGGCGATTCATGCCAGCGCTTTGAGCCGGGACGGAAAGATCCTCTGGCAGACCAAGGTGACCGACTACATTCTGCATCAGGGCTTCGGCTCGTCGCCAACCGTTTGGAAATCACTCTTGCTTGTTGCGGCCGACAACAAGGGGACCGGCCTCCTCGCGGGGCTCAAGCGCGAGACGGGCGAGATCGTTTGGAAGCTCGAACGTCCCAAGCTGCCCAACTACGCGTCGCCGATCGTTCACCATGTCAACGGGCGCGATCAGCTGTTCTTTACGGGCTGCAAGCTGGTCACGAGCCTCGACCCGCTCACCGGTAAGAAGCTCTGGGAGGCGGAGGGCTCGACCGAAGAAACCGTGACGTCGACGGTGACCGACGGCAAGCACATCGTTATCAGCGGCGGGTATCCCAAGAAGCATGTCGCCGTGCTCAAGGCCGACGGGTCGGGCAAGACCGTCTGGGAGATTCCCACGCAGGTCTACGTACCGTCGATGCTCGAACATCGCGGCTTTCTCTATGCCGTGCAGGACGGCGGCGTCGCGATCTGCTGGAAATTCGACACGGGCAAAGAAATGTGGAAGGCTCGGCTTAACGGGCAATTCACGGCGTCTCCGGTGCTCGTCGGAGAGAATATCTACGCCGTCAGCGAGAAAGGGCGCACGTCGATATTTAGAGTCAATAATGACGCTTTCAATCTCGTCGGCGAGAACCAGCTGGGCGAAGAAGCCATGGCATCGCCTGCGATCTGCGGCGGCCGCATCTACTTTCGCGTCGCGTTCGGTCAGAAGAGCGAACGCCGCGAGATGCTCTACTGCGTCGGCGCGGCGAAGTAACAGGAGGGAAATCCCAGGGGTTCCCGTGCGTCCCAGGCTCCGCCTGGGACGCAACGTCCGCGAGGCTCTGCCTCGCCGGCACGCGCGCGTCCGTGTCGTCGCTATGATCATCCGCACGTCGCCCGTTGCATCAACCACACTACGAGGATCACCATGCGCTGGAAAACCACCGTACTGCTTGTGTCTGCAATCGTGCTGGCCGGCTTCAGCTTGTTGACAACGCCGAGCCTGGCCGGCGGAAAGGCCGGCGACGGCGCCAAGGCGCTGCAAGGCAGCTGGACCATGACCAAGGGCAATGACAAGATGACGCTCACCTTTGACGGCGACAAATTCAAGCTCGAGTTCAAGGGCGAGTCGGCGTCGGGAACGTTCAAAGTCGACGCGTCGAAAACACCGGGCCATATCGATTTGAGCGTCGTCAAGGGAACGGGCGACGACACCCAGAAGTACGAAGGCAAGACCTCCAAGGGGCTTTATCAGATCGAAGGCAACAAGTTGAAATGGTTCGCAAACGAACCAGGCAAGGACGATCGGCCCACCGCATTCCCAGGCGACGGCGAACGCCCGAAGCATCTCTATGCGATTTTCGAACGGGACAAGAAGTGAGCCCACGACCTGTGCCACTCGATTTCGGTGAGCGCGGCATCCCCGCGCTCGCCGCAGGAACGCAGCTGGGCGCGTCGGCGCATCTTGCCCAGACCCCGAAAAAGCGCGGATTGGCCCGAGATTTCAAATTGCATGCAGAATTTCTGAATTTTTCCATTGCCATTTGCTGATTTTACGGTTAGGATCGAATAAATAGCCCGCTCACCGTACGCACACACATTTACTTAGGGGGGGAATCATGTTCACGTTGCTTGGATCAGCGCAAGGGTTCTGCGACGGTCTCAGCCGGCGTAACTTCCTCAAGATCGGCGCGTTCGGCGCCGGATTGACCCTGGCCGACATGCTCCGCATGAAAGCCGAAGCGAGCAACAACCCAGGCCAGGCCGCTCCGACGCGGCTGAAATCCGCCATCATGATCTACCTGCCCGGCGGTCCGTCGCACATGGACATGTACGACCTCAAGCCGGACGCTCCGGCCGAATTCCGCGGCGAGTTCCGTCCCATACAGACAAACTGCAACGGCGTGCAGATCTGCGAACACTTCCCGCTGCAAGCGCGCATGTGGGACAAGTTCGCGTGCATCCGTTCCATCGTCTCCGTTGATGAGCACTCCGACAGCCTAGTCATGACGGGCAAGAGCTCCCGGGAAAACATGATCGCCAACCATCCGTGCTTCGGCTCGGTGGTTTCTCGCGTGCGTTCGACCAACCAATCAGCGGTCCCCCCGTTCGTTAGCCTTCGCGGCATGTCGCGCGGCACGGAACCGGGTTTCCTCGGCATCCAACATCGGCCCTTCACCCCCCAAGGCCCTGGCGTCGAGAACCTGCGTCCGATCCAGGCGGTGACCCAAGATCGCATGAACGATCGCCGGGCCATGCTTGAAAGCTTCGACAATCTGAATCGTGAAGTCGACGCCAACGCGGCTGGTCTCGATAACTTCACGAACCGGGCGTTTGAGATGATCAGTTCGGGCGGCGTTCGCAGCGCGCTCGACCTTCAGCGCGAACCCCAACAGTCCCGTCAGCGCTATCAAGGCGTCGAGCAGTTCCTCACCGCGCGTCGTTTGGTCGAAGCCGGCGTCGGCTGCGTCACCATGTCCTACGGCGGTTGGGACACCCACGGCCAGAATTTCCAAAGCCTGCGCCGCCAGCTTCCGAACGTCGACAAGGGCTTGTCGTTGCTCGTCGGCGATCTGGCGGAACGCGGCCTGTTGAACGACACTCTCGTTGTCATGTGGGGCGAGTTCGGCCGCACGCCACGAATCAATCAGGGCGCGGGTCGCGATCACTGGGCGCCGGTCATGTCGGCGTTGGTCGCTGGTGGTGGCATGCGTATGGGCCAAGCCGTCGGCTCCTCGACGGCGCGCGGCGAACGTCCGCTCGAGCGTCGCGTCACAGCGCCCCAGGTGCTCGCCACGCTTTATCGCGCGATGGGCATCGACCCCGGCCAGACGTTCCCCAACGGCACCGGGCGTCCGATCCACATCGTCGAGGATCGCGCCCCGATCACCGAGTTGCTGGGTTAATCGCTGTCGCCGCTTGCGGCTTCGCGCTCGCTCTGGAAGCGCCGGCCGCACGGCTCGATGAATCGAGCGCTAAGCCGCAAGCGGCGATAAGGGACCAGGAATCAGGGAACCTCCCCTCGGTTCCCGGTCCTTTTGTTGTTCTCCGCCGCCTCGTTTAGCGCCCGCAGTGAAGCGCCAGAGCGCATGGCGATTCACTAATGGCGTTAAACGTAGATTAAAATACTCCCACCGAATTCTCCCTCTCACGAGGTCTTTCCTATGCGACGAATTTTCCTTGCGTTCGCGGCGAGTCTCATCGCGTTTGCTCCCGCCCACGCATTCAACGAGCCGACGAAGAAACCGCTATCGGACGCCATCAAGCTTCCGACCCCAGCCGAAGTCAAAGAGCTGCAAATCTATCCCAAGGAAATCCAGCTTGTGGGCGAGGACGACGCTCGGCAAATCGTCCTCACAGGTCACCTGCAGCGCGGCGGCATGCAAGACTTGTCGGGAGACGCTACCTACGAAGTCGCCGACACCAAGGTCGTCCGCGTCTCCAGCGCCGGCCGAGTGATCCCCATCGCCAACGGGACCACAAAAATCACGGCCCGCTATGGCGATCGCTCCGTCACAGTCAGCGTCAAGGCGGAGTCGATGGACAAGGCTTTGCCGATCAGCTTTGCCAACCACATCGTGCCGATCTTCACCAAGCTTGGCTGCAACGGCGGGGGCTGCCACGGCAAGTCGGGCGGGCAGAACGGGTTTTCCCTGTCGCTGCTCGGCTTCGTTCCGGAGCTCGATTATCAAACTCTCGTGAAGGAGAACCGCGGCCGGCGCATTCAGACGACGGCGCCAGGCAATAGCCTGCTCCTCCTCAAGGCGGCAGGAATCATGGCCCATGCGGGCGGCAAACGCATGGAAGAAGGCTCCGATGAATACAAACTTATTCGCCGGTGGATCGAATCAGGCGCCGCCTTCAGCGACGGCAAGGACCTCGAAGTCAAGAAGATCACCGTCGAGCCCGAACAACGCATTATCTCCCGCAACAATCGCCAGCAGTTCTCGGTGCACGCTCATTACTCCGACGGCTCGATCGTCGACGTCACGCAACGCGCTCAATACGAGAGCAATGACCCCGACATCGCCGTCGTCGACGGCACCGGCCTGGTCCGATCGCTTGACATGAGCGGCGAAGCCGCCGTCATGGCACGCTTTTCGGGTCAGGTGGCGACCTTCCGCGCCACGGTCCCGCTCGGCCTCAAGGTTCCGAGCTACAAGTTCGAAGAGCGCACTATCGTCGATCGCTTCACGCACAAGAAGTGGCAAGAACTCGGCATCATGCCGTCCGACCTCAGCAGCGACGAGGTATTCATTCGCCGCGCGTACCACGACATCACCGGCACGCTGCCGACGGCGACGCAGGTCAAAGATTTCCTCGCCGACAAGGACGCCAGCAAGCGTGACAAGGTGGTTGACCGGTTGCTCGAATCGCCGGAGTACAGCTACCTGTTCGCCAACAAGTGGGCCGACGTGTTGCGCGTCAAGCGAGGCAACAACCAGAACCAGAACCGAACGTTCGGTACCTTCGCGTTCCACAACTGGATCCGCGAAAGCATCGCCAACGACAAGCCGTACGACCAGTTTGCTCGCGAAATTCTGGCCGCCAGCGGTGACGAAGCGAAAGCTCCGCCGACCGTTTGGTACCGCGATCTGCAAACTCCCGACAAGTTTGTCGATGACGCCTGCCAGCTCTTCCTTGGCGTCCGCGTGGCGTGCGCTCAGTGCCATCATCACCCCTACGAGAAGTGGAGCCAGGACGACTATTGGGGCATGGCCGCGTTCTTCTCGCAGATCGGCCGCAAGCAGGCGCCGAATCTCGGCATTCAGGTCAACAATCCGCTGCAAGCACGCCAGGTTATCTTTAACAAAGGCACCGGAACCGTGACCAACACGCGCACCGGCCGGCCGGCCGTGATGAAGGCGCTCGACGCCGAGCCGGTCGTCCTGTCGCCGGGCGAAGATCCGCGGTATCGGCTCGTGGACTGGATGGTCGACAAGAAGAATCCGTTCTTCGCTCGCGCCGTCGCTAACCGCTACTGGGCTCATTTCTTTGGCAAGGGCCTGGTCGATCCCGTCGACGACATGCGCGTCACCAATCCGCCGTCGAACCCTGAGTTGCTCGATGCCCTCGCCGACGAACTCATCAAGAGCAACTACAGTCTGAAGCATCTGGTTCGTCTCATGGTAAAGAGCCGGACGTACCAGCTCTCGGCCATGCCGAACGAATTCAACAAGAACGACAAGAAGGCGTTCGCTCGGTACTATCCGCGGCGCATGCAAGCCGAGGTGCTGTACGACGCCGTCTCGCAGGTGACGCAGAGCCCGGCGACGTTCACGGGGCTGCCGACCGACAAGTACGCTCCGACCAGGGCATTGATGCTGCCAGACGAATCGTTCCCGTCGTATTTCCTGGACGTGTTCGGCCGTCCGCAGCGCATCAGCGCTTGTGAATGCGAGCGCGTCAGCGAAGCGAACCTGGCCCAGGTGCTGCACCTGCTCAACTCGCAAGAGATTCAAGGAAAGTTGACTCGCAGCGGAGGCCGAGCTGACCAACTCGCCAAGGATCCGCGTCCGGACGCCGAGAAGGTCGCGGAGCTCTTTGTTTGGGCGTTCGCTCGCCAGCCGACGCCGGCGCAAATGCAAGTGGCATTGGCGAACATCGAACGCAACGCCAAGAACCGCCAGTTCGCCTACGAGAACATCATCTGGGCGTTGATTAACACCAAAGAGTTCATCATGGTGCAATAGTTGATCGATTGATTCTCGGCCACGCGTCCGGTGGCTCGCTCGGCGGTTTCGCGCGATTCTCGCGCGGAACCGCCGAGCTTTTTTTCATCACGTCCATTCACTTCGCCGCCAGTTCGTCGATCGTAATGTTCTTGTAGTAAACCTTCGCCTTGGCGCCGCCGTGGATTTGCAGGCCGATGACTCCGGTGCGGTCGATCTTGTCGTCCTTCTCGGTGTAGTCGACGGTGAGGGTGCCGTTGAGCCAAAGGCGGATACGCGGGCCTTCGGCTCGGATGACGTAGTCGTTCCAGTCGTCGTATTTGACGAGCTTGTCGATGATCTTTTTGTCGGGCCCGGCGAGTACCTTGTTGCGGCGCGATTCGTCGTAGAGGGCGCCCCAGTAGCCCTGGCCGATGTCGGCCTGATAGCCGATCACTTCGTGGTGTTTGGGGATGCGTTTGGTGCGAATCTGCACTCCGGCGTTGGCGCTCTTGCGATCGCCGATGAGTTTGAAGGTCACTTTCAGCTCGAAGTCGCCGAAGGTTTTTGTCGTGCACAGGAATTCGTTGCGCGGCACGGTCTTGTCGAGCGATCCGCCGACGATTGAACCGTCTTCGATGCGCCAGGTGGCTTTGTCGCCTTCCCAGCCGTCGAGCGTCTTGCCATCGAAGAGCTTGACCGGTTTGGCGACAGCGATCGGCACGAGGCATAGCAGGACTGCAAAGGGAATGACGCGCGGCATGATGAGCTCCTGTAGCTTGTTGAATGGAAGCGACAATGGTATTGTGATTGTAGTAGGCCAACGGCGTACTTCGAACGCCGGCTAAACGTATGAGTCCGCCATGACATTCGCGGTCAAGGAGATCTTCTACACGCTGCAAGGCGAAGGCGCCAATGTGGGGCGAGCGGCTGTGTTTTGCCGATTCGCCGGCTGCAACCTTTGGAGCGGGCTGGAGAAGGACCGCGCGGGCGCGATTTGCAACTTCTGCGACACCGATTTCGTCGGCGTCGACGGCGACGGCGGCGGCCGATTTGATACACCCGACGCCCTCGCCGACGAGATCGACGCGTGTTGGCCTCAACAGCAGCCCGGTAGGAAACTCGTCGTCTGTACGGGCGGCGAACCGCTCTTGCAGATGACCGACGTCTTCGTGTCGGCGCTGCACGAGCGAGGCTTCGAGGTGGCCATCGAGACCAATGGCACAGTACATCCGCCCCAAGGCATCGACTGGGTCTGCGTAAGCCCCAAAGCGAACGCGGAACTCGTGCTGCATTCGGGCGATGAGTTGAAGTTGATCTTTCCGCAGGCGGGTGCCGAGCCAGAACGGTACGAACACCTCGCCTTCACGCATTTCTTCCTACAGCCGATGGACGGCCCCGAGCACGAGCGTAACACCAACCTGGCTGTGCGCTATTGCCTCGATCATCCGCGCTGGCGTTTGAGCCTGCAAACACAGAAGGTGCTCGGCATCAAATAGCCTCGACTTCGGTGTCGGCGCGCCGTCGCCGCGGGCGTTTCGTTCGAGCCATGCGCCTCGCGCGACTGCGCGAGGATCAATTCGTGCGCTGCCCCCTTGGACAGTCGGGCCTCGTTCCCTAACATTTCGGCGTGCGACAGCTCGCGCCAAACCTCCAGATCGAATCCCCACGCGATTCGACAATGCGGAGGTAAAGGGGATTCATGTCCTCGAGCCTCGCTGGCCGGGTCCGGCCAAGCGAATGACTTGTGGTGAAAAATCTTCTGCGCGGACGACCGCGATGCGTGGGATCGTGGATGATCCGCGAAGGAAGAGAACTTCACCATGACTTTGCGCAAACATTTTAAGCAGCTCGTTCGCGAGCGAATGTCCAAGACGGGCGAGAGCTACACCAGCGCTCGCCGGCATCTCTTGAAGGCTGTCCCAAAGCAAACCGACGATACGGCAACGCGATGGCACTTTGCCGGAAGTATTCCCGGCGCCACATGCCTGCGCGTCCTTCTTAACGCGGCCGGAGTGCGGAATCCGCAAACCGACGAACCGTTTTCCGAGGCCATGGCGTTCGGCATCGCCGGGGGCGTCGGCATTGGCGTCGCTTCTTTTCGCTACGAGAAGGAAGACTTCTCTTCGTTCTTCTTGGCCGGGCGACATCTTTGGTACGACGACCTTTCCTATCTTCAGAACGCAATCAAGGCGATTGGTTTGGACGGCGCGGTTCACGAGTCCGGAAGCGTCAAGGCAGCGGAGAAACAACTGCGGGCGGTGCTTGCCAACGGCCCTTGCGTCGCCTGGGTGGATATGGCTTTGTTGCCCCACCGCGGTTTGCCGCCAGCGTTCAGCGGCGGCGGCTACCATGTGATGCCCCTATACCGCATCGACGATGACGCCCACACCGTCATCGCCGGCGACCTGACGGATCAGCCCCTTGCCATCCCGCTTGCCGATCTTGCCGCAGCGCGTGCCCGAATCAAAAAACAAGCGAACCGGCTGTTGACCGTACGGCCGGCAAACATCAAGGTCGATCTCGCCGAACTGATCCGCCATGGATTGCGCACGTGCCATCGCACTCTGACGGCGAAACCTGGAAAAGGTCCCTTGGCCATGTCCACCCTCACATCGCTAAAACGGTGGCGCGATCGGCTGACGGATGGAAAGGACAAGGAGTGCTGGCGGGCTCAGTTTCCGCTGGGCGTCAACTTGTGGCGCGGCTTGACGTGGATCAACCTGTGCATCGAATGGTACGGAACCGGCGGCGGACTTTGTCGCCACATGATGGCCGACTTCCTCGGCGAGGCGGGCGATGCGCTCGGGGATGATCGGTACCAGGCCCTTGCCGACGGCTATCGTCGGCTCGGTCATGATTGGTCTGCGTTGGCCGACGCGGCGCTGCACGACGGCGTTCCCATCTTTCGCGAGGCCAAGCGGCTCCATGCTCGCTACGCTGAGTTGTTTACAACGAACGGTCCGCTCGACGACAAACTCGCCGTGTGGCGCAGGCTCGACGAACTCGCTGCGGAGGCGAAGTCGTGTTTTCCGCTGAGTGAATCGCAAGCCGCGGAGTTGCGTGCCGCCCTTCATTCCCGCGTTGCGCGTATCGTTGACGCGGAAGAAAAACAGCTGATTAACATCGCATCCCTTGTGTCATAACATCGATCGATTTCAAAACGGTCTGCCCGTCGTTGTCGTTGCGCACTCGCTGCGTGGTTTGCTGATCGACCGGCGGTCATCCATTTTCGGAGAACTTCTATGGACTGGCTTTTCATTGCGGTGGCTCTGGTGGTGGCTATTCCACTTTCCCTTTTCCTGATCGCGTTCATCGTGGGGCGGTTTTTGCCCGAACGTTATGACGCATGCGTTATCGTCGAATTGGATCGCACGCCAGAAGAAGTCTGGAACGCTCTTTTGGACACGCAACAGAACCCGATGACCGGATCGATGTGTCGCCGCCAGGAAAAGCTGGCCGACGTCGATGGCCGACCGTCGTGGCTTGAGGACATGGGGAGTTCCACGGTCGTCGTTACCACGACGGTTTCGGAGCCGACCGGTCGTCTCTGCCGGCGCCTGGCGGATCAGGTCGTGCCGATGACGGCGGAGGTGTCCATCGTCATCGAAGAAACGCAGAAAGGCTGCCGCGTGACCGTTCACAGCGTCACCGTCATTCGCGATGGAACCTGGCATGTGCCGATCTTTCGCGTGATGATGACGATCACCGGCGGCGGGCGCAGCCACCTGAAGTCGTTCTGGCAATCGCTGGCTCAGAACGCCGGCGCTTCGGCCAGCTTCGGATAAACGTGAGCGGGCGCAAAAACTCCCAAGAATTTGCTGGCAATGCGAGCGACCGGCGGATTAAATCTACAGAAACGTCGCTCGCCCTGCCTTCACGTTCGAGGAGTCACATGATGCGTTTGCCGCTCTGTCTCGCCGCGTTCTGTCTGCTTACTTTGACTCCGCTTGGCGTCGGTGGCGATCCGCCCAAGGGCTTCGAATCGCTCTTCAACGGCAACGACCTCGCCGGCTGGAAATCGACCGGCAACATGAAAACCTGGGGCGCCGACAAAGGCGTCATCTATTGCGAAGGCGGAGGCGGAGGCTGGCTTTTGACCGAAAAACAGTTCGCCAATTTTGAACTCCGGCTCGAATACAAAATGCCTAAAGGCGGCAACTCCGGCGTCGCCATCCGCTCGCCGTTCAAGGGAGATCCTGCCTACGTTGGCATGGAAATTCAGCTCATAGACGACGAAGGTTGGCCGGGCGGGCTGCAAAAATGGCAAAACACCGGTGCCATCTACAACGTCGTGCCGCCCAAGAAAATCAGCAACCGCCCGATCGGTGAATGGAACAAGATGACCATCATCGCCAAGGGTCGTCAGATCACCATCAGCAACAACGGCGAAACGCTCGTTGACGCCAATCTCGACGATTACGTCAAGGAGCATGGCAAACGCCATCCCGGCATCCTCGAGTCGAACAAGCAAGGCCACATCGGCTTTCAGAGCTACAACAAACGCGTCGAGTTTCGCAATATCTACTTGAAGGCGCTGTGACGAACTGCCGCTTGTGGCTTCGCGCTCGCTTTGCGCTTGTTGCGAGCGCCAAATTGCAAGCGGCAAAAGGGGGACACTATGAATCGATTCCTTCTCACGTTCCTGGTCGCTGCACTCGCCATACCGAGCGTCGCCCAGGAAAAAGACCGCCGGCTGACCGAGAAGCCGAAGCATTACAACCTTCCCTACCATCCGTGGACGCCTCCCGCAACGAAGGAAGCGTGGGAAGCACGTAAGGTCGTGCTGAAGGAACAGCTGCTCGTTTCGCAGGGCCTTTGGCCTTTGCCCGAAAAGGTCGCCTTGAATCCGGTCGTTCACGGCAAGATCGACCGCGACGGTTACACGGTTGAGAGAGTCTTCTTCGTGAGCCACCCAGGCCACTACGTCACCGGCAACCTCTATCGGCCGACCGGCCACAAGGGCAAACGCCCGGCGGTTCTTTATGCGCACGGTCACTGGACCAACGCCCGGCTCTCAACGGCCAACTCGTGGGCCAGCGACAAGAAGACCGGTGCCGAGGCGACCGAGGAAAGCTCGAAGTACTTCCACCAGGCCGGCTGCGCCATGCTCGCCCGGCTCGGTTGCATCGTCTTCCATTACGACATGGTCGGCAACTCCGACTCCATGCAGATTCCGCATCGCCAAGGCTTCAGGGATGTCGAGGCCCAGCTTCGCTTGCAGACCTTCATGGGCCTGCAAACTTGGAACAGCATGCGCATCGTCGATTTCCTGCACACGCTTCCGGAGGTGGACACGGCACGCATCGGCATCACCGGTGCTTCGGGCGGCGGCACGCAGTCGTTTGTCCTCGCCGCTTGCGATGACCGCATCGCCGCGGCATTTCCGGCCGTCATGGTCTCGGCCTCTATGCAAGGCGGCTGCATTTGCGAGAATTGCGCCTATCTCCGCGTCGGCACCACCAATATCGAGCTTTCGGCTCTCATCGCGCCGCGCCCGCTCGGCATGACCGGCGCCAATGACTGGACGCGTGAAATCGAAACCAAGGGACTGCCAGAACTGAAAACGATCTACAAGATGTACGGCGCCGAAGACAACGTGATGGCGAAGTTTTTCAGCTTTCCGCACAATTACAATCAGCCGAGCCGAGAGGTGATGTACAACTTCTTCAACAAGCACTTCAAACTCGGCGTCGACGGCGTCATCGCCGAGAAGCCGTTTACGCCGGTCGATCCGAAACAGCTTTCGGTCTACGATGCCGAGCATCCGCTGCCGAAGGACGCGGCCAATGCGGAGGCGTTGAAAAAAACGCTGACCGAAGCACAGGAGAAGCAGATCGAATCGTTGATGCCAAAGGACATGAAAAGCCTGCTGCGGTTTCAGAACGTCGAGTTCGGGGCATTGCGAGCGATGCTGGTTGACCAAATGCCAAACGGCGGGAACATCGACGTCAAGAGAGACGATGACTTCACGAAGAAAGCTGGGGTCTTGGTTCGCGATTTCACCTTGAGCCGCGAAGGACAAGGCGAGCAAGTCAACTGCGAGTTGATCAAAAAGAAGAACCTTCCCGATCGCGTTGTCGTCTGGGTGCATCCGGCGGGAATCTCTAGCCTTTGGCAAGACGGAAAGCTCGTGCCGGCCGCTCAGACGATCGTGGACAAGGGGGGTGGCATTTTTGCTGTTGAACCATTTCGCACAGTCTCGGGCAAGGAGAACCTGCCCATTATCAGTAAGCTCGATTATGCGGGGTACTACTTCGGCTACAATCGTGCCCTAGTCGCAGAGCGCGTACGCGACATTCTCACGGCCATCGCACTGATGAAACGTGAGATGGTGACGGTGGACCTGGTCGGCTTCGAGAAAGCGGGCCCGTGGGTGCTTCTGGCACGCGGCCTGTGTGGCGACGCCGTCGCGCGCACGGCGGTTGACGTCAACGGCTTCCGCTTCGAAAATGTGAAAGACTTCGACCACGAAATGATGCTGCCCGGCGCACTGAAGTATGGCGGGTTGCTGACGCTGGCCGGCGCGATTGCGCCGCACGATCTGTACCTGCACAACCTCAAAGGCGCCGGTTCGACGGCCACGCTGCAGGCGGCATACGCGGCGGCCGGGCAAGCAAATCGCCTCGAACGGCACGAAGAGAAATCCGGCGATATGGCCGTGGTGAATTGGGTGTTGCGCTAACCCCCACTAGTGCACCGTCTACGATCCGTTGATGGATAGACGTAGGGTGCGTGCAACGCACCGATGAGCGGACCGGTGCGTTTCACGCACCCTGCATCCATCAATCCATGGAATCCAAAGCACTAGCCCGCCGCGCAAGCAAGGGTGCAAGCAACGGCGCCCTTGCTTGCGCGGCGGGCTAGTAGATTCGTAGAATGCCCTCCATGTCCACGCAATGGCTCCGGACAACCGAATGTCCCTTGCTGCACCATGCCGACGATGGCGTCGACGTCGTCCACCTCCGTCTCATACAGCGCCTGCTCGAAGTCGCCATGCTGCGGCAGTCGTCGACCGACATCACGCACGCTGTGCTGCCCGAGCTCGCCGCACAACTTCGCGCCGACTATGTCGCCGTCTGGGAAGCAACGCCGGCCTGGCAAGCGCTCTGGCATAACGCTCGGCCCGGCACGCGCAGCAATCTCGACGCCGTTCCTCGGCAAATCTTGAACGACATTCTCGATCGGCAGGCCGGCGTCAGTCATGCGCCGGGCGGAGCGACGCCGGCGTTTGTCGGCGCCTGCCTGAGCTACATCGATCGGCCCAATCGCGTGCTGGTGGCTCTTCGGCCGCGCGACCCGTTTGCGCGGACCGAGTTGGAATACGCGATCGCCGCCGGGCATTATCTAGGCATCGCCTTGGAAAAAGCCAAGCAATGGGACCAGGCGCTTGTACATGCGCAACGGCTGTCGGCGATCGTGCAGATCAGTCAGCGTCTGACGCAAGAGCGCGAGGCGGTCTCGCTCCTGGAGCACATTGCCGCCGAAACGGCTCGACTATTGAACTGCGAGCGCGCCAGCATCTTCTTGTGGGACAGGGCTCGCAAGGAACTCGTCGGCCGACCCGCGCTCGGCATGCCCAACAACGAGTTGCGCATTTCGGAGACCACCGGCGTCGTGGGCCGAACGCTGGCCACCGGAGAGCCTCAGATCGTGCAGGACGTGCGCGAGGACCGCGGCTTCAGCGGCGACGTCGACAAGAAGTCCGGCTTTGCCACGCGCAACCTGCTCTGCGTGCCGATGCGCGACGGCGAAGGCCAAATCATCGGCGTCCTCCAAGTGCTCAACAAGTCGTCCGCCTACACCCCCGATGACGTGTCGCTCATGAGCGCGTTGGCGTCGCATGTGGTCATCGCCCTGGCCAACGTCCGCGAGGTCGAGACGATCGTTCGCGCCAACCAGGAATTCGATGCACAGGCTCGGCTCGCCGCACGCATCGTCGGCGAGTCGACGGCGGTCGTGGCCCTGCGCGGCACCGTCGAACGCGTGGCTCGCACCGACCTGCCCGTTCTGATACTCGGCGAGAGCGGCACCGGCAAGGACGTCGTCGCGCGCGCAATCCACTACTCCAGCCCGCGCCAGGCCCATCCCTACATTCCGATCAACTGTGCGGCCATCGCCGAGACGCTCATTGAGAGCGAATTGTTTGGCCATGAGAAGGGCGCTTTCACGGGCGCCGTCGACACGCGCGCGGGCAAATTCGAGGCAGCCTCCGGAGGCACGCTGTTCCTCGACGAAATCGGCGACCTCTCCGCCAATGGGCAGGCCAAGCTTTTGCGCGTGCTTGAGGAGAAGGTAGTCTATCGCGTCGGCGGGACGGCGCCGATCCCGGTCGATTCCCGCGTGATCGCCGCCACCAATCGCAATCTCGCTGACAATGTTCGGGCCGGCAAGTTTCGCGAGGACCTCTTCTATCGCTTGACCGTCGTCACGCTCGAGTTGCCGCCGCTGCGCGATCGCCGAGGGGACATCCTCGTGCTCGCTGAACATTTCATGCAGCAGTTTTGCAAGGACGCGGGCCGCAAGCCGCTCAAGTTCAGCGCCGAGGCCAAGAAGCGATTGGAACAACACAAATGGCCAGGCAACATCCGCGAACTGCGCAATCTCCTCGAACGCGTCGCCTATCTCTGCCCGCACGATCGCGTCGATGCCGGCGACCTGGCGATCATTCAGCGCGCCAGCAAAGATGCGGCTCATCCCTATGCCGAGATGACCCTCGCCGAGGCCACCGACGCCTTCCAGCGCGAGCACATCCAGTATGCGATCAACCGGGCCAACGGCAACGTCAGCGATGCCGCCAAGCTTCTCGGCCTGCATCGGCCCAACCTCTACCGCAAGATGAAGCTCCTCGGCATGGAGCCCAAACAGTGATCGCGGGGTTTTTTTCATTGCAACGCACCGGGGCGAGTTGGTATCCTAGAAGAGGAGATTGGGAGAGAGGGAGATTGGGAGATATCGAGATAGAGAGAACCGGCGTTCTTCTCCCGTTCTCCTCTTCTCCCCTTCTTCAGTTACTGATCGCATTGCGGTACGTTAGCGAGATACGTCATGGTGCGCAAGAGCATTTGGGAGGATAGCCAGCGCGAGATCGATCAGTTCAAATGGATCGTCAGCGAGAAGGCGGGATACGACATGGGTGAATCGGCCATTCGCCGCTGGATCAAAGACCATTGGAACGGCTACCTCCGCGCACACTGGCTGGATCACCTCTACGGCAAAACATTCTGGGTCGAACTCGACCGAGGCGACTTCGGACTTTTGCAACACGCATTCCAAGACAAGCCGGTGCTTCTGGACCGCATCATGGATCGCATCAAGGCCGGCCAAGAGAACCTGCACCTGGTCAACTGGTGCATCGATTGGAACATCCCGGCCGACGCGGCCCGCGAAATCCTGGCGGTGATTGACATCAACAGCCGCCGCCTGGCCCATCGCTTCGAAGCGTAATCTCACATCTAAACGTCACGGAGGACATCATGGCAGTGGCACTGGCGGCACTCGCATTATGCATGATGCTAGCGGCCCCATACCGGGAGCCGATCGGAGGGGACACGCCGCCAGCCGTTGAAGCTGAATGGTATCGCCAGCTGCGCAGCGGCGGGCTGACGATTCCCCTCAAGAATGGCCGCATCTCCATCACGGTGAAAAAAGTCGTCGTTCGCACGCTGATTTCTCCCGCAATCATGATGCATGACGCCGAACGAGGCCAACGGTGGGACGGCAGCGCCGCCGAGGCCGAGCTTCGCTTCGACCCAGCGACGCGGATTGTTTTCGTTCACGTTCGCCAGTGGACCGCAATTAGCTTGAGCAACGATGCGTCGATCTTCTTGGAAAGTGCAGTCTTCTCGCTGAAGCTCCCGGACGCGCGATGATGCCCGGACGGCAATACCTTCTCCGCTTCGGTTATCGACGTTGGTTGGCCATTTTACGGCGCGAAATTCGATCACTTAGCCGAAGACGGCGCCTTGCCGCTCGATGAGTTCTGCGCTTAAGGCGATTCGCTGTAGGGGTTGAGTCAGGTTCACCTTGTCGACGAAGGCTCCGGGCAGTTGTAGCCGCGCCGTCGATGGCAGGCTCACGTAGGCAATACCCGCTGACTGGCGCCGATTCACGGACCCTAAGCCGTACGAAAAGAAAACGCCCGTGACCTTCGTCACGGGCGTTTGAAACAACAGAGCAAAATCCCATACGCTACTTTCGGATTACGCGCCGAACAGCTGGGTCACGGGGTTGGCCGGGCGGTCGACGATGCGGATCGGTCGGCCGTTGGCGGCGATGTTCTGGCGGTTGTAGTCGATGCCCAGAGCGCGGCAAACGGTCGCCATGAAGTCGAGCGTGTTGACCGGACGTTCGACGACGGTAGCGGCCTCGGCGTCGGTACGGCCGATGACCTGCCCGCCGCGGATGCCGCCGCCCGTCATGACGCAGCTCCACGCACGCGGATAGTGGTCGCGGCCCGGCTGAGCGCCACGTTGATTGATGCGCGGCGTACGGCCGAACTCGCCCATCCAGATGACCAGCGTGTTGTCGAGCAAGCCGCGATCGCGCAGATCTCGGACCAACGCGCTCATGCCCGGGTCAACCTGTTCGGACAGTTGACGAACGCGAGCGAAGTTGTTCTGGTGCGTGTCCCAGCCACCCAGGGTCACTTCGACGAACTTGACGCCCGCTTCGACAAGGCGACGAGCCATCAAGCAACCTCGGCCGAAGGCACCGGTGCCGTAGGCGGCGGCGGAAGAGGCAGGTTCCCGGCTCAGGTCAAAGGCCTGGGTTCCGGTGTCGCGCATCAGCGTGACAGCCCGCTGAATCGTGGTGCGGTGTGCTTGAGCCGTATTGGCGTTGTGCGTGCTGTGGAAGCCTTGTTCGAGTTCTTCGAGCAGGCCAACGCGGCTATCGAACTGGGCCTGATTGATGCCGGCGCGAAGGTTCTCGACGCCACGATTCGGATCACCGACGATCAACGGCTGATGACGGGCGCCGAGGTAGCCGGAGCCGTAGCTGCGCTGGCCGATGGAGACGAAGTTCGGCATCGGGTTGGTTTCGGAGCCGAGTTCCTTGGAGACGATCGATCCGATGGACGGATAGACGATGCCGCCCTGGCCTTCGCGATAGCCGGTATGCAGGTTGTACGAGGCGCGAGCATGGGCGCCTTCCGGAGTGCTCATGCTGCGGATGATGGCAGCGTGGTTCATCAGGCGAGCGAACTGTGGGAAGTACTCGCTGATCTGAATGCCGTTGACGTTCGTCTGAATGTTGCGATACGGACCACCTTGCTCGGTGCCCGGACGAAGGTCGAACGTGTCTTTATGGCTCGGTCCACCCGCCATCCACAGAAGGATGCAGTTCTTGGTCGGCCGGTTGCCGCCTTCGCTAGCGCGAGCAGCCAAAACGTCCAGCCAGTTGGACATGGACACGCCGAGAACGCCGGCGGCGCCGAGCGTCATCACTTCACGACGAGTAATCGGTTGAGACATGCTTTAGACTCCTGTGCGGGGGGTTGGTTTCTTGTGTTGTGGTAATGCCCAGGAATCGCAACGCTCATCCTGGGCCCTGGTTGTTTTAGTGATTGTGGACGAACTCGCTTGAGTTAATCAAGACCCAAAGAATATCACCGTAGGCCGCTCGCGGAGTCGTACCTGGACGATTGACATACGTCGTCAGGCGTTGCACCTCTGCAGCGTTCGGTCGACGGGCCAACACGGCAATGTAGATCCGCTCGAGCGATTCTGCCGGATTCTTGGCGTTCTTGGTCAGGTCAGCAGCGACCGCTTCAGCCCGATTGGTGAACGGCGAGTTCATCATTCGGAGGGCTTGTGGGATGCCGTTTTGGTAATCGAGCGGATTGAAGTCTTCCACTCGGAAGAAGGTAATAAAGTTATCGCGAGCCGTTATCGGGCCTCCCTTGACAGCCGCCTTCTTTGGCGTGTCACCCTTGGTTGGCTGGCCCAGCAAACTCGTCAGCGAATCAAAGAGTTGTTCCGGCGCCATGACACGCATTTCGCGGCGAATGTACAGGTCCGGATCGATGTTGGCGGCTTCCTCCTTAGACACGCTGCTCCGTTGGTAAGCGTCGCTATTGCATATGGCGCGGATGAGGTACTTGGTGTCGAAGCCATTGAGCTTGAACTGCTCCGTCAGCGTGGCGAGCAATTCCGGATGCGAGGCAGTGTTGTCGTCGTGCATGTCGTCAACCGGGTTGACGAGACCACGACCGAACAGCTGATGCCAGAAACGGTTGACCATGGCGCGAGCGAAGAACTTGTTGTCGGCCGAGGTCATCCATTTGGCGAGGACCGGACGGTACGGGTCGCTTGCATTGAGCTTCGGCTGGTCACCTTGGAGGAACTTGGCCGGAACGATCTTCGCGGATTCTGGCAATCCGCCTTTCTTGGCTTTGCCGACCAGCGCGCCTTCTCCAACTGACGGAACCGCTCCACCCTTGGCGGCGCCCTTGGCCGATCCCTGAATGCGCGTCTTCATGAAGAAGGCCGCCATCGCCCAGTATTCGGTTTGTTTCCAATCGGTGAATGGATGATTGTGGCACTGAGCGCATTGCAGCTGAACGCCCAGGAACATGCGTGTCACATTGTCGGTGATTTTGTCGACCGTCGGGTTGGCGACGAAATAAGTGCCCGCTGGGTTCTTGTCGATATCGCCAGTCGTGGTGATCAATTCATAGACGATCTTGTCGAGCGGCGTTCCCTTGTTGAAGTGAGTCGCCAACCACTCTTCGAGCGGCTTGGACTTCAGCAGACGATTGTTCGATTCACGAGGCAACATGTGAACCGCCCATGCCTCGGCAATCGCCGATCCGAACCGTGCGTCGGCCAGCAATTCGTCGATCAGTTTCGAACGCTTGTTGGCGTCCTTGTTGTTAAGGAACGCGTTAACCTTTTCGGCCGTCGGAATGACGCCGACGATGTCGAGGTAGACGCGACGGACGAACTCCTCATCGCTGCACAGGCCGACGGACGTTGCGTTTTCTTTCTTCAGACGTTTGGCGATTTCTTGGTCGATAAGTTTGGCCAATGCGTCCGCATCGACCTTTTTGCCATTGGTCAGGCTATTCGCAGCGGGAGCATTCTTAGACTTAGGTGCGTATTCGGCTTTCTTTGTGGCTTTCGCCTTGGCCTTGGGGGCGTCGAATGCCTGTACCTGGGGCTCCGAATCGATGACCAAAGAGCCGAAGACCATCCCGGCGAAGATGAGCGTCACCATCGACAATGTCCTTCGCCAGGTTCGCGGTTCGCTCTGGGGCAGAGTGTTCTTCATAACTGTCTTCTCCAATTCCACTTACGTCATTTCGCCGCTGCTATTATCGTTTTTCGTATCTTACCAAACCTTAGGTTAAGGAACACCGAATTCGGGAAAAAGTTTCGCATTTTTGAATTGATTTGTGCCGGTCGCCAGTTTCGTCTGTAATGTAGCTCGGCCCTTGATTGGTAAACCCCTAACGGAAAGTTCCCATGCGCATCATTATCGCGACTCTCATCGCCATGCTCGTCTCCTTACCGGTGTTCGCCGGAGATGATGGACTCACGGGCAATTGGAAATTTAACATTCTCAGCCAGGGGGACGTCGTCACGCTTTGGCTCCTGACCGTCGAGAAAGGCAAGGACGGCAAGCTCACGGCGACGGCAGACTCTTATCGCGGCGCGCCCAAGGCCAAGGTCGCCGAGATCGAAACGACCGGCGACCTGCTGACCGCCAAGTTCCTGATCAACGTGCAAGGCCAGCAAGCCACCTTTGAGTTTGAGGCCAAGCTGCCCAAACCGGGCGCGAAAAAGGTCTTTGGCTCGCTCACCCAGGGAGGGACCACGTCGCCGGCGTTCATGGAAGCCACCTCGGCGAAAACGCTCTTTGACATCGAACGCGATCTCGTCGTGAAAACGCCGACCGACCCGCGTGCCTTCACCGCCATCCTCGATCTGATCGACCGTGCCAAGGAAAACAAGATCGAAGCAGCGGAAATGCAAACCTGGGTCGATGCCTCGCTCAAAGGCGCCGAGGCGTACGGACCACGCATGAGCTTGAATCACAGCACGCGGTTGCTGACGGTGTTGCAAAAACAGAAAGCTTACGCATCCGTCGGAGTCGGGGCGGCGCGGAAAGTCGCGAAACTCGTCGATCCGAAGATGCCGCTCGACATGCAGGCGCAAATTCTCGGTCTCGCGGCCGACGTTCTGCGCAGCGGCGGTGAGATGGCAGAGGCCGCTCAGCTGGCCGCGCGCGTCGACAAGCTGGAAACACAGGCTTACGCGGAATACACGACAGGTGGCAAGGCGCTCAATTTCAAGACCGAGCGCGGGCCGGTCCGTAATGCCAAGAGCAAGCGCGTAGTCCTGGTTGAACTCTTCACGGGAGCACAGTGTCCGCCGTGCGTTGCCGCCGACATGGCTTTTGACGGGCTCGAGAAAGCGTACAGCCATACGGAGGTCGTCCTTCTGCAATACCACATGCACATCCCGGCCCCGGAGCCGATGAGCAATCCGGACAACGATCTGCGTTTCGATTATTACGCCGACGCCTATCCCAAGAAGGTGCGTGGAACTCCGAGCATTTTGTTTAACGGCAAACTCGAAGCGTCGGGCGGAGGAGGGCGTGACGACGCTCCCGAAAAATTCAAGGAGTATTGCGGCGTCGTCAACAAGATGCTCGAAGCGACGGCGACAGTGAAACTCTCCGCCACCGCCGTGCGGACCGGCGACAAGATCGCGATCACCGCCAAAGTCGACGACGTCGACAAGCCGGGGGCGAAGGTTCGGCTTCGCGTGGCGCTCGTCGAGGATTGGGTCCGCTTCAAAGGAGGCAACGGCCTGCAATTCCACCATCGCGTCGTCCGCGCCATGCCGGGCGGCGTCAAGGGAGTGGCTGTCACAGACAAATCGATTGAGCACAAGGTCAACATCGACCTCGACGATCTGCGCGGCAGCTTGAACAAGTATCTCAATGACGATTATCCCGACGGACCTCGTCCAATGCGCTTGCGCAGTCTCAGCGTGGTTGCGTTCGTGCAGAGCGACGATTCCAACGAAGTGTTGCAGGCGGTCAACGTCCCGGTTCGTGGAGAGTAGTCGCGCCTCCGGCAAAAGTAATGTCGCTCGCTCGGCGGTTTCTCGCACCGCATGAGGGATGCTGAGCGCGGAATCACCGTGCGAGCGACCATACGCAGCCGATGGGATGCATGGGGATACACGTCGCGTTTTCTTTGAAATAATCGCGTGCGGACGCTTGACAACGCGGGTGGTTTCAGCGAACTATATGAGTGCCTTGCGCGCCCCGAGGCGCATGTCCATGTCATCTACCGAAGGTCTGCGACGTGAAAACGGTTTTCTCGCGCTGCTTTGGTCTTGCCAACGCAATTATTGGAGGTTTTCATGACGACTCAATGGTTGCCGCGAGGACGATTCCTCGTGGGGGTATTCCTGGCCGGCCTGGTCGGCTTCCTCGCGAGTGAAAATCGCGCGTCCGCTCAGGCTCAGGGGAAATTTGTCACTCAGGCGGCGGAACGACTTCACAAGGCGATCGACCGAGCCAATTCCAACGGATATAGCCTGCACGACAACGCATTCTCCATCGGCGGCGGCTGGCTCAAGCAGAGCAAGAAGAACTGGATCCTGCTCTTCACCAAGACCTTGAAGGCCGGACAGCCCTACAAAATCTTGGCCGCCGGCGACAGTGACGCTCGTGACGTCGATGTCGAGATCATCGACGAAGACGGCAAAGTCGTCGCCAAGGATGCCGATCTCGATGCCACCGCCGTCGTCAACTTTACGCCGAAGACGAGCGGGAAATATCAGGTCCGCGTGCGCCTCTATGATTCGCGCAGCAACGCTCCATGCGTCTGCCTCGCCATCATCATGACCAAAGAGAAGTAACGTCCCGCCTTCGCGCTTGCGGCTTGGCGACTTCCAGTCGCCGACGCCGCAAGCGTCTAATCGCGTTTGAGCGGCCAATGGGTTGGCTCAGTTCCATGCTCGGCGGCAGCGACGACGGCCGCGACAGCTCCTCCCCCGCCAAGGCCATAATCGCCCAGGGCGTTCCCGAGGAGTACGCATGGATTCGCGACCACCTCCCAGGCTTCAAGCCGCAGATGCAGGCCCTTCAATTCATCGACGACAAGCCGTACGACCTCCTGACCGTTCGCAACACGCGCGGCGAAGAAAAGGTCATCTATTTCGACATCTCCTCGTTCTTCGGCAAATGAAAACGGGCGCCCGGCGGCGCCGTGGAGCTTGTTCATTCGTTTTTTCACGGCCGTCGTCTATAGTGAAAAGCAGGCTCGCCCATAATTTCACGGAGATGCCATGCCTACGCGGACGTTTTCCCTTGTAGTTGTTTTGCTGCTCGCATCCGTCGGGCTTGCCGACGATTGGCCCCAGTGGCTCGGTCCGAAACGCGACAGCGTTTGGCGCGAAGATCGCATCATCGCCAAGTTTCCGCCCGGTGGCCCGAAGGTGCGCTGGCGGACTCCGATCGGCGAAGGCTATTCCGGTCCATCGGTCGCCGACGGCAAGGTCTACGTCACCGATCGCGTGCGGCCCAAAGGTGTCGAGAATCCCAAGAGCGCTTTCGACCGAAAAACGAAAGTCGCTGGTGTTGAGCGAGTTCTCTGCTTGAACGAGGCGGATGGCAAAGTCTTGTGGAAACACGAGTACGACTGCCAGTATCAGATTAGCTATGCCGCCGGCCCGCGCAGCTCGCCTCTCGTCGCCGGAGGCAAGGTTTACACCTACGGCGCCATGGCCGACCTTTACTGCTATGACGCCGACACGGGTAAGGTCCTCTGGTCGAAGAATCTCCGCAAAGCGCATAACGCGTTCACGCCTGTTTGGGGTTTCGCGGGGCAACTGCTGCTCGACGGCGAACGCCTGATCTGTCTCGTCGGCGGTCAGGGTTCCGTAGCCGTCGCGTTGAACAAAGATACCGGCGCCGAAATTTGGAAAAGCCTATCGGCCGGCGAGCCAGGCTATGCGCCGCACATGATCTACGAAATCGACGGAAAACGCCAGCTGATCTTTTGGCACCCTGATTCCATCAATTCGCTCAATCCCGAAACCGGCGCCGTCTACTGGTCGCATCGCTTCCACAAGAACAAGTCGCTTCGCGCCGGCATGTCGATCCCGACGCCACGCCTGGTCGGCGACAAGCTCTTTTTCACGTGCTTTTACGACGGCTGTTTGCTTCTGCAAACCAAGGGGACCAGCCAACCCGAATTGCTCTGGCAGAAAACAGGCCGCAGCGAACTCGCCAAGGACACCGACGGCTTGCACAGCGTCATGGTCACGCCAGTAATCAAAGACGGCTACATCTACGGCGTTTGCTCCTACGGCGAGTTGCGCTGCCTTGATTTGAAGACCGGCGAACGGCTCTGGTCGACTCACAAACCGGTAACGGGTGAATCGACACGGTGGGGCAACGCTTTCATTGTCGAGCACGGCGATCGCTACATTCTCTTCAACGAATTGGGCGATCTTATCATCGCACGATTTTCGCCGAAGGGTTACGAAGAAATCGATCGGGCCAATATCTTGCAGCCAACGAACACTATGGCGCCGCCGCAAGGCCGACGCGTCATCTGGTCGCATCCGGCGTTCGCCAACCGCAGTGTTTACGCGCGCAACGACCGGGAGATCGTCTGCGTTTCAATGGCGGAGTAGCAGCTTTCGTTTAGCCCCGCCTCGTAGAGGCGGGCGGGCCCGCCGCCCCTCCGCCTACGAGGCGCGGCTAATCAATTTTCCCCATTTTCTTTCTTGACACTTTCCGCATTTTCGATAAAAATAATTGAGACTGAATCTCAAGTTCAATTGCGGGGGCTTTCGCGTGCCAAACGACCTGCTGCCGCTCGAACTCCTCAACACCGGCGATTGGGCCGATGTGGCCGATGTCGCTGGTGAACCTGCCTGGGTGAATCGACTTGCTGAATTGGGTGTGCGAATTGGCTGTCGCCTCCACGTGTTGCAGGCTGGCAGTCCTTGCCTGTTGCAAGTCGGCGAATCCCGGCTCAGCTTGCGCGGCGATTGGGCGACGCAGATTCTCGTTCGCCCCATCGCTTCCCCCTGTTGAGGTCCGCGCCTATGACGCTCGATCAGCTAGCCGAAGGCCAGCGTGCCACGATCGAGAGCTTCATCGGAGATGATTCAATCCTGCAGCGGCTCATGGAGATGGGCCTATTGGAAGGCGACGAGGTCGAGGTCGTCGCCTTCGCTCCGTTGGGCGATCCGATGGAGATTCGCTTGCGCGATTACCGCCTGAGCCTGCGTCGCTCCGAAGCCGCCCGCGTTCGTGTTTCCCTCCTGCCTTAGCTTCACACTTTTCTTGAGCCGCAGGGCCCCATGGTCGCACTTCGCATTCCCACTGTTGCCCTCGTCGGCAATCCGAACACCGGGAAGACCACCCTTTTTAACGCCCTCGCCGGCATGAATCAACGCGTCGGCAACTACCCCGGCGTCACCGTCGAAACCAAAAAAGCTCAATTTCAGCACGGTGAAATGACTTTCGACCTCATCGATTTGCCCGGAACCTACAGCCTCGCGCCGCGCAGCCCAGACGAAATGTTGGCCGTCGACGTCATCCTCGGCAACAACCCCAATGAGCCCAGGCCTGACGTCGTCGTCACCATCGTTGACGCCTCCAATCTGGAACGCAATCTCTACTTGATGACGCAAGTATTGGAACTCGGCGTCCCGGTCGTGATCGCGCTCAACATGATGGATGTCGCCGAGGGCCAGGGATTGGAGCTTGATGTTGATAGGTTGTCTCAACAGTTGCGCGTGCCGATTGTGCCGATCCAAGCCAACGCGGGTACTGGGCTGGACCAGCTCAGAGAGGCCGTCGCTGGCGCATTGAAAAAGCCATGTTGCATCCCTGGTCCGACGTTTCCGGAGGCATTCGAGGCGGAGGTCGCCCGGCTGCGGATGCTGACAGAATTCAGCGAGCCATCCTTTCTGATACGCCGTCTCTTGCTCGACGTTGGCGGCCAAACGGAGACGCGCCTGGTCGAGAAGTACGGCGCCTCCTTCGCCGACGAGTTGAGAGCATCCCGTGATCGGCTCGTGCAAGCGGGATTTACGCTGGCGGCCATCGAGGCGCGCGTCCGCTACGCCTGGATTCGCAAGGCCATCGCCGGTTGCATCGAGCGCCCCGCCGTCCGTCCTGTCACCTGGACCGATTCCCTCGACGCGGTGCTCACGCACAAGGTTCTCGGCACGCTTATCTTCTTGCTCGTGATGTTTCTCGTCTTCGAGTCGATCTTCCTGATCGCGGAGCCGATCAAGAACGTCATCGACCTCGGCAAAAACGCGCTGGCGTCGTGGATTCGCGGCACGCTTGCCGTGGGACCGCTACGCAGCTTGCTCGTCGAAGGCGTGATCAACGGCGTCGGCAGCGTCGTCGTATTCGTGCCGCAGATCATGTTGCTCTTCGCCATCATTGCTGTTCTGGAGGACTGCGGCTACATGGCGCGCGCCGCGTTCTTGATGGATCGCTTGATGTCCCGAGCCGGGCTGAACGGCAAATCATTCATTCCGTTGCTTTCGTCGATGGCCTGCGCAGTGCCCGGCATCCTTTCAGCACGCGTGATCGAGAACACGCGCGATCGATTCGCCACGATCCTGGTCGCCCCACTCATGAGTTGCTCTGCCAGGCTTCCGGTCTACAGCCTGCTCATCGGCGCCTTCTTCCCGATTGACGCATACCCGATCTGGCTACCCGGCCTGGTGTTCTTCGGGCTGTACATGCTCGGGATCATCCTGGCGCCGCTCGTGGCCCTGATCCTCAAGAGCACGCTCTTGCAAGGCGAGACGCCGGCGTTCGTGATGGAGATGCCGCTCTACAAGATGCCATCGGCTTACACAGTGGCGCATCGGGCGCTCGACGCGGGCTGGATGTTCTTGCAGCGCGCCGGCACGATGATCCTGGCCACGATGATCCTCGTCTGGGCCGCTCTGTATTTCCCGAGCCGCGATTTTCCCGAACGCATCGACGCGCTGGAACAAACCATCGCTCCGACCCGTGATCGCATTGAAACCCTCAAGGGAGAAAAAGAAAGGAACGCAGCGGCGATCAAAGAACTCGAAGAAGAACTCGAGCCGACCGAGGCCAAGATCAAAGAACTACACCGCGAATGGAAAAGCCACAGCATCCTGGGCGTGATCGGAAAGTGGGTCGAGCCGATTGTCAAGCCTCTCGGCTGGGATTGGCGCATCGGCATGGCGGCGATCGGCAGTTTCCCGGCCCGCGAGGTCATGGTCGGCACGGTCGGCATTATCTTCGGCGAAGGAGAAGGAGACGCCGGCGACGACCAGTATCGCGACGCCTTGCGCGACACGCTGAAACGGGATCAAGCATTCAGCATTCCCGTCGCGCTGTCGGTCCTCGTGTTTTTCGCGCTCTGCTGCCAGTGCGTCTCTACGTTGATTGTGATCAAACGCGAGACGAACTCGTGGTCCTGGCCGACCTTTACGTTCGTGTATATGACCGGGCTGGCCTACGTCGGGGCCATGCTGACTTATCAGATCGGCAGTTTGTTTTGAGGCACGCTTACGGAATCGACAAATGGACTGGCAAATTTTGATCGCTGGATTGGCCGTTGCCGCCGCTGCTGTCTTCTTGGTGTGGCGCGGCATTGGCGTCTTCCGTCCGCTCGACGGCGCCTGCGCCGGCGGTTGCGGCTGCGCGAAGGGGCCCGCTTCCTCGAAAGCCGGCCTGATCGCGCCGGAGGATTTGCGCATCCGCTCCACCGAGCCTGAGGCGTCCGCGAAGGATTGTTAACGCGGCGCCTTGCCGACTTCTTTGTCGAACTCCCCGAAATACGGCATCGGTCCGCGGCTCTCCGAGTGCCGCCGGTAACGCAAATACCGCAGCTCAAACGTGGCGTCGCGATCGAATGTCGGGAACCGCTCGACCGCAGGTTGTCCCGCGGCATCGGGATCTTCCTTGCCGCTCAGCGGGCCCGCTCCCGCGTGCCGCATCATCGCCAGCCAAACACGATCTCCCGGGAGAATCGCACGCCAAACCGGCTCGCCGGTGACGCGCGGCTGAAAATCGAGGAACCGTTCATCCAGGGGCAATGTCTGCATGCCGCAGATCAGGAAGCCCGACACAAGATAGCCGATGACGACGCCGACTACGCTGCCGCCGACCAGTTGCAGCCAGCCGTGCTGCTCGATCAATTCCTCCGCGAATGTGTTCGTGATGACGCGCAACACCGCGAGCGACACGCAAAACAGCGTCGCCAGGCACAGCATGTCCTCGCAACCAGCCAGCGTGCTTCCTTGAAACATCGGGTCCAGCCAATCGGCGATCGGCTCAAAGAAATTGAACGCTATCAGGCCGGCGAAAACAACGCTCATCAGAATCGCAATCGACGTAAAGAGTCCATTGCGATACTGCGCAACGCCGCAGCCGATCATGATGATTACCGTGAATGCCAGCAACATGGCGACACCCCTCGTTGAGCCGCGCGCCTAGGGCGAGCGCGGCGCTCATTTGCACACCCGCAACAACTCCTGGATCGACGTTTCTCCGTCAATGACGAGGCGAGCACCGTCCTCGAACAGAGTTTGTTGTCCCCCCTCGGCGGCAGCTTTGCGCAGCTCGGGTATGTTCGGGTTCTCTCGGATCAACTCGCGAATCTTGTCCGTGATGACGAGCAGATCGAAGATGCCCGTTCGCTTGACGTATCCCGTCCCGCCGCACGCTTCGCACACCTGCAACTCCTCGCCGTCTTCCTCGTCGCTGTGTTTCGGTCGATCTTCTTCCGGATCGAACGCGCGGTAGATGTGCCGAACGGCATCCCGATCGACCTTGAGCTTCTTGAGCGTCTCCTCCGACGGCTTGACGCGCTTCCGGCACTTGCGGCACAACTTGCGCACCAGGCGCTGGCTCAGCACGGCGATCAACGCCGACGACAGCATGAACGGCGGCGTGCCCAAGTCGATCATGCGAGCGATGGCGGTGACCGAATCGTTGGCGTGCAGCGTGCTGAACACGAGATGCCCGGTCTGGGCCGCCTGGCACGCAATCTCCGCTGTCTCCTTGTCGCGGATTTCGCCGATTAGGATGACGTCGGGATCCTGCCGCAAGATGCTGCGCAGCTCGGACGCGAACGTCTTGCCTTGCTTCGGATTGACCTCGATCTGCGTGACGCCGTCGAGGCGATACTCGACCGGGTTCTCGACCGTGATGACGTTCTGCGAGAACCGATCGATCTCGTGCAAGCAGGCGTAAAGCGTCGTGCTCTTGCCGGAACCCGTCGGACCGCAGACGAGGATGAGCCCGTGCGGGTGGTTGATCAGATCGCACAGCTGGTTCTGCATGTCTTCGGTCATGCCGACCTGGCTCAGGTCGGCGAGTTGGGCGGTCGCGTCGAGAATGCGCATGACGAGCTTCTCGCCGGCAACGGCGCCGGCCGTCGCCACGCGGAACTCGACCAGGCGATCTTCGACCTGGGCGGAAAAGCTGCCGTCCTGCGGCTTGCGTTTCTCGGTGATGTCGAGATTGCACAGGACCTTGAAAATATTGACGATGGCGTCGCCCATGGTCCGCGTCAACGGCTCGATGGTCGTCATGACGCCGTCGATGCGAAACCGCACCGGCATGTCCTTCGCGGTGGGCTCGAGGTGAATGTCGGTGGCGCGGCGCTGGATGGCGTCCCACACCAGCCTGAGTGCGGCTTGATATCCCTTCGATTCCCGCAGCCGCTCGACGCGCTCACTTTCCTCTGCCTCTCCCGTTGCACTACGGCTCATGAAGCGCACCGGCACGCCTTCGATCTTGGCATCCTCCGGCTCGCTCGGGGCACGCGTCGTCCAGCGGGTGAAGATCAACGTCAGGTGCTCAGGCGTCAGTATGCGATCGTCCTCCGGCGCTTGACGGTTGCGCACGGTGACGTACCAATACGCCGGCCCGCACACCGCCGCCCAGGCGACGATGATGGTCACCCAAAATATGCCGACGATCCAGATGACCAGGAACCCGCCCACGCCGCCGGCCAGGAGAATGCCGTTCCAGAACACACGTTCGAGCTTGAGCTCAGCCGCATCGGTGTCGACCCAGGCGCAGAGCCGAACCCAGCAGATGAAGCTCAAGATGAGAACGCCGAGCTTGACGAGGTCGTAATAGAATCCCGGTCCGCGCGGAAACGGCGCCGCCGCCTGCACCACGCTCGGCGACAGCAAAAGTACCAAGAGCACCAGGGCAAGGAAGATCCGAGGTAGCCGAGTGACGTCCATGGAGAGCGCTCAGAGCCTGAAGCGTTAGCGAAGGAGAGCGACGATGGTGCGAGCGATTGCACCACGCCCCTGCTATCTTACGCGGCGCAGTGCGAAAGAGGGAGACGCCCCAGCGCAGCGGACACGCAACAACGCGCCCCGGCGAGTGGCATTCACAATGGAATCCGTCGCCGATCCATGTCCATCAGCGGTTACGACCGCGTTTTCAGCGCCTGGGCCAGCGCGCGGCGAAGCGCCTTCGCCGACTTGAAACGCTACGCGGGCCGATCGACCAGGGCGGCATCGATCACCGCGGCGAGGGCGGCCGGGATTGTCTTATCCCGTTTACGAATCGGCACGGCATCTTGTTGCAACACCGTCTGCCAGCGGTCTTTGTCCTTGGAGAAGTCGCGCGGGTAGTGCAGCGTCAGCATGTAATACAGCATCGCCGCTGCTGCCCAGACATCGACCTCCGGCTTGGCGTCGCGATACTGGATCACCTGCTGTCTCGGCATGAACGCCGGCGTCCCCGCGACATCGCCCGCCATCGACAACCCGCTCATCCCCGCCAGATCGAACGCCTCCGCCAGCCCATAGTCGCCGATCTTGGC
>Ga0194132_10001738_pt1 | contig 43306 bp, 36 predicted proteins | sample TA2KigOf80mmetaG_FD_148612 | JGI IMG/M metagenome (GOLD analysis project Ga0194132, IMG submission 148612) | Freshwater microbial communities from Lake Tanganyika, Tanzania - TA2015054 Kigoma Offshore 80m | ecosystem: Environmental > Aquatic > Freshwater > Lake | place: Tanzania: Lake... | reverse complement strand
CCTTGTTCTGGAGGGGCGTTGCGAGGCAAGTAAGGCCGCTGAGCTGATGGGTGTCGGCGAGCGACATGTGTGGAGAATGCTGTCCCGGTACAGGCAGGAGGGCCTGTCTGCTTATGCCCTTGACTTTGTGTTTGAAATATGTGATAAATTAACCGCTTCAAACGACTCCAGATATGAGGCACAATCTAGAATCCAACAGTCCGGGTGCCTATTTCGTGTCCACAACAGTCCCAAGAACATAGCACCAAACCCAACCCTTCCGATCTCGTCCGTGTACTCAGGCTCATAGTCCGGCCCCACCAAACTCGAAAAGTAATTGCGACTAGGAGGCAAGACCGATGAAGAGGTTTTTGGAACACTGGCGATTAGTTCTGGCAGGCCTTTTGCTGTTGGCGGCGATTTCGTGTACGTCCGATACACCTGCAACTTCCGCCCCCGGGTCGCCGGCCCAACAGCCGACGGCCGCAGCGACTACCGTTTCCGGCGCAACGCCGCAGGCGACTGCGACAGCGGCCCCCGTAGCGACTACCGGTTCCGGCGCAAAGCCGCAGGCGACTGCGACAGCGGCCCCCGCAGCGACTACCGGTTCCGGCGCAAAGCCGCAGGCGACTGCGACAGCGGCCCCCGCAGCATTCAAAGGCTCATTCATCTACTCCGGCCCCGCCGTTACGAAGTTCTCAGAGGCCCCCATGCTCGCCGCACAGGTCAGGGCCGGAACTCTGCCTCCCGTCGAGCAGCGGCTCCCCAAGCCCTCCGACGTAATGGTAGTGCCAGTAGTCGAGAAGATCGGCCAGTACGGCGGCACGTGGCGGCGCGCGTTCACCGGCCCAAACGACGGCCAGAACGCCGACCGCCTCATGATGGACGCCCTAGTCTACTACGACCTGGACGGCACGACGCTCATGCCGAACCTGGCGAAGTCCTGGGAGGAGAGCCCCGACGGCATGGTGTATACCTTCCACCTCCGCAAGGGCGTGAAGTGGTCGGACGGCGCCCCGTTTACGGTTGATGACTTCATGTTCTCCTCCGAGTACATCCTGAACGACGCTGAGCTTAACCCGGGCCGCAATGGCAGGATGGGCTACACGGCACTCGCGCCCAAGTTCGTCAAGGTCGACGACTATACCATCCAGTTCGTCTTCGACAAGTCCCAAAGGGGCTTTATGGACGAAGTGGCCTCGTACCGCATCGGCGGCCTCTCGCTGCACGGTCGCACCGGCTGGCCTCCATACGCCCCGGCGCACTACCTGAAACAGTTCCACAAGGACTTTAATGACCGCGCCGCGGTGGACAATATGGCGAAGGCCGCGGGCTTCCAGACGTGGCCCCTCTTCTTCAAGGAGAAGATGGACGCCCAGCGCAACCTGAACCTGCCCGTCCTGGCGCCCTGGAAGATGACCAGCCCGGCAACCTCGCAGCTGCTCGAGTACGTGCGCAACCCGTATTACTGGGCGGTTGACCCGGCCGGCAACCAGCTCCCGTACATCGACAAGATCTCCATGCAGCTCATAGGCGAGACCGAGGTGCTTAACCTGAAGGCCATTGCCGGCGAGATCGACTTCCAGCACCGCCACATCCTGATGACCAAGGTGCCGGTATACCGCGAGAATGCGGCGCGCGGCAACTACTCGCTGAGGTTCTGGCCGCAGGAGGGCATCCAGGCCGGCATCGGCTTCAACCAGACCTATGGCATGGGCAACCCGAGCGAAGCCGCCGACCCTGAAGTGCAGAAGTGGATACAAAACAAGGACTTCCGGATTGCGATATCCCTTGCGATGGACCGGAAGACAGTGAACGAGGTGCTGTTCCTCGGCACGGGCAAAGAGAAGCAGGCCACGTTCTCCGCTGGCCACCCGTTCTACCCCGGCGCAGACTACGAGTCCAAGTACACCAAGCGGGACCTCGCGGAGGCCAACCGAATGCTGAACGCCATCGGCCTCGACAAGAAGGACTCCAGCGGCTTCAGGCTTCGAACGGACGGCAAAGGCCCTCTTTCCATAGAAGTGGTCTACATATCCCAGTACTTCCTGGACTTCAAGACGCTGGCCGAGATCGTCAAGGAGAACTGGGAGGCGGTAGGAATCAAGGTCAATCTCAAGGCAGAAGACGTTAACCTTTTCGGCCAGCGCCGCCTGAACAATCTTCACCAGGTTGTGGTGGACACGTGCTGCGACCGCCATCCGCTCAACTTCGCCCTTGGCCGCTCCGCCTTCCCGGCGATCTCGGCGTGGTACAACGCCCAGCAGGGCGGCCTGCCGTCAGTCGAACCGTACAATGCTGAGCTCCGGCGCATCAAGGTGCTTAACGATTCGGCCAACGACACAAAGTACGAGAATCGGGCCGCGAACTACATCGAGAACCAGAAGATAGTTATCGACCAGCAGTACTACGTCGGCCTCGTGGGCGATACGCCCGCGTTCAACGGCGTGATCGTGATGAAGAACAACTTCAAGAACGTGCCTCTGAAGGCGCCGAACGTCTCGCTGCTCCAGAATGAAGGAATCGGAAGGACGGTACAGTTCTTCTTCGAGGGCGGCAAGAACGATGCCGGCCAGTAAGTGGCTGGGGTGTCACCAATGGTGACGGCCTGCCGCAACGCTGGCAGTTAGTGAATATGCGCACCCGGTCCGGCAAACCGGGTGCGCTGTTTGATGCGACGGCGCAGGCTACCGTCTGACGAACAGGAGGCCAAAGCATGATTGAGTTTCTTATACGGCGGGCCATCTACGCTGTATTCACGATATTCACGATTTCAATACTTGCGTTCCTCGTTGTTCAGCTCCCACCCGGAGACTTCGTATCCCAATATATTCTCCTCGTGATTGGGCCGGATGTAGCCAACAGCGAGGCGGCGCAAAACATTGCAGAATCGCTTCGAGCGCAATACGGGCTTGACCAGCCGGTGTTCATCCAGTATTTCAAGTGGCTCTGGCTCGTGCTGCAGGGCCATTTCGGCATCTCCCTAGAATACAAGCGCCCCGTGATGGAGATCGTCAGAGAGCACATGCTGCTCACGACGATTCTTGCCTTTGCCACCGTGCTTTTAACCTGGTCCCTGGCAGTTCCAATCGGAATCTACTCCGCAGTTCGCCAGCACTCTATCGGCGACTATGTCGCGACATTTGTCGGTTTCTTTGGGCTGGCTGTGCCGGACTTCTTGCTGGCGCTGGCGCTGCTCTGGATCGGCTACTTCTACTTCGACATGAGCGTGGGCGGGCTTTTCTCCGCCCATTACATCAATGCGCCCTGGAGCATGGGGCGCGTTGTGGACCTTCTGTCTCACATGTGGATTCCTGCAATAGTGCTCGGCACGTCCGGCACGGCTGGCCTGATACGCATCATGCGCGCCAATTTGCTGGATGAGCTGCGCAAGCCGTACGTCTTGACCGCGCGCGCGAAGGGGATGTCCGAGATCAAGCTCATTCTCAAGTACCCGGTGCGTGTCGCACTCAACCCTGTCGTCAGCACGGTCGGTTACGTTCTGCCGTTCCTGCTTTCGGGCAGCGTCATCGTTTCCGTGGTGCTCAGCCTCCCCACCGTTGGGCCGCTGCTCCTGCGGGCGCTCCGCACGGAGGACATGTTCATGGCAAGCACCATCGTGCTCCTCCTGGGCACCCTCACAGTCATAGGCACGTTTATCTCCGACGTGCTGCTGGTGCTCCTGGACCCTCGAATAAGGCTGGTGAAATAAACTATGGTCAAGGAACACGAGCAAGAGCTACCCAAAGCTGTACCAGGCGCAGCGGAAGCTGCGGACCAGCGTACGGCGGAGAACCTCAAGCAGGAAGAGAAGGTCTCGCTAGCCAGCCAGTGGAAGCTCATGTGGTGGAAGTTCCGCCGCCACAAACTAGCGCTGATTTCGGCCTTCGTCATTCTCGGCTTTTACCTGATAGCAATATTCGCGGACTTCCTTTCGAGCGCTAACCCCAGGCAATCGCAAGCCTCGATCGCGTACATGCCGCCGCAGACCATTCGCTGGTTCGACAACGGCTTCAATCCGCATGTGATCAGTGTCACGGGCCGAAGGGACCCTGAGACCTTCGCCCGCGTGTTTACATACGACGAAAGCAAGAAGCTCCCTGTCCGTCCGTTCGCAAGGGGCTACGAATACAAACTTCTCGGCCTGATCAAGACGGACCGTCACCTTATCGGCGTCGTGGGCGATCCTGACCGGACTTCACCGTATCTGCTGGGGACGGACTTGTTCGGCCGCGACCAGCTCTCGCGCATAGTGCACGGGACGCGTGTGTCGCTGACCATCGGACTTGCCGGCGTTGCGGCCAGCCTGGTGCTGGGTGTTGTGCTCGGCAGTATTTCCGGATACTACGGCGGCATCCCGGATACGATCATCCAGCGCCTCATCGAGGTGACGCGCTCCGTGCCCACAATACCGCTGTGGATTGCGCTGGCAGCGGCGGTGCCGAGGGACTGGAGCGTGCACCGTATCTACTTAGCGATCACCATAATAATCTCGCTCTTCCTGTGGACCGAGCTGGGGCGCGTCGTGCGAGGGCGGTTCCTTTCTCTCCGCGAGGAGGACTACATCACCGCGGCTCGGCTTTCCGGTTCCAAGGACAGGCGAATAATCTTCAAGCACATGGTGCCGAACTTCACGAGCCACCTGATCGCAGCAACGACACTGGCGATTCCGTTCATGATCATCAGCGAGACGGCGCTGAGCTTCCTTGGCCTCGGACTCCGCCCGCCGGCGCTAAGCTGGGGGGTGCTGCTCCAGGAGGCGCAGAACATTCAGACCGTGGCGCTGTACCCCTGGCTCACGTTCCCGGCCATACCGGTCACGCTGGCGGTGCTCGCGTTCAACTTCGTCGGCGACGGCCTGCGCGACGCCGCCGACCCGTATAAATAACATCCGGAGATCCCTCCATGCGCCCTAACAGACTTCGCGAGTTGATGAAGGCCGGCAAGCCCAGCGTGGGCACCAACATCATGGTCTTTTCCCCGGACGTGGTGGAGATACTCGGCTACGCCGGGGGTTACGACTACGTGGAGGTGGAGGCGGAGTATATGCCGTACGACCTCCACGACCTGGACAACCTGGCGAGGGCGATGGAGCTGCACAACATCGCCGGGATGATCAAGATAGACCAGGAGCCGCGGACGTTTGTCGCGACCCGGGCCATAGGGTCTGGGATACAGAATATTCTGTTCGCAGACGTGCGCACTGTTGAGGACGTGAAGGAGTGCGTGACCGCCGTGCGCGCGGAGACGCCGCAGACGGGCGGGCGACACGGCTCAGGCGACCGCCGTTTCTACAAGTACTTCTTCCAGAGCGGCACGCCGGACTACGTGCAGGCGCTGGAAGACTGCGTTGTGGCGCTGATGATAGAGAAACGACAGGCCGTGGAGAACCTTGACGCGATTCTGGAAGTGCCGGGTGTGGACATGGTGGTGTTCGGCGGCAACGACTACTCGATGAGCATCGGCCGGCCTGGCCAGGCGCGCGACCCGGAGGTTCAGAAGGTCCAGGACGCGATGATAAAGAAGGCGCTGGCGAAGGGCGTTCACCCCCGCGTGGGCGTCCGCAACCTGGACGCCGCGAAGCGGTACCTCGACATGGGCGTGCGCCATTTCTCGCTGGGCACGGACCTGTACATCCTGTACGACTACTGGAAGCGCAACGCGGAGTCGCTGCGTGGCGTTATCGAGGGGCGGTAACGCCGCTGGCCGTTACTGCCTATTTCCTCACGAAATCGAATTGCTCGAACGTGCCGGCGAGGTTTGTCTTCGAGTCCAGGCCCAGCCACTGCTCCAGGATTGTGGCGTAGGTCGACCGGAAGTCGTTGTTGAAGTGGAGGTCGCCGTCGAGCTGGTCCTCAAGCCTGAGCGACGGGTACTCGCCGTACATGCCGCCCTTGACGCCGCCGCCGAAGATGAACGCAGACCCGCCTGAGCCATGGTCCGTCCCGTCGCCGTTGTCCTTCACGCGGCGGCCGAACTCGCTGAACGCGAAGACCAGCACCTCGTCCTCCATGCCGTGCTCGCGCACATCGTCCAGAAAGTCGCGGATCGCCGCGGCGGCGTGGGTGATCAGCTTGCCGTGCGTGTTCGCCTGGTCGGCGTGAGTGTCGTAGCTGCCCTGCTGCGTGTAGTAGATTCGCGTGCCGAAGCCCGCGAACATGACCTGCGCGACATTTTTGAGGCTCTGCGCCAGTGGGTCCGAGCCGTACTCTACGGACGAAGTGTACTTCGAAGGCGCCGTCCGGAGGATATCCGCCCCGCGCAGGGCGCTGGTGCCCGTCTGGCCCAGGAAGCTCAGCACGGCGTCCCGCCCGTCCACGCCGCCGTACATCTCCGAGAAGCAGTCCAGCGCGTACTTCCGCAGCCACTCGTCTTGCTTGTCCGGGAACAGGCCGTAGGTCTCCAGGTTGCCGCCGACCGAGGCCACCGGAACGCCGCTGCAGGAGAGGACGCGCGGCAGGCCCTTCCCGAAGTTAACGCCTGTGAGCACGTTCTCGCCGCGCGGGTCCAGGTCCCGTATCGCCCGTCCCAGCCAGCCGTCGTTGCCGATCTTCGCCGGCTCAGCGGTGTGCCAGATATCCATAGAGCGGAAGTGGGAGCGGTTCGGGCTGGGGTAGCCGATGCCGTTGATGATCGCCATCTTCCCCTCGTCCCACAGCCCCTTGAGCGGCGCCAGCCTCGGGTTGAACCCGAATCGGTCGTCCAGCTTGATTACCTTGTCCGCTTCCACCTTCACCGACTGGCGGAAGTCGTGGTACAGGCCGTCCGTGTAAGGGACGATCGTGTTGAGCACATCGTTGCCGCCGGAGAGCTGCACAACGACGAGTGAGCGCTTCCTGGTCCCGTTGCCGGTAGCCATCATTCACCATCCTTGTCGGTCTTGAAAAGCCTACTTCGCCCGCTCGTATACCTGGATCCTGTGCCGGTTGCGCTCCACGACGAGCACCCGACCGGCGCTGTCTACCTTTACGGAAACGGGCGCCCAGAAGTATTTTTCCATGTGCCAGGACTCTTCGTACGGGTCCCCGCTGTAGGGGGACAGATCCGGCTCAAGGTTGGACTGCGCGCGCGCCCGGCCCTCGTCGTAGCTGCTCTGGAAGAACTCCTCCGCCCACTTCGAGGCCGTGGCCTGCCCGCGCAGGCTCTGGACGAACCGCCCCTCCGGGTCCAGTACCTGGACGCGGTGGTTGCCCCAGTCGGTCACGTACATGTATCCCTGCGCGTCCACGGCGATGCTGGAGGGACGGTTGAATTCGCCGTCGCCGTCGCCGGAGCGGCCGTAGCTGGCGATGTACGTGCCGTTCGGCGCGAACTGCTGGATTCGGTCGTTGCCCCAGTCCGCCACGTAAATGTCGCCGTAACGCGGTACGCAAATCCCCCAAGGGAGGTTGAACTCCCCGTAGTTAAGGCCTTCGTGGCCGAAGCACTGCAGCAGGGCGCCGTCCTTAGTGAACTTCTGGATGCGGTTGTTCTGGTGGTCGACGACGAAGAGGTTCCCCTCCCAGTCGAAAGACAGGCCGCAGGGGCCGTTCAACTTCCCCGGCTCAGTGCCTTGCTCGCCCCACCTGGTGATGAACTTGTGGTCCGGCGAGAAGATGGAGATGTTATTCAGGTACTCATCGGCCACGTAGATATTGCCCGCGTTGTCGCAGGCGATGGCGGTGGACCAGATGAACTGGCCGGGCCCCTTGCCATGGGACGCGAACTTGCCGAAATACTCGCTATCGATATTGCACGCAAGGACCTGAACGCCGCGCGTGTCGCCGTCGTGGCCCCTGCCGAGCACGTATATGCGGCCGTCGTTCCGGAAGGCCAGGTCGGTGGGGTAATAGAACCCCCGTCCCTCCATGGCTGCGATGCCGAGGGTGAAGCTGTATTTCAGGAACGGCTTGCGAGCGGTCGAAAGGGCCATGCGTCATTCCTCCAGCGGTGGTGTTGGTCCCGTGTGAGCCGCTATCCCCTCTGGTAGTCCGGCGAAGCCGCGATCATCTCCAGGATGCCCGCGACGCGCTTCTCATCCAGCCCGCCGTTCGGCTGCGCGCCTCCGGCCCCCTGCGTTTTGGCCGCGAAGTTCACGAGCGCCTTTCGCGTATTGTCCGAGACGGTTACGGCGCCCATCTGGTCCAGGCATCTCTCGACGAGATCCCGGGGCGAGGCCTTGCCGCCGGCCTCGGCCATGACCTTGCCGATCATCTCATTGACGCCCGGGCGCGTGATGTCGCCGATGGCCTTTGCGGAGAAGTTGACTCGGTCCATGGATGAGCCGGTGTTGATCCATTCGGTGCCCTGGTGCCAGCCTTCGACGCTGGGAGGGTTGATGAGCGTCTGGCCCATCGTCATCATCTCGCCCGTCATCTGCTGCATGCGGGGGTCTGGCTTCCGAAGGTCCCCTGAGATCTTGAGCGTACCCACAACCAGCTCCGCCGGGCTCTTTACCTTGGCGTACCAGACGGACTTGTCCTTGAAGAAGTCCGAGGTGAACAGGGCGCGGAGCATCTCGCGAATGCTGTACCCGCCCTCGAAGTAGGCCTGTGACAGTATGTCGATGGCGCGCGGGTCGCGCGGCGGCTGGTAGGGCCACTGCGGCACAGGCGGCTCGTCAGCTACGAAGAAGTGGTACATGTGGCGGGCGACAAAGCGCGCCGTGGCGGGCTGCCTGCAGATGATCTGGACAATGTCCTCGCCGTTGAAGCGCCCGTTGTGGCCAAGGAAGGTCTTTGTGCCGTTGTCGTGGTCCTTGGGGCGGTACTCGAACTCGAATGCGCTGCGGCCATAAGGCCATAGCGAGTCGTTGCGGGCCTTCATCGTCACGTATTCGGTGTTCGCGACCGTCCAGCCCGTGAAGGCGCGGGCGGCCTCTTTCAGGTCCTGCTCGGTGTAGTTGCCGACTCCCATGGAGAAGAGCTCCAGCAGCTCCCGGCCGTAGTTCTCGTTGATCGCGCCGTTGTGGTTCTCCTGGTTGTCCAGCCAGATAATCATCGAAGGGTCTTTGGAGAGCGCCACAAGCAAGGTCGGCAGGTCGCCCATGCCGTGCTTTCGGAACGTGGCGATCTGCTCCATGAGGACCTTACCCTGAGTGAGCTTGGCGTAGCCCGTGGCGAACACGTTGTGCCAGAAGAGTGCCACCTTCTCAAGCAGGGGTGTGTTGGAGTTGAGCATCCTGTAGAGCCAGTACGAATGGGCTCCGGAGAGGCCTATGAAGCCCGAGTAGTCAGGGTGGTAGCGGCGGAGAAGGTCGTGGCGTATGCCGTCCGGGGCGTCGGTGTCCAGCAGGTCGGTGACGGTCGCCTGGTAGCCTTTGGCGGCGCGCCGCTCAAGCTCATCCCTGCTGGCCCCAAAGCCGGCCCGTCTCATTAGGTGTCCCATCAATCGCACATCTTGTTCTGCCATTGACGCTGCCTCCGGCGCGGAAATCCAAATATTCCAGCCCATAATTGATAAAAGCAAATTATAAAAAGGCAGTGGCCTTGCGTCAAGAATCAGGGGATGCCGATTTCTTGACCGATTCCTTTTCAGCCGGCAAGCGCCGTTATGCTATAGGGTGCTGGGTATACCCGAGTGCGGGGTGAACGCCAGGGCGCGGTGCGATTATGGGTGAAGTTACCTTTGTAGTTGTAAGCTTTGAAGGGCCGGACCACTATTCCTGCGGAGGCGGCCTGGGCAGCCGCGTCACTGAGCTGACGCAGGTGCTGTCACGCATGGGCTTCGAGACGCATCTCTTCTTCATAGGCGAGCCTTACCTGTCCGGCCACGAGACCCTGGAGAACGGGAAGCTGGTGCTCCACCGGTGGTGCCAGTGGATCAGCCGGTACCACCCGGCCGGCGTTTACGACGGCGAAGAGGCCAAGCTGGCCGATTGGGACAAGTCCCTGCCTTCGTGGATGGAGACGGAGCTGCTGGCAAAGAAGGTGGAAGAGGGCGGCCAGGTGATGGTGATGGCGGAGGAGTGGCAGACCGCTACCGCTGTGATCAACCTCGCCGAGGTGGTGCGCAAGCGCGGGTGGCAAGACAACGTTAAGGTCCTCTGGAACGCCAACAACACCTTCTCATTCCACCGCATCAACTGGGACTCCCTCAAGAGTTCATGCACAGTGACGACAGTCAGCCGGTACATGAAGCACGAGATGTGGAAGTACGGGGTGGACGCGCGCGTCCTGCCGAACGGAATCGCCGACGAGTGGCTGGACCCGATCGACCGTCGGTCGGTGTCGCAGCTATCGGCATTGCTGTGGAACAGGTTGTCTCTGCTCAAGGTAGCAAGGTGGGACCCGGACAAGCGGTGGCTCATGGCGGCAGACGCCGCGGCGGAGCTCAAGCGGATGGGACTGCGGCCTCTCCTGCTGGCGCGTGGGGGAGTTGAAAACCACAAGCTCGAGGTGTTGGCCCGCATACGCGAGCACGGAATGCGCACCGCGCCCGTGCACTGGTCCGGGCAGGAGCCGGGAGCGATGATTGAGGCTAATGCGCCGGCGATCAACGCTGACGTGATCGACTTCCAGGTATACCTCTCTATGGCGCAGCGCAAGGTGCTCTACCGGGCGGTGGACGCAGTGCTGGCCAACAGCGGCATCGAGCCGTTCGGGCTGGTGGGGCTGGAGACGATGGTGGTGGGAGGAATTGCTTTCGTGGGTAGCACAGGAGAGGACTACGCCACGCCCGGTTACGACGCGGTTTCGATACAGTCAGCCGACCCGAAAGAGATCGTTCACCACGCGTCGTACCTGTACCAGCACCGTTACGGCGAGATCGCGACCAAGATGCGCCGCATGGCGCGGCGGTCGGCGGCCAAGTACACCTGGCGGGCGGTAATCGACCGTGTGCTGCTGCCGTTCCTCAGCGAGATCGGGCTCTCGGTGCCGTCAAGGGAGGGGGTCGTCCCGAACGCGGGGCAGGCTGACCGTGGGGAGCAGGCAGGACAGACAGAGGAGGAGACCAGCCCTCCGGTAGAGGCGGACGTTCCTCCTTCCGCGAATGGCAAGTCAGGCTACGTAGCTACGCCTATCTGACGGGCTAGAAGCGGCCTCTGAGACGCTCTTTCCAGTTGCGCCGGTCGCCCGGGCGCGGCACCAGCCGTTGAACAATCGTGATCGCAACCAGTATGACTATTACCGTCACCGCCATCACGAGGTAAGTAATCACGTCGCCCAGCGCGGCGGTCCCCAGGATGTACAGTGACGCGGCGGTGGCCAGCCCATGCAGTCTGCTGCCTGCTATTCGTCTCATCGGCTTCCTCCGGGCGGCTAGGCTACAGTCTCCATCCTCGGGTACTCGTCTTCAGGCGTGTGCTCATCGCACTGGTAGAACTGCTGCACAACCATCACGGCGTGCGTTGCCGGCCTGCCGCACGGGCGCACGGCAAATCCGCCCCCCACCTCAACAAAGTCGCAACGCTCGCTCCGGCTGCGAATGGGGATAAACTCAACGTCCGGCTCGTACTCTTCCTCGCTGTGCACGTGGCCATTCCCGTTGCCGTTGCTGCCTGCCTCGCCGAGCTCTGCCTGGCTCTCAGCAACGTGGCGCGAGCAGTAGTGCTCCTCCACGTACTTCTCAAAGACGGCCCACGTGGCGGGCTTGCCGCACATCTCGCCCAGGTCATCGACATCATCGGCTTCGGAGCCCTCCGCGTCGTCCCCTTCCAGGTCCGCTACCCACTCGCACGCGTACTCGGCGTCGGGGTCCAGGTCCGTGTCGTCAATCTCATCCAGAGAGACCGCCCAGTTTTCCTGAACGTCGCAGAGCTCGCACATTTGTGGGTTTCCTTCAAGCGAATTGCCGGACACAGTCGGAACATGTAATAAGCTTACCCGTTAACCTCAAAAGCGTCAAAGCGTCAAATCCGGCCCGTTCGGCCACGGGCAAATCTGATACAATAATGGTTGTTCGCTTTTTCGCGAGAAGTCTGACCGGACCTACGTGGAGGCGCATATGCAGGACTCGAAAGACCTTATTATCCAGGCTAAAGAACTTACCAAGACATACAGCACAGGTAAGGTTGAAGTACACGCTCTGAACGGTGTGGACCTTCAGATCAGGCACGGAGAAATGGTGGCCATCATGGGGCCTTCCGGTTGCGGAAAAACGACGCTCCTGAACACCCTCTCCGGCCTGGATGACATATCGGGCGGAGATGTGCAAATCGATGGCGCCAGCCTTCACCAGATGTCCGACAAGAAGCGCACCCGCTACCGGGCCGAGAAGATGGGCTTTGTGTTCCAGTCTTTCAACCTGTTGCCGGTTTTGAGCGCAGTCGAAAACGTGGAGCTGCCCCTGCTTGTGGCGGGCGTCAACCCAAAGGACGCCCGCAAGCGCGCTCAGGCCATGCTGGAGCTCGTGGGCCTGGAAGACCAGGCGCCGAAGCGCCCGGCCGAAATGTCCGGCGGGCAACAGCAGCGGGTCACTATCGCCAGGGCGCTGGTCAATGAGCCCGCGATCGTGTGGGCGGACGAGCCGACCGGCAATCTCGACAGCGAGACCTCGAAGGACATCATGGACCTGATGTGCCGTCTCAACGAAGAGAAGAGGCAGACATTCGTGGTTGTAACTCACGATCCTGCGGTCGGCAGCCGCGCGGCGCGCATTATCAGGATGCGCGACGGGAAGATAGAGAGCGACGATTCCAACCACAAGCGCTAGGGACTTGGGAGCCCAAGATGGAAAAGCTTTTCGGTATCCCCCTTGACCAGCTCATGGTCATACTGCTGGTAATCTTCATCGCCGGGACGGCGGTCGTGGCGCTCATGGCGATGCGCAACCCCGTTCTATTCAAGATGGCAGTCAGGAATATCCCCAGGCGCAGGGCGCAGACTGTGCTGATAATCATCGGCCTGATGCTCGCGACCCTCCTGTTCTCAGCGTCCTTTGCGACGGGCGACACGATGACGTATTCGATCCGGGTACAGGCCGTTAAGCAACTCGGGCAGGTTGACCTGTTGGTGGCTTCAGAGGCCACCGACGTTACCGGTCGTTCGGCGACCTTCAATGCTTCACGAATGCAGGAAGTAGAGGCCGCCCTGGCCGGCGACTCCACCGTCGGCGGCATAGCGCCGCTTCTCACGGAGACCGCCCCAGTTGTCTCCCCGTCCAACCGGCTCAGTGAGCCGAACGTCTCCGTCCTGGGTTTTGATGAGGCCCGAATGGGGGCGTTCGACAGGCTGACGGCCGCTGACGGCTCGACGCTTTCGCTATCCTCTCTCGCGCCCGGCCGTGTTTACGTAAGCCAGGACCTGGCAAGCGAAATCGAAGTTGATCAGGGAGAGTCGTTCCTGCTCTTCCTTGGTCCGGAGCCCACCACGCTCACGGTAGCCGGAATCTACGTGTCCGGTGCGAACCCAGGCGGCGCCGAGTCCATAGCCATGCCCCTTGAAGCTCTCCAGCAGATGACCGGCCGCGCGGGCAGAATCAGCTCCGTGATCATCTCCACCACAGGCGGAGAGATCGACGGCGCGGATGCGGCGGCGGCGCTTTCGGACAAACTGGAGACGGCGCTCGAAGGCTCCGGCCTGGCGGTGCGCGAGGTCAAGCAGGAGGCGCTGGATACTGCGAACGAGCTTGGCTCTGCGTTCGCCGGTATTTTCCTCCTCTTCGGCCAGTTTTCCGTAGCCGCTGGCATCATGCTGATCTTTCTAATATTCGTCATGCTTGCCGCGGAGCGGAAGCGCGAGCTCGGAATCGCCAGGGCGGTAGGCACCCAGCAGGGGCAGGTGATGCGCCTGTTCGCATTCGAAGGCGCCCTGTACTCGCTTATCGCCGCGGCTGTGGGCAGTGCGCTGGGAATCGTCGTCGGGTGGGTGATGGTGCGACTTCTCGCGGCGGCGATCGGGCAGTTCGACGGGCCGGAGCTTGACCTCGTCTTCTACTTCAACTGGAAGAGCCTCGTTATTTCGTACACGCTCGGAATGGCGTTCACTTTCTTTATTGTCGTGCTGGCCTCATGGCGCGCGAGCCGCCAGAACGTCATCCGCGCTATCAGAGATATTCCGGACCCGAAGGTCCACCGAAAGAGCGGGCGCGGACTGATCATTGCCATCGTCATACTGATCCTCGGCGCGCTGTTTGCAATGAGCGGACTCGGCGGCAAGCAGGCGGCCCCCTTCATGCTCGGGACTTCGATGCTCATCATCGGCGTGCCCATGCTCCTCCGGCGCTTCTTCCTGGGCACGCGCGCGGCCTACACAATCGCCGGTCTGGGAGTCGTCGGTTGGTGGCTCCTGCCGGCCTCAGTAACTGAGACCTTCCTGCCTGAGTTGAGCGCCTCCATCGAGATGTTCTTTCTGTCCGGCCTGATGGTCGTAATCGGCGCGGTGTGGGCCGTCGTTTACAACGCGGACCTGATTATGGCGGTCGTGGTGGCGGTGTTCGGCCGCATCAGCGGCCTGCCGCCGGTGTTGAAGACGGCAGTGTCCTATCCAATGCAAAACCGTTTCAGGACCGGCATGACACTGGCGATGTTCTCACTGGTCATCTTTACGCTGATCGTCATGGCATTCATACTGCACTCCCAGGCCGGCCTCCTGAGTGACCACAGGCGAATCGGCGGGGGCTTTGACATCATGATTAACACAGGGTACACAAACCCCGTCCAGGACCTGGAGTCTGCGCTTCTCGGCGTACCTGGCGTGGACCGCAACGACATTGAGGCGGTCGCCGGCACGGCCACGGTGGCGGTCAAGGCCAGGCAGGTCGGCTCTGAGAAGGAACCGGAGGACATGCCCTTCGACGGGCTGGACCGGGGGTATTCGGAGCATATTACGTACAAAATTTCCCAGAAGGCGGCCGGTTACGAGACCGACAGGGATGTATGGATGGCTCTCCAGAACGAGCCGGACACCGCCGTCGTTTCGTCATTCATAGTGCCTGCCAGGCGAAACTACGATGTTAATGCCGGTGGACCAACGTTCCGGCTGGAGGGGTTCTTCCGCGAGGACGAAGTTGTTCCGGCCGACATCTTCGTGGACGTGACCAACGAACTCACGGGGAACACCCGCCGCCTGCGGGTGATCGGCGTGATAGAGCAGACAGCGTTCCTTGGCTCATTCGGCTTCGCCTCCTCTATGGAGACGGTCGAAGGGCTGATCGGTCAGCCGGTGCCGAGGCTCAGGTACTTCGTCAGGGTGAGGGATGGCGCGGACGCCTTCGCAATGTCACGGGCAATCGAGTCTGCGTTCCTGGAAAACGGGGCGCAGACGGAGTCGCTTGACGAGTTCCTTCAGACACAGGTGAACGCGAACCTGATGATCAACAACCTTTTGCAGGGATTCATGAGCCTCGGGCTCGTTGTCGGCATCGCTGCACTCGGGGTAATTGCCGCCCGGTCCGTCGTTGAACGTCGACAGCAGATAGGCATGCTCCGGGCCGTGGGCTTTCAGAAGTCGCAGGTACAGCTCTCATTCCTTCTCGAGTCATCGTTCATCGCGCTCCTCGGCATCGCGCTTGGTGTCGCCCTGGGCGCGAGCCTGTCTGTGCAGATAGTTGCGGAAGTATCCCGGGAGTTCGAAGGCGCGAGCTACGAGGTCCCATGGATGAACATAGCCGTCGTCGTAGTCGTGGCCTACCTGGCGTCCCTATTGACAACATTCCTTCCGGCAAGGCAAGCTTCGATGGTCTATCCTGCCGAGGCGCTGCGGTTTATAGACTAGCCGATGAGAGGGCAGAAATGTACTACAAGGAAAATGAGAGCAGCAACGTCGTCTCGATGAACATCCACCACGGGGAGGGCGAGATCACCCGGAGGAAGTTCTTCGGCCAGTCTAGCCGCCTCCCTATCCGGATGGAGGTCTGGGAGCTCCAGCCCGGCGTGAGCGAGGGCGGCCACACCCATGGCGGCGACAGCGCCCTCGAGGAGATCTACTACTTCACGCAGGGCAAGGGTGTGATGTGGTGCGACGGTAAGGACGTTGATGTTAAGGCCGGCGACGCGATCATGGTGCCTCCCGGGGTGGACCACGGTTTCCGCAACACGGGTAACGAAATTCTCAAGCTCGTCATAATCTGGGGTAAGCCCAAAGTCGAGTAGGGCGGGGGTGTCCTTTCGATGTCCTCAAATTCCGTTTACAGCAGGCTGGGTGTCAGGCCCATCATCAACGCCGCCTCCTGGCGTTCAGGGGTCTCCGGCAGCCTGATGCCCGACGCCGTCGTCAAGGCGATGGCGGAGGCCTCCCGGTCGTATGTGGATATTTACGAGCTCAATCGCAAGGCGGGCGAAGTCATCGCGAAGCTTACCGGCGCGGAGGCCGGCATGGTGACGGCCGGCGCTTCGGCAGCAATGCTGCTGGAGGCTGCCGCGTGCATCGCCGGTAAGGACCCGGCGAAGATATCCCGCCTGCCGGACACCGAGGGGATGAAGAACGAGATCATCATCCACCACGCCCATCGCATCGGCTACGAAATAAATTTCCGAGCCGCAGGCGCGAAGCTGGTGATGATCGGCGACACGCACCATACGACGGAATGGATGCTCGAGTCCGCGATAAATGACAGGACCGCCGCTGTTGCATATGTCATCGGCCCCCGGCCGGGTGGCGCATTGCCGATGCCGGAAGTCGTCAGGATCTCCCATTCGCGAGGTGTCCCGGTCATCGTGGACGCCGCTTCCATGCTCCCGCCGCCGGAGAACCTCACGCGATTCGTCGCGATGGGGCCGGACCTCGTGTGCTTCAGCGGCGGCAAAGGCGTGCGCGGGCCGCAGTCCAGCGGCATCCTGTGCGGGAAGAAAGAGTTCATTGAGGCGGCTACGCTCAACGCGTCCCCATACGCGGCGATAGGCCGCCCGGCGAAGGTCTCCAAGGAGGAGATCGTCGGCCTGGTGACCGCGCTCGAGCTGTTTGTGGACACGGATTTTGACGCCCTCACACGCAAGTGGCTGTCCATGGCGGAGTACATTGCGTCCGAAGTGGCAAAAGTGCCGGGGCTGACGGCCGTGGCGGAGCCCGGCGAGCCCGAACACCTGGAGTTCGACACCACGCTGCCCCGCGTCGTGGTCAAGCGTGATTCATCGAAGCACCGCCTGTCGACCGACGACCTTGTAGACCGCATGGCAAGCGGGGACCCCTCCATCCGAGTAGTCAACAAGCTCTTCACCGGCGGCTTCTTCATCAGCCCTGTTACCCTTCAGGACGGCGAGCCCGAGATCATCGTTCGGCGAATCCGCGAGATTATGACCGCCCGCTAGCCCGGAGGCCCAAATGCCGATCTTGAAGTCGCTCGGCAGCCTCCAGCCAGGCACTATCTTCACGATCGCCGGGCAGGGTTACCGGGACGGCATCCAGGCGGCCGAGGCGGATGCCGGCTGGCCGCAGGGCATCGTCCGGCGGCCAGACGGCGACCTCTTGATCGGCGACCACAACGCGCACCGCATCTGGCGGATAGAGAGGGAAGGCATCCTCCATACCTTCTGCGGTGACGGCGTCAAGGGCGCGGCCGGCGACGGCGGCCCGGCGCTGGGGAGGCGCGCATTGCCGGTCCCCACGACCTCTTCCAGGACCGGCACGGCAACGTCTACTTCACAGACCTGTGGAACAACACTGTCCGGCGGATCGACTACAGGACGGGCATAATTACGCGTGTAGCCGGCTCCGGAAAAGCTGGCAGGGGCGGCGACGGCGGACCGGCGCTGGAGGCCGAGACGGACGTCGCTTGCGGGGTTGGGGTGGACGCTGACGGCAATGTGTACCTTGCAAGCGAGTTCGGCAACAACATCCGCAAGGTGGACGCGCGGACCGGAATCATCACCCGCTTCGCCGGCCTGGACGCCCGCCACTACGCCTCAGAGCGCGGCGCAAGCCGGCCATTTGCGGGGGCGCGGCTGTCGCTCTACGGCTACCACGGGGACGGCGGCCACGCCCTGGACGCGGCGATGTACTACCCGGAGCACATAGCTTTCGACTCTCGCGGTGACATGTATGTCTGCGAGCATCACCGAATCCGCAAGATAGAAATGCGGACCGGCCTGGTCGCGACGGCCCTCGGCACCGGCGCATTCACCTCCAAGGGCGATGGCGGGCCGGCTGATGAGGCAGGGCTGCAGTGGCCTGACTCCCTGTTCATCGATAAGCGGGACAACATCTACGTGGGCGAGAAGTGGGGCTATCGCGTCCGCAAGCTGGACGCCGGGACCGGCATCGTCTCCACGCTCGTCGGCAATGGCGTTCCCGGCTGGGGTGAAGAGGGCCTGCCCGGCAACCAGACGCACTGCAACGCTTGCGAGGCCGGCATCTGGGCGGACGAAGACGGCACGGTTTTTCTGGGGAGACCAGTCCGGCAGGACGCGCCGGTACGACGGCCGGACCGGCATTGTGACCACGGTCCTGGGCGGGACTAGCGTGCACGACGGCGGACCGGCGAGGTCAGCGTTCCTCTGCAGCCCGGCAGGGCTCGCCGCAGGCCCGGACGGCACGGTTTACGTCGCGGACGAGTGGAGTCACCGGGTCCGGGCAATCGACCCCCGCACGGGGCTCATACGAACGTTCGCCGGCACGAGGGCCAAGGCTTTCGGCGGCGACAAAAACGGGTCCGCCGCCTCCGCGTGGCTGGGCAACCCGTACGACGTTGCCGTGGACTCCCGCGGCAGGGTGGCCATTGCAGAAAAGATACACAACTTCATCCGGCGCGTGGACGAAGACGGAGTCATCCGGATCATCGCCGGCTCCTCATTCGCCCACGACCGCGGAGACGGCGGCCCGGCGATGGGGGCCTGTTTTACGAGGGTGCAGTGCGTGGGGTATGGGCCGGACGATAGTCTGTATATTGGGGACCCGGTTGGGCGGATACGGCGGATCGATGCGGTTTCCAATACGATTTCCACCGTTGCGGGGACGGGCATTTCCGGGTACTCGGGCGACGGCGGGCCGGCGGTCAGGGCGAGGATCGGCGCGCCGAGCGCGATCCGCTTCGACGGCGAAGGGAACCTCTACTTCACGGACTCGGCGTACCACGTTGTGAGGCGGGTTAGCAGGGAAGGCGCTATTTCCACGGTCGCAGGTTGCGGGAAGGCCGGTTTCAGCCCCGACGGCGCCAGGGCGGCGGAGGCATACTTCAACAAGCCACTCGGCCTGGCGGTCTCGCCGGAAGGCACGGTGTACGTGTCCGACACGATGAACCACCGCGTGCGCCGAATCGTCCCGGGCGGCGAGCTGGCCGCCGTGGCCGGCAGCGGCACTCCCGGCGACCTCGCGGACGGCGTCCTGGCCGGTTCCGCCCGGCTGAACGAGCCGCGTGGGCTCCTCCTCTACGGCGACCATCTCCTCATCTGCGACTCCCTCAACAACCAGGTGCGCGCCATCCGCGTCCGCTGATGGCGCTTACGGATTTCGTAAATATTGCGAGACACCGCACGGCCAGTAATAATTGTCTACGTATATGTACTGAAAATAGTCCGAAACGCCGATTGCAGGTATGTTTTTTATCTAGGTATATTATGGACGAAGCACCGGCGGCTAGTCTCGAAATATTAGTATACGTAGTCGCATACGTAGTTGAAACAGAGGCGGAGGAGGCGGGGAGATGAACAGTTTACCGTTCAGCACAGACCAGACTCACGGGTCGGTGACGCGCGAGCTGGAAAGGCTGGCATCCGGCTACCTCAACCGCAACTTCAGTCCTCGTTACAGCCGCGAATACTCCACTCACCTGGACGTTTGCACGACCTGCCGGGGCCTTGTTCAGCAATATATTCACGGCGAGTCCCTGAGCTTCGTCGCCGTTGAGTCGAGGGAGCCGAGGCCGAGCCCTCAGCCCGTCGTCAGGCCCAACCCCGCGGTTGCCGTTCGTCCTTCTCCGGGCAGCGACGCATATCAGGGGTGGATGTCCGGCAAGAGCTGGGTGGTGGCGGTTGCCATGCTGGCGCTCCTGGCCGTGGGCATGACGGTGTGGAATGCCGGGGTGTACTTGCGGTTCAAGGACAGGGAGCACACGGCCGCGGCGCAGCACAATCTCCTCAGCGCGATGGCAGGCGGCGCAGCCGTGTACAACCTCGCCGGCGCGGGCAGCGCGCCCGTCGCCACGGGCAGCCTTGTCCAGTCGGACGACGGTGAGACGGCGTACCTGCTTGTACAAAATCTGCCCAGGCTTCCCAGGGACCGCGCGTACCAGGTCTGGCAGGCCTCCGGCGACCGGCGCGTTTCCATCGGCACGTTTGTGCCTTCAGGCGCGGAAACGGATATCTTCACAATGCCGCTGGAGCTGACAATGGCCGAGCGCATACTGGTCACTGTGGAGGGAGAGGGGGGCAGCGCCGCTCCTTCCGGCGAGACGGTGATGGAGGGTGAGCGGCCGGAGATCAAGAAGCGCCTCACGCAATCGACGAAGGTGGAGGTTGCCAGGGCCAGGGGCTAGGGAAGCGAAAGGGATATGAATAGCAGTGGGCGGTCGGCATGCCGACCGCCCACTATCTTTTTCACCGAGGGTAGCCGTGAGAAGGCTATTTCCAGTCGACCTTCAGGGCCTTTACGGCGTTGCGCCAGAAGATATCCTCTATCTGGTCCTTTGTGTATCCGGCGTATTCCGCTGCATGCTTCATCGCCAGTAGCTGCTCATAAATGCACAGGATGGGCCGCCTGTTCGTCGTCAGCGGGTGCATCGTAAGCTTATCGGTTTTCACCTGTTGCCACGCGTGGCCGAACGGCACGTAATACCCGTGGTAGCCCGTGGAGTCGATGCCGTCGGACCCGTAGAAGATTCGCCTGTGGTCTTCCTGCTGGAACAGGGTTGTGAAGGCCCTCACCTCGCAGACTGCAGACAGGTCATAGTATATATTCGGCATAGCTCGCAGGCGGTCGATTGCCAGGCGTATCGGCTTCCAGATAAAGCTGCGCGCCGAGTGAGCGAGGATCCACTTGATCCGCGGGTACTTCTTCGTGTAGTTCTCCAGGTCCTTGAGGTTCTCCTCGTCGCCGCAGCCCATCTCTCTCGACAGGTGCAGGGTGACCCACATCCCGAGCTGGTTGGCGACTTCCATCTGCGGCTCCGTCAGGAACTCGTGGATGCGGCAGTCCTTCGCGTTTCCGCTCGTTGCGTAGATGCGATAGACCTTCAGGCCCACGAAGCCCCTTCGGAAATCTCGCTCAATGTCTTCGGGTGTGCAGGCGGGCGTGGTAAGCCTGTTCATCCTTGACAGCGGGTCCGCGCGGACCTCATTGAACATCATGTCGTTGTGCGCCTTCGTATTGGACCCCTTGGACGGCGTCCCCAGCACGAGGAAGTGGGCTTCGCGGCCGGGCATAATCGTGGAGGTCCATGCCTTCAGCCTGTTGAAATCTGCGTCCTCGAAATGGACCTCTGCGAGGGCCGCCGGGGCAATCTCCGACTTCTTGAACAAATGGATATGAGTGTCATACACGCGCTTCGGCACGAAGGAGTCGAGGTCCTCCTCCCATACTTGCCTGTCGTCGGCTCGGTAGTCGAAAGCCTGCGTCTGGGACACTGAACGGCACCTCCTGATTCGTCGCGTTAAATTGTAGCAGGTGGCGCGCCCGGTGCGCCACACGTTATTTCGAAGGAGTCTCGCGATGCGCAACTGGCACAAGTTCCCACCGCCGACACGCCCTGTGGTAATGGGCGCGAACGGCATGGTCTCCTCCGGCAGCATGCTTGCCTCTCAGGCGGGAATGGAGGTGCTGTCGGAAGGCGGGAATGCGTTCGACGCCGCCGTGGCAGTAGCTGCGACGCTCGGAGTTGCCGAGACGTACATGTCCGGCATCGGCGGCACAGGCTCGGCGGTGATGTATGTCGCGAAGGAGCGGCGCGTGCGCACCTTGAACTTCGGCGGGCGCGTGCCGTTCGGCCTGCAGGTGGAGGGGCTCAAGCTGGATGCCCTCGACCTTGGGGCGATGGCGCCGCTTGTGCCGGGGAATGTGGCCGGATGGCTCATGCTGCACGAGAAATACGGCACGAAGGACCGTGAGCGCCTTTTCCGGCCCGCAATTGACTACGCTGGGAACGGATTCCCATTCACCTACGCCAACAACTACCGTACCGACTACTTCGCGTGGCGACTGCGGCCGTTCCCCACATCGGCGGCAATCCTGCTAACCAATAACGGCCGAGCGCCGCGACCAGGCGCGAAGGTGGTCATGCCGCAGCTTGCGGCCAGCCTCACCAAGATCGCCAGGCAGGGCAGGGAGGTCTTCTACAACGGCGAGCTCGCGGACAGGATCGTCAAGCATACCCAGCGCGCGGGCGGGGTCCTTTCATACGAGGACCTGTCCACGTACAGGCCGGAGTGGGCCGACCCGGTCAGCACCCAGTATCGTGGCCACCAGGTATTCTCCACGGCCCCGGAGCTATGCGGCTTCCAGGTGCTGGAAGCACTCAAGATCATGGAGGGATACGGGCCGGAGGCGCTGAGACACGGCGATGCGGACAGCCTGCACATCCAGGTGGAGGCGTGCAAGCTCGCCGTCGCCGACCGCATCAAATACGCAGGGGAGGCCTCGCGCGCGATGGTGCCCGTGGCGGGGCTGCTGTCGGAGGCTTACGCGGCGAAGCAGAGGGCGCGCATTGACATGGAGAAGGCCGCGGCGGTGGAGGGCGAGTCTTACGCCCGGCCCCGGCCGGCCGGCGCGATCTCAGGCGGGTCGCCTGAGGAGCACAGCGGCGGGCACACGACGCACTTCGTAGTGGCTGACCGCGACGGGAACGTCGTGTCGATAACCCAGTCGCTGGGCCACTACTTCGGCTGCGGCCTGGCGGTTGGCGACACAGGCATTTTCCTCAACAACATGTCCATGGTGTTCGACGTGGACCCCAGCGCGCCGAACGCGATCAGGCCCGGCGGGCGCGGCGCTTCGCCGTACTCCGCGACGATCACGCTGAAGGGCGGCAAGTTCTACGCGGCGATAGGGACGCCCGGGGGCTGGGGAATCACGCACACGACGGCGCAGATGGTTATGAACGTGCTGGACTACGGCATGAACATCCAGCAGGCGATAGAGGCGCCGCTATTCCGTCTGTTCTCCGGCAGGAACGTGCACATGGAGGAGCGTGTCCCGCTCAACGTGCGGCGCGACCTTGAGATGCGCGGCCACGAGATCACCATCATGGAGCCGTGGCCGTACCGCGTCGGCGGAGGCCATTGCCTCTTGCTGGACCCCGAGTCCGGCATATATCACGGTGGGGCGGACCCGCGGAGGGATGGGTGGGCGGTGGGGGTGTGAGGAATAGTGAATTTAGAATAGTGAATAGTGAATTATCGGACCGGGATCCGGCTGTTCAATTCACTATTCACTATTCTCCCCGGATTCATGGGGAGGCTGCGGTGGCGGACGCCGGTGGCGTGGTAGATGGCGTCCGCGAGGGCGGCGATGGGCGGGGAGATGTTGGCCTCGCCGACGCCCTTTGCGCCGAAGGGGTGGTTCGGGTTCGGGACCTCGATCATCACCGCCTCGATCATCGGCACGTCGAAGGCCGTGGGCATACGGTAGTCCAGCAGGCTCGTGTTGAGCATCTTGCCGTCCGCGCTCATGAAGTATTCCTCGTTGAGCGCCCACCCGATGCCCTGCGCCGTGCCGCCCTGTATCTGCCCCTCCACGTAAGACGGGTGTATCGCCCGGCCCACGTCCTGCAGCGCGGTGTAGCGCAGAATCCTGACCTTGCCTGTCTCCGGGTCCACCTGCACGTCCACGATATTCGCGGAGTACGAGCCGGTTGAGCCCGTCGCCGCCAGGTTGCCGCGGCCGACCACCGGCCCGCCGGTCTCGTTGAGCATCGCGGCGATCTGCTTGAACGAGAGCTTCAACTCGCCGTCTGACTTGTGGCGCAGACCGCCGTCAGAGTACTCCACGGCGTCGAGCGGCACGCCCCACACCTTCGCCGCGCGCTCCCTGAGCTGGCGCTTGATGTCGTTCGCCGCGTCGTTCACGGCGTGGCCCAGCTTGAAGATGACGCTGCTGCCCGCCGTGTTCGTCGTGTAGCCGATGGAGTCGGTGTCGCCGATCGACGGGTTGATGCGGTCAACCGTTATCCCGAGCGCCTCGGCGAGCATCTGGGAGACGGCAGTGCGCGTGCCGCCGATGTCGATGGCGCCCGTAACCAGGCCGACCGTGCCGTCTGCGAGCACATTGGCGACGGCCGCGCCGGTGCCGACGTTGTTTCGGCAGAAGCCGATGGCGATGCCCCGCCCGAAACTGGCGGCTTTGCCCTTATTCCCCTCTCCTCCCAGCGGAGCGGTGTAGTGCGGGTGCGACTTCACCGCCTGCATGACCTCCATCGCGCCGATTGCGCCGTTCATGAGGCCGTCCGCGCGGCGCTGGCCGGGCCTGGCGGCGTTCATGATGCGCAGGTCGATAGGGTCCATGCCGAGGGTCTCGGCAAGCTCGGACATCGTTCCCTCGACGGCGAAGGCCATGCACGGCGTGGTGGGCGCGCGGTACGCGGCCGACTTCGGCTTGTTGGTGACAACGTCGTAGACGTCCAGCTCCGTGTTCTCGATGGCGTACGCGGAGAACACCGCCGCCAGCGCGGCCGCCATTGGCGCACCGGGAAACGCCCCGGCCTCCAGGAATATCTGCGCCTTGCCGGCCACCAGTCGGCCGTCCTTCGTCGCGCCCAGCTTCACCTTCACGTGAGTCGCGGGCGCGGGGCCGGTTGCCTCGAGCTCTTCGGCCCGGTCCATTACCATCTTGACCGGCCTGTCGCTCTTCTTCGCCAGCGCGGCCGCCACCGGCTCAAGGTACGGCTGCAGCTTGCCGCCGAAGCCGCCGCCGATCTCGGTGGGGATGATCCTGACCTGAGATACCGGCAGCGCGAGCAGCTTCGCAAGCTGCTCCTGTATGCCGAAGTGGCCCTGGCTGCACGTCCATACGGTAAGGCGGCCTGAGTCCCTCACCTGTCCCGATAGAATCGGGACATCCTCTCCCAGAGGGAGAGGAGAATTCGGTAAAGGTCTGTCCCATCTTGCCGTTGACGCATGTGGCTCGATATAACCCTGGTGGACGGACTTCGTGCGGAACTCTCGCTCGATGACGACGTCGGCCTTTGCGAAGCCGGCCGTGACGTCGCCGATGACGTGGCGCTGGTGCGCGGCGATGTTGTTCTTCTCAGGCAGCGCCGCGATGCTCGGCAAAGGCTGCCAGTGCGGGTGTAGCACTGGCGCGTCTGGCTTCAGCGCCTCCTCGATGGTCGTCACAGCCGGCAGCGGCTCGTAAACGACCCTGATCAGCGCAAGCGCCTCCTGTGCTGCGTGGAGGCTCGTCGCCGCGACGGCCGCCACGGGGTGGCCCTTGTAGAGCGCCCTGTCCTTCGCGAACACGTTGTCCAGCGGCGTCTGGTTGGGCAGGACGGTCCTGGCGATGGGTGGTGCGGGTGGGAGGTCGCGCCACGTGGCGACGGCGCGCACGTCCGGGTGCGTCTCCGCGGCGCTCGTGTCGATGGAGACGATGCGCGCGTGGGCGTGCGGGCTCCGCAGTATCTTGCCGTGGAGCATCCCCGGCAGGTAGATATCCGCACCGTATTGAGCGCTGCCGGTGACTTTTTCGACGCCGTCGTGCCTCACCGGCCGGGCGCCGACGACCTTGAAGTTGGGTTGGGTTGTTGTTGACATGGTAACGGTGTGTCGTCCTTCGAAATATCGTTAATGTGGGCCGGGCAGGCAGTGTCTACGGTGAGCGCCGCGCCAGTGGTGTGTCCGGCGAATTGGGAGGGTGTTGGGACCATCCCCCAAACCCCTTCCTGCCTTCGGCGGAAGGGGAAGAAGAAGACACGGGGCTTCGCCCCGTACCCCACTGAAGGCGAAGCCCTCAGACTCCCAAGTCATCGGGCCGTAGGCCCGATCGTCGATCCCTAACCCGGCTTCCCTGCCCCCTTACGTTTCTCCCCCTCAGGGGGAGATGTCCCGGATTTGCGGGACAGAGAGGGTGTCGGCTGTCTGTATTGTTCCTCTCCTGTGCTTGACGGGAGACCCCGATGCATCGGGGCGATGCCCCATCGGGACGGGTGAGCGTGATGGCTGTTCGGCCGTACCCCGTACCCTGTACCCCTGTTGTGGGGCTGTCCGGGTGGGGAAACACCCCCACTCACCCCACTATCGCCGGCACATTCAGTTTCCGCACTTCCATGTTGAACTTTGCCACGTCGCCGTCTATCAGCGCCTTCAGCTTGTCGGTCTGCTCGGCCAGCTTTGCGCTGAGGTGCTCCAGTACATCATACGACTGTCTGGTTGGGCGCGTATCCGAGTTGGCGACGACGGACGCAAGCTCCGATATCTTGGCGTTGATGCGGGTGGGCAGGGCGATGACGTCCATGCCGTCGATGGACTTTGTCTGGATTAGCTCCTCTTCGATCTCGGAGAGTTTGGCGCAGATGCCCTCCGCGTCCTTGCGGAGCGCGGCCAGAGGCTCCTTGCCCTTCGCAAGCTCCGACCACTCCTCGATCTGGCGGCGGACGGAGCGGATGCGGTTGATCGCCTCGTGTGTCTCGGTCACCCTGTCGCGGATCCGCATGAGCAGGTCGAAATGTGCCTTGAAGTCCTCGGCGATTGTGGCGATGCGCGGTTCCTTGACCAGCTCGAACGGCTGCGTGTAGCTCTTCACGCCGACCTTCAGCGTGACCTTGTACCTGCCGGGCACGGCGTACGGCCCGACGTGGCCGGGATCGATGTCGCCCTGCCCATTGATGCGGGTCGCGCCCGGGTAGCGCATGTCCCACACGAACCGGTTCATGCCTGGTTCCACGTGGATGAACTTCTCGGAGCGCTTCTTTGACCTGGCGCTGCCTGCCACCGGCGCAGGGCCGGTTGAGGGCTTCGCTTCCTCCGGCGGCTTCGGCGTGAAGGTGCGGATGGTGTTGCCCGCCTCGTCCTGGAACGTCAACGTTACCTCGCCCTCGGGCCTGTCCTTGAGGTAGTAGTGGACGACGACGCCCTCCGGCGGGTTCTTGCCGGCGTCCAGGAACACTTCCTCCACGTCGCCGTTGGGGTGCTTCTTCTCGTGCCACAGCGCCGCCGCGCCAAGGCGCAGCATGTACTTCGTCCCGGGTCCCGTCGTGCGGCCCGCGGCCATGTCCGGCGCCAGCCGGTAGGCGCTCGCCGGAGCGAACAGGTGCGCCGCCTCGCCGCGTATCGAGTCGGCGGCCTGCCGCAGCACGGCAAGATCGTCCAGCACCCAGAACGAGCGGCCGTGCGTCGCCGCCGCAAGCTCGTTGCCCTTGACCTTGAGGTCGTGAACGCCCACGGCGGGCAGGTTGCCGCGAAGCGACTGCCACGACTCGCCGTCGTTAAACGAGACGTATATGCCGTACTCGGAGCCGGCGTACAGCAGGCCGGGCTTCTCCGTGTCCTCGCGGACCACGCGTGAGAAGTTGCGGTCGTCGATGCCGCTCACGATCTTCGTCCAGGTCTTGCCGTAGTCGCTCGTCTTGAACAGGTACGGCTTGTGGTCGTCCAGCCGGTACCGGGTCGCCGCCACGTACGCCTTCGCCGGGTCATGGCGCGAAAGCTCGATCATGTTCACCGTGGACCACTCGGGCAGGCCCGGCGGGGTGATGTTCTTCCAGGTCTTGCCGTTGTCCTTGGAGATGTGGATGAGGCCGTCGTCCGAGCCTGCCCAGAAGACGCCCTTCTTGTGCGGCGACTCCGCGAACGAGAATATCGTCCCGAAATGCTCCACGAACGTCGTGTCGTGCGTGATGTCGCCGCCGGACGGCCCCATCTTCGTACGGTCGTTGCGGGTAAGGTCCGGCGTGAACGCCTTCCAGCTCATCCCCTGGTCCGTCGAGCGGAACACCACCTCCGCGGCGGCGTAAATCGTGTTGGGGTCGTGGGGGGAGAAGAGCAGGGGGTAGGTCCACTGGAAGCGGTACTTGTGGTCCTGCACGCCCCAGCCCCAGACGTACTCCGGCCATACCGACACCACCTGCGTCTGCCCGGTGCGCCTGTCGTATCGCAGCATCGCGTCCCCACCGCCGTCGGAGCTGCCGATCGCGCCGGTGAAGACGATATTAGGGTCGGAGGGGTGCACGGCCACCTGGCCGCTCTCCGAGCTGCCGACGAACTCGCACTCGGAGAACAATATTGCGCCCTTGTAGGAGCGGCTGGGGACGCTGATGGCGGAGTTGTCCTGCTGCGTGCCGTAGACCTTGTAGGGGAACTGGTTATCGGCGTCCATTCGGTATATCTGCGCGGTGGGCTGGTTGTAGATGGTGGAGAAGGTAGCGCCGCCGTTGAAGCTCACGCACGCCCCGCCGTCGTTGCCGTTGATCATGCGCTGCGTATTGCGCGGGTCGATCCAGAGGTCGTGGTTGTCGCCGTGCGGCGTCGTGACCTCAGTGAAGGTGCGGCCGCCGTCGTTCGATCGGTACATCTTCGAGCCGACGACATAGACCGTCTCCGGGTCCATGGGGTCGGCGACAAGGTGGCTGTAGTACCAGGGCCGCTGGTGGAGGTTGGCGGAGTTCGTGAGCATCTCCCACGACTCGCCGCCGTCGTCGGAGCGGTAGATGCCGCGGTCCTTCGACTCGACGATCGCCCACACGCGGCCGGGCCTTTTCGGTGCGACGGCGACGCCGACGCGGCCGCGCGGCCCCCTGGGCAGGCAGTGGGCGTAGGTGATCTCCTTCCAGGTATTGCCGCCGTCCTCTGTCTTGTAGATAGCGCTGTCCGGGCCGCCGCTGGAGAAGTTCCAGGGACGGCGGAGGTTCTCCCACGTTGCGGCGTACAGCACGCGGGGGTTCGCCGGGTCCATGACCAGGTCGCACGCGCCCGCCTTCTCGCTGCGGAAGAGCACCTTCGCCCAGGTGCGCCCGCCGTCTACCGACCGGAACACGCCACGGCTGCCATCGTGGCCAAAGATGTTGCCGAGAGCGGCGACGTACACAATGTCCGGGTTGGCGGGGTGGACCCGGACGCGGGAGATGTGCCGCGTGAGCTCCAGCCCCACGTGCGACCATGTGGCGCCGCCGTCCGTGGACTTGTAGACGCCGTCGCCCTGCGCGACGTTGCCGCGGACGCATGCCTCGCCCATTCCGGCGTAGATGACGTTGGGGTCCGACTCCGCGACGGCGATTGCGCCGACGGACGCCGTGTTGAAGAAGCCGTCCGACACGTTGCGCCAGTAGTTGCCGCCGTCGTCCGTCTTCCACACGCCGCCCGCGCACGCGCCGAAGTAGAAGGTGGCGTACTCGGTGGGGTGTCCCGCGACGGCCACGACGCGGCCCCCGCGGTGCGGGCCGATGTTCCTCCACCGCAACGTCCCGAGCATGGAAGGGTCGACAGTCGGCTTTATGGAAACCATTCGGCGTCTCCTCTCGTATTCTCAGGTACAGGTTGCGCGGTATTTTCGCACGGTGAAGGGCAGGGCGCAATGAGGCTCGACATTTGGGACGATTTGGCGCAACGCATTTCCCGGGATTGGGTAACTCAAATGCACAATGCCATAAAGGTATCGGTAAGTGGACCGTTACTGCTGCTGTTGATGGTAGCCTGCGTTTCGGATGCGCCGGGCACTCCCACGCGAGAGGCTGCCATACCAGCAGCGAGTATGCCCACTCCAACGGCTACACCTTTGGTCCAGGCCACAGCCATACCTGAGACCCCGGTCCCCACCGAACCCGCCCAGATCATGACGCCAACGCCAACCCCAACTCCTCTGCCCTCGGCTTCCGCAACTCCGGTTTCCACGCCAACAGTCCTCGCCTTTTCGGCCACGCCGGCGCCCACGCCATGCACGCAGGCCGTTGGAGACTTCATCCGCGAAATGTACGTAACGCTGGAGGAGGCCGTCGCGAACTCCGCGATCGTCGTGCTCGGGAAGCTGATTGGGAGAGAGGAAAGGCTGGAATCCGCCGGAGGCCCCGGGTTGACTGCCCGCGTCGTGTTATACGAGGTCGGAGTGGAAAAGTATCTGAAAGACGAAGGTGACGCCAGGGTGAAAGTCCTGCAGTTCGAGGAGTTCATCATGGCGCAACCGAACGGAATCGTCAGGCGGTCAGGAATGCCGGACTGCCGGTACCCGCTTCCGGAGGAAGGCCGGATTATCGTGTTTCTTCGCCACCATACGCAGATTACCGACGCCTACTTCCGGGTGACGGTCGATAACTACATCGACATCTCCGGCGGAACGGCCATCGTGGTGGGGCAGGGAACCGACAAGATGGCCGACGTTCGTGGCATGTCCGTCGATGCGTTAATATCCCGCATTGAGGCGTCCTCAAAGTGAGGAGCGTGCTTAAGTGGTCCACAGGTTGCTTGCTCTTGCTGTGGGAGGTCTCGCCGCCGCCGCGTGCTCCGCGCAGGCCGCAGCGCCCTGGACGACACTGCCGGCGGCGACGAGCCCCGCCGTGACTGCGCTCCCGGTCAGCATCGCGGCTACAGCGGCGCCTCCCGAACCCGCAGCCACTAGCGGGCCGCCGGAAAAGCCGGCGATGCCGCGTCCCGCGCGGCCGCTACCGGAGCCACCCCAACCGACAGTACATTGTTCCTATGACTTCGTACCGTGGTATTACATGACTCTCGAGCAGGCAGTGGCGTCCTCTACGGCCATAGTGATCGGGAGTCCAATGCCAGGCAGGGCGAACGTGGACGAGCTTGTTATGCTGGGACATACCGTGGACTCAATTCAGCGACTTGTTCTGACCGAGCTGGTTGACGTTAGATATCTCAAAGGGAAAGGCCCGGCCAGTATCACTTTCGCCAGGTTCTCTTCCCCATGCAGAGAGTACCTTGTCGAAGGCGAAGGGCCGGTGTTAATGCTCTTGCGCCCGGTACATGGGGCACCGCACATATTTGTCAACGCATCGAGCGTATTCCACTTCGATCTTAGAGGCGATGTGGTCCACATCGTAAGCCCCAATGCCGGGCCAATGCGGACGCTTGAGGGAATACCCGCCGACGAGTTGATCGGACTTATTTGGAAGTCGGTAAGGGAGCAGGCCCAATGAAAGTGACGTTGGTCGTCACTCTTGCCGTCGGCGCGTGCCTTTTAGCCGCGTGCTCCGCGCAGGCGGCCGAGCCGTGGACGCCGCTGCCGGCGGCGACTGCAGAGCCTTCGGCTACGCCGGGACCGTTGCTTGTGCAGCTCCCGCCCGCCGCTCCGGCCCCGGCGGCGCAGGCGCGGGCGCCGGAGGTCAGGCCCACCCGCACGCCAGCGCCGCCGACGCCGACGCCGTTTCCCGCTATCCGACCGTCGTGCCTCCGAACGGGTCCCGACAATTCCATGCCGCTGTTCGAGGCGGTAACGAAGTCCACGCTCGTCGTCTCCACGCTGCCGGTCCGAAACGTCAATAACGAATCGAAGTTCCTGACGGTAGACCTTGAGCAATTGGCCTTTGGGTGGTTCACGACCTACGAGATTGAGGTCGACCGCTACTTCAAGGGCGCCGGAAATGGGCGCTTCACGCTCCTTCACCGCTCTGAATGCCGCTTGTTTCCGATGGAGGACGGCGAGCGCTTCATTTTGCTCGTGGGGCCGGTCGGGCAACTGCCGAACACGTACATAAACATTTCCTCCGTGTACCGGCTCAAGATAGTGGACGGTAGGGTGCAGATAGTTGGGATGTACTCCTGGCATATGGCAGACGTGGAAGGCATCTCGGAGGCGGAGCTGATCAAACGCATAGAGGACGCAGTGCGGGACCCGGCGACCCGAACGCCCACGCCTACGGCGACTCCGTACCCGACATATCCGTTCCCGTCGTTCAGCCTGCGCCACGGCGACGGCCTCGCGACGGTGGGCGAGATAACGAGCTACTGCTGGGCAGGACCCGCTTCCAAAGGCCTGAGCTGCGAGAACACGGATAGCTGGGTGCGGATAGCCGCTGGGGAGCCAATCAGGGTGAAGAAGGGCGCTCTGGTCCAGGTGCAGGTGGAGGCGCACGATGGGCCCGACTCGCTGACGGGCGGGATCTACCCGGGCACGACGCAGCCGGTGCCACGAGGTGACTCACTGGTGCTCTTGCCAGACCTGAATGGCCCGTTCCGCCTCGATATCCCTCCCGGGAGGTACGTGCTCGACGTACATGCGGGCTGGCCGGTTGGCGCGGCGACGGCCCGATTCCTGATTGAGGTGATAGAGTGAGGGCGATAGCTCCGAGAAGGCCAACCGGACTCGGATTCTTCGGTGCGCTGCCACTGGTTGCTTTAGCAATGCTCACCATCTCGTGCTCCGCACAGGCGGCCGAGCCGTGGACGCCGCTGCCGGCGCACACAGCGACAGCCATGGAGCCGCCGCCGACGAGCGAGCCTGTGACGCCGCTGCCTGCGCCGACCGCCGAGCCGGACCTGCCGTGGATGTACGTTCTGGCCGGCAACAGCCGGGTGCTGGGCAACAGGCGCGTGGAGGCCAGGTACTTCGGAGTCAAAGAGGACGGCACGTATACCCATGCCCAGATCGGATCGCTCGCGCCGTGGGACGGCTTCGACACCGCGCGCCCGGTGCCGGTCTTGAGCGGCGATATGCTGACCTTTGTCCTATCCGATGGTTATTCGACTTCAACCATCACCGGCGGCATTTACATCGCGATGAAGAGGACGCCCTGGCTTGAGACGGGCACTATGATGAAGGAGATTGTCTCCGGTGAGCCGCTCATGGTTGATCTCTTTCCGTCGTCCTGTGCGCTGATCTTGAAAGGCACGTGGCCCAACGGCAGGGTATATTACGACTTCAGGTTGGACGTCATACCGCATCCGACGCCGACGCCTCACCCGAGACCGTCGCCAAGGACGGCGCCGTTAGGGTACTAGTCAACGCCGCCGGGATACCCATCCCATATTTGAGCGACGAACATGGAGGTTGTGCGAAGCCTCACACGCCTAATGGCGGGTTTTTTCTCGACACGGCGCTTCGCAATTCCGGCCTCATGATTTCTGAAACACCTACCAGGCTGGAGAGCAAATGCTCGTCCCAAATATCGAATTGATACTCGTCGCTCTGGCTACGTTGTACATTGGCATGTCTTGTGTTAAGCGGCGTGGAGCTTATGTTGCGGCCCTACTTTATGCCAAGCGACCCTATGAGTCTGCGACAACGGCTGTTGCCGGTCGGAACGGCGCCAGGCGACGCGCGTTCGTCTTCGGGATAGTCGTCCTTGCCGCGTGGGCCGCCATTGCCGGACTTGTTGCGATTGAGGCTTTGCCAGGCATCCCGCCCAGCATCGAGAGCAGTTCTGTTTTCAAAACCGTGGGAAGGGTGTCCTGGGCGATCATGGGCCTTGCGCTAATTGTGGTTGGGGCGGTAGTAATTGGCAGGCGCGAGGCCATTATTGACGAGTACGCGCGACACCTGAAGGCGTGCACTCCTGTCCCTCGTGGGCTCCATGTGTTTTCTGCCATTACGGGAGGCGTATACCTTGTCTGGACCGGCATCGGAATGCTCATACATGCCATGGGGCAAGGCGGCAGCACCAGCTTCGATTGACCATGGGCGCAATTTTGGTCTGAGCCGGCCGCGAGTGTCGAGGAGCAACTTTGAGAACGCTGTACACAATCGTCGCGTTGGCACTCTCGGGGCTGATCGCCGCATGTTCGCCGGCAGCCGCCGACCCGTGGACGCCGCTGCCGGCGGCGACGTCTGAGCCCACGCCGACGCCGTGGACGAGTGATCCTTCCAGCATCTGGTATGTCCCGCCTTCCGGGGTGCAAGGGGCGCTGACGCCTTTGCCGCCCGCAACGCCGATGCCTGACTTACCTTCGTTGTTCGTCCACTTCGGAGACACCCGGGTTATGGGCAATCGCAGGGTACAATGCCGGTACTTCCCTAAACAAGAATCCGGCGTCTACATGGGCAACGTGTGTGCCACGTTAGCACCCTGGGAGGGATTCGATGCGGCGCGCGCTGTTTCCGTCTTTGGAGGTGAGTCCATTGCGTTCCAAGTCACGGAGGGGTATAGCACATCTACCCTGTCTGGATGGATATCCCGTGTATCTCAAAGCTCCCCCTGGCTGGATACGGACATCAAGTTCATAGAGTTCGGCTCCGGCGGGCCGCTCGAAGTGGACCTGTACCCGGGCGTGTATTCTCTCACCGTGCGCGGAGAGTGGTTGATGGTTTCAGCGCTGTACGACTTCAAGTTGGAAGTGAAGTACAGAGACCGGCCACAAGTTATTATCGGGCCAATTCCTTCGGGAGGCGTTGCGCCGCCACCTCCGTTGCCGCGATTCGAGATCAGGTACGGCGACGTTGTGGACGGCGGGCGGGCAGGGAGCCACTGCTGGCCCATCGGCCAGGGCGTGCGCAGGCGTGGGGACGTTATACGCTGGCCGGACTTCGCCAACGCGACTCCGGTGATCGTAAAGCGAGGTGGAGAGGTTGTCATTGAAGCTGTCTCGGAATTACCAGTCACCAATATCTCCGGCGGTGTCTATACGGTTGCGCAGGCAACCCCGCTAATGACTGGACAGGCGGTGATCACCCCGGACTTGATGAAGCCTTTCAATGTTGACTTGCCGCCGGGCGTATATGTTCTGGAATTCCTTGCCAAATTCTCGGTCGGCGACATTGCCTATCAGTTCAAAATAGAAGTAGTGGACAACGCCGCCGAGATACCATAACATAGCTAACTACAACGCAGAGAATCGCACATTGCGTATCTGGAGAGCGTCTTGGGCTTGCCGCTGATCGTCGTCTGGACAATCATCGCTTACTTCATCGGCACGGTGCCTGCCGGTGACCTGGTCGCGCGCCGCGCGGGGGTGAAAATCAGGACGGTCGGCACCGGCAACCCTGGCGCGGCGAACATCTTTCGCGAGGCGGGGCGCAAGTTCGGGCTGATGGTCTTCGGACTGGATATCCTGAAGGGGCTCGCGGCTACATTGCCGGTCTACCTGATGGGGTGGCCGTCGTGGGTGGGGTTGGTGGCGATGGCGGCCGTGCTGGCGGGGCACATCTTCCCGGTCACGCAGGGCTTCAAGGGCGGCACCGGCGTGACGGTTGCGATGGGCACCACGGCGGGCCTGGCGCCGCTGGGCGTGCCGGTGGGGGCCGTGATCGCGCTGCTGGTGCTCGTGGCGACCCGGAACGCCGGGTACACCGGGGCGTCGTACTTCATCGTAACCCCCCTGGCCGGATGGGCGCTCCAGAGCGACCCTGTGGGCGTCTTCGGCGTCCTGCTGGCGGGCGGCATCGTGCTTCTCAAGGCGCGCGTGCAGTACCGCAACCAGCACCTCCGGCAGGCCGGCTAGCGGCGTCGCCCCTCCAGCATCGCACTTAGCGCATCGCGCGCCCCGCTGCGGACCGGCGGGAAGTGGCTGAACACGATCGTCTCGAACTCCAGCTCCAGTAGCCGCCGCAGCGAGCGCATCGCCGACGCCGCGTCCTCGGTGAACAAGGATGATGGCGGGCTAAGACGGCGGCCGAACCGGTTCTGCAGGGCATCGCCCACTATCAGCGCCTTCCTGTCCGGCAAGTAGATGCACACGCTCCCGGGCGTGTGGCCCGGCGTGTGGATGGCGACGACGCCGTCGAAGCCGGGCACGGCCGCGCCGTCCTGCATCTCGTAGACCACCTCGCAGGCGCGTCCGTTCAGCCTCGCGACGGCCGGGCCGGACATCCGGGCGGCGTAACGGCGGCGGAACGGGTTCGGCGCGGGCACGGCGCCGCTCACCACACCGGCGTCAGCAGGGTGCGCCGCCACGGGTGCGCCGGTCGCATCCACCAGCTCGCGCAACCCGCCGGTATGGTCGGGATGGTGGTGCGTCACGGCGACGAGCGACACCCGGTCCAGCGGGAGCCCGGCGGAGGCGAGGCCGTCCCTGATGGGCGCGAGGCTGCCGCGTGAGCTGGCGTCCACAAGCAGCAGGCCGTCCCCGCTCTCCACGGCGGTCACGCGCGAGCCGAGCGCCCGCACCTGCCAGATGCCCTCTGCAATGTGGACCGGCCTGCCGAGCTTCAACAGGTACCCTCCGATGCTATGATACCCATTGTAGGAGTAGATTGGCCCGCCATGAAAGCGCCGCCGCACATCGCCATCCGCGGACTCTCGCACAGCTATCGCCCCGGCGAAGGGCGCGGGCCGGCTGTGCTGGACGGCGTCGGCCTTTCCGTGGCGGCAGGCGAATTCGTCTCCATCATCGGCCCGAGCGGGTGCGGGAAGACGACCCTCCTGAAGTCGGTGGGCGGCGTCATTACGCCGTCCGCCGGGAAGATCACCATAGCAGGCAAGCCTCCGCGCGAGGCGCAGCGCGGCAAGCAGATCGGCTTCGTCTTCCAGGACCCGTGTCTCCTGCCGTGGCGGACCGTTCGTGACAACATCGCGCTGCCGCTCCATGTCAACCGGGCGGGCCGAAGCGAGGACGCCAGCGCGGCCGTGGAGCGCATGATAGACGCGGTCGGCCTCTCTGCGTTCCGGTCCTTCTACCCACATGAGCTTTCCGGCGGGATGAAGCAGCGCGTCGCACTGGCCCGCGCGGTCGTCTTCAGGCCGGCCGTGCTGCTCATGGACGAGCCGCTGGGCGCGCTAGACGAGCTTACACGCGCCGCCATGCGGTACGAGGTGCTCAGGGTATGGGAGGCCTCGCCCACGACGGCGCTCATGGTCACGCACAGCATCGCGGAGGCGGTGAGCATGTCCGACCGTGTGATCGTCCTGTCGCCGTCGCCGGGCAGGATCCTTGATGACATTCCCGTTGACCTTCCACGGCCTCGCGACGACTCTCTTGAGCACAGCGCCCAGTTCATGGCCGTTGTGCGGCGGGTGAAGGACAGCCTTTCCGCGGGGGTGGCGTATGCCGCAGCGCGAGGATAGGGGCCGCGGGGCGCGCCGGCTTGTGGACGTCGCCGCGCCGGTCGCCGCTGTGCTCGCCGTGCTGGCGGTGTGGGAGATCTGGGTAAGGCTGTCGGGCACGCCGGTATACGTTGTCCCGGCGCCCTCGGACATCGCTGCGCGCCTCATGGACCGCCCCGGCCACTTCGCCCGCCACGGCGCGGTGACGCTCGCAGAGGCCGCGGCTGGCTTCGCACTGGGATGCGCGGCCTCGGTCGCGGCGGCCACCGTAATGGCGCACTCGCGGGCCGCTGAGCGCACGCTGTACCCCCTGGCGCTCCTCGTGAAGGTGACGCCGGTGATCGCAGTCGCGCCGCTGTTCGTCATCTGGTTCGGCTTCGGGTCGTTCCCCAAGGTGCTCATCGCGGCGCTCATCACGTTCTTCCCGGTGCTCGTGAGCGCGATCGCCGGCTTCAGGTCCGTCAACTCCGGCGCGCTGGACTTCATGCGCTCCGTTTCGGCCTCGACGGTCGAGATTTTCCTCAAATTGCGACTCCCGAGCGCGCTGCCGTACCTGTTCGCCGCCTTCCGCATCACGGTGCCCCTGGCAGTCATCGGGGCCGTGGTGGGCGAGTGGTTCACCGGCGACCGCGGCCTGGGCAGCGTGATCATCGTCGCGCACAACAATATCGACATGCCCACGCTGTTCGCAGCGATCGTCGTCCTGGCCGCCATCGGCGTGGCGCTCACGGCGCTCACGGCCTACGCAGAGGGCCGTACCCTCTTCTGGCACGAGTCCCGCCAGGCGCAACGACGATGATGCGACTGCTGCTGACAAGCCTGGCGCTGGTTCTCATGACGGCGTGCGCCGAGCGGCAGGACGCCACGCCGGGACCGTCCCCCGCGGCGGATGCACTGCAATCGGCGGAGAAACTCGTATTCATGGCCGGCTTCAAGCCGCAGGCCAACCTGCCGTTCGTAGCTGTCTACGTGGCGCAGGAGCGGGGCTACTTCAGGGAGGAAGGGCTGGACGTGGAAATCCGGCACGCCGCAACCGGAGAGCACCTGAAGCTGCTGATGTCCGGCGACGTCGATGTGACCACCGCCGCCGCCTCTTCCGTCCTGAAGCGGCGGGCAGATCCGGGCCTCCCCGTAGTAGCGTTCGCCCTGTTCGGCCAGCGCGGCCAGCAGGCGTACGTCGCCCTGGAGAGCTCCGGTATGCGCACGCCGAAGGACTGGGAAGGCAAGACCTTCGGTTACAGGACATCCGTCCCTCCCGACTACCTTGCGATGCTCAGCGCGAACGGGGTGGACCGGTCGAAGATCCGCGAGGTCAACGCCGGCTTCGACGTCCGCGTTCTCACGGAGGGCAGGGTAGACCTGCTCGCGGTATTCAAGTCCAACGAGCCGGACACCATCAGACGCCTCGGCTTCGAGGTCTTGCAATGGTCGCCGGAGGATTTCGGCGTCGACAACATCGGTCTGACGTTCATCACGAGGGAGGACATGGTCGCGGGCTCACCCGACCGGCTGGCGCGCTTCCTGCGGGCGACTCTGAGGGCGATGGAGGACATCCAGGCGGACCCGGACGGGGCCGTGAGCGTGGTCATGAAGTACGCGCCGGAGGAGGACCGCGACCACCAGCGCTTCATGCTGCAGGCGGAGATGGCCGACGCCTTCGGGCCCGTCACCGGGGCGCACGGCTTCGGTTGGATGACGGACGAGCAGTGGAAGGTCCTTCACGAGCAGTTGGTGCAGTTCGACGCGCTGCCTGAGTTCGATTACAGGGCCGCCTACACCCACACCATTCTCCGCGCCGCACGCGAGGACAAACCACGCACGAATACCCCTTGATTCCCCGCTTGATTCTGCGCTGCGGGGCGTGTGCTCGCCTGCACATAAGACGCTATCTTAAACGCGAAATAGCTTTGATGGAGTACGATGGTCGGGAAATTGTTTCGTGGCGATTTCCGCGAATTATCGGGGTAAGAAATTAATAGGCGCAATGACATAGCGACCAATGGTATACAAGCAATAACCCGTAACAAGTACTGCCACCCTGAGCGGCAGCGAAGGGTCTAAGAACCGTGCCTGCAATTTGGACGACCGCACGCCGGCAGCGCCCGTAGACCCTTCGCTGCCGCTCAGGTGGGAAGGGGGATGGCCCAGGGTGGCACGAGAGGCCGTTGGCGAATGAATTCGCCGCTGAGGGCGCGTACATCGCTTCGCGATGAACGACGCCAAACGTCCGCCTTCGCGGACGATCCGATCATCCCGGAGCATGATGCTCCAGGCATTCTTCATTGTCCGCGAAGGCGGACATCCGGCGACGTGGCCTGCAAAGCAGACCACGCGCCCCCAGCGGCGAATTCATTCGCCCATGGCACTTAGAGTCGCGGCGCCGGTGTATTCGGGACCGGATATCAAGATATACCGGATGCACTGCAATCTTGCTATCTCAGCCTGCACATGGTCAATCGCCCCCGAGCTGGGCGGCAAGCGCCTGCGGGTCGGTTGCAGGCAGTTGGCACACGTAGTGCTCGCACACGTACGCCGTCGCCTTGCCGCCCACCATGGTGCGCGACTCCAGGAGCGGCAATTCGACCGCGCCGACTGGGCCGCCGTCGCTCCCGATGAGCACACGGTTGGGGAGGTACATGTTGTGCACTTCCGCGAGGAGGGCCATCGTATCCGGCGCGCCGGGCTCGCCGACTATGGCGATCTCCTTCGGCGTGGAGAGGTAGAAGTCCAGAGCGCAGAGCCAGTGGCCCGCCCCGCTGGGGGCGCGCGACATGAGCTCGCGCACGCCGCGGAGGGCCGCCGCCGCCTTCTCGCGCAGGTCGGCGTCGCCTGTGATGACCGCAAGCCTCAGCAGCACGTCCGCGGCCATTGAGCTGCCTGCAGGGATTGCATTGTCCGAGATATCGTGCGGGCGGAGGACAAGCGCCTCGTGGTCCGCGCCGGTGTCGTAGAACTTCTCGGCCCCCGCGTCCCAGAACAGCTCAACCATTTGCCGGCACAGTCCGATGGCGTCATCGAGCCAGCGACGGTCGAACGAGGCCTCGTGTAGCTGCAGCAGAGCGGACGCCAGGAACGAATAGTCTTCGAGGTACCCCTTGTACTTGGCCTGCCCGTCCTTGAACGTCCGAAGGAGACGGCCATCCTGGCGCAGATTGTCCATGACAAACGTGGCCGCGCGATCGGCGACCACGGCATACTCGGGCCGCCCAAGCACCAGCGCCGCCTCGGCGAACGCGGTGATAGCCAGCCCGTTCCACGAGGTTAGCACTTTGTCGTCGCGTGCCGGCGCGATGCGCTTCGAGCGCTCCTCCAGCAGCCGCCTGCGCAGGCCGTCGAGAAGCTCCTGGAACGCCTTGGGGGCCATGTCTCTGGAACGTGCATAGGCTTCCGGGTCGACCGCGACGCTGAGGATATTGCGACCCTCGAAGTTGCCCTGGGGAGTGACGCCGTAGTAGTCGTTTACGAGATCGCCGTCCTCCTCGCCAAGGAGGCCACGCACCTGGTCCGGACGCCAGAGGAAAAAGCGGCCCTCCTCGCCTTCGCTGTCGGCGTCCTGGGCGGAGTAGAAGCCGCCTTCGGGCGACACCATCTCGCGCTGCATGTACTCCAGCGTCTCTTCCACAACCCTTCTGTAAAGGGGCTTCCCCGTGACCTGGTATGCGTGCAGGTAGAGGCGGACGAGAAGGGCGTTGTCGTAAAGCATCTTCTCAAAATGGGGCACAAGCCAGTACATATCGACCGAGTAGCGGTGAAACCCTCCGCCGAGTTGGTCGTAGATGCCGCCCATGGCCATGTGGTCCAGAGTCGTGTCGACCATTTCGCGCGCCGTGGGGCTGCCCGTGCGGGCGTAGTGGCGGAGCAGGAACTCGTAAGTCATCGGCTGCGGGAACTTCGGCTGGTACCCGAAGCCGCCGTAGTTGTCGTCGAAGTCCTTCGCCAGCCCGCTGAAGGCCTGGTTGAGAATGGAGTCCGTGAGCGGGTCCCGGCTACTGGACGTGATATCCATTTGCCGCATGTGCTGCATCAGCTGGCCACTGGTCTTGAGGATTTCACCCCGGTTCTCGCGGTAGACTTCCGCCAGCGCCTGGAGCACGCGCGGAAAGCCGGGCATGCCGCGGCGGTCTTCGGGAGGGAAGTATGTGCCGCCGTAGAACGGCTTGCCGTCCGGCGTCATGAACACCGTCATCGGCCATCCGCCTCGGCCCGTCATGGCCTGCACTGCGGACATATAGATGGAGTCCACGTCCGGCCGCTCTTCGCGGTCCACCTTGATCGAGACGAAGTTGTCGTTCATCAGCTTGGCGATATCGCGGTTCTCGAACGACTCGTGCTCCATCACGTGGCACCAGTGGCACGCGGAATAGCCCACGCTGAGGAGGATGGGCTTGTCCTCGGCCCTGGCTTTCTCGAACGCCTCCGGGTCCCAGGGGTACCAGTCCACGGGGTTGTTGGCGTGCTGAAGAAGGTAAGGGCTTGTTTCGTTGATGAGTCTGTTGAGCATTACGCGCCTCTGGGTGATTTTTCGGTGGCGCCACAGATACAGCGAGGCGATTTGAGGCGGTCAAAGCAGGGCCACCCGCCTTTCCGAGCCGCGCCGATATTGTCAGCGGCCCCCTGTGGCCCCTGTCCGGGCCGCTTCCGGCAAGCGACTCCAGTCCAGGGTCAGGGTTCTGGTCCATCGAGTGGGGATGTCGATTACGCGTATCGCATGGTTGTTCGGATCTGCCACGTACAGCTTACCATGTGCAGGGCTTACGCCGGCCGGCTCGTAGAACCGTGCCTCGTGGAATGCGCCGTCGGACATGCCGGGGTCGCGATCGCCTGCGAATGTCACCGCCTCACGGGTCGCAGGGTCGACGGTCTTGATCTTGTTGTTGTAGGTGTCCGTGATGTAAAGAAGCCCATTGTGAAGGGCAAGGCCCTGCACATGCTGGAGGCGGGCGTCCTCTCCCACGCCGTCCGCGTCGCCGAACTGGAAGAGGTCCGTCCCGACGATAGTCGTGACCGCGCCGCCGTCGTGGATGTCCGCCCGCCGGACGGCGCTCGTCTCGCTGTCCGCGAAATAGAGAGCGTCGCCGTCTGTCGCGATCCCGTACGGCTGGGCCAGCATCGCTTCCGCCGCCGGCCCGTCCGCGATGCCTTCTGTGCCGGAGCCGGCATGCGGCCCGATGAGGCCGGATGCAAGGTCCATCTTCCATATCTGGTGGAAGCCTGCCATCGCGATAAATAGCGCGCCGTTATGCAGCGCAAGGTCGTAAGGAGAGTTGAGCTGCACGTCAGGCCCGTGGCCGCCGCGATGGAGGCGCATCGCCTGGCCGCCAGCGCCGGCGATTGTGGTGACGGACTTTGCCGCAAGGTCGATCCGGCGCACGGCGTGTGACCTGGCGTCGGCGACATACAGGGCGTCGCCGTCTATCGCCATTCCCTGGGGGTTGTTGAACGCGGCCGATGCGAAGTCTCCGTCCGCGAGGCCCGCATGACCGCTGCCCACAACGTCCGTCACCACGCCGTCCAGAGTTGCGACGACGACGCGGTTGTGGTTCGAGTCCGCGATGAAGAGCCGCCCGGAAGCGGCGTCCGCGAGGACTTTGCCGGGGCAGGAGAGAGGGCGGTCGCGCTCCTTGTCCTTCTCGAGGGTCAGCTTGATCCTATGCCGGTCAAGGATGCCCCTGGAGTCGAACTGCCTCACCATATCCGCCACCACACGGTCCAGTGAATCAAAAGAGATCTCGCCCTGGTGTCGGCCGATCACTTTTCCTTCGGGATCGATGAACATGAGGGTCGGCCATGCGCGAACGCCGTACGATCTCCATATTGTGAAGTCCTTGTCATTAACGACCGGGTGCTCAATGTGGTAACGGAGTATCGCCTGGCGTATGGCCTCGCTCGATTTCTCCGCCATGAACTTTGCCGAGTGGACCCCGATCACCGCGAGCTCATCCGGGTATTTCTGTTCTAGTTTTGCGAGCTGCGGGAGGATATGCATGCAGTTAATGCAGCAGAAGGTCCAGAAGTCCAGGATGACAATTTTGCCGCGAAACTCACTAAGCGCGACCGGGCGGTCCGAGTTCATCCAGTCCAGGCCGGACGGGAACTCAGGCGCCCTCACTTTACCCTCGTAAGACTCCGGCATGTCCCGGACCTCCGAAATCCGTCACGATTCGCAGGAAGCGAACTATACAACTACTCTACACGCCCCGAGGGTAAAAGGACAGGCGCGACGGTTTCCGTCACGCCTGCGTCATGGGAGTGAACAAGTTGAGAGGAGCGAAGGAAAGCAGGTACCCAGACGGCGGTAACATTTAGGGCCAAAATGGAAGGGCTACTCGGGGCGGTCATCGATCCCATGTATGAGGAGGAGAGACGTCAGTTGCCTGCCCGTGCGGAGGCGAAGCCCCGGAGGGGTTTCTGGGGATGTTGGCGTCCCTGGCAGGACTCGAACCCGCGACCAACTGCTTAGAAGGCAGCTGCTCTATCCACCTGAGCTACAGGGACGTCTTGGGCGGTTAGCCCCCCTAGTGTATCAACGGCCCGCAAAAAGGGTCAATAACGGGACGTGCTGATGTCTTTGCTCAGTGATATTGTCAGTAGGTAACTGCTCAGTGAATATGTCAGTCCATGAGAGGACTACATTTGACCGAGCGAGAAGCGAAGAGAGCACAGATACTGAACCTTGTTCTGGAGGGGC
>Ga0194132_10001737_pt1 | contig 43311 bp, 36 predicted proteins | sample TA2KigOf80mmetaG_FD_148612 | JGI IMG/M metagenome (GOLD analysis project Ga0194132, IMG submission 148612) | Freshwater microbial communities from Lake Tanganyika, Tanzania - TA2015054 Kigoma Offshore 80m | ecosystem: Environmental > Aquatic > Freshwater > Lake | place: Tanzania: Lake... | reverse complement strand
CGTTGTGTAACCCCCGGCGGGCTGACGCCGCGCCGCTCGCGCGCCTTGCCTACTTCAGCGCGGCGCGCTTGTCGCCGATCAGCTTGATGAGCGCCTTGTGCGGGTCCGCGAACGCGGCCAAGCCCTCGCTCATCAGCACCTCTTCCATCTTCGCCACGTCCACCTTCGCGTCAATGTCCGCGAGCACGTCGGCCGGCGGGAGTTGGTCGACCTGCTTCGTGAACGTCTTGCCGCTCTTTTGCGCGTCGTCGTTCGTTTGCGGCGGGTTCGTTTCGATGTCCGAGCCGGCGAACGCGGCCACGTACTTCGTCGGGTCCGGGTTCGGGTTCTTCGGCGTCTTCTTCGCGCCCGTGCTCGCGAAGATCATCTCCTGCTTCCGGGCCAGCCCCTTGTCGGCCCAGAAATCCTTGTTCATCTTCCAGATGCGCTTCGCGTTCACGATGCCCACCTGCCCCTGCGCCGCGTCCGACAGTGTGGGGACGTGCTTCTCGGTGTACACGTCCACGCGGCTGACGAAGATGCTGTACACGGTCTTCACCTTCGACTTGTCCGCGACCCGCTGCACGCCGCGGTACACGGCGTCGCGGGCGATCTGGTACTGGCGGTCGCTGAAGATGAGCGTGATGTTGACCGCGACGCCGGCCGCGACCAGTTCCTCGATCGCGCCGAGGCCGCCGGGCGTGGCCGGAACCTTGATCATGCGGTTGGTGTGCCCCGCGGCCCACTTCTTGCCCAGCGCGATGTAGTCGGCCGTGCGCTCCGCAGTGTTCTTCGTCTGGGCCTTGTCTTCCAGCAGCGGGTCCAGTTCGAAGCTCACCCACCCGTCGTCGCCCTTCGTGTCGGCCCACACGCCGGTGAACACGTCCTGCGCCTGCTTCACCAGCTTGTCGGTCATGGCCCACGCGACGGCTTCGTCGTCGAGGCCCTGCGCGAAGAAGGCCTTCATGTCGCCGTCGAAGCGCCCGGTGTTGAGCAACCCGGCGATGATGATGGGGTTCGAGGTCGCGCCGGTCGCGCCCTGCGCGCGGTTCAGCTTGATGAGGTCCGGGTCCACGGAATCGAGCCACAGCTTCGTGCCGGCGGCGACGAGTGATTGCAGCGGGGTCATTGGTGCGCTCCGAAGAGGTGTTGGTGGGAACAATCATAGCGGCGGGCGGCGCGCGGCGACAGAGATTCCCCGCAACGAGCTTCGCGCGGATTTCACTCGCGTTCGGGGCGCGGGGCGTATCTCATGCGGGTACATGTCGAACCTCCCCCCCGATCCCGCCGACCGCGCGCGCCTGCGGCGCTGGCAAGCGGCCACGGTCGCGGCCCTGTTCGTGGGCTACGCCGGGTACTACGTGTGCCGCTCGGTGCTGCCGGTCGCGTCGGTCGGGATGATGAACGATCCCGGCTCCGGCATCGACGAGGCCGCGTACGGGCGGCTCGTCGCGGTCGGCATTTACCTGTACGCGCTCGGCAAACTGCTGAACGGCATCGGCGCGGAGTACCTGAGCGGGCGGATCGCGTTCCTGTTGGGAATGGGCCTGTCGGCGGGCGTGGTGGCGCTGTTCGGGCTGGCCGCGGGCGCGGGCGCGATGCTGGTGCTGTGGGGCGCGAACCGCTTCGTGCAGTCCGCGGGGTGGGTCGGGCTGGTGAAGATCACCGGGCGCTGGTTCTCCCCGGCGCGGCTCGCCACCGTCATGGGCGTGCTGTCGCTGTCGTACCTGTTCGGCGACGCGCTGGCGCGGGTGTACCTCGGCGCGTTCGGGCGGGCCGGGGCGGGGTGGCGCGAGCTGTTCCTGATCGCCGCCGCGACGGTCGCCGCGCTCGCCCTCGCCGGGTACTTCGTACTGAAGGACTCGCCGCGCGACGTGGGCCTGCCGGAGCCGCCCGCGCCGCCGCGGAACGTGTTCGGGGCGAACGACGGCGGCGACGGCCGCGTGCCGCTGCGCGCGCTCCTCGGCCCGCTGTTCGCCTCGCGGCTGTTCTGGCTCGTGTGCGCCATGAACATGGGCCTGACCGCGATCCGCGAGACGTTCAACGCGTGGACCCCGCGCTACCTCGAAAAGGGCGTCGGCCTCGCCGCGGGCGACGTGGGCCTGCTGAGCGCGCTGTTCCCGCTGTGCGGGGCGGTGTCCGCGCTCGCGGCCGGGTGGTACGCGGACCGGCTCAAGGGGCGGTTCGGGCGCATCATCGTACCCCTCACGGCCCTCACCGCGCTGGTGCTGTGGGCGCTCGCCGACACCGACCTGCGCGGGCGGCCGGTTCTGGCGCTGGCGCTGCTGAGCGCCGCGGCGCTGTTCGTAATGGGGCCGTACACGTTCTGCGCCGGCGTGCTGGCGCTGAACCTCGGCGGCAAGCGCGGCGGCGCGGCCTCCACCGGCGTCATCGACGCCGTCGGGTACCTGTGCGGCGCGGTCGTCTCGGGCGAGATCGCCGGCCGCGTGGTCAAGCGGTACGGGTTCGCCCCGTTGCTGGACGTGCTGTTCTGGCTCGCGGTCGGCACGCTCGCGGTCGCGGTCCTGTACGCGCGCCACGAGGCCCGCCGCGCGGCCGACTGACCTCACGCCGCGATGCGCAGCGGGCCGACGACCGTGGCGCTGGCGCTCTGCGCCAAGCTCCCCAGTTCGCGCCGGGCCTGCATCAGCACGAGGCTCACGGACGACTCCGGGCCGAGTTTGTCGATCATCAGGGAGAGGTATTCCACGGCCCAGCGGGCCTCGGAAATGTCGATCGCGGGCGCGTCCGGCAGCAGAACGGACGGGTCAGAAATAATCATGGGGCCGAACCTCCTTGTTCGCGACACTCAACGCGGATTATGGGCGGCGCGCGGCGCGCGATTCAAGGCCAATTCGCGCCGCGAAAAAGTCGGGTAGACGGCACCCCTTTGCGCCCCCTACACTTCCAACCTTGCACGGACTTCCGCCCCCGCTTGTCGCACGGACGCGCACGGGAATGAACCTCGTTCACCTCACGGCCAGCACGTTCTTCGGCGGCCCCGAGCGCCAGATGCTGGGCCTCGCGCGCGCCCTGCGGGACGCCGCGCGCACCACGTTCGCCACGTTCCCCGAGGGCGGGCGCGGCGAAGCCTTCCTCAACGAAGTGCGCGCCCACGGCTTCGCCACCGTCCCGCTCACGACCGACTTCCCGAAGGTGTTCGCGGCCGTGCGCGAGCTGGCCGGCGTGCTGCGCGCCACCGCGTGCGACGTGCTGCTGTGCCACGGCTACAAGGCGAACATCATCGGCCGGTTGGCGGCCCGGCGCGCCGGCGTGCCCGCGGTCGCCGTCTCGCGCGGCTGGACCGGCGAGACGCGCAAGGTGAAGCTGTACGAGTGGCTCGACCGCCGCCACCTGCGGTTCATGGATCACGTCGTCTGCGTGTCCGAGGGCCAAGCCGCGAAGGTGCGGCGCTGGTGCCGCGTCCCCGCGCGCCGGCTGAGCGTGATCCGCAACAGCGCGCGATTGAGCGCGTTCGAGAGCGCCGACCCGACCGCGCGCGCGCGGTTGCTGGGGTTCTTCGCGAGTGACGCCGCGGTGTCGCAAATCGTCCTCGGCGCGGGGCGGTTCAGCCCGGAGAAGGGCTTCGGCGTGCTGGTCGAAGCCGCCGCCGCCATTTGCAAAGACAACCCGCGCGCCGGTGTAGTGCTGTTCGGCGAAGGCCCGTTGCGCGGCGACCTCGAAGCGCGGGTCGCGCGCCTCGGGCTGACCGGGCGCGTCGTGCTGCCGGGGTTCCGCACCGACCTCGATTCGCTCATCGGCGGCGCGGATGTTGTCGTGCTGCCGTCGTACACGGAAGGGTTGCCCAACGTCGCGCTCGAAGCGAGCGCGGCCGGCGTGCCGGTGGTCGCCACCACGGTCGGCGGCACGCCCGAAGTGATCGCCGACGGCGCGACCGGGTTCCTCGTGCCGCCCGGCGAACCGGCCGCCATCGCCGCCAAAGTCACCGACCTGTTGCGCGCCCCAGACCTGCGCGCCGACTTCGGCACCGCCGGCCGCGCCCGCATGCGCGCCCTGTTCACCTTCGACGCCCAAGCGAAGGCGTACCTCCAGTTGATCGACACCTTGCTCGGCCGCGCCCCCCTGCGGGTCGCGGCTAACCAGACCTGATCTGAGGAAATGGAATGCCCGCGCTCCTCGCGCCGAAACCGAGCAATGTTACGCCGACCTCCGACGCCGAGCCGGTGCGCGTGTGCTTCATGATCGACCGGCTCAGCCGGGCCGGGACCGAGACGCAACTCGTCGCGCTCGTTCGCGAGTTGGACCGCTCGAAGGTTCGGCCGTCTCTGGTGCTGCTCGACGGCGAGGACGACCTGTCGCGCGCGCTCGAACCGGCCGATTGCCCGGTGCTCCGGCTCGGCGTGCGGAAGTTGTTCAGCCCGAAGGCCGTGGGCGCGGCCCGCCGCCTGCGCGCGTTCTGGCGCGAACAGCGACCCGACGTGCTTCAGGTGTACTTCCTCGACGCCGCGTACCTCGGCGCGCCGCTCGCCAAGCTGTGCGGCATCCGCAAGGTGCTGCGCGTCCGCAACAACCTCGGCTACTGGCTCACGCGCCGGCACCGCGTCATGGGCCGGCTCGTGCGCCCGTTCGTGGACGCGACGCTCACGAACACCGACGCCGGGCGCGACGCGCTCGTCGCGCGCGACGGCGTCGGGCCCGAGCGCGTCGTGGTGCTGGAAAACGGCGTCGACACCGGCCGGTTCGCGCGGTTCATGCTGCCGGACACGTCTAAGAAGGTCGTGCGCGTCGGGTGCGTCGCGAACCTGCGCCCCGTCAAGAACATCGACGGCCTCATGCGGGTCGCGAAGCTCGCGCGCGAGAAGTTCCCGCAACTGATGTTCGAGGTGGCCGGGGACGGCGAGCAGCGCGAGCAGCTCGTGAAGTTGCACGCGGAACTGGGCCTCGGCGACCGCTTCGTCCTGCGCGGGTCCGTCAACGACGTGCCGAACTTCCTGCGCGGGGTCGATATCGCCGTGCTGCCGTCGCACTCGGAAGGCATGTCGAACGCGCTGTTGGAGTACATGGCCGCGGGGCGCGCGGTGGTCGCGACCGACGTGGGCGCGAACGCGAAGCTGCTCGACGGCGGCCGGTGCGGGGTGCTGGTGCCGCCGAACGACGGCGCGGCGCTCGCGGGCGCGCTGGGCGCGCTGCTGGCGAACCCGCTGCGCGCCGCCGGGTACGGGGCCGCGGCCCGCCGCCGCGCCGACGCCGAGTTCAGCCGCGCCGCGATGCGCGCCCGGTTCGAGCGCTTCTACCGCGACTTGGCCGCGGCGTGAACGTCACTCGCGGACGAGGACGCCCATCGCGAGGCGCAGCTTCGCGTCGGCCGCGTGCCACTCGGTCGCGGCCGTGAGTAGGTCGCCCTTCGCGGTCAGCAGGTCGAGCTTCGCGGTTACGAGGTCCGCGGTCACGTTCAGCCCGGCGGCCTCGCGCTTGCGCAACTCGGCGATGCGCGTGTCTACCTGCTTCACGTCCAGCGCGCGGGCGGCGACCGCGAACCGCGCGCCGCGCCGAAGGGCCGCCGCCGCGCGGATTTCCGCCTCGGCTTGGCGCTCACGGGCGGCCAGAACCGCGCGCACGCGCTCCGTCGTCTCGGCCTCGCGGCGCTCCGGCTTCCCGGTGAACGGGGCCAAGATCGGGGCGAACAGTGCGACCCACGGGTTGTCGGACGCGAGCTTGCCGAGCAGCGGGTTGATGCTCTTGAGCACCCCCTCGGCGAGGTCCGCGGCGTTGCCGTCCGCGAGCACGCGCAGGGCGTTCAGGTCCGGGCGGTAGTGCAACCCGGTGGCGACCGCGGCTTCCACGTCGGCGTCGTCGGCCGGAACCGCGAGCGGATCAGCGGGCCACAGCGGGAGCGCGTCGCCGGGCGCGAGGGCGAGCCGCGCGCGCAGGCTCGCGTTTAGTGCGCTAACGGCCGCGTCGAGCTTCGCGCGCCGGGCCTCGAGGTCGAGGAGCTTGCGGCGGATTGCGGGCACGTCGGCCCGGTCCTTCAGCCCGGCCCGCTCGGCCTTGAGCGCGTCGTCGAGTTGGGCCCGCACCTCGGTTTCGCCCGCGACCAACAGGTCGTACTGCCCTTCGGCCTGAGCCAGTTTGAAGAACTCGTCGAGCGCGTCGCCGGCGGTGCTGTTCCGCAGGTCGTCGGCGAAGTACCCGCGCACGAGGCGACTGGCCTCGGCGTAGCGCGCGGCCTTCTTGCGGTGGTGCGGGTGCGAGGGGGCGGCGCTCTCGGAATGGCGGTCGAGGTCGTCGGCGAACGGCGTCCCGGCGACGGCAAGTCGCCGGCAGTCGGCCGCGCTGAGGTGCCGGTACTCGGTCGGGCGCGGCGGAACCGGGGCCGCGTCGACGGGCACCGCGGACACATCCGGGGTGATCGGCACACGGGCGGCGACGGGCAGTTGCGCCGCGGGCAGGGCCGGGCGCGGCGGCGCGCCCGCGGGCGCGCGGCACCCGCCCAACGTGAGCGCCGCACACAGAAGGGCGGCGCGCCAGCCTCTCACGGCGCAGTTTCCCACTCCGGTAGAATCGGCACAGGCGCTCCAACTACTTCAAAGGAACCGCTGGTTGCCTTTGGCGCGAGCCGCGCCAATCCGACCAAGAACCGAGTGGCCCCGAATTTGAAAGAACCGCTGGAAAGTGCTCTTGTCGCTTTTTTCACAAGGGGTATATTATTAGCGGACTGATGAATCCGTCATCTATCTCGCCCGCCGCGAGCGGCCTCGCCGAACGCGGACCATTTCCGAGGGTGTGACGATGGGTGCGGTCGAGAGCCGCAAGCCGGGCCGCCCGCGTGACCCGGACCTTGAAGCCCGGCGCAAGGCCCAGATTCTGGACACCGCCGCGCGCGTGTTCGCCACTTACGGGTTCGCCAACACGCAGGTTCAGACCATCGCCAATCACGTTGGCGTCGGCAACGGCACGGTATACCGCTACTTCCCCACTAAAGAGCAACTGTTCCTCAGCGCGGTCGAGCGCGGGCTGAAGGAACTGGAAGTGGAGATGGACGCGGTACTCGCGCAGCCGCACGCCGGGGCCGACCTGATCCGCGCCGCAGTGCGCGCGTACTTGGGGTTCTTCCACCGCCGGCCGGAGATGACCGAACTGTTCATCCAAGAGCGGGCCGCGTTCCCGCACCACCACCGCCCGTTGTACTTCGTGACGAAGGACGACGAGATGGAGTGCAAGCACGCGGCGTTCTTCAACCGCTTGGTCGAGTCGGGCGCGGTCCGCGCGGTCCCGAAGGAGCGGTTCTTCGCGGTGATCGGCGACCTGCTGTACGGCACCATCCTCACGAACCTGCTGACGAACCGGCCGAGCGACCCGGACGCGCAAGCGACCGACGTACTCGACGTGATCCTCCACGGCCTGCTGACTGAGTAGTGAGGAGTCAGGAGTCAGGAGTCAGGAGTTTCGGGATCATGTCGCGCGAGGGTGAGACGATGACACAGCCACGAACAGCGCAGTGCAGAGGAACCGCACGGCGGCTTCGTTCTTTTCTGCTCACTCCCCACTCCTTACTCCTCACTCTCCTCCTGCTCGCGGGGTGCGGGCCGAAGCCGGGGACGAGCGCGAAGTCCGACGAGCCGAAGCCGGTGCCGGTCACGGTGGCCGCGTCCAAGGCGCAGACCCTGCGCCGCACCGTACCCGTGAGCGGCACGCTGTACCCCTACGAAGACGTGATGCTCGCCCCGAAGGTCGGCGGGAAGGTCGTGCGCGCGCTGCGCGACGTGGGCGACCGCGTCGCGCCCGGCGAACTGTTGCTCGAGATCGACCCCACCGAGTACCGCATCGCGGTGGAACACGCCCGCCCCGCGTACACGGCCGAGTTGCGCCGTCTCAAGTTGGCCGACGTGTCGATCACCGACGCGGCGTTCGAGAAGCACCTCGACAAGCTCGACGCGGTGGTCGAAGCGCGGGCCAACTTCGCGCTCGCGAGGTCGGAACAGGCCCGCATCGCGGAGGGCGTGAAGAACGGGGCCGAGTCGCGCCAAGCGCTCGACAGCGCGGTGAACCGGCTCGCGGTGGCCGAGGCCCGCGTGGAACTGGCCCTGACCGATGCCCGCGTGCTGCTCAGCAACGCCCGCCGACTGAAAGCCGCGCTCGACGACGCCGAGCGCCGCCTCGCCGACACCGAACTGCGCGCGCCGGTGCCCCCGGAGTGGAACGACTGGCTCAAACTCGTCGGCCCCACCACGACCCCGTTCAAGTACGCGGTGGCCGACAAGCGCGTCTCGGCCGGCTCGCCGGTCGAGGCCATGCCAGTCACGAACTGCTACCGCTTGGTGATCGACCACGCGCTGAAGTTCAGGGCCGCCGTGCCCGAGCGCTACGCCCCGGAAGTGACCGTCGGCCAGCAGGTCGAGATCGTCGTGGACGCGCACGCGAACAAAACGTTCGCCGGCGTCGTGGCCCGCATCAACCCGACCACGGACGTGACGAACCGCTCGTTCGGGGTCGTGATCGGCGTGCGCAACGGCGACGGCAAGCTGAAAGCCGGGGGGTTCGCCACCGCGGAAATCGTCGTCGGTTCCGAGAGCGTCGTCACGGTCCCTCCGGAAGCGCTCGTCCAGTTCGCCGGCGTGAACAAGGTGTTCGTCGTGAACGGCGACGCGGCCAAGGTGGTCGAGGTGACGATCGGCACGCGCGACAAGGACTGGATCGAGGTGGGCGGTCTGCCCGCGGGCGCAAAGGTCATCACCAGCGGCCACTCGCAACTCGTGGACGGCGCGCCGATCCGCGTTCGGTAACGGAAAGAAATTGTCACCACAAAGGCAGAAAGGTCACACAAAGGGGCACAGAGGAAACAGAAGACTGGGTTCGAGACGTTCTGACGTTCGACTCTGATGCTTGTCTTTAAAACTCTCTTCTTGCCTGCTCTCTGTGTTCCTTTGTGTGAGCTTCTCCCCCGCTCGGCGGGGCCCCTCTTTGTGGTGAAGTCGTCTGTCTTCCATTAAGGCAGCCCCATGAGCATTTGGGATATTTGCATCCGCCGGCCGGTGTTCACCACGATGCTCGTGCTCGGGCCGGTGGTGCTCGGCCTCGCGTCGTACTCGCGGCTCGGCGTCGAGCTGTTCCCCAACGTGGACGTGCCCGTCGTCGTCGTCACCACGACGCTGCGCGGCGCGGGCGTCGAGGAGATGGAATCGAGCGTGACGCGCCCGGTCGAAGAGGCCGTGAACACCGTGTCGGGCATCGACGAGCTGCGCTCGACCACGCGCGAGGGCCTCTCCACCGTCGTCATCGGGTTCAAGTTGGAGCGCAACGGCGATGTGGCGGCGCAGGACGTGCGCGACAAGGTGTCCACGCTGCTCCCGCGGCTCCCCTACGGCACCGACCCGCCGGTTGTGGAGAAGTTCAACTTGGACGCCTCCCCGGTGGTCACGGTGGTCGTGTCCGGCGGGCCGGGGCGCAAACTCCGCGAGATCACCGAGATCGCCAAGAAGCAGATCAAGGAAGACCTCGAAGCCGTGACCGGGGTCGGCGCGGTGGTGCTGGTCGGCGGCGAGCAGCGTGCCATCAGCATCACCTTGAAGCCGCACAAGCTGCGCGACCCGGAGTTCAACCTGACGGCCGAGGACGTGCGCCGCGCGCTGGCCGCGCAGAACATCGAACTGCCCGGTGGCAAGGTCGATAGCGGGCGCGTCGAACAGGTGCTCCGCGTGACCGGGCGCGTGACCGCCCCGGAAGCGTTCGAGAACCTCATCATCGCCACGCGCGTCAACAAGGATGGGTTGAAGACGGTGATCCGCGTCAAGGACGTGGCGACCGTCAAGGACGACGTCGAGGAGCCGCGCGGCAAGTCGCGGTTGGACGGCCGCACCGCCGTCAGCCTCATCATCCAGAAGCAGAGCGGCGGGAACACCGTCGCCGTGGCCGAGGCCGTCAAAGCCCGGTTGGAGAAGATCAAACCGAACCTGCCCCCGGACATCTCGACCGAGGTGATCCGGGACCAGTCGAAGTTCATCAAGGGGTCCATCGAGGAAGTGAAGTTCCACTTGGTGCTGGCCGCGTTCCTCGTGGTCGGCACGATCTTCATCTTCCTGCGCGACTGGCGGGCCACGTTGATCGCCGCGACCGCGGTGCCCACCAGCATCGTCGGCGCGTTCGCGTTCATGGACCTGATGGGGTTCTCACTGAACAACATGACACTGCTCGGCCTGATCCTCGCGGTCGGTATCGTGATCGACGACGCGGTGGTGGTTCTGGAGAACGTGTTCCGCCACATGGAGCGCGACGGCACCAGCGGCTGGGACGCGGCGAGCAAGGCGACGAAGGAAATCGCGCTCGCGGTCATCGCGACGACGCTCTCGCTCGCGGTCATCTTCGCGCCCATCGCGTTCATGTCCGGGCAGGTCGGCCGGTTCTTCAACAGCTTCGGGTTCGTGGTGGCGTTCTCGATCCTGCTCAGCATGGGCGTCAGCTTCACCCTGACGCCCATGCTGTGCGCGCGGCTGCTGAAGCCGCTCGCGGTTCCGCACGGCACACACTCTGGTGCGAAGTCGCAAGCGACTTCCGGGTTCCTCACGCGCGCCTACGTCGCGACCCTCGGCTGGTCGCTGCGGCACCGCTGGGTGATCGTGCTCGCCACCGTGCTCACGTTCCTCAGCACACCGGTGCTGTTCGCCGTCGTCGGCACCGACTTCGTGCCGAAGGACGACCAGAGCGAGTTCGAGGTCGCGCTCACCCTGAAAGAGGGCACAACGCTGAAGCGGGCCGACGAGCAGGTCGCGGAGATCGAGGAGCGGTTGAAGCAGGTCCGCGGGGTCACGAACGTGTTCACCGTGATCGGCCCCACCGACGGCCGCTCCCCCAAGGGTCAGGGCGACGTCACGAAGGTGAACGTCTATTGCCGGCTGATCGACCTGCGCGAGCGGAACTACTCGCAGCGCGACGCGATGGCCGACGCCCGCCGGATGCTCGCGGACTACCCGGACCTGCGCGCCGCGGTGCAGGACGTGAACATCTTCAGTTCGAGCGCGTTCAAGAACGCGCAGCTCGACCTGAGCATCCGGGGGCCGGACGGCGCGAAACTGGAGGAGTACGCGGCCCAGATCGTGAAGAAAATGCGCGCGAACCCAAAGTTCTCGGACGTGGACACGAACGCCGCGAGCCGCAGCCCGGAGCTTCAGGTGCGCATCGACCGGCAGCGCGCCGCGGACCAGCGCGTGAACGTGCAGGGCGTGGCGACCGCGCTCGGACTGCTGGTCGGCGGCGAGCCGGTCACGAAGTTCAAGGAGGGCGCGGACCAGTACGACGTGTGGCTGAGGGCCGCGCTCCCCGGGCGCGACCGCCCCGCGGCCATCGACGCCCTCACCGTGCCCGACGCCTCCGGCAAGCCGGTCGAGCTGCGCACGTTCGCCGTGCTCGCCGACGAGCGCGGCCCGGCCACCATCGAGCGGTTCGGTCGCCAGCGGCAGATCGGCATTCAGTGCAACTTCGCGCCCAACGTCGCCCTCGGCGACGCACTCCCCGAGGTGCAGCAGTACGTGAACGAACTGAACCTGCCGCCGGAGTACCGCACCGAGTTCCTCGGCGAGGCCAAACTGATGGCCGACTCGAACGCCAACTTCCTGCTCGCGTTCCTGCTGGCGTTCGCGTTCATGTACATGATCCTCGCGGCCCAGTTCGAGAGCCTCGTTCACCCCGTCACGATCCTCATGGCGGTGCCGCTCACGCTCCCGTTCGCGCTGATCTCGCTCATGCTCCTACAAACGCCGCTCGACGTGTACGCGATGATCGGCCTGTTCATGCTGTTCGGGATCGTGAAGAAGAACGGCATCTTGCAGGTGGACTACACGAACGTGCTGCGGGCGGAAGGTCTGCCGCGCGACGAAGCCATCCTGAAGGCGAACGAGGCCCGGTTCCGGCCAATCCTGATGACGACCGTGATGCTGGTCGCCGCGATGATCCCCATCGCCACCGGCCGCGGCCCCGGCGCGGGCGCGCGCGCGAGCATGGCGAAGGTGATCCTCGGCGGGCAACTGCTCTCGCTGCTGCTGTCGCTGCTGGTCACGCCGGTCGCGTACTCGATCTGGGACGACCTGCTGAACTGGGGCAAGCGACAGGCGGCGCGGTTCCGCCGCGCGCCGGCCGCGACCGACGCGGTGAAGCCGCCGGAGCCTACCGAAGCGCCGGAGCCGGAGGCGGCGCGCGTGAAGGAACACGAAGCGGCCCCGGCCGGTTCGTGACCGCGGGGCGCGCGAAAAACTCTCATTCCTTTCCTCTTGCATCTTGGGCGGCGCGCCCGATGATGCACGTTCCGGGGCCGGCTCGCGCCCCGGTTCGCCTCCCCATGTTACGCTCCGCCCCGAGGGCGAGCGGAGCGGTTCTTACCGAGGACCGAGATGCGCACCAAGCTGCTTGTGGCCGCGGTCGTGCTGGCGTCGGCCGCCGTCGGCCGGGCCGACGAGGGCCTGACCAAGGGCACCCCGGAACTGAAGTCCGCGACCACGCTCGCGTTCGGGCCGAAGGGCGTGCTGTTCGTCGGCGACTCCGCCGGCGCGACGATCTTCGCCATCGACACCGGCGACACCAAGTCCGCGGGCGACAAGCCCCTCAACGTCGAGAAACTCGATTCCAAGGTCGCCAGCGCGCTGGGCGTGACCGACGGCGTGCGCATCACCGACGTGAAGGTGAACCCGGCGTCCGGCAACGTGTACGTGAGCGCCACCCGCGGTACCGGGGCCGGCACGCCGGCGCTGCTGAAGGTCGCGCGCGACGGCACCGTCAGCGCCGTGTCGCTGAAGGACATCCCGTTCGCCAGCATCAAGATCCCGAACCCCGGCACCGGCGGCAAGGGCCCGCCGCAGGTCATCACGCAAATGTCGTTCGTAAGCGGCAAGCTCATCGTCGCGGGTCTGTCGAGCGAAGAGTTCGCCAGCACCCTGCGCGTGATCCCGTTCCCGTTCAAGGAAGCCGACAAGGGCGCGGGCATCCAAATCTTCCACGCCGCGCACAACGGCCGGCTCGAAACGAACTCGCCGATCCGCACGTTCGTGGCCTACAAGATCGGCAAGGAAGACCACATCATGGCCGCGTACACCTGCACGCCGCTGGTCAAGATTCCGGTGTCCGAGCTGAAGGCCGGGGCGAAGGTGAAGGGCACGACCATCGCGGAACTGGGCAACCAGAACCAACCGCTCGATATGATCGTGTACACGAAGGGCGGCAAGGACTACGTGCTGATGGCGAACTCGCGGCACGGCATCCTGAAGCTAGCCGCGGCCGACTTCGAGAGCGCGGTGGCGCTGAAGGACCCGGTCAAGGGCGGCGGCACCGCGGGCGTGAAGGCCGAGAACGTCGCGGAACTGAAGGACGTGGTGCAACTCGACAAGCTCGACGACGGCCACGCGCTGATCCTGAACAAGGCCGGCGACCTGAAGACCGTACCGCTCCCGTAGTGGCGACCGCGGCGCGCGGGGCGCTCGCCCCGCGCGCCGTTTCCGATTCCGCACTTCCACTGCCCCGCGCGCGGCCCGATAATGGCCTCACCCCGCGGAGGCCCCTCCTCATGCTTCTAGTCGGCAACCGAACCACGCGCACCTGCGCCGGGCCGCACCGCCGCGCGTTCCTTCAGGTCGGCGCGTCCAGCGTCCTCGGGCTGTCGCTCGCGGACCTGCTGCGCGTGCGGGCCAACGGCGCGAGCGGCGCGAAGGCCAAGGCCGTGATCCTGCTGTGGCTGTGGGGGGGGCCGAGCCAACTCGACACCTTCGACCCGAAGCCGGGCGCGGCCCTCGACTTCCGCGGGCCGTTCGGCACCATCCCCACGCGCGTCCCCGGCGTGCGGTTCGGCGAACTGTTCCCCGAATTGGCGAAGCACACCGACAAGCTCGCGGTGATCCGCTCGCTGCGCACGCTCTCGAACGACCACGGCATCGCCGGCACCATCGGGCTAACGGGCAGCGCCGCCGGCGGCACCGGCCTCGACGGCAAACCGCTACAAGGCTCCGCGCGCCCCGCGCTCGGCTCTGTCGTGGCGAAGGCCACCCAAACCACCCCGCAGCGCAAGCAAGGGCAGTCCGGCATTCACCCCTTCTGGGTGATCGGCGGCAAGCTCCATCAGGGGAAGAAGGCGATCATCGGCGAGGGCGGCGGGCCGCTCGGCGCGGCGTGGGACCCGTTCCGGCTCGAGTACGACCCGGCCACCGGCACGAAGATCCCCGCGCTCCAGCTTCCCAAGGAACTGACCCCGGAGCGCATGGCCGACCGGCAGAAGCTGCTCGGCGCGCTCGCCAACGCCGACCGCCGGGCCAGCGAACTCGGCGCGGCCGGCGCGCTCTCCGAATACCGCGGGCGGGCGCTGGCGATGCTCACCTCGACGACCGCCGCGGCCGGGTTCGACCTCTCGAAAGAGACCGACGCCACAAAGGACACCTACGGCCGCACGCGGTTCGGCCAGTCGTGCCTGCTCGCGCGCCGACTGGTCGAAGCCGGCGTGCCGTTCGTGCAGGTGAACTGGAGCGACCACGTCGAGGCCGAGGAAGACAGCGGCGACGGCGGCTGGGACCACCACTACCGCAACTTCCAGATCATGCAGGACCGCCACGCCCCGTGGCTCGATCAGTCGATGAGCGCGCTGCTTTCCGACCTGCACGACCGCAAGATGCTCGACAGCACGCTCGTGCTCGCGGTGGGCGAGTTCGGGCGCTCGCCGAAGATCAACGACAAGGCCGGGCGCGAGCACCACCCGGACTGCTACTGCGCGCTGGTCGCGGGCGGCGGGGTGAAGGGCGGGCGGTTCGTGGGCACCAGCGATAAGGTCGCGGCGAAGCCGGCCGACACGCCGCTGACGCCGGCCGACCTGAACGCCACCGTGCAGCACGCCATCGGCCTAACGAGCGAGCAAATCACCGGGTTGGGCCTCACCCCCGCCGGCCGCGTGATCGAAGAGCTGTTTTGACGCGCCTATCATGACGGTAGTTGCGAAGAGGTGCCACCATGCCGGTAAACGAACGACTGGTCGAAGAACTCGCACAACTGGACGATGCCGACTTCGTGGCGGTGATCGAGCGCGTCCGACGCGAGCGCACGACGCGCCGCCCGCCGGCCCCGGAGCGTCCGAAGACCGCCGACCGCGACGCGCTGGCCCGGTGGTACGCGACGCGCCACATGAGCGTGGACCCCACCATTCGCGAGGTAATTTACCTGCCGGAGCGCGCCCCGGCGGACGAGATTCGGTTGATCGAGATCAACGCGCTGTCCGCGGTACCGGATTCCGCGCCCGTCGAGGCGCTCGATTTCGGGGCCGACATCGACCTGCCCGGCGAGCACCGGTTGTTCGTCGCCGACGTCACCCCGGCGCAGTGGGACCGCATCCGGGCCGGCTCACTCGCGCTGCCCGACGGGTGGGGGCTGGCGGGCAACCGCGCCTTCGGCCGGAGGTAGCGGCCGTGGACGCCGAACAAGCCCTGTACCTGAAGCAATCGCGATCCGACCTGCGCGCCTTCGATCTGTTGCAATCGGCCGACTATTGCCACCAAGTGCACTACCTCCAAATGGCGACCGAGAAGCTCGCGAAGGCGTACTTCTGGCGTGCGGGACAACCCCTCAAGAAGCGCCACGACTACTTCCTGAAGTTCATGCGCGCGATCGGGGGCGACGGGAACGTCGGCAAGGTGGTGGGCATCAAGACGAGCGACCACTGGGAGGCCTACATCGACGGCATCTTGCCCGTCGCGCAGGTCATCGAAGCAATGGCCCCGTCTGAGGCCGACGACGGGCCGAACGCCGAGTACCCGTGGCCCCACGAGGCCCCGACCGACGCACCGGCGAGTTATCGGTTCCCGCTCACGGACGAGCTGTTCAGCCCACGCGGCAAGCGGTTCCTCGACATCCTGCGCCGGTTGCTGAATCGGTTCGAGCAGTACGCCTAACCCGCCCCGGAGCCACGCCGTGTTCACTCCACGCACCGTACTGGTGCTGATCACCCTGTTACCCGCTCACCCTTTCGCCCCTTCGCTGAAGGCCGAGGAGCCGGCGCGCCTGACCACCGACGGCAGTTTCAAGCAGAACCTCCAGTGGTCGCCGGACGGCAAGACGCTGCTGTTCACGCGCATCCACGAGGGCAAGATGAGCCTGTGGACCATGCCCGCCGAGGGCGGCGCGATGAAGCGGTTGCTACCGGATCACAAGGAACCGCACTTCGACGGCCACTACTCCAAAGACGGCAAGCGGATCGTGTACGTGTACGACCAGCTTCAGGGCACCGACGGCAAGCTGCGCATCAACGTGTGCAACGCCGACGGCACCGACGACGGGACGCTCGTGCCGCACAAGGCGTTCGAGGAGTCGCCGCGGTTCGCCCCGGACGGCAAGCGGGTGCTGTGGGTGTCAACGCGCGACGGGAACCCGGACCTGTACACGGTGGGCACCGACGGCAAGGACATCAAGCGCCTCACCAACGACCCGGCCTACGACCTGCACCCGGCGTTCTCCCCAGACGGAACGCAGATCGCGTTCGCCAGCGGGCGCAGCGGGCGGCAGAAGGTCCACCTGATGACCGCGGACGGCAGCAAGGTCACGAAGCTGACCGACGGCGAGTTCCTCGATGCGTGGCCGACGTGGAACCCGGACGGCAAGCGCCTCGCGTTCGTCTCGAACCGGAGCGGGAACTACGACATTTGGCTGATGACGAGCGCGGGCAAGGAGTTGGTAAACGTGACCGCGCACAAGGCACAGGACACGTCCCCCGCGTGGCACCCGCAGGGGAAGAAGCTGGCGTTCGTCTCGACCCGCGGCGGCGGGAGTGACGTGTACGTGATCGAGGTCAAGTGAGCGCTACTTCAAATCGATGTCGTAGGTCTGCTCGTCGCCGGTCATTTGGAACTTGAGCCCGCCCGGTTCGGCGCTGTACTTGCCGGGCGGTTCGACGCCCTTCGGCGGGGGCGGCGCGTCCTTCAGCCCGCCCTTCGGGGTCACGAGGCCGCCCGGCGCTTTCGGGGTGCCCTTCACCAGCACCACGACCTCCCCTTTGGGCGGGGCCTTGATCTTGTACGTGCCGTCGTCGGCGATGGGGCACGCGGCCTGCTCTTGTCGCGCCCGACGAACACGACCTCGCCGGCCACGGGCTGCCCGTTGTACGTCACCTTGCCGGTGACGAGGTCGGCGCTCGCGCCGCACCCGGTCGCCACGAACCCGATCAGTGCCGCGAGCACCGCGCCCGCGCTCCGCTTCCGCATGATGTGAACCTCGGTGGGGGGGAATCGAGCGCGGGGCCGCGCGGCCCCGCGCGCCGCGCGGCTACCAGTTCGACAGCACTTGACCGTCGTCCGGGGTCACGGCGGAGTACCAGTTGGTGGCGCTCACGCCGGCGGTCACGCCCTTCACGCTCCCGTCCATCAGCAGTACTTGGCAGCTCGCGTGGGCCGTGCTCGGCCCGTACGGGTGGGCCGAACTCGACTTCGCCCCGGTCTGCGGGGTGTAACTTGACGCCGAGTACAGGCCGATGTGCGACGAGTAGTTCGCGCCGTAGTTGACGTAGGTGAGCCACGCGGCGTTCGCGAAGCTGGTGTACGACGCGAAACTGGTGAACCGCTCGCCCACCGCGACCGTGTTCGAGGTGCCGTCCGGGATGTTGGCGACCGTGTACTTCGCGGTGTACCCGGTGCCGGTCCCGAACATCTGGTAGTTCGGGGCGTAGCTGGTGCCCGCGTAGGTCGTGTATGGCCCGCTCGACATGAGGCCGGCGTTGTGGCTGCTATCCGAGGGGCAGAGGAACGTCTTCACGACGCGGTTGGTCAGGTTGTACACGTACCCGCCCTTGTACTGGTTCGCGAGGTTGTCCTGCTCCATGTACGGGAGCAGCGCGCCCCAGAAGTTGTCGTAGTAGGCGGGCTGGCCGCCGGGGTAGTACGGGCTGAACGGCGGCAGCTTGTCTTGGTTCGCGGAGGCGTAGTTGTGGACCGCCTTCCCGAACTGGCTCAGGTTGTTGGAGCAGCTCATGCGCGCGGCGGCCTCGCGCACCTTCTGCACGGCCGGGAGCAGCAGCCCGATGAGGATCGCGATGATCGCGATGACCACCAACAATTCGATGAGCGTGAACCCGCGCGGCTCGCGCGGGCGCATGGGACTGGTTCGCATGAGTCTCCCCAAGAAGTCGAAGCGATGAGTGCGCCGCGCTCGCGCGGCAGGGGCGGGAACGGAGAGGCGACGAACCGGGGAGGAGTTGGTCGTGGGGGACATCGCAATCGCTGTGCCACACAGCCGGCGCGCGCTCCGCGACGAGCGCGCCCGGCCATTGTAACAACGGATTTCTGCACATTTTTCCGCGCCGCGGGCGAACAGCCCGGTACCGCCCGGTGCCCGCGCCCCGGGCCGCCGTGCCCGCGAACCGGGCGACTTTCGCTTGCCCGCGCGCCCCGCCGGCGCACAATTGGTTCCGAACGCTGGCGCGGCCCGCCCGTTCGCCCGGTGCGCCCTACCCCTGCGGCCCTCCCATGAACGACCGCGAACTGCTCTTCGCCGCGATCCTCGCCGCCCCGGACGAGGACACCCCGCGCCTCATGTACGCCGACTGGCTCATGGACAACGGCGACCCGGCCCGCGGGAACTTCGTCCGCCTTCAGGTCGAGGCCGCGAAGCAGGAGCCGTTCGGCCCGGACGCGCGCAAACTGGCGGCCGAGGCCGAGCGCGCGTACCAGAGCCGCGGCGCGGACTGGGAGGCCGAACTGCGCGGCCGGGTCGCCGACTGGCACTACGCCCGCGGGTTCGTCGAGCGGGTCCGCGTCGACGCGGCCACGTTCCCCGACCGCGCCGCGGACCTGTTCGCCGCCGCGCCGGTCCGCGCCCTCGACCTCGTGCGCACCACCGGGTACGCCGAACTCGACCCGTTCTTCGCCGTGCCGCAGTTGGCGCACGTGACGCGCCTCGACCTCTCGCACCTGACGTTCGCGCCCTACGAGGTGGACCCGCTGCCGGCGTGCCCGCACCTCGCGAACCTCACCGACCTGAGCGTCCGCGGGCAGTTCGTGATGCCCCAGTGGTTGGGCGCGCTGCTCGACGGCCCGCACCTGCCGGCCCTCGAAGGGCTGGACGTGGGCGACCTGTCGCACCTCGGCCCGGTGCTGTCCGACACGTTCCCGCAACTCGACCACCGCCGGGTCCGCCGGCTCGACCTGACGCGCGTCACGTTCTCGTCCGAAGAGGTGCAGCGCGTCCTCAGCAGCCGGTGCCTGCGCGAGGTGGAGGAGCTGCGCCTCGGCTGGCTCCCGCTGGCCGGGCGCTCCGGGCCGCTGGCCCTGCTCACGTTGGGGTGGGTGCTGCCGCTGGACCGGCTCCGCGTACTCGACCTGAGCGGCCAGCGCGTCGGGAACGGGGGCGTAGTGGAACTGGTGCAGGCGCTGACGCGCCTGCGCGGGCCGGCCCCGCTCCGGTGGCTCGGGCTGGCGAACAACAACCTCGGCGCGGAGGGCGCGCGCGCGCTGGTGAACTCCGACCCGGCCCGGCTGGACCTGTACTACCTGAACGTGTACGGCAACGCCGACCTCACGGCCGCGCACCGCGCGCAGTTACAGACCCGGTTCCCGCGCGCCGTCGTCGACGCCACGCGCCCCGCCTGAGCGCGCCCGAACTGGCGCAAATCAACATCGGTTGCACAACGCCCGCGCCCCTTCTTTGTGGTGACAGCCAGAGGCCCGTCACCACAAAGAAGGGGCGAAAGCAAGATCGGTTGCACAACCGGCGCGCCCGCCTTCTGGCCCAACGGGGCCATCGGCAATAGGCCGGGGTTTCGACGCCGGACGCACAACCGATTGCACAACGTCCCCTGCCCCGCCCGCGCCGCCGAAGTTGCAAATCGCTCCACTCTGGTACAACTGGCGCATATTAGAATGACGCCCGGCCGCGCCGCCGAAGTCGCAAAACGAACAAGTGTAGTACGACTGGCACGTATTAGAATGTGGCCCGCGCGACGGCACCGCGCACCCGGTTGTGAATCGGCGGTGGCGGTCGGCGCGACGCATGACGGCCCCTCGGTGCGGCGCGCGGGTTCGCGCGCCGGCCCATAACGTGTACACTTAACCATAGTATACGCAGTGGCATTAAGCGTCGACGGCCGGAGCGCACTTTTGCGCGCAATTCGGAAGGGAAAAAGACGGCCGGGACGAACCCGGCCGCGCGCGAGGGCGACGCCGCCGGGCGCGTCACTTCTGGTAGATGGGGAGGTAGTGGGTGGGCACACTGAGGATCAGCACCGCGATGCTGGTCTGGTAGGCCGCGCCGTAGGCGGCCTCGCGGCTGGGGTCGTACCACGAGCCGTCTTCCTTCTGGTACCGCGGGGCCAAGAGGCGGTCGCGCATGCGCTTGTAGTACTTCTCCCAGCGCTCGTCGCCGACTTGGTTCATGGCGTGGCAGGCGTAGTAGTGGCCGTACCAGTAGTGGCCGCGGTCGTCGGCGGTGCGCTCGAGGTAGTCCACGGCGTTCTTGATCTCGTCGGCGTCGTACTTGCCGCACAGTTGCAGCACGCACACCCCGGCCGCGGTGCGGGCGTACCCGGCGACGCCCCCGTAGGGCTGGTACTTGTACCCGCCGCTGCGCCGGTCGTAGCAGCGGTTCACGTACTTGATGGCGTCGTCCATCACCTTGTCCGGCACGTGGATGCCGGCGTCCTTCGCCCCGCGCAGGGCCATCACCTGCATGATGGTAACGGAGATGTCGGCCCCGGTCGGCGACGGGTCGTAGCGCCACCCGCCCTCGTTGTTCTGGGTCTTCACGATCAGTTCGATGCTGCGCTTGGTGATCTTCTTCACGTCCTCGTCGCCGGTCATGCCGTAGGCCTGCGTGAGGGCGAGCGCGGCCATGCCGTGGCAGTACATGTTGCCGCCGCGCGCGCCCACGAGGTAGCCGTCCTCGCGGGCGGTGGAGCACAGGTACCGCACGCCCTTCGCCACCACCTTGCCGTGGTCCCCCTGATTGGGCATGTGGCCGTTCGCCATGAACGCGAGCAGGGTGAACCCGGTGATCGCGGTGTTGCCCCACGAGCCGTCGGTTTCCTGCTTCTCGGCGAGGAACTTGAGCGCCTTATCGACGGCCTTCTTCGTCTCCGCGTCCATCTTCACGTTGTCCTTGGGGACGACGCTGAGCGGCTTGTCGTCTTTCGCCGGCGGCTGCGTGGCGGCGGGCGACGCGAGCAACCCGACGAGCGCGGCGGCGAGAACGGGCCCGAGGACGAGGCGGCGCATGGGATGGTCCTTGTGTAGGACAGGCCTCTGGCCTGTTATTGCGAGACAGGCCAGAGGCCCGTCCTACAAGAAGGGGCCGGTGAACCGACGCGCTCGATTCACCGGCCCGGAGGTTTGCAGGTCGCGGCGGGGGGTTACTTCCCGGCCGGCTTGCCGTTCTTGATGTTGATGTTGTACTGCTTGATCAGTTCGCGGAACTCGGCCGGGAACTGGGTGTCGCTGGCCTGTTGGACCTTGTCGCGGTCCTTGTTGCGGAGCTTGATGAAGTTGCCGTCGCCGGTGGCGTTGTTCCCGGTGGAGCCGGCGTTCTTCAGCTTCTCCCCGCCCATCATGTCGCCTTCACCCATGCCCATGTTCATCCCCTGCTGGGCGTTGTTCCCCATGCCCATCCCCATCATGCCCATGCCCATGCCCATGCCCATGCCCATGCCCATGCCCATCCCCATGCCCATCCCCATCCCCATACCCATGCCCATGCCCATCCCCATCCCCATCCCGGGCATCATGCCCATGCCCATGCCCATCCCGGCCATCGCCATCTGACCCATGCCGGGTTGCGAGCCCATCATGCCTTGGGCCATCGCCGCTTGGTTGAGTGTGTCGAGGGCCTGTTGCAAGTTCTGGGCGGCCTGCTGTTGGTTCATACCGGCTTGGCCGGGCTGACCCTGTTGCAGTTGGTTCTGGGCCTGTTGCAGTTGGTTCTGGGCCTGTTGCAGTTGGTTCTGAACGGCCATCGGCGCGTTGGCTTGAGCCTGTTGTAGCGCGGCTTGCGCGGCTTGGTTGGCCTGCTGCGACTGCTGGAGCGCCTTCGTCGCGTCGAGCACCTGCTGTTGCTGCTTCGCGAGATCGTTGTTCGGCATCCCCATCATCCCCATCCCCATCATGCCGCCCATGCCCATCATGCCCTTGTCGCCCATACCCATCATCCCCATGCCCATCATCCCCATGCCCGGTTGCATGCCCTTCATATCACCCATCATCCCCATGCCCGGTTGCATGCCCTTCATATCACCCATCATGCCCATACCGGGCTGCATGCCTTTCTTGTCGCCCATCATGCCCATGCCGGGCTGCATGCCCTTCATATCACCCATCATCCCCGGTTGCATGCCCTTCATGTCGCCCATCATCCCCATCATGCCGGGTTGCATGCCCTTCATATCACCCATCATACCCTTCATATCACCCATCATGCCGGGTTGCATGCCCTTCATATCACCCATCATACCCTTCATGTCGCCCATCATGCCCATGGGCATACCCATCATCCCCATCGGCTGCATGCCCTTCATGTCGCCCATCATGCCCATCGGTTGCATGCCCATCATCCCCATCATGGGCTGCATCATCGCGCCCTTCTTGAGTTCGTCGAGGGCCTTCATCTGGTTCTCGATGGCCTTCGGGAGGTCGCCCATTTCGAGGGCTTTGGCGGCCATGTCCGCGGCCTTCGCCGCGTCGGGGAGCATCTGCTTGGCGGCCTGATCCGCGATGTCCTTCTGGAGCTTGGCGATGTCGGGGTTGCCCATCGGCATCATCCCCTTGTTGTCCATCATCATGCCCTTCATGTCGCCCATCATGCCCATCGGCATCATGCCCTTCATGTCCATCATGCCGGCCATGTCCATCATGCCCTTCATGTCGCCCATCATCATCATGCCGGCCATCGGCATCATGCCCTTGTTGTCCATGGGCATGGGGTTGAGGGCCATTTGCGCCATCATGGCCTGCATCGCGGCCATGTTCGCCTGCTCGATGGCCTTGGCGAGTTGCTGCGCGGCCTGTTGCGGGTCCACCTTGTTGGGCTGGAGCGCGGCTTGGTCCGCGGCCTCTTGGCCCTTCTTCTCGTCGATCTTCTTCTGAACGTCCTTGGCGGCGTCGGCGATCTTGTCGGCCGCGTCCTTCGCCTTCTCGCCGCCCATCATGGGCATGTTCATGGCGAGGTCGTTCTTCGCGCCCTCTTGCTTCATGTTGGCGTCGGCGACCTTCATCGCGGCCTCCGGCACTAGCTTTTCGAGTTCCTTACCGACTTCCTTGGTGGGGTCGGTCAGGTCGCCCTGTTTCTTGGCGATGTCGCCGGTGTCGGGCTTCTTGGGGTCGTTGGCGGCCTTGTCCGCGGCCTTCGCCACGTCCTTTTCGTTCTTCGCCAGTTCGTCGAGTTTGCCCTTTAGCATCTCCAACTGCGCGATCTCGGCGCGGCGGTCCTCGATGGCCTTCGCCTGCTTCTCGAGTTCGTTCTTCGCCATCTCCAGCGACTTCAGCGCGTCCTGTTGGTTCGGCTTGGCGTCGTTGGCCTGCTTGTTGTCGAGCTTGTCGGACGCCTGCTTCTGCGAGTCGAGCGCCTTGTCGAGCGCCTGCTTCGCGTCGGTGTTCGGGGGGAGCGGCGTGTTCCGCAGTTCGTCGGTCTTCTTGGCGACGTCCTTCTGCGCGGCGGCGGCGTCCTTGTTGCGGGCCAAGTTGTTCGGGTCGGCCGCGGCCTTCTCGGTCTTGGCGTTGGTGTCCTTCTGGTCCTTGATGATCTTGTCCAGTTGCTCGATGGCCTGCTTGGTGGCGGCGAGCGGATCGACCTTGGCGAGTTCCGCGGCGGCGATCTGCCGGTCGAGTTCGTCCTTGGCGCTCTTCAGCGCTTCGAGGGCCTTCTCCTGCGGCATCTGCGCCGCGGCCGGGTCCTTCTCTTGGCGCAACTTGTCTTCGGCGGTCCACTGTTCCTTCTGAGCCTTGCGGATGTCGGCGGCGACCTCCGGGGCCACATCGTGGGCGGCCTTGGCCGCGTCGCGGGCGGTGAACTCGGCCTTCGTCTGGGCGTTGGCGAGGTCGTTGGCGCGGGCGGCCTTCGGGTCGGTCCCTTGGCGGCGGATCTTCTCGACCTCGGCCGGGTCCGGCTTCTCGGCCGTGTCCTTGTTCACCTTCGTCTGCGCGTCGATGGCCTTCTCGACCTGCTTCTTCGCCTCCTTGAGCGCGTCGATGCGGGTGGCCGGCGGGGTGCGGAGCGCGGCGGCGAGGTCCTTCAGTTCCTTCGCGTGGCGGCGCTGATCGGTGGCGGCTTGGAGGAACGCGCCCTGCTTCAGCGCGTTGATGGTGGCGATCATGTCGGACACGAGCTTCGCGCCGCGCGAGGTGGCCTCGGCCTTCTCGACGCGGGCGAGCTGTTCGGGCGAGAGCAGCTTGGCGTTCACCATCGCGTTGATCTGCTTGAACACCGAGGCGACCTCGGTGCGCAGGTCGCCCTGTTCGTTGGCGAGTTCGTCGCGGTCGTCGACGACGACGCCGCGGCGCACGGGCAGCGTGCTGTTCGTGTGGCCCTCGGTGACGAGCTTGATCTGCTTGTCGGCGGCGCGCTCGAGGCGCTCCGCGGCCTCGTCGAGGTTCTTGATGACGTCGAGCTGGCCGAGCATCACCTTCAGTTGCTGGACGATGGCGAGGTGCTTGGCGTAGGCGGCCTTCTGCTCGGCGGTCGCGGTGGCCGGGTTCGGTGCGGTCGCGGCCTTCTCGAGGTGCTCCAGCACCTCGGCGATCTGGGTCTTGCTCAGCCCCTTCAGGCCGGTGGCGACGTCGTCGAGCATCTTCTGCTCGGCGGTCGGGCTGAGCCGCTGGAAGGTCATGGCGTCGAGGGTCGAGGAGGCGCGGCGCACGGCCTCGTCCACCTTCGCCTTGATTTCCTTCTGCTTGTCGCGCTGCTTGGCCGGGTCGAGGTCGTTGGACCGGGACACGGACAGCGGAACGAGCGTCGCGACGAGGGCGAAAGCAGCCGCGTAGCGGCAACAGCGACCGGCGGTCATCGGCGGGCCTCCTTGAGGCGGGTGGGGCGCGGAGAGCGGCACCCTGGTGAGGATTCAGTAAGTATCTGATCGTCCGGGCGGGAAAGCAACCGGAAACCGAAATCCCGGTTACGCGGCTGTTGCGCCCCGTTACATTGTGTGTCGCACAACACTTTCTGCAGCCGGCCTCACGAGACCGGAGCCACCCCTCATCTTCGGCTACCGGCCCCACTGAGGCCGGCACAGAGTAAAAGTTACTTCTTCGGCTCGTCCTTCGGCTCCTTCTTCGGTTCGTCCACCTTGAACACGTTCTGCTGGTCTTTCGTCAAGTCGCGGAGCTTGTCCTGTAGCCGGCGGTTCTGCTCGTCACGCATCTTCGTGGCGGCGTAGGCCTCGTCGCTGGTCACGACCAGCTTGCGGCGGGCCTCTTTGGTGTACCCCGGTAGCGCGCGGCCGGGGTTCTTGTCGTACGCCTCCACGAACAATTCAACCGTGTCGCCGATCTCAAGTTTCGCGACCTTCACCTTCTTGGGGTCGTCCGGGTCGGGGATGTACTTCGTCAGTCGATCCACCTCGAACATGTACCGCCCGCCGGCGTCCAGTCCCGCGGGCACGTCCGGGAACGGCGACGGGAACGAGTAGAACTCGACGTTCTCTCGGAATCTCGCCTCCCGGCTCAGCCCCTGCCACGACTTCTCGAACAGACCCAGGTCGAGCACGTAGTTGCCCACCGTCTTCAGGTCGGCCGTAATGGGCGTGAGTGTGAGCCGGTCGAACACCTTCGCCTCCGGGTCTTGGGCCGGGTGCTGGATGTCGCGGAACCATTCCGGGTACGAATCGACCGCGACCCCGCGCGGGATCACCCGGTACCGCAGGTTCGCCCGGCTGATACCCTGTTCGGACTTCGCGTGATAGATCACCATGACGCGACCACCCTCGGGCAGCGGCATCTTGTCGCCCCACTCGTAATCGACCTTGTGCTTCAGGTTCCCCTCGAACTCGTTGGTCGGGTCCGGGTGGCGGGTCGTTTCGGGCAGGAACGCAACGACCGGCGCGCGGTCCTCCAGCATGCGAACGACACGGCGGATCGCCACCGCATTGGGGAACCCGCGGTCGTCGACCAGTTCCAGCTCGTAGGCGATGGTCTTGTCGGACGTGGGGAACCGCCACGCGGCGCGCTTGCGGGTCTCGGTGTCGAACGCGCCGGGCGGGGGCGCGACCGGCGCGAGCCGGCGCTCGCGCCCGCCGTCGCGCTCGATGGGAACCAAGAGCGCGCTCGTCACCGGCTTGGTGAACGTGGCCTGAATCTGCACGTCGGAGCGCGGCAGCGCGTCGAGCACCTCGCCGCGGTTGGCGTTCTCGCCCTGCCGCTCGTACCGCGAACCGTCCGGTTTGGTGCCGAGGAACCGCGGCAGAATCTGCCACGCCTCGATCTCGTCCGCGGCCGGGGGTGCCTCGAAGATCACCTTGCCCGGTTCGCGCGAGCGCCCGTTGCCGAGCCGCGCGCGGAACCCGAAGTCGCGCGACCCCGCCGGGAGCTTGGTCGCGAAGTACGCCCCGCCGCCGTCGGCCTCCTTCTCGAACTTCAGGTCGTAGTACTCTTCGGACAAATACACGGTCTCGACCCGGGTCAACACGGCGTCGCGGTGCTCCTCGCCCTTCGCCTCGGCGAGCAACTTGGTGATCGCGGTTTCGAGGTCGGCCCGCGGCAGTTCCTTGTCCTTCACCTTGTCGAGCTTGTCGCCCACGAGGTCCGGCAACTTCTTCTTCAACTCGGCCACGGATTGCGCGGACAGCTTGTGGTACGGCACCGGCTCGACGCGCAACCGGCCCACGGCGCTCGTGTCGTAGTCGCCCGTCACGTGGTACCGGATCGTCACCTCGGCCCCGCTCGGCCACACCTCTTGGGTCACGCTCTTGAGGTGGATCGTGCGCGGGATCTCGACGCTCATGAACGCTTGGCGCTTGAGCAGCACGCCCGCCAGTTCGGGCTTCACGGCGGCGAACGCGCCCCAGCCGACCAGCACCGGCAGGGCCGCGGCCAGCGCGAACGCGAGCCGGTTGTAGTTCACCAACTTCAACAGGTTGTGCCGGGCCGACAGCTCGCCGGCCTCGCGCGTCACTTCGGCGATCAGGGTCTTCGACATGCCCTGCGTGCGGGCCTCCGGGCGGTTCAGTTGTACGGCGGTGACGAGCCGGTGCCCGAACTCGGGGATCGCCTTCTCCGCGGAACTCGCCAGCTCGTCGACGGGCGGGGTGCGCCGCCACGGGCGCACGATCAGGTAGAACGCCAGCGCGCCGGCGAGCGCGAGTTGGCCCAGCGACATGCCGTACCGGAGCCACTTCGGGGTCTCGTCCATGATCGCGTTCGGGTCCCAGTTCTCTTGGGCCGCGGCGCGCGGGGCGAACACCCACGTCGAGGTGCGGAACTTGCGCCACGACTCCGAACCGAGGTAGCGGTCGGCGAGCCAGTCGACGGCGCAGGCGACCGCGAGCACCGCGCCGCAGATCGCGACCCAGCGCCCCGCGCCCCACGCCAGCCGGATCGCGCGCTCGACGAAGCGCCACCGCGTCAGTTGTCCGATAAGGTTGGTCATCGTAGGTCGATACTGAGGGCAAAAGACAAAGGCAATTAGCCACAATAAGGCACAAGAACCACAAAATAGACAGCAGACAAAGTTCAATCGAGGAGGCAGAGTTCAAAAGGCTCAGGGCAAAACGTCACAGCCACAAGGGTCTTGATCTCTTTCTCTGTCTTGGGTTTCCTTTTGTGTCTTCTGTGCTTTTTTGTGGCTATTCGTCTTCTCAACTCAGCCCGTTAAACTTGCGCAGGAACCACTCGACCGACAGCAGCAGGATCAGCGCGCCCATCCACCACCAGTTCCACAAGATGCTCTCGCTCCGGCGGGTGAACGGCGTGTACTGCGCGCCGACCTCGTTCGGGAGCTTGTGCAGGTCCTCCTCGTGGTAGAACTTGCCGGGGCTGTCCTTCGCGCCGCTGTCGCCGGCCAGTTGGCGCAGCTCGGCCGCGGCCATCGCGCCCTTCGCCTTCTCGTGGTCCGGGGGCAGCCCGACCCGGTACTCCATGGTAGCGGGCGAGCCGTTCTTCGGGTCGAGGGTCAGTTTGTACCGGCCCTCCTTGTTGAACGGCAGCGGCGACACGTACTCCCCGTCTTGGCCGTCGAGCTTGCGCAGCTTGATCTTCGTGGTGTGGTCCTTGTCGTTCACGTCGCCGTCCACGCGCACCAGCGTGGCCTCGATCTCTTCGGCGGTCAGCCCCTTGAACTTGTCGTCGAGCAGCCGGGCGTACACCTGCCCGCTCTTGCCGGCGACCGGCTCTAACACGTCCAGCGAGAGCTGGGTGAGCTTGGTGCCAACCATGCGGGGCGCGCCGGTTTGGTACACGCACTGGGTCCAGAACCGGCCGAAGTACTTGTCGGCCTCGTTGAACCGCCAGCGCCACGTGTCGTCGAACCCGCAGAACAGGACGTAGCCTTTGCCGAAGTAGTGGCCCACGAGCAGGGGCACGGGCTTGTTGTCCGGTTCCGGGGTGCGGGCCGTGGGGTGAACGAGGAACGTCTCCGCGCCGGGCTTGAGCCGCTGCACCGGGTAGTACCATTCGAGCGGTTGCAGTTGGGCCTTCTTGTCGGTGCGGTTCGGGTCCGGGGGCGGCGGGGGCGGGTCGTTGGGGTTCACGCGCGTGAGCTTGCCCCACACGTCGGCGTTGTCGAGCGGGTCGTCCTCGAGCGCGACCAGCGGGTTCCGCACGGCGTTCGGCGCGAGCACCGGCACGAACGGCTGGTAGTACCGGCCCTCCGGGGGCTGGATCGCGAACGGCACCGGCTTCAGTTCCACCGGCAGCACGTCGGCGATGGACGCCCGCTTCGGGTCGCCCCCGAGCCACCCGCGCGGCGCGCCCCACTTACCCGCGATGTGGATCAGCCCGCCACCCTCCGCCACGAACTCGTTGATCACCTTGTGGTGGTCGTACCGCTCGTCCGTGGAGAAGAACGTCGGCGGGACGTCGCCCAGAATCAGCAGGTCGAACTCGTTGATCAGCTTGCGGAACTCGTCCTTCTCGATGGTCAGGGTGCCGTTCAGTTGGCGGGTGAACTCCTTGAACCACGGGTACCCGGTCTTCATGGCCTCGCGGTCACCTTCCGTCAGGAAGAACATGGCCTCGACGCGCTTGGTGTCGCGCATCAGGGCGCGCTGGAGGAACTTGAAGTCCACCCGCGGCAGGCCGTCCACGACCAGCACCTTGAGCTTCTTCGAGACGATCTGCGTCGAGCGCGTGGCCGCGTCCTTCAGGGTCTCGACGGTGGCCCCGGCTTGGCCGTCGGTCTTCACCTCGATCTCGACGGTGATGTCCTGTTTCTTGAGCGCCGCGTGCTCCTTGGTGGGGGTGAACGTGAGCACCTCGCGCAGGTCGTCGCCCTCCTTCACCGGGATGTTCTTCTTCTCCGTGGCGATCAGGTAGTCGACGCCCTCTTTGCCCTTCGGGTCGCCGTACTTGACGACGATGTTCACGGTGCCGGTGCCGGCGGCGATGCCCTTGACCGCGTACCGCACCGGGATCGAGACGAGGTCGTCGAGGAACACGCTTTCGGGCACGAGCGCGTCGCGCAGGCGGAGCTGACCGAACGACGAGCTGCCGACGCCGTAGATGTGCAGCGGGATCTTGCGCTCGCGGAACCGGGCCGCGAGTTCGGCGAACGTCTTGTCGCTGGCGTTGTCGCGCCCGTCGGTGACGATGACGACCGCGGCCGGCTGCTCGTTCTCGTCGCGGTTCAGCAGCTCGAGCGCGGCGCTGGTCATGGCGGTGCGCGGCGCGTCGGCGGCGAGGGTCTTGAGCCAGTCCGTGGAGGTCGGGTCGCGCCCGGTGCTGGTCGCGCCGAACGTGTAGATCTCGAGCGGCCCGGTCTCCCGGAGCCGCCTGAGCAGGTCCAGCTTGGGGTTCGTGAACGCCTCGCGCGCGACCGCGATGCGGGCCGGCCGGTCCGGGGCCTTCAGCGCGGTCAGCGCGGCGGGGTCGGTGGGGAACGGCTTGTCGGGGTCGATGAGGCCGTAGGCCAGCGCGACGCGCCACTGGTCGTCGAGGGCCGGCCGCGGGTCGTTCTGCGCCATGCTCTCGGACACGTCGATGAGCACCGCGACGGTGCGCTTCCGCTCGCCCTTGCTCTCCGTGACCCACACGGGGCGGAGCAGGAGGAACGCGACGACGAGCACGGTCGCCATGCGAACGGCGGCGAGCACGAGCCGGCGGGCCGGGCTGAGCCGGCCCTGTTCGCGCGCGTACAGCACCCCGACCGCGGCGACCGCGAGCAGCCCCAGCAGCAGCGCGACCTCGCGCCAGAACCAGCCGCGGGTCTGCAGCTCGCCGTCGAGAAGGCCCCAGAACAGGCCGAACAGGGGGGTATCGAATGCCGTGTTCATTGAAGGTTGCACTCAGTTCGTTTCTTCGTGTGCGCGTCTCGAACAGGGGCCGACGCCCCCGCTCGTCGTCAGGCGGCGCGCTCGCAGGCCCACACCTCTCCCCCACGCTTTGCGGGGCGAGGTCGCCGCCGGCTTTGCGGCGGCGGGTGAGGGGGCTTCTGTCTTCTGCCCTCTACTTCGCCTTGCCGCAGAACCACGCCCATGTCGCCTCGGCCACCAGCAGGAACAGGAGGAACAGGAGGGCGTATTCGGTCCACTCGCCGCGGGTGCGGCGCTCGCGCACCGCGGCCTCGGTGTCGGTGCCGGCCGAGAGGATCACCGGGCGGAACCCGAGCACCTTTTCGGCGTCGCCGTCGGTCAGCGTTTCGAGGTTCTCGGTCTCGCGCAGGTCCGGGTTCACGACGTACACCACACCGGTCTCGCCGGTCAGCCCGACCGGGTCCGCCGCGCCGACCGGCACGATGGCGTACTCGCCCGCGACCAGCGTATCGGCCGACGTGACCGTGAGCTTGCCGTTCACCTCTTTGGCGTCCTTCAGTTGCACGCGGGCGCGCGTCTTTTCGCTCGGCTTCGCGGGCTTGATGAGTTCGTACCCGGCCTCGGCCTTCGGCGGGGCCCACGACAGCGGGCTGCCGACCACGCGGGTGCCGCCCGGCACCTTGCGGTTGGTCAGGTGCGAGACGAGGTGGGTGGTCATCGGGATCGCGAGCTGCCCGTCGGACATCATCCGGCCCCAGTTCTCGTCGAGCGACGTGGCGAAGAAGATCACCTCGCCCTGCCCGACCACGCGCGAGGCCACGAGGGGCTTGTTGTCGGTGGTGCGCAGGAGCACGGTCGCGCCGGCCGCGGCCGCGGGCGACTCGTCGAGGTCGATCATGCGGGCCAGTTCGCCGCGGGCCAGCCACTCGGTGTACGGCTTCATCGGGCCGAACACCGAGTTCTCGTCGATGCTGGTGGCGGCGGGCACGAACAGGGCCGCGGGCGTGGTGGTGCGGACCGCGCCGAGCGGGAGCGGGAGCAACCCGGCCCCGTTCGGGCCGAGCGCGCGGTTGTACGCGGCCGGGTTCACGGCGTCGCCGCACCCGACGATGAGGCCGCCGCCGTTCTTGACGAACTCCGCGAGCTTGTCCACGAACGCCGGGGCCATGCCCTGTAGCGGGTTGTCGGTGCGGGCCGCGGCGTTCAACAGGTACACGATGTCCTTTTTCAGCAGCTTGTCGGGGCCGACCTCGTTGGGCGCGACCGTTTCCGTCTCGATGAAGTAGTTGGCGATCTTGTCGCGGTCCTTGTCCGCGTCGAACGGGATCAGGGCCTTGCGCGCGAACCAGTCGCCGGCGTCGGTCTCGCTCTGTTCGGGGCGGCGCGGCGGGGCCACCAGCAGCACCCGCACCTTGTCGCGCACGCCCACCACCTTGTACATGACGTTGTCGCCGTCGATGTCGTCGCCGGTGACGCGCGCGGTCAGGAGCCGCGCCCCGGCCTCGGTCAGGTCGCCGGTCAGCGTCACCGTGGCCGCGTCGCCCGGCTCGATCTCGGCGATCTCGACGCCCTTCTCCTCCACCGGCTTGCCGTCGAGGTCGAGGAACACCTTGATGGCGCGGGCCGGGGTGCGCCCGGTGTTCTTCACCTTCACCACGAACGGCACGCGGGTCTTGGTGTGCGGGATCGCGGCCTCCAGTCGCACCTCGGTAACGGCCACGTTGGTCGTCTTCCGGTCCACGTTCCCGCACCGGATGAAGATCAGGTTCGCCTTCGCCTTGATCTCCTCGCACTTGGGCTTCAGGGCGCTCATCTGGCGGTCGAACCCGGCGCGCTGCATGTCGGTGAACACGTAAATCTCTTTGCTCTCGGCGCGCCCGGTTTCGGCGGCGCTGAGGGCCTCGTTCAGCCCCGGCAGCAGGTCGGTCGAGAGGCTCGTCACCTCCAGCGCCTGAACCAGTTGCTTGGCTTGGTCGCGGTTGAAGCGCGAGACCGGGCCGAGGGCGGTGGCGCGGTCGGCGACGCTAATGACCTGCACGGACGACTTATCCGGGAGCGCGTCGATGATGGCGAGCGCGGCCGCTTTCGCGCGCTCGAGCCGGGTCTTGTCGCCGTCCTTCGCGGCCATCGTGAACGACGTGTCGAAGACGAACACGGCGTCGATGGGCTGGGTGCCGCCGCCCGCGGTGGCCGACTCGCGCCCCGGCCGCGCCAGCGCCAGCGCCAGCAGGATGAGCGCGAGGCACCGCAGCGCGAGCAGCACCCACTCTTGGAACTTGAGGCGGCGGCTGGTCTGTTCGACGGCCTCCTTGAGGAACTTCATGGGGGCCCACGGCAGCGGCTTGTACCGCGCGCGGTAGAAGAAGTGCAGCGCGATCGGGATCGACACCGCCGCGGCACCGGCAAACATGATCGGGGCCAAGAACGTCATCGCTGGGAACCTGTGCGTGCGGGTGTGCGGTTACTTGCGGGTGCCGCGACTGGTGGTTGTGTAGCGGGGCCGCGCCGGGGGCGGTGCGTCGGTCTTCTTCAGCGTCACGACGGTCACGCGCGGCACCTCCTTGCCGTTCTCCTCGGAGCGGAGGCGGGCCTTGAACTCGGTCGGGCGCGGGCCGTCGCCCCCCTTGCTGAACGCGACGACCAACTTGTCGCCGTCGAACTTGTAGATCCACTCCTGCTTCTCCGGCTCGCGCGCCGGGGCCGGGCCACCGCGCTTCGTCCCGGCGAAGGTGCCGCGCGGGCGCGCGTCGGCGTCGAGCACCTCCGTCAGTTTCAACACCTTCGGGTTCGCGGTCTCGTCCAGCACGACGGTGAGGGCGTCCTTCGTCTCGCCGTACAATGCGATGGTCAGGCGGTCGCCGTCGAACGTGAGGCGCACCGCTGCGATGTCTTCGGGGTCGGCCGGGTTCGGGGGCCGGACGTCCTCGAGCGTCTCATATTTGGCATGATTCTGGTGCCGCCCCTCGTCGAACGTCTCGATGGCCCACGTGCCTTGGAGCCTGTCGCGGTCGCCGCCCGCGCCGGACGGCGCGCCGGTCTCGGCCTTCTTGCCGCAGCCCGCGAGCGCCGCGAGTGCGAGCGCCAACGTCGTCACTCGTATCGACCGCATCGGAAGTTCCTTACTTCACACGAACCAGAACAATGACCGCGTCATTCGGCAGGGTGGCGACCGCGGCCGTCGGGCGGAACAGCGCGAGGGTCCGCACGGCACGCCTCACTTCTTCACGCGCTTGAAAGTCATCGTCATCACGCCCTTGTCGGTGAAGTCCTTGGGGAACTCCTTACCGTCCATCGTGCCGCCGATGGTGAGCGTGTCGCCGGCGATCTTGTAGATCACGCGGCTCGTCGGCTTGGTGTCGCGGTCCTTGATCGGTTTCCCCTCAAGGTCGGTCTCTTTGCTGTTCGTGTACGTCAGCCGGTGCGGGGTCACGTCGCGGTCGAACACCAAGTCGGCCGTGAGGCGCTGCTTGAACTTCTCGCCGACGGTTACGCTCGTGTCGCCCTTAACCTCCATCGTGAGCTTCAGGTCTTTGGCGAAGTCGGCCCCCAGCGACAGCCCGTTGAACGTCATGTCGGTGAGGACCCATTTGCCTTGCATCGCGGCGAGGTCCGGGTTCGCGGGCGCTTTCTCCTTTGGCACGGGCGCGCCGGGCCCGGCCGACGCCAGCAGGCCCACAGCGATTACGAGCGCGAGGAACCGCACGGCGCGCCTCACCTCTTCTTCAGGTGGAACACCAGAACCGCTTGGCCCTTCTGTACGTCGGCGGACGGCTTGAACTCGGTCGGGCGCGGGAGGTCGTCGCCCCGGCCCAGCGGCACCGCGAGCACCAGTTCGTCGCCCTCGAACTTGTAGATGCCGCGGATCGGCTCCAGCTTCGCTTCGATGTCGCGCTCGCGCCGGCCCCCGTCTTCGTGCGTCAGCTCCCCGCTCGTGGTGTCGATCTCCTTCGGCGTCTTGGCGGCGCTGAGCGTGAAGTACACGGTCAGGGTCGATTGCACGCTCGGGTGGCGGATCGTGATGCGGTCGTTCGCCACGCTCACCGTCAGTTCCTTGAACTGCTCCAGCCCGCGCTGCTCGTTGGCGGGCATGTCGGGCAGTTCGATGGACGCGACGGTCCACTCGCCTTGCAGTTTCGCCTTGTCGTCGGCCTTCTTCGAGCACCCGCCGGCGAGGGCGGCGAGCGCGACGAGGGCGGCGCGGACAGCGGGTCGGGTCACGAAGAACCTCCGGTTCACTTCGTCCGTTCGAGGAGCCACACACTCGCGGGTTCGGCGTCGTCGAACTTGGTCGGGCGCGGGTTCGGGTCCGGGGCGAACGCGATCTTCGCGCGGTTCGGTTCGATCACGTAGATGCCGCGGATCACGACCGGCACCGGCTTGCCGTTGTGCGGGACCAGTTTCGGCTTGTCGTCCGGGCCGATCAGTGTCAGGTCGATCTCCTTGGGGTCCGCGCCGGGGCGCAGTACGGCGGTGTACCGCTTGTTTTCCTTCTCGCCGGTGAAGAACGCCCAGCGGTCGCCCTTCACTTTGATCGTATTCGGCGAGCCGCGGGCCGCGGGCGCGCCGTCGCGCCCGGTGGTGGGCACCGCCAGTTGCCACTCGCCCTGAAACCGCCCGCCGTCGTCGCGCGCACCGGGCGTGCGGATGGCGAAGTACCACACGCCGAACCCGACCAGCCCGATGAGGGCGAAGGCGATCAGCCGCGCCCGCGCCGCGGGCCACGCGCTTTCGCGCGCGGGTGGCGGAGAACCCACCCCCCCGGCCGCCCTCCCTTCAGGGAGGGGGGAGAGTGAGGGGGAAGCCCCCTGAATACCAGCCGAGGTTGCCAGATTCGCAACCTCATTCTCTCCCCTCCCTTCAGGGAGGGGGGCCGGAGGGGTGGGTTGCCGTTCTTCCCCCTCGTGCGAAGCCGCGAGCGGCTTGTCGGGTTCCGCGCTCATCGCCGCCCCGTTTGGAGCCGCTTCACGAGGTACTCGGCCAGCGCCACGTCGAGCGGGCGGCTGGTCAGCATCTGCACGTAATCGACCCCGCTGCGGTCGCACCCGCGCTCGATGTCCTCGAGGTACTTGTTCACGATCCGCAGGTACGCCGGGCGCAGCAGGTGCGGGCGCGTCATCAGTTCTTCGAACCCTTCGAGGCCGATGAACCGGATGTTGCCGTCGAACGGGAACTTCACCTCGTCGGCGTGCAGCACGTGGAACAGCACGACCTCGTGGCCGCGGAACCGCAGGTGCCGCAGGGCCGCGAGCGTCGGCTCCAGTTCTTCGAGGCAGTCCGAGATCAGGCACACGATCCCGCGGCGGCTGATCCGGTCGGCCACCTCGTCCAGCAGCGGGCCGATGGCGGTGCGGTCCTTCGGCTGCGTGTCTTCGAGCGTGTGCGTGATGGCGTTGATGTGCCCCAACTGGCTGCTCGGCGGCAGTTCCGCCACCCAGCCCGTGTTGAAGACGCGCAGGCTCACCGTGTCGCGCTGGCGGATGACCATGTACGACAGCGACGCGGCGAGGAGTTTGGCGTATTCCAGCTTGTTCGTGGCCCCGGCCCCGTACCGCATCGAGTTGGAGGCGTCGAGCAGGACGTGGCAGGTGAAGTTGGTTTCCTGCTCGTACTGCTTGATCGTGTACCGCTCGCTGCGGCCGTAGCTCTTCCAGTCGATGTGGCGGATGTCGTCGCCGGGCACGTACTCGCGGTGCTGCACGAACTCGACCGAGAACCCCTTGTACGGGCTTTTGTGGTCGCCGACGCGCAGCCCCTCCACCACCTGCCGGGCCTTCAGGCCCAGCGATTCGGCGCGCGCGAGGATTTTCGGATCGAGGTAACTGGGCATGGGATGTTCGATTGCAGATTTATAATTGCAGATTGAAGACCCGGTGATTGCAGAGCCGCGATTGCCTTTCAATCGTCAATCACAACTCTGCAATCGTCAATCCTCACGCCGCCACAGCCTTAGCCGCCTGCTTCACGAGCTGGCGGATCACCTCGTCGATGGTGATGCCCTCGCTCTGGGCGGCGAAGTTGAGGATGAGCCGGTGCCGCAGGATCGGGGTCGCCACCGCGACCACGTCGTCGCCGGCCACATGGTTGCTGCCGCGCAGCAGCGCGTGCGCCTTGGCCGCGAGGATCAGGTTCATGCTGGCGCGCGGCCCCGCGCCCCACGTCAGCCACTTCTGCACGAACTCCGCGGCCTCCGGCGTGCCGGGGCGCGACAGCCGCGTGATCCGCTTCGCGAAGTGGAACACCTTGTCCGAGACCGGCACGCGGCGCACGATCTGCTGGAGGCCGATGATGTCCTCGCCGGTCAGCACGGGGGACACCGTCACCTTCGTGTCCGAGGTGCCCATGCGCATGATCTGCTCCTCTTCCTCGTCGGTCGGGTAATCGACCTTGATGAGGAACAGGAAGCGGTCGAGCTGCGCTTCCGGCAGCGGGTACGTGCCTTCTTGTTCGATGGGGTTCTGCGTGGCGAGCACGAAGAACGGGCTGGGCATCGGGTGATCGACGCCGCCGATGCTGGCCTTGCGCTCTTGCATGGCTTCGAGCAGCGCGGCTTGGGTCTTGGGCGGCGTCCGGTTGATTTCGTCGGCGAGTACGATGTTCGCGAAGATCGGCCCGGCCATGAACTTGAACATGCGCTCGCGCGTGACCGGGTCGTCTTGGATCACTTCCGAGCCGGTGATGTCCGAGGGCATCAGGTCGGGGGTGAACTGGATGCGCTTGAACTTGAGGTCGAGGGCTTGGGCCAGCGTCGAGACCATGAGGGTCTTGGCGAGGCCCGGCACGCCCATCAGGAGCGCGTGGCTGCGGCAGAAGATCGCCATCAGCAGTTCGTCGAGAACCTTTTCCTGCCCGACGATGATCTTGCCGATTTCCTTGCGGAGCTTCTGGTGGGCGGCGCGAAGTTTCTCGATCATCGCGACATCATTTTCGACGGCGTTAGCGCTCATGGTGTTCGTGGTGGGGGTTCGGGTTCGGTGCGGGCGGGCGAGTCGAAAAGCGGGGGGTTGGCGAGTTCAGGGCAATATCTAACCACACGAGACGAACCGACGCAAAGGATTAAACGCGGAACATTTTCGGAAAGTAGCGGTCGCGCCGTTCTGTGCTACGCAGCCGAGCCGCAGCCGAGCCGTGGGTGCGGCGTGACCTCCCGAGGCCGAGCGCCACTCCAATCAGGTTGTAGGGAACGGCGAGCGGCGCGCGCAAAAAAATGCACGGAGGCCGAAGCCCCCGTGCGCGGCGTGACCTTCTGTCGCCGGTCCGTGTCACTTCACTTCCTTGAGGTCGATGAAGTATTTGTTGCCGTCGTTTTGGAACACGTACTTCTTGGCGTCCTCCCAGTCGTGGGCCGGGGCCGCGCTCCGCTTGAGCGCGTACTCGATGAAGAACGGCTTCATGTTCGGGTCGAACTCGGAGTCGAACCGGATCGTCAGGTTCGGCGACTTGTTCTCGTTGGCCTTGGCGTAGGTGTGCCAGTGGAGCCACCGCTCGCCGGGCTTCAGCGTGACCTTGTGCCACGCCCCGTCGCCCCACTTGATCTGGTACGTGACCGTGTGGGTGCTCTTGTTCTCGATGCCGGTGACCGCGAAGCGGTTGGCGGCCTCCGCGGTGCCGGGCGTGAACAGGGCGGTGGCCAGAGCGACCGGGGCGACCAGAGCGAGCAGGTTGGTGCGGAACATCGTCGGACTCCTCAAGGGTGTTGTGTTCGGTTTGCGGGTCGATCACTCGCCGTCCCGCTTACACCCCCGATACGCGCCGCCGCGCCGCACTTGCGCTCTCATCTTTGCTTTGCGCCATCTTCCGCGATTCGCGCCGGTTCGTGTCCGGCGCGGCCCGCGGGTGCGTTGATACCGAATCCGCCGCGGCTATCATGGCGAATAACTCGCCTGCTCGTCGGAGGACGTGGAATGACCCGCTACGCGATGGCGCTCGGCGCGCTGGTGTTGGCCGCGACCGCGGCCCGCGCCGGCGAGAACGACAAGGAACCGACCGCCGCGCAGAAGGGCCACAAGGCGCTCACGGAAACCGCCTTCATCCCGGCGTTCTGGACCCAGCAGGCGCTGCCGAACGCATGGAAGCAGTGGGGCGCAAAGGAGAAGCCCGCAGTCTACGACGCGGCCGTTCTGGAACGCTACGGCCTGCACCCGGCCCCGTACCCCAACGGCGGGCTGCCGATGGGCCTGCGCAAGGCCTCGCGCATCATCGCCCCCGGTCTCGGGGTCGATTGCATGCTCTGTCACGGCGGGTCGATCCTCGGCAAGAGCTACATCGGCCTCGGCAACAGCACGCTCGACATTCAATCGTTGTTCGAGGAACTGGCGAAGGCCGACGGCCTGACGGGGAAGCTGCCGTTCACGTTCTCCAACGTCCGCGGCACCACCGAGGCCGGCGGGTTCGGCGTGTACCTGCTCGGCTTCCGCAACGCCGACCTCACACTGCGCGCCCCGCGCAAGGAACTCGGCCTGCACGACGACATGTGCGAGGACGTGCCCGCGTGGTGGCTCATGAAGAAGAAGAAGACCATCTACTACACCGGCGCGACCGACTCGCGCTCGGTGCGCACCCTCATGCAGTTCATGATGCACCCGCTGACGATGCCGAAGGACTTCGAGAAGCACGAGGCCGCGTTCCGCGACATCTCCGCGTACCTGACGCAGATGGAACCGCCGAAGTACCCGTTCGCCATCGACAAAGACAAGGCCGCGAAGGGCGAGGCGCTGTTCCGCATGAACTGCGCGACGTGCCACGGCACCTACGGCGAAAAGTGGAGCTACCCGAACAAGGTGATCGCGCTCAAGGACATCGGCACGGACCCGAAGCGGCACGCGGGCATCGAGCTGGCCTACGGCGAGGAGTACTCGGAATCGTGGTTCGGCAAGGAGAACCCGCCGAAGCCGCTGCGCGCGACCGCCGGCTACCAAGCCCCGCCGCTCGACGGCGTCTGGGCCACGGCCCCGTACCTCCACAACGGCAGCGTCCCGACCCTCGACGGCGTGCTGAACTCGAAGGCCCGCCCGAACCTGTACACGCGCAGCTTCAAGACCGACGAGGCCGACTACGACAAGGTGAAGGTGGGCTGGAAGGTGACGGAGGTGAGCGCCCCGCCGGACGCGAAACTCGCGCCCATCGAACAGCGGAAGGTATACGACACATCAAAGCCCGGCCGCGGCAACGGCGGCCACACCTACGGCGACAAGCTCACGCCCGAAGAGCGCGCGCAGGTGATCGAGTACCTTAAAACGCTGTAGGGCCGGTCGCTCTTGTCGGGTGGGACAAGGCTTTGCGCCGTCCCACCCTACGTCAACCCCGCGGCGTCAACCCTTCGATCTGCTGCGCGAACGCCGGCCATTGCGCCGTGAGTTCCGCGCGCGTCGCGCTGGTGTAGTCGGCGTAGTCGAAGCCCGGCGCGACGGTGCAGCCGAGCAACGCGAAGCCGGTGTCGCCCAGCAACCGCGTGCCCTGCCACACGCCGCCGGGCACTACTACTTGAGGCACCTCACCGGCGCTCAGGTTCGGGCCGAGGGTGATTTCGCGCCCGCTGCCGTCGGGCCACAGTTGCAGCATCCGCACCGGGCTTCCCATGTAGAAGTGAAACACTTCGTCACCCGGAAGGACGTGCAGTTCGGAGACGTGACCGGGCTTGAGCAGGTAGTAGATCGCGGTGCTGACGTGGCGCGTGCCGCCGTGCGCCGCGACCGTGCCGGCGGCGCGGTACGTCTCGCGGAAGTACCCGCCCTCGACCGGGTGCGGGCGCAGGTCCAGCGCGCGGATCACGTCGTCGGCGGTCACGGGCGCGCTCACTTCCCCTCTTCGCGGCGCTTCTGGGCGTCCTCGATTTCCTTCAACTTCACGTACCGCAGGTACTCGGTTTTGGTGAGCAGGCCGTCGCCGTCGAGGTCCATTTCGCGGAACAGGTTCGCGGGGCGGCCGGCGTCGCGCCACTCGAACAGCGAGACCTGCTTGTCCTTGTCGGTGTCGAACTTGGCGAACCAGTCGGGCAGCGCGTCCTTGTCGACGGGCTTGGGCGCGGGCTTGCCGTCGCGCTCGCGGTTGCGCTCCTCGGCTTTCGCCGTCAGCGTTTGCACCTTCGCCGCGACCTTCTGGTGGAAGTACGCGCGGTACTCGGTCTTGTTGATGCGCCCGTTACCATCGGCGTCGGCCAGCACGCGCTGTTCCTTCAGGCTCGCCGTGTACTCCTCGCGGTCGAGGTCGCCGTCGGCGTTCTTGTCGAGTACGCGGAACATCAGGTCGGCGTCGGCGTTCTCCTCGGGCACCGGCTCCGCTTGCCGCTCGGCTTGGCGCTCGGCGTCGCGCATGAGCACGCGCCGGGCGTACTTCATGAACTCGTCGCGCTTGATGGTCGGCACCGGCCCCAGTTCCATGCGCGTCGTGACCTTGTCGAAGAGCGCGGTGATTTGGGCGTTGGGGGCGTCGTCGCGCTTCCACTCGTCGCGGCGGCCGATCACGAGGTCGTACCACGCCCCGTACTCTTCCTCGGTGGTCGGGTTCGTGACCTTGCCGGGGAAGGTGGCTTCGAGGTCTTTGGCCCACTGGACGCGGTCGTTCTTGGCGGCGCGGGCGGCGCGCTCCATCGCGCGCTCGGCGGCGCGAACGACGCACTTTTCTTCGTGCTGGTCGATGTCGACGGGGTCCGCGGCGCGCGCGAACGGCACGAGGGCGAGCGCGAGGACCGCGCAGCGGACGGGAGAGCACATGACTGGTGCCTCGGAGGGCGGGCCACTGGCGGGTACGGCGGTGGGCGGGCGCTCGGCGGGGGCGAACTGGTAGAAGTGTACCCCGCACTCATCGGTTTGTCACTATCGAGCGCGAAGTTGTGCGCGACCCGGCGACGAACGCCGGCCTCAGTCCTTCACCTTCACCCGCTTCCAGACGCTCACCTGCCCGGTCGGGTCGTCGGTCTTGAACTTCGTCGGCCGGTCCTTGCCCTTCTCCACGTCGCACGTCTTGTACTCGGTGTCGCTCAGTTCGTAGATGCCGATGAACTCTTCGGCCCCGTCGTCGCCGTCGATGGTGTAGTGCAGGTGCTTGGGCGTTTTAGAGGAGTCGAGCGTGACCGTGCCGGTGGTCTTCTCGCCGTCCGGGTCGGTGAGGGTAAAGCGGTTGCCCTTCACTTCCATCGTCCACTTGTTGTCCTTGGTGTCCTCGACGCCGGCCGTTTCGTGGTAGGTGATCTCCCACTTCCCCTGAAGTTTCTTGATGTCGGGATCGGGCTTGGCGTCGTCCTTCTTGTCGTCGGCGCGGCCGCACGGTACCGCGCACGCGAGGAACGAAGTGAAGGCGACCAGTAGCGCGCGAAACATGACTCGGCCCTCGGTGCGGGGTGGCGGCGCGCCACCAGACTACCCGCCGAACGGCCGCGCGGCAATCACCCGGCGGCGGACGCCGGCGGTTCCGCGCCGGGGTCGCCGGCCCCCAACTCGCCGGCGTCCGCCTTGCGGTACTGCTCGCGCTTCTTGTGCAGCGTGTTGCGGTTGATGCCCAACCGCTGCGCGGCCTTCACTTGGTTGTCGCCGGACTCGCGCAGCACTTCCTCGATCAGCTCGCGCTCGACGCCGTCCACGAGGAACTCGTGCAGCGAGCGGGCGTCGGCGCGCGGGGCGTGCATCCCGGCGCGAACGAGGGCGTGAATGAGGGCCGGCACGTCGGCCGGCGCGCCGCCGCGCGGCCCGCGGATCACCGGGCGCGCGCGGCCGAACCGCAACAGCTCCGGCGTGATCGGCCCGCCGTCCGCGAACACCGTCAGCCGCTCCAACGTGTTTTCCAGCTCGCGCACGTTGCCGGGCCAGTCGTGCGCGCGGAGCGCGTCGAGCACCGCGGGCGTCAGGTCCGGCACCGGGCACTTGTTCAACTCGCCGTACCGCTTGAGGAAGTACGCGGCCAATAGCGGGATGTCGTCGCGGCGCTCGCGCAGCGGCGGCAGCGTGATCGGGATCACGTTCAGCCGGTAGTAGAGGTCTTCGCGGAACTCGCCGTCCTCGACCGACTGTTCGAGCTGAGCGTTGGTCGCCGCGACCACGCGCACGTCGACGCGAATGGTGCGGCTCTCGCCGACGCGCTCGAACTCCTTCTCCTGAAGGACGCGCAGCAACTTCACCTGAAGGTGCGCGGAGGTGCTGTTGATTTCATCAAGGAAGATGGTGCCGCCGTGCGCGGCCTCGAAGCGCCCGGTCTTGTTCTCGACGGCCCCGGTGAACGCGCCCTTGATGTGCCCGAACAGTTCGCTTTCGAGCAGGTTCTCGTGCAGCGCGCCGCAGTTGACGCGAACGAACGGCCCGTCCGCCCGTTTGCTGAGCTTGTGAACAGCGCGGGCGATCACTTCCTTGCCGGTGCCGGTTTCGCCAATGAGCAGGACGTGCGCGGACTTGGGCGCGGCGAGGCGAACGAGACGGTAAACGTCTTGCATGGCCGGCGCGCTGCCCACGATTTCGGGCAACGGCGGCTCAAACTGCTCGTTTTTCGGCATCGAATCGGCGCTTCCGGGAGAGGAAGCCGCGGGGCGGGAGAGAATCGCGATCCGTATGTCGGATAAGATAGCGTGAAGTGCCCGCCGACGCCACAACAAATGCGCGAAACGTGCGCACTAAGGAAGCAGTGAGTAGCGAGCGGCCTGACGCGCGCAAGATCACTCGCGCCCCAGAAGCAGATCGACGACCCAGCACCCGCGGACGTGCGTGCCCGGTTCGCGGCAGTGGCTCAGCACGTCCTCGTTGTCGCACCCGGCGTCTTGCAGCGCGTCGGCCAGAATGGGCATCGCGCTGAACTCGCGTGCCTCGTACATCGTCCGCGCAAGGGCAATAGACTCGTTGCGCAATAGCGATCGATGGCCTATTCATAGGGTTATGACGAATAGACTCGTTGCGCAATAGCGATCGATGGCCTATTCATAGGGTTATGACGAATTACGAGAAATTGCGTCGGAAGCCGTTGTTGTTCCGCATGTTCACGGGGCTCTCGGCCGACGAGTTCGACAAGGT
>Ga0194132_10001736_pt1 | contig 43312 bp, 22 predicted proteins | sample TA2KigOf80mmetaG_FD_148612 | JGI IMG/M metagenome (GOLD analysis project Ga0194132, IMG submission 148612) | Freshwater microbial communities from Lake Tanganyika, Tanzania - TA2015054 Kigoma Offshore 80m | ecosystem: Environmental > Aquatic > Freshwater > Lake | place: Tanzania: Lake... | reverse complement strand
GTCTACCCACGTCTCTTTGGTTCCATCGTCTTTTAGTCTTGAATAAGTTCGCAAAAAAGTTATCTCACCAACCGAGTTCCCCCCTGCATCAACGTAGCCAAAAGGCGCTCTTTTATGGCGGTAAGAACCAAGAAACTCTTCATTGATTTTAAATGAATACATATTTAATACTTTTACTTGTGGTTGTTCTTCTAGCGTTGTTTGGGTGTTCATTTTTTTTCTCTACTAGTTTTTTAGGTTAAAAATCCGCTGCTAGGTCGATCTCCTCCGCTGTCCAAAAAGAGGCCTCTGACTTTTTATAAAAGTCCCAAAGGTCGTGGTGCTGAATAGGAAAGATGACAAATCTGTTCGGATTCTCAATTAGAATCGGTTCCATTTTTTTAATTTAATTTTTTAAAGATGAATAAAAGGTGACTTGTGGAGGCTTTAAAAATGGATGTTTCTTTGTGATGGGATCCGCTTTGATTTAATATTTGACGTGCCCTCAACTTAACATCTGGTATACTTTTGCCGTGAGTCATATAGGATATTTATCTTAGTATACTTAATTTCCCAGTATCTCAAATCCTAAATTTTGTCTCAAAACATCAACTTTTTCAATCTTTACTTGACCCTCAGAGGAGCGATCTTTCATGATATGACTGGAGACTGAAACTGAAATAACCTGACCGTCTGGCAGTGTCATTTTCATTGAGCCCCTTTCATAGACGTAGCTTAGGGTTTGGCCCTCAATTGAATCTTTAAGGCTTTGCCAACTCTTCTTAACCGAGTCGACCTTGTCTGGGTTTACGGTAAGTATAATTCGATAATCTCCTTTCTTTTGAACGACATCCTTAACCCAAAATTCAAGGTGGTCTCCGGATTTAAGGCCTTTAGCAAATTCTTTAAATACTGCTTCATTTTCAAAATCGGATTTATGAATGAGCCCTGTGTAATAGTTTTGGAATTCAACAAAAACTCCAAAGTCGTATGGATTATTGGTAAGTGTTCCTGTATATTTTTGAATAAAGGAAAGATCTGAAACTTTTTGAGGTAAGGTTTCTTTAATATATTTCTTATATGAAACAATATAGAGATTGTTGACTGAGTCGAAATTCTCAACCATAACTGGGATCTCTTTGTGCAAATATTCAGAAAAGTCTCGAATGACGTTTGCTGCTGCGTGGGAACCCGGTAAAAAGCACTTAATTTGATTTTTATAGATGGCAAGATACCCGCCTTTAATGAGTTCAACAACTTTAACATAGAACCATTTGTTGTTTTTAGCAAAATATTCAACGTCTTCTTTAAGCGTAAGAGCCGCGCAACGCTTTTCTGACGCAAGGATTTCGCTTAGTGTTGACTTATAGACCATTACCTTGTACTTACGGTCCTTTTCTTCATTTAAAAGGGTTAAAGATGGCTCTTGAGAAAATTCTCTAAATGGTACAAAGATGCTAGTCATTGTTCCGGCATCCTCCATTTCAACCATAGCATTATCAAAGTCGATTTTCTTAAGACCTACTGTTCTGATTTCTCCAACAGGGATATCTTTATTTCCAGCCAGCATTGGATGGCCTGCCTCAGAGCTAAAATAGCGGTTGTACATTTCTTGAGCATAGGGCTCTTTACAAAAAACTTTAACCCCTGCTTTTTTATCGGCTTCGGTTAATTTAATGGACTTGTTTACTTTTGCATTTCCTTGAGCAAAAATAAATTCAATTTCTTCGTCAGTATAAGTCATATTTTTAATTTTGAATAATCTTAGATTATTATATCATAGACCTACCTGTAGTTTTAATTATGGAGTTGGAACATACACTGGTGTGCCTAAAAAATCTTGGCCTAAAATTGAGCCAGTTGATGCTTTTGCTTTGTGTGCTAAATCATCGAGAAACATAACATAGAGTGGATTCTTAAGACTAAGTCTATCCCATGTTGGAAGATCGTCTTGATTTAAAATTGGATGAACCCCAGCTCTAAGAATATTACCTAATCCTAGCGATTGTCCTGCTGCAATTGGCAGATAAACCGCAATATCTGGTAAATTTTTTGACACTTTATCTAACACCTTTAATATTTCAAGCTGCGCTAATAGTATTAGCTGGTTGACTGTTTTGATAAATGCTGGAGTCGGCAAAGACCTTTCCAGCGCCTCTTTGATCATTTTATAAATCTTAAGAAATGGATTTGGCATATCAAAAAGAGAAGTAAATGCCCCCTTAACTCCCTTTAAAAGATTAATTAGACTAAATAGCGATTGTAGAGGCTCTAAAATTACTTCAATTAAATCTAAGATTGCCTTTTTTAGCGCGGCTTTTATTCCACGATATAGAGCAGATATCCATGCAGTAGAAATTGCAGTTATTGGTAAATCACAAACCCTAATTGGAAGATAGCTTAATATTTTATCTAATAATATCTGAATTCCGGCTTTAATCAGTGGCTTAACCAGCGCATCTAAATTTAGGCTTAATTGTGGAACGCCAAGCGTTCTTGGAAGAGGGCCTAATGGAATTCTTAGCAATGGTAAAAATGGTTTAAGTATACTTAATAATAACTGTAAACCGGCGGCGCCGTTTAATGGGATATCTATGTCTGGAATATTTTTAGAAATAAGATTAGTTATTGATTGAATTGTTTCTTTTGTTACGTCAAACACTTCTCCAAAAATTGTTTTAATAATATCGGTGGTTAGCGCGTCAATTGCAGTGTGCGCAAGTTGTCTAAACGACATAATAATGCCGAGCACAAGTGGATCGATAAATTGCGGTAACTCGAGTGGTTCTGAACAGCACTTTGTTTTAACGACTTGTGTAAAACTACCAAGCGAATCTTTAATTGGTTTGGTAAAACCTAGGATAGTTTGACCAAGCAGCTCAGCAAACCTTTTTCTTTTTTTAATTTCGGCATTATATACATGCTCTTCAACCTTTTTTCTATCAACTGTAAGTTCTCTTGGAGTTTCTAATCCTACTGACTTTTCATAGTTTTGAATAAGCTTGGCCCGCTTTGGATTAGCTGCATCATATTCTGAGTTATTTTGATTAAACCGTTTACGCTTAGCAATTTCTGTATCGACCTTTTTTTGAAATTCCGGGGAGTTGCGATCAACTTTTAAATTTTTACCGGAAAAAACATCACAAATTTGATCAACATAATCCTTTGCAGTTTTTTTGAATTGAGTAATACTTTCAGCTTTATTAATATCGACTTTAGCTGCAGCCTTATCTATTTTTGCATTAAGATCAAGATCCCTAAGCGCTTTTCTAAATTTTTTATTAAAGTTAATTGATTTGGCTTTACCGAAGTTTGTTCTTGACATATACTCAGTAAGTGAATCAATTACTCCATCTAACATGGCCTCTGGTTTTATAGATTTTCCCTTTTCTTTAGGAATAGTATATGTTCCAAGTTTAAGTTTATCTAAATATTTGTCTAAATCTAGAGAAAGGGCCAATACCATTTCTTTGCAGCCTTGAGAGTTTATATTATCATTAGCCTTTGAAAAGTCTGACGGAATATTTGAAAAAAGATTGTTAGGATCACAGTTTAACCAAGCTTGGTCAAAATTATATGACATACCGCTTAATATCTGCTGTCGATTTTTAGCAGAGGCTTGAGCATCTCTAAGAGCAATCGAAAAATTAGGCAGTTCAAAATCTCCAAGTTCATCAATTTTAACACATAGAGTTCGACCGGTATTTTGAACAAATGCTTTAAAATCGTTAATTTTTGTTGTTGCGGTATCTAGAAAATCTTCGTTGCCAGTTTTAAACTTAGGCCTTTCTCCTGGTTTAAATGGAATATTAAATCCATTTGGCATTAATTTACCCGGATCAACCAATTCTAATAGCGCTTGTGCCTGCGCTGCAACTTTGGCCGCCTTTTGAATTTTTGCATTTTGCATTATATTACCAAAGGTGATGGTTTTAGCAGCAGTGCCACTTGGTTTGCCGATTGATTTTTGATTAATTCCAAGTGGAGAGGTACTAGATTCCTCAATTGAATATCCGACTGGATCAAACTGTCCTTGTAGTGCTCTAAATCCCAACAGGATAATCTTTTTACCGTCTGGCCCAATATACAAAACAATTGGTGAAGGTACAATTCCACATTGAATGTACCAAATAACTAGTGTACCAAATGGAAGATTTAAAGTTACAAGGTGAATCCAAATTTGAGGTAATGGTATTCTAATCGGAACTGGAGTTGGAATAATTAGCCCGACTGGCCAATATCTAAGAGCCGGCAGTCGAGTAATATCCGGAATTGGTAGTAAATTTAATTTATTTAGGTGTTTGGTTACTTCTTTCCAATAGCAGCCGCATGTATAGTCCGGGTTTGCTTCATTTGGAGTAGAGACCATTGATTTATACCCAAGAGGATCTGACCCGGCCTTTGCGAGTTTTTTACATGGACCCTGGTCTGGCGGAACACATCCAGTTGCGGCAAGGCTCTTGGCTAAATCATCTGGATTTGGGGAATTATCCTTTTTAATTTTAGCTATTAAAGTTTCAATATCTTTGATTAACGAAGAGACCTCATTTGAACTATCTCTAAAGGTTTTAACAAGATTTTGATTAGAGGCAGCTGGCAATATTTCTTTACCATTAATTATTAATTTTTCACTCGGTTTAGTGGATAATTTAGAAAAAATAACCGCATCAAATACTTGGCGCTTAGCGAGATCTGATAATTTTGAAAATTTTCCAGATGAAACGATACTATTTCTAAATTTTTTGCGTTCTTCTTCTATCTTTTTTTCAATTTTTGGTTCAAGGTCTTTGTAAAAAGCCTGGTATCTTTCAGTATTTTCAATATAAAATTGCTCTTCTCTACCATCGGCTCTTTTTTCTTTTACAAGCCCATCTAATTTTTCTTTGGTTAACTTTTTGTCAACTTTAACAGAATCTGTGGTAAGACCTCTTTCTTCAAGTGTAAAAAGGGTAAGCGGATCTTCTATTTTTTTATAAAAATCTGCAAGATCTCCTTTAAATGGATAAGCTATATTGCTTGCAGAAGTATCTGTATATCGTTGTGTTCCAAATCTAACTAAATTAAGAGTCCGTGCCCGAAATATTTTTGTTTTGGTTTTATAGATTGGATCTTCTGGTAAGATTTTTATCATTACCTCCACCTGTTTGGTTTCAGCATTACCTAAAGAATCAACCTTTCCTGTTTTTTGGTTTTCAGAAGATTTGATTAAAAATCCATCTTTTCCTGGAAGATTTGTTAAAAATGTTGGATTTGTAGAATTGTATGAGTAGATAATTGGCTCTAGATTTAGCACGGCTGTTGGCTTTTTGCTAAAATACTTTTCAAGTTGCGACTTTACTTCTCCATTTAGTGTATCGATTTTAACTGATGCGTTATTTGCACCAAGATTATTTAGGATTTGAGTAAATCTTGTTGAAAGATTGGAATTTGGAACACTAAATCGTGAATCTAAATCTTTAACGGTTTTATTAAAAAGTTCTAATCTGGTTTTATAAAAAAATTCAGCTGGAAAAAGAAGATCCCTTAGTTCCTGTAGTCTAGAAATAACGTATTTTGCTTTAACCGCTGCTTTTAGTTTTTCTTCATTTTTGGCAAGCTGGTCGTTTACTGCATCAATTGTCTTTTTTGCGCACGGATCCTCAGTAACAACATCTTCGAGCTTTTCTCTCTGGGCCGCTTCAATTTCATCTGCTGTTGGGAGACACTCATCTAACGCTGCAAGATCCCCTTCGGTAAAGAATGGATTTTCCTTTAGTTCGCATTTAATCTGGTTAATGAGATTGTCTATTTCTGACAAAGTAAGTCTTCTTTTTTTTATTTAACGAAGACTTAGGCACAATTGAATTATGCCTTAGTTTCTGTAGTTTTATCCTGGACCATCAGGCACTCAGTGGTTAACATCATTGAGGCAACCGAAACCGCATTTTCAAGAGCAACCCTGGTTACTTTTACTGGATCAATGATACCAGAGTCAATGAAATTGCAGTATTCTCTGCTCTTAACATTGTATTCTTTTGCAAGATTCTTCATTTGGGCTAAAACTGCATCTGGCGATTCTCCGGCATTTGTTAAAATAACCTGGAATGGAGAAAAACACGATTCTAGCAGAATAGTACGGCCGAGTCGATGTTCAAAATTAGAGGTGGCCTCAATTGTTGGTTTTAGGGTCTCTGCAATTTTGCATAGAGCAACTCCGCCTCCGACCACAATTCCTTCTTCTACTGCCGCCCGAGTTGCGCCAATTGCATCGTCAATTCTATCAATTTTTTCGCGCATTTCAATTTCAGAATGAGCTCCAACTTTAATAATTGCAACGCCGCCGTCTAGTCTAGCAAGCCTTTCTTTAAGGATAAGGGTCGCAGATTCACTTGTACTATTTTCAATTTGGGAATTAATATCAGAGATTCTCTCTTTTATTGACTGGGCATCACCTTCACCCCCAATAATTGTTGTAGATTCGGCGGTAACTATAACTTTAGTCGCAGAACCTAATACTTCAGCTGCAATTGTTTCGGAAAGGGTGTAACCTTCTCTTTCAGAAATAGTTTTTGCGCCGGTTAAGATTGCAACATCATCTAGGTTTTCTTTGCGAAGTTCGCCAAAGCCTGGGGCTCTAACCGCCGCCGCTTTAATTGTGCCCCGTAATTTGTTAAGGACCATTGTATTTAAAGCATCCCCGTCTACACTCTCTGAAATAACAAGAAGAGGTCGCCCCTTTTGATTTGAGTATTCTAAAAATTGAACAATATCGTTTAAAACCGATACTTTTCCGTCAACCAATAAGATTAGTGCATTTTCAAATTCAACTTGAGGTTTTTCATTTGAGTTAATAAAATAAGGCGAAAGGTAACCTGATTTAAATTGCATGCCTTCGACTATATCAACATAGGTTTCTGCAGATTTACTTTGTTCAACTGTAATAATACCGTCAAACCCTACTGCCTCCATACATTGAGTGATTAGGGATCCCATTGACTCATCATTATTTGCTGAAATTGTTGCAACTTGATGAATGTGAGTAAGATCTTTAACTGGAATGGCAGATTCAGCCAGAGCAGAAACAATTTCAGTTAAAGCGGCATCCATTCCTCTTTTTAATTCAATCGGATTAGCACCGGTCACAACTGCTTTGAGACCTCTGTTAAAAATTTCTTGAGTTAAAACTGTAGCAGTGGTAGTACCGTCACCGGCTAGTTGAGATACTTTGTGTGCAACCTGCTTTACCATTTGCGCGCCCACATCGGCAATTGAATCGGCTAGTTCAACTTCACGGGCAACAGAAACACCGTCTTTAGTTACGGCTAAGCCCCCGTCTCTTGCAATAACAACGTTGCGCCCGCCAGGACCCATTGTTACTTTTACTGAATTAGCTAGAGTATCTACCCCAACTTTTAAGCGATTTCTAGCATCAGCATCAAAAATTATAGTTTTCGACATTTATAATTTTAAATATTTTTATAGAGTGTTCCTTGTTATACTTTCTTCTTCAAACAAGTTTAGCCCGGAGACCTTTAATATTAAACGCGCGAGGGCAATAACGTCCTCCATGTTATATTGAGCAATCTCAGCGAGGCGACCTTGCCAAAATGCAGCAGGCACCTCTTCTCCTCGCATTTCTCCTTTTGGAGATTGAATGCCAAGCACATCACAAATAAGTTCTAATGATGAAAATCCCTCTTGCCAAGCGCCAAACGACCAAACGTCCATTGTATCTTGGATAGGAATTTCCCATGGTTTTTTACTGTGAAAGTGTAATTCGGCTGGGGTTGATAACCCATTAATTAATAGCCTTTTACAAAGATAAGGAATATCAAATCTTTTAATATTGTGACCAACTAGCGTCCCGCCCGATGCAAATATTTTAGAAATCGATTTTTGTGCTTTTGTTAATATCTCATGTTCATCTTCGCCTGAGATCGCTGCAACCGTAAAAGTGGGCTCGCCGTCTTTGTAAATAATACGACCGAAACTTATGCAGACAATTCTACCAAATTCGGCTTGAAGTGCAGCCTTTTGGGTAAAAAGTTCCTCGTCCGTTAATCGTTTGTTGTCAGGATATTTTTGGGAAAGGGCCTCACGGAGGTATTCTGCTCTTTTTTGCCACTGTTTCTGCAGCGTGGGAGCCATGGAAGCAGCTTTATGCGTAGTAGTTGAGGTCTCTATATCAAAAAAGACCATTTTGGAAATTTGTTGTGGAGTAAACATTGCCTAATAATTTAGGATCAATATACTAAAGAATCTAAAAGATTGGTCAGATTGAGACTCTACTTTATTATTTTTTAATATTATAAAGACACTAGTGTCGCTAAGATCAGTCTGTCCACCCGCCCAACCTTTCCCCTGTTCTATAGTGAATTTTGATAAAGTTTTAAACCTTTTAAAAAAATTTCAGTAAAGTATTTACAAATTACTCAACTATGTGTGACTATTGTTGGATTTGACTTTTCAATTAATTTTCCAGCGGCATGTATTAGCCATGATTTTAAGACCTTTAAATGGGTTGCGGTCACTAATACAAAAATGAGTAAATCGTACCTTCACTTTTTAGAAGGGCTTAATTTTGAATTTCCAGATATCCAGATTATTAATCTTGGAGAAAAAAACAATAAGGGTCAAAGTTATTCTGACACAGAAAGACGAAAACTGCAAAATCAACTTCTTTTAGTTAATACCCTAATTGAGGCAGTTTTAACTAAAGTTTCCCAAAAGCCAATTATTGTCGGTATTGAAGGATTTGCCTATGGCGCTAAAGGTAACTCTCTAGTTGATATTGTTCAAACTACTGGAATTCTTAAAAAAACAATTACCGATCGTTTATTAGAAAATAATCTAGGCGGGTTCTTTATTTTTTCACCAGCCGAACTAAAAAATGCAATTGGGGTTAAAGGCAATGCAAATAAGTTTGATGTTTTTAACCAATTTATCGCAGATCCTAAAATTGAGTCGGCCAGGAACTCTGCCCTGACTCAATGCGTAAATAAATATATTACTGAACTAGTCTCCTCTACCGAAATCAAATCGCCATTCCCAGACCTAGTTGACTCTTATTTAAGTGTCTTAAAAATTTACCAGGCCCTAAACTAATGGCAAGAATCAAAGACCCAAAGTATTATATCAACAATAAAGACTTTACCAACGAAATTATCCGCTGTAAACACGGCCTCCTAAATGAAGAGACTGGGTATCAGCACAAAAAGGGAGAACTTTCTCCAAAAGCAATCGATTACTTTATCCTCCTAGCAAATCGAGCTATTCAAAAACTTAAATTCCAGAACCCGCTGGATCGCGAAGACTGTATTCAATCTGCTCTGCTTGATCTTTTACGTTACTGGAAAAACTTTAATGAGGAAAAGTCAAATAACGCCTTTGCGTACTTTACCCAGATTGCCAAAAACGGCTATGCAAAAGAATACAAAAAGATCTACAAGCATATCGGAAAGGGCGAAAAGATCGTTACTATTTCCCTAAGCCACTCTGGCGAGAGCGAAATCTACACAATCTAACTTTTTAAATCCTGGCTAATAAATAACAAAAAGCCAAGTTAATGGTACTATCGAATCTACTGTTTTTTGATAAATTTGGAGAAAACTATAACTTTCAGACGACAAAGTTCGATGAAACAAAGGAAGAATTCCAACCCCTTAACTGGTGGTATGGCCGAGAATACATTAAGCCAATATCAGTAGGATTATATGATAGTCGCCAGCTATTTTTAGTAGAGTCGACTCAATCTGGATTTAAATTTCCAATCTTAGCACAAAATGAAAGAATCCTATTTAAATGGGAATTAGCCGATCCAAAGGGAGAAGATCCATTTTTTCTTTACATTGTAAAGCAGGATATTACTGGAAATAGCGATACAGCTCACCCCTACATTAGCAAAGTAAATGAGGTAATTATTACACATTCACAGTTTGCAAATGGGTCAACCTCTGTTCTAGATATCCCGATCCCTCTTCAAGTTAATGTTGCATTTTCTCCTTATGAAGAAAAAATATATCAACGAAAATTATTTGCATACCATCAAGTTTTAACAGGTAGCACGGTTTCAACCTCAACTAAAATTTTAGAATTAGATTACTATGGAGAAGGTTTAGATGAAGATTCCCGCTATAAACTGTGGCTAAATAACTTTGGAATAAACTTCCACATAGACGATGCACAATTACTAAAAAACTACGATATTAAAGAGGCTCTACCAGATTGGCAACAAATTGATCAAGCCAGAAAGGAAATACTCGTTAACAGAGACCAGGTTTTTCCATATGTTGGAACATACAAAGGCTTAAACAATTTTATTAATCTATTTGGATATAAAAATATTTTAGAAGTCAAAGAATTTTGGCAAAATATTAATAATACGTCCGCGGCGCTTAGCCAATTTGCGCTCGTCAACATTACTGACTTTTTAGATGATGGCAAAGTTGATAATATGGTCCACGTTTCAACCGGTGGCGCTGTACTTGAATCAAATCAATTTAAGAAAACCTCGTTTATTGCACTATGCTATCAATTCACAAAACCTAGTGATAATTATGACGATGACGGATTACCAGAAGTCGTAGAAACTACGGATTTTACCCCAGCTGAAATATTTTATAAGTTAAGCGGCCTTGCTAAAAAGATAAAAAGAGAAATTCTACCTATCCATGTTATCATTAGAGATATTATCGGAGAATTTATATTTTTTGAAAAATTTAATATTAGGCATTGGACAGATGAAGTTCAAACCAGAAGTCTTGAAATTAATACAAAGATAAAGGTTTCTATCGATCAACCAACCTCAACCATCGCAGTTCCATATATTAGAGATATACGGCCTTTATACTATTCTTCCCAAGCCGAAACTGGCAATCCTAAGAAAATTTTAACTGGGTTTCCTAAATACTCATTCAATACAGGAAAAGCTGAAGATGGAACCTTTGCCGCAGAAGTTAATCCATATGAAAACAGTCAAAACTATTCTTCACAACAGCATAAAGCTTTAATTCAAGCAGTTAATGTATTTTATAACGAAGTTAAAAACGAAGAATGGCAAAATCATGGGAGAAATTACTATTGGTCAACCGGCGAGGTAACTGAGCCTACACAAATCGGCTGCCCAATCATATTAAAAGCAAATCTACCCAAGTACCAAATGTTAGATTATGATGGCGTTACCTTCGAAGACCTTGAAACCGAGGGCGCCAAGGTAAGAGACCTTATCACCTATCTAAATTTAGTTGATGCTGAATGGATTATCTCCAAAAATGCGCCAAACCAATATAGGTGGACAGGCCGCGGGTCGATTTACGATTTTAACAATATTGTTCACTTTTTACCATATACCGGAGACTACTTAATTGAATTGAGGGTGTATGATCAATTCGCTGGGATCTCAGTTGACTTTATTAAATTTACAGTCAAACCTACCATTGCGTCAACCGTAGGCTTTACTAGAACATCAGATAAGTATCGTTATCAATTTAAAGACCTAACTAACGTTACCTTCGCAGATATAGGAGGAAGCTACCTATTTAATCCAAATGTTACAATTCCGTCATTTACACAAAGAATAGGCTTGCTTGGGTTAGAAAAAGAAATATTTGATTGGGCCTATTATTCGACTAATTTTAGTAATAATACATCGCCCACCAAAGCTAAAATAAAAGATAAATTAACTGGCGAGTACAAAGAAGTATCTGATCCAACCCTAGTATCAGACTATGCATACGGGTGGGGAGTGGGTGAAAATTCAATTAAGCCCAGAATGAGTGATCTTTCAGATGCAAAAATTGGTGATCTTTTCCATACTAAATTTTATCAGTTATCATATCAGTCAGACTTTTTACAAGGATTTAAAATAGATCCACCAACAGCCGGCCACAAAATAAGATTGGGCTTGCACAATCCCTTTACCGTCCCTACATATACGAGTACCCAAAATTTAGCAGAGCAGCTAAACACGTCAACACATAGCGCCATCTCTAAATTTAGATATAATGTGGTAAATAATAAAATATACGCAACCGCAAAGGAAAGCTCAAATACAAATAATTTTACCGTTAGGGTAACCGCACAATAATATGCCAGTCTCTGCATTTTGTTATCAATTAAGTATACCGTTTTCAGTTGATTTACTGGGAAAAGAATTGGTGTACAGAGAGCCGGGTGGGTATGCATCTACTACGGTTTATTTAGAGAACCTTACGTTTGCGTCAACTTCCGGATCAACCGAGACCACCTATTATTTTTGCTCAGAAATATCACCCAGCCTTTTTGTATTTGGGGCATTCTCGGATTTTACAGAGCACGGGTTGGTTCTAACTGGAGGAATTACTTCATGCGCCGCACACAGCGAGTGCGCGCCTTCAACCGGAGGCGGCGGTGGCGGCGGTTCGACCACGTCATACTGTTATCGAATAAACATTGATACAGCCGCTGTAAACTCTAGTGCGGTCAATTTTCAATATACTCCGCACGGAGCCCAGAATTTTACCACAATCTCCGCTAGCAACTGGGGAATCCATTCTGTTGAAAACGGAATACTATCGCTATATGTCTGTTCAGGCTCACAGCCTTTGATTTTAATAAATGGCGAGCCTGTATCTGACCCAACCCAGTTTGGAATAACCATCTATACAGAATATGTTACATGCACAACCGATAGTTCATGTTCACCGCCTTTACCTCCAGTAAACTGTACACTAAGTAACTGGGGATGGGGAGAAACACAGCAGTCTTGGGTTGCAGGAGAATGGAGTCCGTGTACTATTATTAATGGATCATATCAAAGATACCAAACTCGTTATGTAATAACTCCTGCATCAAATGGTGGAACTTGTATTGGAGATACAATTCAATATGAAACATGTACACCATCACAAAGCGGGTCAACCGCAACCTTGACTGTGCCGACGGCTGAAGCCATTACGTCAACTTCAGCGAATGTTAGTACAACAATTTCTAATACCGGGGGTAGCCTAGTTGTAAGTGTATTATTCAAGCTATTTCAAAACGGAAATCTAGTTGATAATAGACAAATATTTGACCCTGCTGGAACGTGGTCACTGGGTATTTCTGTTCAGTTTAATGACCTAACCCCCAATACCCAGTATACAGTTACCGCAACTGCTACAAATTCAACTGGAAGCTCCACCACCCAACCAGGACAATTTACAACAGGTACTCAAGGAGGATTTTCAATTCTAAATTTAACCCAAATTACACCAATCGGTGCAACGATAGCCTCAACTTTTACAAATAGCGGAGGAGAAATTTACGAAAGATACGGAATTATCTATAAACTTGGAAATTCTAATAATCTTCAAGTCGGACAACCTGGTGTAGTTAAAGTAGATTCAGGCACATTTAATTCAGAAGTAAGCCCAACCGCTTTAATAACTATTCTACAAGGGCTCGTTCCTAATATTCAATATTATGTAAAAGCATATGTACAGGCTCCAGGCTCGGGCGGGGCCTATGTTTATTCAGCAGCGGCCAATTTTACCACAGCACCAGCTGGCACAAATATAAATTTTGCAAGTCTAACGATTGAATCAACTGCGCTTAATGGAAGTACCGGAACCTCCGCTGATTATAATTTTATTACACTCCCCTCTAATAATTTAAACCGAGCCTATGTTTCAGTAATAACACCAACACCTGAGGATCCAACCCCAGGCGCATATAAAATATCCGCTCAACTTCAACAAGTAAACCTTACTTCGTGTCAATGGAGAATTTCAACCAAGTCTGGTCCAGGTCAATTAGAGTGGGTGGTGGCAACACTCGACGTTGGTGTAGGTGAAACAATTGTTCCGGGATGGAGCTATTTTGAATACGGGACAGGGCCCCTTTCTATTAAATTTAGACCTAGCATTTCAGGATACTATAAAATAGAGCTTTTCGGTTTATATTTAGATAATTCACCGTTTAGTGTAGCAAAGGAAATTGTTATTGGAACCCCTACTGAAGATCTTAATCTATCTTATCAAGAGTTAAGACAGGGGACCTCTGCAAATTTACAAGTTAGTGCACTCCCGGGCCCGCAAACCTGGATTCCAGTCTTCAGTGAAGATAATTTGTATGGGGTTGCAGTAACCCAAAGTGGATCAACCATTACTCCAACAATAATTACAAACAATTTAACCACCGCATTTTCTGCTCTATGGGGAATTAATCCAGCCAATCAAAAGATCACTCCAACTTTAACAGTAACCTACACCTCTCCTTTTAAAAACTCAACGTTATCAAACACCTTTAATAAAAACTTTTCGGTTACTGTGTTGGCGCCATACCCTATTATCTCATTTTTGAATCCTTCACTATTTTCAACACCAGTTACAACCGGCTCAAATGTTACAATTGGCGTGACTACAAATCATGCAAATTCTTACATAATTACTTCAACTCTAGGCAACGGTGTTGCCAATACTCCAATAACATATACGGGCGTATCGACCGGAACCTACACAATTACTGCGACTGCGACTAACGATAGCGGCGCTACTCAACAGACAACTACAATAAATAGTACACTCTTAGTTCAACCTAGTGCACCGATTTTATTACAGGTGCCTCAACAGATAGTAGGAAGAAATATTTTTTCAGATATTAATCTTTTATCCTATGTTAATTTGAATGGATCTACGTTTGGTCAACTTGAAATAGTTACCCCGTCCTCTAATGGAACCCTAATTATAACCAATTATACAATTAGGTATATTCCAAATCAAGACTATACAGGAACCGATCTTTTTTCAATCAGAGTAAAAAGCGCATCAAATACCTATTCAAACACTGTTAATATTGGAGTACAGGTCCAGTCCCCGCTTTTTACCGCCGGCTCTGCAAATCAGCCCATTATTTTTAACTCGACTGAAGTTGGAGAGGCTAGAACTATAACTGTGCCAATTACAAATTCCGGAAACACCGGATTTAAAATTAATGAGATAACTATTGATCAAGACTCGACAGATTTTATTTTTGTACTAGGCTCAGGTCAAAATGAAACAACAACCTCATCTATTCAAAATATTACGATTAATCCAAATACCACCCATTCAGTTAAAATACGAGTTATCCCGACTGCGCTTGGAGTTAGAATAGCAAACCTAAAAATTAACCACACCTAATGCCGATTACATATATTAATCTTCAAGTTGTAGGTATTCCTAACACAAGCTCTAGTTTTAGCTCAGCCAATAAATATAGCTATTATGAGCCAGTTGATACTTATTCAACTGCTCAACTTGCGGTCTTAGAACAACTTAAGATTTATGGAGTAATTCCAAACTTTGACGTTGAAAACTTAATGACATTTGCACCATTGCAAGACCAAATATACGGTAAAGTTTTTATTGAAAATGGGGTTGAGGTCAATCGAAAAGTATGGGAGCCCGAATATTGGAAAAATCGTGGATTTATCGCACAAGAAGACGGCAAGCAGGTTGGATTTATTCCTTCATTTTTTACTAAAAACGCCCTAGATATTTCAGAATTAAAAATAGCAACGGATCGGTTAACTGTACCTAAACATCTGCCTGTCTTTATTTCAGCGAGAGAGGTTGTAGGAAAATATCGGGTATTATGGAAGCTAGATAATGTCACAGCTGCATCAAACCCTATTACTCTAGCCGAGGTTGAAGCTGGGTGGACCTTTATTTGGAGATTTGACCAAGAGGGAGAGTACGAGATATCTGGTACCGTGATTGACCTTTGGGGTAATGAACATCCTCTTCCTAGCAGAAAATTTGTCAAAGTTATGTCAAAGGAAGATTACCTTGATTATATAGAAAATCAACTAAACTCTAGAGAAATTACCTCAAGTCTAGCTAAAAATTCACTAACCGCAGACCGGCAGATGATAGATATTAACTTTGATGACTATACAATTCTGTCTGACGGTACAATTATTAATCGAACAGACGGCTCCGCAGTCGACTTAAGCGGCCAGTAAGCCTAAATTCTAAGTTTTAGTATAAAAGGGCTAGTTACCTATTATTTACGAGGTAATACTCTGCTAATAAATAACAAAAAATAGAAAAACAAATGGCTTTTGTTGCACTATCCTTATCTACACAAGAGATTCTAGAGACAACTTATGTTTCTGACATGCGAGTTATCTCAAATAGCAATATTGGATTGCTAAAAAGTAAGCTGCAAGATCTTGTAAACAATTTAAAAATCGATCTTTCCGATAAAAAGATCGGAGTAGACCCAGATTCTACACTAACTCCGCTTACAGAGTTAAAAACTAAAGTTCTAACTATCCAAAATGGACAGTTGTTCTTTAAAAATTCAAACGGTACCGCGGATTTAATTAAATTTGAAACCGAAACGGTAAATAACGCAACCGTTGGTAAAATTACAACCGGAACCCTTTCAGTAAATTCTTCGATTACCTCAGCCGGATTAACAATAACTGGTGCTTCAACCTTTACCGGTCAAATTACAACGAACGGGCAGGCAAACCTTGCCGGGTCTGTTAATATTACCGGAAGTTTTTCTAATAGCCAAGAAGAGGTTACAAAGGTTCTAACTGAGGTAACTGGTGCAAACCGCGCAAAAGCCGAGGTTACTCTAACTTCAACCAGTAAATCTTTAATTATTTTAACCCTAGATGCTAGTTCATTTTACAGTGGAGCAGCTTTCTCAAACACAATTACTGACGGCATCGATATTATTCTTAAAAACGATACAAATGCCCCAATTCGTAATGGTCAGCAATTTACAATCATGGTAAAAGCCATTACTTACGTAAGCGGTGGCACTACAACTTATGTTAGTGGAACATACGAAACCTTTGCCTCTACTAACGCTAATACGCATAAAATTAGGATTATTGGTCACGATTTTGCAATCATGGATCAAGATGCAGTTGGATTAGACGCTACCCACACAACACTGGCTACTCAATTTGTAGTTGGTTTGAGCAGTAACTTATTTAATTCGTCTGTTACTCTAATGAATGTTGGAACCATTAAAAACAGTGCAAACCTTCCAGCAAACTTTGGTGCGAACCAGTCAAGACTTGTTTTAGTTGGCGAAACAAATGCCATCTTTAACATTTAAAAATAAAAAACTAGAGCGCAAATGGCAGTTGCTCCCATTATAAAACCAATAACAACTAGAAAGGGGATATTTTATACCTTTCAAAGTTCGCTAGAAGACTTAACCCTATCTTTTAATAATAGCGGTAATCAATTTAAGTTTTCTAACTTTGTGCTTTTAAATTTACCAAATGCTGGTACCCCAGATGGAACCCCATCAGATAATAAATTATTTTTTAAGGCGCAGGGCGAAACTTTAATGACGGATCCACAGCTATTTAACCAAAGTAATCAAAATTATAATTTAGCACAAAGTTTTCAAAATTATGCCTTGAATTTAGAGGCTCTTTTAATATCACAGCAGAGTTATAATAGAGAACTTCCTCTCAATGTTTCAGAACGAGTTTTTTGGAAATGGTTAAAGGAGACCGGCGCCATTCGTTGGAGAGATGCAAACACACTAGAAACCCAACAAGTAGGAATATTTTCAGAAGAAGATGAAGCAATTGGCTCGTCTTATACAAAGGTTGTCCAATATATCGGAGAAATTGATATTGTAAATTCTTATAAAGGGCTAGAAAACTCATATAGCGAATTATATTTACATGTGCCAAATAACGTAGGGTCGACTCCCTATGTTCTCTTTAAATCAGTGACAGATGCTAATTACAAGCCGAATATGACAATAACACACAGCCCTGAACTTCCAGAAGACAGAGAAACTATTGTCGGCCGCCACTATAGCGATGTACATCCACAAGGATTAAGCCTAAACGCATTCTATGACTTAGATGATTCAACGGTGCTTTTAGAACAAGCCGTATATCCTGCGGGTACACTCTACACTGCGGGCAATTGGTTTCAGGGAACACTTAACAATTCTTACTATACAGACGGAACATACAATCAAGCCCAACAGACTTGGAAATATGACATTGCGGCTAACAAAAAAATTAAAAAGACTAAAACCACAAACGGCGTAGCTACCACGATTACATATTCAAGATCGACTCTGGATGGAGTTTGTGTTAATTTTAAAATTAGTGACTATTTAGTCGCAACACAAAATGCCAAAACCGCCTTTTCTGGATTGAATGACATTAATATTCAAAATAAAAACTTTGACTTTAACACAGTTTTAGTTTATTATGATGTAATTGACCCGGTAACAAAAGTATTAAAGGCAAAAAATTTATATGGAGTTTTATTCTTAAATAAACTTCAATCAAATGGGCTAGAGTTTGAAATACCCAGATTAACTAAATATAAACCAGACCCGCTAAGCAAAATTAATGGAAATTCATACGCATTTAAATTAAATGTAAAGTTTGATACTTCCATTGAAGATGTTGCAGTTGAACCAATCAAAAATATTAATGCAAATGCCGGATTTAGTCTAGATCTGTTTGTTGATCTAATGAATAGATTCCAAACGGTTTCGGCAAACCAACAAGCAAGATTGGATCAGTTTTCTCAATTACAAACCGACTGGGAAAAAGCCAAATCGAGTCTTTTAACAACGACTAAAACGGCTGACCTTGAATCAAGACTAACCAGTCTTGAAAAAGCCATACTAGCAAATAGCGCGCTATTCTTAAATACTAGGAATGTTGTTGAAAAAATTAATAATGTCGAATCCCAGCTCACTAACTTTGTTAAAGGCAAAACCTCGTTAGAGGTTGCCTACAATACCGATGTTGTAAAAAGCGGAAGAGGTATTGGAATTGGCCGAACTGTTAATAATCAAATTACCATTAATAATGAAACGCCGGACTACAATTTTGAAAATTCTCCGATTTTCGATATGTCTGCCGCTGGTTCCATTCCTCTAGTACCATTTAGTAATTATTATAGACATGAAAAAGCCGGTAGTTCTTATACTTTAACTGGAAATATTACCTTTAAAATAGATGATACTCTAACCCAATGGAAAAAGGGTCAAGTTCTAAGATTAGTATTTGCAGATCCAGTAATCATAGGAGGTTATACAATTACATTAGCAACTGATGCACTAGCCAGATCTGGAAATCTAGATTTTTCAAATGTTACACAAGCATACAATACACGCATTGGAATCTTAACAGATTACGGCTGGTCCAGCGATAATCGTCCAATTTTTGAAATAATCTGTGTAGATCCACTAAACTTGGACTTTAAAATAGATAGAATAAGATAATGGCGGGAGAAACTAATTCTTTATCGGAAATCTTAAATACACTAGGTGTACAAACTGCTAATGCGCAGGAGCTTATTGCAAAAATGAATCAGGCTCTTACCACAAATTCTAGCCAAGTTGAGGTTACTCAAATTGATCCAGAAAATCCAACCTCTACCACAACCATCCCGATTCCATCTATTGGATATATGAATGGTCGAATTGAGGAAATTGATACTAAGTTCAAAACATTAATCAATGCAAATAGCGGAGTAATAGGTATCAAAGATGATAGCGGCAGCGTTAAAAGATTTGAGCTTAACGATATTACTAAGACAATATCCGACTTGGAAAAAATCGGCGATGCAAGTGTAGGCTTACCAACCAGATTTAAAACCAAAAACAACTGGTTTTTTGAAAGCTTTTTAAGTCCGCTTCTCTACGTACCAATTGACGTAACTAACTATGTAACAGAAGATATTTCTAAATTTGAAGTTAGAAGAGTTATCCTAAATGTCGGAGAGAACACAGAGTTAATAACTTACTTTGATAATAATTTTAAAGGAAAAAATAATATTACCTACTCTTCACTATTAGAAAATTTGATTAATAGCGGAATCTCCTATTTTGAAGATACTAATATTGTTGATCTGCCTGGTGCAATTAATAGATATAGAGGAATATTTAAGGTTCAAGTTATTTCTGAAATTACTGTCCCTGAAACTATAAACGGGGAAATACTAAGCTATAGTAAAATCAAGTATGTTTTAGATAAACTTGATTTTGTTGACGTAACCGGTTCTACGCCAGCGGCTCAACGCAGAGAAATTACAGCAGGCACTCGATTGATAACCGAAGAAAATTCAGAATATTTAGTAGAATCTGTTGATACTAAAGATAAATCAGTTATTTTAAAAAGAGTTTTTGGATCAGATGGAATCACTCTATTTGAAAATCTAAGAATTAAACCCGAAATCTACAGATCACCTATTCTTGCAGTAAACATTGGCTATAATGAAAGAGAGATAATCTTTATTAAACCCATTAGTTCAAAAATGGATCTAACTGTTGATTTTATTTCAAATGGATTTGGAATCTATACTAATGAATTACAGATAACTTTACAAAGTGGCCAAAACTTAACCTTAAACGAATACTATAATAATTTTGTAGCAGACTTTGGGTTGTTGTTTTTGTCATTTGCAAAAGAAAAGAAATTACCAAATGCATTAGGGTTTCAGCCAAATTCTCCGATCCTTACTTCTGCAAACTTTAAAGTATTACAGATAGATTCTCACTTAACAAATACCGATTCGGCCGCATCTGTCAAAAATCTAATTTCTCAAAAAGAAACAATTAATTCTAATTTAAGAGAACTTGATAAATCTATTGATATTCTTAAAAAGACAATTAACTCGTCTGGAAATCAAAATGATGCTCTAAGATTAAAGGCTCAATCTGATCTAAATAATAAAACTTCGGCTAGAGCCCAGGCCTTTTCTCAACTCTCAACCGTTGTAAAGGAGCTTTCGCTAAATATAAAGACCACTCCCGAATTTAGCGCCTCTCCAAAATATAGAGTTAGAGGATTTTGGGATATTCCAGCCGATATTAACTCTCCATATGGACTACAAAGAGTTGTTCAATTTAAAATTGCATACCGTTATCTTAGTTTAGATAAAAACGTGTCTGCTGCTGACCCAATTACATTTACGGATGCAGCAGGGGTTCAAAGAACCGGATATTTTTCTCCATGGACAGAAAAGCTGACAAAGCCCAAACAAAAAGCATTTAACCAAACTACCGGTTTATATGAATGGTCTGAAGAAAATGTTGCTGATCCAGAATCAGTAAATGTTAACCAATTAGAAATTGATATAAGAAAAGGGGAATCAGTTGAGATTAAAATTAAATCTCTATCTGAAGCAGGGTTTCCTGATAATCCAGTCGAGTCAAATTGGTCAGCCCCCATTATTGTTGATTTTCCAGCAAATATTCAATCTTCCGAAGAGGCTTCTCTTATTGCTCAACAAGCAATGGCAGATGAAACTAGAATTTCTCTGCAGGAAGAATTAAATGCAAGGGGGTTAGATTTACACCTAGCTAGTGCATTTACAAGCAAAGACAAATATTATTCGCACACAACTGATTCAATTGCATCAGGTTTCTTTTTGACTGACGGTACAGCGATTTCGCTCTACGAAAAATTAAAAGAAATTTCAGATTCATTATCAGCAATTAAAACTTCTCTTTCTTCTGCAGCACCTGAAATGCTGGTTAGTATTATTACACCAGAAGGAAGCGAGCTTCAAGTAACAAAGGGTCAAACCGTTGATCTTTTTGCAGGGTACTATGTAGATTCCGCCAAGCTAGCGGACGGCTCCCTTGATAAAGGAAAGATTGTTTCTAAAGAATATCAAATTAAAATTAGAAATGCTTCGCAGACCCCGCTTGAATTATATTCAACGCTGGGCGGAGCAATTGGTGTTGAAGCACCAACCTCTTTTCCTGGTGCAAATACCGATACCCAGTACAATTCTTTTTTAAGATACGATAAAGTTCCTTTAAATATCAATGGAGTATCTACTGCCGGGTTTGCGGCTTTTACACAAAAAACAGGATATCAATCTGCTCAAGTAAAAAGTCAGTTTGTTTATTCAAGATATTTTAGTGTGGATAACGGAAAGCGCCTCTATTATGGAGATTTAATTGATACTTCTCTTATTACATCTACCATAAATCAAAACTCATATTTTACAAACCAAAACTATGCTTTTTCTAACACAACGAATGCAGTATCTGGCAAACCTAATTATATGGGAGGCCATTATCTTCCATCGACCCCTTCTGGAGGAAGTGCAGCTGAGGTATGGAATGGAACAGTTACCAACGGCCTAGCCGTAGGCGGTGGAACCCTAAGCGAGTTCTGCATTCACAAAGATCACCCTTTACTTAAAAACTTAGGAATAACAGTTAATACATTTACTACTAACATTTTCCTAGGCCTAAGCACAACCCCAGCTTATGAAATTAATCCAGAAACAGGCAATTCAATAACAAATACTGCTCAAAAATATTTGCCTTTTTCGCATGCGGTTCATTTCAATACGAGTGAAGAGGCAGCGGTTAACGAATTTGGAGTACCTAACTATGCACAAGCAGAGCGGGTTTCGCCAGTTTCTCCATCCGCTCACAGCAGTGTTCTCTATGCAGCCTTAAATACCTTCCCAATAAAATTAGGGTTCTCAACCGGGGACGACTTTTTAATAGGTAAAAAGACTTGTGGTGCCTACTTATTTATGATGCCACAGTCCTATGCGGCAATTTCAGTAGACGGGTCTAATCCAAGGTCTTCAAAAAGAAAGGTTTCAGCCGGGGTCGCTGCGTCAATAACTATACCAGTCGTTTTTCAATTTAGAACAACTGATAAAATTGGTGAAATTGGAGGATACTCAACAGGTCAAAAATTAACAAATATTACGTACTGTAAAATAATTGGGCTAGACATTTACACAAATGGTCAATGTTTTGAGTTCGATATTAAAGTTAGCGGAAAGCACCAGCGTGATACAATTATCACTTCACCTACGATATTTACGCCAGTTTCTTCATCTGGCGCCGGGGGTGGAGGAGTTTACATATCAGACTTAACCGATATTCTCAAAAACTCAGCATTTAATTTGTCCGCAAACTCTTCGCTTACTACGTAATTTAAAAATTGAAAGAAGAGCACGTGGCAATATCTTATACAAAGATTACACCGTTTGATACAGCGTTTAGTTTAGTTAGGACCAATCCTAAATTGACAGGAAATGTCAAACTAATTGTAAATTCTAGTCAAAGCCTGTTTTTTGAATCAATTGATGCGGCTCCAGAATTAGCTAAAGATAAGTATAAAGCCTATCCAATTGATCCAACGTCTCAGCACGATACTAATTTATACAAATACTTTAGTAATGGAAATACGCCAGAGTCTATTGTTTTTGCTGTAAAAACTAGCGTTTCGCCAGGGGCAACCTCTTCTAATTTTGCAGATCAGTATGATTTTTCTGAATATTTTGCTGGAGCCAGATATTGTTCATCTAAAAGTTATTCAGAAAAATTTAAATATTTTGCGCCACTTTATCTAAATAAAGATTTACCTGAAAAATTTGTTATCTTTAAAATACCCGGGTCAAGCAATTTACCCATTTCTCAAACTAAAGCAGCCTATCCATATAATAAGACAGCGCATCTTAAAAACATATTAGACAACGCTCAGATAATTAAAACCTTTGATCTTGGAGTAGACTCTAGAGTGGGAAAATATATTAGAAAAATGCAGAGCAATCCGCAGTATCCTAGTGATACTCTAAATTTTCCTTTTAATAAAGGCCGCCTTGCAGCCTATTCTGGTATAGCGTATAAAGCAGGGTGTTATACAGAAAAATTTGAAAATCTTCAAGATTTAATTATCGGGGGTAAAACTCTTACTGACTTTGAAGAATATGTGACCCTTGGCTATGAAAGAAACGCTTTAATTTATCCATACATCTTGAATCTTGAGTTTTTATTTGATGATACCTCAGATGACTTTAAGTTTAACCGATACTTTGGAATTTACTGTAACACAGTCGATCTATTAAACTTAGATTTTGATCTAAGCGATCATGCTGCGCTGGGGCTAAATGCACCAACCATAATCGATCCAAATATTTATGAATATGCTCAACTACCATTTGTTCAAAACAATAACGGCGGGCTCGATTTAAAATTTCATTCGGTCCCAACTGCAATCTCAACCGCATTATCCTCTCTAGATGGAGCTGGAATTTTAGCGCTAGAAGACAAAGCAGGTAACTTACACAAAATTAAGTCATCCGATTCTACAAATTTGAGAGTAAAAATTTCAACAGAATCACTAGACATTTCGCTATTACACGGGCCAACTGAAATATTTTTAGAAGATAAAGCAGACTATACAAAGTCGGGAATTAAATCTTTTATAGAAATTAAACTCAAAGAAGTCCCAAATCACCTTGATAAAATAAGGATCTATTACCCAAATGGAAAGAATGTTAACCAAAATTCTAAAGGATTTGAAACCATTACCGCTGTTTCAAATTTCTCATATAATGGATCGCCTTTAATTGGAGCACTAGCCGTCTATGATCAATTTGGTCCCGATCAATTTTTTTATAGCTGCGATAAAGTTTATGAAATTAATGAAACTGGAATTTCAGTAAGCCAATTTGCCGCAGGGGCCTCAACCATTACCCTATCAACCGCAAATGCGTTAATTACGGTAGGCTGTACAGTTTCGGGAACAGGTCTTACAGATGGTCAAACCATTATTGCAAAAAACGGTAATACTTTGACCCTGTCTGCACTGACTACCGCCGCGCACGGAGGAACCTATTCTTTTACAAAGGAACAGGCGGTTGAAACTCAACTTATTTCAATTGCTGACTCAATCGCTAAGTCAGTCAATGCTATTCAAAATAGTGGATTTACCGCGTACTCACATAATAATCGAATTTTTATTATAGTAAATACACAAGGAAACGTTTCACTTGAATATGCGGCACAATATATTCCATCGACAGATTCTCCAAAGATTTTAATATCTGGTAATGAAATTTATAAAAAATCTGCAGCTGTACTATTAGGAAACTCAAACACAACTCAACTTAATCTAAATACTAGTGACTACATTGTATACGGCGAGGCCGTTCCTAGCATAAATCAGGTTTCTTATCCAATTGGATCACTAATTGCAGACTCTGGTATAAAGACGTTAAGTTTTGGTCTAGGTAATCTCGATCAAACCTTTTTGATAGGGTGCCCTATTGTAAACTTTGAACCAGGCACAGACGCCAGATCACACATTTCAATTGATGGCCAATATTTTAAAAAAATACAAGCCAATAAAGACGATATATTAGTCCAAGCGACCGCCGGTTGGGTTGAAATAGAAAATATTGTTAAAAGTATAGACTATATTAATCAGTCTGCCTTTAATACAGAAGCTGAAAAAATTGCGGCGGTTACATATTACGATAATAAAATTAGCGTTTTAACTGAACAAGGAACCGAACCTCTTCTAAAATTTGGGTTAATTCAATTTAAAAAGAAATTTAAACCAGCCGTTTCAGCCTTATCAATTATTCCAATTAAGGATTTTGATTTTAATAAAATCGACAGTCAATATGCAGCGGTTCAATTAAGTGATATTTGGAAATCCTCATTTATTCCAGAAGGAATCAACATGATAAATCTTGGAAAATCTGCATATCGGGTCCTAAATGGTAGTCTTAAAATAGAAAACGTTACATATAACGACGGGGATCTTATTGAAAAATCAAATACTCCAAAAATTGTTAGTTTTACTAAAGTAACCGGCGATCCATTTGTTATACCCGCGATATCTCTTACGGCTCCCACATATGATGTTGAATTAGCCGAATCAAATCCAGATATTTTGGATTTTAAAGGATTTTTTACAATCACTTCTGACTATGCAGAGGTTTCTCCAAATAAAACTAATTCATACATTTACAGAGATAAATTTACCAGTGGAAAAATTTCATCCGAATACGATTCTAATTATGAAAGATATTTAATAGAAAACGCTGGTAAAAATCGACTTGTTAACTATATTTGCAAATGGGGAGCAGACGGCTCGCTTGATGCAAGGTCTAATCCGTATAGGCTTAACTCAGATACAGTTTTTGGAGTAAACAATTTTTCGCCGGATCCAAATAAGGTTGAACCAGAGTCAAGTTCAATGACTCATGAGTGGTTCTATATTGAATCTCTCTATGATTATGTTAACGATATAACCGCGGCGGCTCAAAATAAACTTTATTTTGATACACCATTTGATTTGCAGGCGGCGGTAACTCAACCCGGATATTTTGAAGATTATTTTATTTTTACCCCAGCCTATTTAAATAGTGGTATATCTACCCCTTGCGCCAGAACCCAATATAGATTTTCTCAGATAAAAAATGATAGACTTACGGGTCTAGCCAAAACAATTTTTAAAGGAGTTAAATTTGTATTTAAAGAAGTTGTACCAAGCTCTGTTGAAAAAGAGATTTCAGGTGCACTAAAATATGTTAGAGAAGCTAGCCGATTTAAAGGATACCGATTTAGTGCAATACTAAAGGTAATAGAAGATAACCCCTATTCTGGAGAAAATCCAATTAAATTTAACTTTATTGAATCTAGGGATTTTCGGTTCATAACCCTAGTTGTTGAATTAAGGCTTAATCATAGGGTGCCTGCCCTAACCTCAATCGTACCCAACACGGGTAATCCAAAAAGTCTTGTCATAACTAAGACTGGCAATCTTTTGCCAAATGAACAACATGTTTTTAATAACGTTTCTTCATCATTTGCTGATTATAAACTAAATCGCACACAAATAGGGAATTTAGCGATTTCTGATATAACTTTAGCATTTATGTATTATGCTAAACACAAAAAATATAATACACTAAATACAAGTTATAGTAGCATCAATTTAGTTAATAGTTTAGATCTATCTAGACCTACAAATTATGGTGATCGAGGCTTGCCGTTTGTACCTACTCTTGATAAGGGCACTGGCATTCAAATCGTTGATGAAATAAGTCAAGTTAAAAACGATACCATGTTATCGTATAAAGACGAGGCATCGGTAAAAACAGTTGCCGCAGTTTATCCTGAAAACTTTACATTAGAATTTCCAGTTGATGTACCAGAACCTGGCCAAGACACCCCAGGACAAAGTTTAAACCCCGTGTCTTTACCGGGTGGAACTACTGAGGGGATAACAACCACTGAAACCAATACGTATGGAGCAGCCGGCACTAGCATTTATCCTTTTATTAAAAACGGAATCATCGCATCAAATAGTGTTAAGTCATCAACAGTAAATCAACCACTAATTGTGGGAAGTACACTCAACCCGGCTGTTACCGCAAGTGTTGAAGGCGGTTCTTCTACAGTCGTGCTAAGTTCAAGCCCAGCTACTCCAATTTTAAGTAGATCAGAAATCGATATTGCGGGTTGGACCCAATTTGCAACCAGTGTCGTTGCACTAAATGGAACCACGATTACTATATCTAAGCCAATTAAATCAAATATTAAAATTCAAAATCACAGAGCAGACACCACTAACGGCAGCTCAAATATTCAGCTGGTTACTGGCGTAAACTATGATATTGAAAATTTTGGAAATGCTCCAATTAATGAAACTGGAATTTTAGTAAGCCAATTTGCCGCAGGAGCCTCAACCATTACCCTATCAACAGCAAATGCCAACGTGATTGTTGGCTGTACCGTATCGGGTACAGGTATTGCAGCTGGTACAACGATAACAGGAAAGGCCGGTCTTAGTTTAACCTTATCTACGGCGACTACTGCCCAAAGTAGCGGAACTTATACTTTTACCAGAACCTGGCCAAATTACTCAGATTCCAATAAAGTATACGTAACTGGAACAGGTATTCCATCAAATACATACGTTATTAGAATTGATAATACTGAGCTTGATGCAAATGGTGAGCCTAGACCTTTGGTTAAGCTTTCTGCAAATGCAACAGCCTCTGGAGTAGGTGTTACGGTAAGATTTTTTCAAAAAAATACCGCAGCTGCCGTAAACTTTTACCCATCCGACATTAAACATGCAATTGCAGTTCAATCGAGAGTCCTAGAGGTAGGAGGAACTCTATCAAACGTAATTGATATTTTAGAATTAAAAAATGCTACAACCGGGGAGCTAGGTTATACTACTCCAAATGCGCAGTTATTTAATAATGAAACAAATAGTACGTTTGGAATTTTACCCTATCCAGGAAATGGAAATACTGATAAGAGATTATTGAGAATTATTGATCAGATCATTTATCGATTGGATAACCAGTCCGGTATTTCCGAGATTTTACCAACTGGGGTCGTCATGTCGTCTGACTTTGGTATAGGCGAAATAACATTTGCAAAACTGCCATTTTTTGAAATCGAAAACAACGCACCGGTCGTTAAATTTAATGACATTATTACACGAGCATTAGCGATTCCAGCCTTTGATTTAGACTACTGGCAAACCAAAAACTTTGCCCTATTATTAGGAGGCGAATCCTACTATAGCGGATTGTTTAAAAGGTTAAGTTTTGCTGAATTTAAAAGATCTTTAGAAAGAGGGGCGTCTAATATTACATACACGACCTACTCAAATGGAGTAAAAACCACCGGTGAATTTTACATTGAGATAGAAGAGGCAACTCTTGTTGAAAAATTAAAACTGCCGACAGTTACTCCCGTTAATATTCAATTGACTCAAGCCAAAACTTCAGGAAATAAACAGGATTCTAACCTGGTTGGATATACCGCAACGGAGTCGTATTTGCAAAATCCAATATTTTTAAGACGGCACGGCGCAACGTATTCTCCAATTTTTAGAGAAGTAACTGCATTTATGCCAGATACCCTATTAAACTCTGAGATGATAAAGGATGCAAACTGTAAATTTAACCCGGCCGCAAACCGCTTCTTTGAAGTTAAAGGGTTTGAACACATAAAAGTTTCTGAAAATAAAATTCTAGACCTTGAAGGTAGTGACAAATACAGTCCAACCTTTGAATTAATTGGGGAAATTCCAGTTTCAACTGGCGATCTATATCTTCTTGCCTCAAACTGGGACTATGGGTTTCATTTAGAATACATCAATAAAATGGAGTCGATCCCAGCATATGGTACCCGTAGGATTGCAGAAGATTCATATTTTATGGCAAAGCTTGTATCTTTACCAGACCTAATTGAAGTTGACGACCTAACCTCAAAGGAAGTTACCGAATTTCCAAAAATATCGGATGACTATATTAACCGTGGGGCAGATATTTTGTATAAGGTAAATAAGGTAGATTCCCAAATTGATATAAATCTAACAAATACTGTTGCTGCTAAGGTTATGAACCTTGGGTTAGCTACACAAATTCAGGAGAGCTTTGGTATTAATATTGCAGAAAGGAACCCAGAAATACTTGGTTCTTATGATTTTAATTCCTATGTTAAAAGATATGCAATCGAAAACATTTTACCAAATTACGCGATTGATCAACTTAACCTTTGGTATCTTGAGGACAAGGGCGAGCCTACTACATTAGAAATTGTTCAAAAAACCGCAGCGGATCGCCTAGCACTTGGATACAAGAAGTTAGAAGGAGCCCAAATAAATATTAAAAACGGCCTTGCTGTACAGTTGATAATTCCACTAAAAACTACCGGTAAGATTAGTTTAGCAATTGAACCAAAAATGAAATTTATCTAAAAAATGCCAGTACAACTCAATCTTAAAGAGGTTTTTACAACTGATAGCCAAGCCGTATTGGCAGGCAAGCTTAATTTTAACTTTACTAAATTAATTGAGCTAGGTATTGGCGCGGCCGGCCCCGCTGGCCCAGCCGGATCAGTAGGAGGAGTCGGCCCAGCCGGTCCGATCGGACCGCGTGGAGTAAAAGGTTCCAGAATCTTTACAGGAGTAGATCAAACCGCAAACACGACTGGAATACAGGATGATATTTTTATCACTGCCGGTGGTAAGTTTTATTCAAGATCGGCGACCTCTTGGGACCAGATTTTTGATATTAATGCTCTACTTGCAGTACAAAGCGACCTATTTTTAAATAGCAAATTATTTACAATTAGTGATCAAGATCCAGCCTTTACTACATCCACTAAAAAGAAAAATTATAGTATTGTTAGATTTTTAAAGAATGCCGGCTCCGATCTTGCAGCAGTAAATCCAGGTGGTATAAATTATGGAGCCTCTGCTGCCACTTATAATAATGCAACTCTTTTTTTAAATAATTTTGATCTAGACGTATACAAAAATAATTTTCTTGCAAATACAAGCGTTGATAGTTTGATCACAGACGTAAGTAAAGCCATTACTACAATATATTCAAATTTCGTTACCACCTCAGATGATTCAGCAAGTCGATACCATATCCAGCTGGGTTCTCTCTATAAGTTGCCAAATGAGCAGCATAAAATGAGCGCGGCTGAAAATAATCTTAGAATAAAACACGCGCTTGTAAATAATACAACTGCGTCGCCTGCCGTCGCGTATTTTTTATCCGAGTTCAATACAGGAGGCGATGAATCGTATACAAATTCAGTAAATGGTGCAACCTCCGCCTTTAAGTTTAGGGCTTCACAAATGGATGGGTCTGCGCATAATGGAGTTACGCTGTATACCGGAGGTTCATCTGCTATCCAAAGTATTGCTGAAAATGATGCGCTATTTGGTACAAACGGAATTTTAATTGAACGTGCAACCTCTTCGTTAAAAACCAGACTTGCCATTGGAATCAATTCATCAAACGAGGCGAGCTTAATTACAAAAACAAAATTTGATATTCTCTCAACTGGAGATATTTCAATTGGAGTATTTGGTTCAGCTACAACTGATACTAAAAAGATTGTGGCTAAGCGGTTCGGCAACACTGACAAGACCACTGCACTAGGAATTGGTGGAATACCCAACTCTTCAGTATCTGTGTATGGAACAAAGACAACCGCCGATGCCGTATCCGATACTCGATATTTAGCCGATCAGGTTAATATTGGAACCATGACAAAGAACGGCCTTCCTCTAAGTGGAAACGAATTACCCGAAGTGTTTAAACCCAGAAAAGTTTTGGCCGGTTCTGGAAATGATGCAATTGCAGCGCAATTAGCAAGTTATTTAGGATTTAATTCATATTTTGACGATAATGGAAATATGAGATTTACATATAGAGACGATAATCCAGGAAATTCAGACTATGGAACAGGTTCTGCTTTTATAACTACTCGAGATGGCAGCCTGCATATGGTTGCTTTCTCAAATGATCCAGCACTAGTTGATACAAATTCTGCCTCAAATACAAACGAATCAGTATAAAATAGAAATAAAGGATGAAAACATTAAGTTTAGCAAATATTCTCAAATCAATTAAATTTACCGTTACCCGAGATGGAAGAATGGGAACCGGCAAATTTAATTACTATGAGGACGCAACAGGGGATGCAATAGTATCTAATCCAACTTCTCACTTTATGCTTAATGGCTCATTAAGTTTACCGAGTGTTGCATATTTTGGAAGTGAAAAATCAGGTAATTTAGAACTAAACAATGGGCACTATGCGGTTTACATAGGATCTACTAGTGAAATCGGTAATAATAACACCGCAGTATTTTTACCAGAGCCATCCGCTGCAGTTTTACATAGAACGTATGTTATTGTAAACCAAAAGAGCTCAACTATTCCTGTTAAATTTACAACCAGCGTTACTACCGCAGTTGAGTCATTTACTATGGGTGCAACCACAATTACGCTTTCTGCCAATAATGCAAACATTGTAATTGGCTGTACCGTATCGGGTACAGGTATTGCAGCTGGTACAACGATAACAAATAAGGTTGGTCTTGTTTTAACCTTATCTGCAGCGACTACTGACGAAAGTAGCGAAACCTATACATTTACCAGTACTATCCCTGCTATTACACTGTCTGCCCTACCTTCGACCACAGATGGAATTACAACTGTTGCAAATTTACCAATTAATTCAGTTGTTGTGCAGTGTCAAAGAACCTCTCGTGCATTAGTAAATCCTCAAACTTATACTTGGAGAATTATTTCTGCAACTTACGCGCCAGCCGTTGGGGCAGCGGCAGGCGCAACTACATACCATGGAGGTATATTTAAAGTAAATCTTTTAAGAACAACTGGAGTTTCTATTTCAGCAAGCACCCTTTCTTCGTATATTTCAATTACGCTAAACGGCGCATCGGGTATTCCAGTAACCGGCAATTCAAACCAAATTATTAGACAATATACAAGCGGCCAAAATGTCAGTGTTTCAATTGCATCATCTCTTCCTTCAGGTTACACCTTTTCGTATTGGAGAAAAACGTCACCAACACCCATGACCACTGCTTCAGCAAGCCAGCCCTTTACCCAAGAGCTAGCTAATGCAACGACATCAGGCAATACAACTATTACCGAAATTGAGTTAGTATTTAGTTATAGTGCTCCAGTTTCCAGCCAAACTTACTATGGCGGCGGAGGCGGTTTCGGAGGCTTCGGAGGCGGCGGTGGCGGCGGCTATAATCAATCTTAAAGATGAGTTGGGGTGGAAGCTCACCACTACATAATTATCCAATTGCCCTAAGCTTATAGGGGATCACCTGGCCTCTTTCTAAAGTTGACTTAATATCCAATAGAATATTAGAATTAAAGCCACTAGAGTGATTCAGGAGCTTATTAGCAACAATCGAGGCTAGCGCCAATTCAAACAGTTTTTTATCCTTTATTTTTTTAACCGAAGAAATAACTAAAACATTGGTCTTTGCAGAAAAGTCAGTAATTTCAGGCTTTACCTGAGTCAGTAATTCGTTAAATTCACCATCCTCACAATCAAATTCGTTAATTTGTAGAAGATGGTCGCTTTTAATCAAAAATGGCACCGTCTTTTGTTTAGATATTTTCCAAATATGGTTTAGCGTCGATTTATTTTGGGTGGTTGCAATATAAATTGTATCAAGTTTATGAATTTTGGATGAATTAAAATAGAGTCTAGTATAGGCTAGCTTATCTAGTATCACGTCCAAGTATTCAGTTAGAGTTTCTGCTAAAAAGGTTGAGGCCATTCTTAAAATTTCTACTCCCCTTTCCTCATGATTTCTAGTCAACGAGGCAATAATTTCCATTACATGGCGCTCGTTCTTTTTAAAATTATATCCAGAATCATATACTCCTTTATCAACAATTACTGTGTTTAAATTTAGATAGTTGAAAAGTATTTCGTGAAATCTAGAAAAAGATCCAGATTTTAGTGAGGCAAGGTACTTTTGCTTGGCCCCTAACATAATATACGTATAGTATTCAAGGTCCACGTATTTTGAATTGGCCAGCCAGAGTGGATCCAGGACTGGCTCATGGAGATTAGTCTTCATGGTGCCGGATCTTTATTACTATTTATTTAAAGTAGCAACCGGGCCAAACTTGGATAAATAAAAAGAAAGCGCAATTTTTGATGCAGACCGTCACGCTAAAGCTTATTCCAGATGCCTCTAAATCAAGTCTGACTTTTAGCAGCAACTATCGACTCTTTTCAACCAAAGAGCCCCTGCCAGGAGCATACTCTATTACCCAATTTATTGATGACGTTGATCTAAACGGCAACGATCCAAACTATTTAATCAAAAAATTTAGATATTCAACTGACCGTGGAAACTGGTCTCTGTGGTATACCACTGCAGATATTACGGCCCTAACTTTTAATAATTCAGATCTTTTTGTTGAATTAAAATATGAATACAACGATACAACGCACAATCCTCTTGCTAACCCAATTGTAGTAAATGAAATTAAATTTAAAGTAGTCACAGCGGATTCTGCGCCCAACCTATTTACACCAAGTATTACATGTAGTGATGAAGTTTGTCCAGCTCTTATTTCAACAGGCACAATGTCATTTAATCCATATGCCGCCGATCAAGCTGTAAATATATTTAAACAACTAAGCTTTAACACAAATAAACTATTTGGGCATGAAGTTATCTATTTTAAAACTGAACCCGACCGAGACTCTGCTGACTATGTTTTCAAAGAGTGGACGCTATTTAAAACAATTAGTCGAAAGTGTATTAAGGTCCTTGTACCCGGAAATAAATTTCCAGACAACAAGCCCACATATGCAGAGTTTGGCGTTGATTTTGAGATGCCATTTGAAATCCATCTCGATCACCAATATTTTCAAACAATCTTTGGCGCAACCGCGCACCCTCGTAAAAAGGATTTTCTCTACTTTCCACTAACTAATCGAATGTACGAAATACAGGGCACATATCTCTATCGGGGTATTATGCAAGAACCCGTTTATTGGAAAATTCAATTGGTAAAATTCCAACCAAACATTGATATGATGATGAAAGCCGAAGACCGTACGTTTTTAGATAATATTATTACAAGCACAGATGAGCTTTTTGCAGACCAAATGATTGAAGAAACCAAAGACGCAGTAATGCCTCAACAGTTTAAAACCATTTCAACCCGATTTGATGAAACTCGCAAAGCACTCCATCCAGATCTTAAAATCAAACAATTAGCCCTAACCTATAATTATTCACCGCTAATTCAATATTATTATGAAAGTAAAAGTGTTCCAAGCGAGCCAATTAAAGTTATTCCAGCTACTCAAAATTTTACAAATAAGTCTGTTAAATACGAAGATCCCGCAACCAAATTTACCCTCATTGCATACGAAGAATCTAACCTTTTTTCACTATGGGCAGGGTATCGATTAACAACTTATGATTTGAGCGCTGGGGCGCCTATTAAAATTAGAGGCCCATACAATTCAGGAGATCCGCTATTGGGCCGATATATTAAAATTGAAAGGTATGCCGATTCAAACTTTTTTACCCCTAGCCAACTTGCTTTCCAAGAAGACGCCGGCGGCCACATTAATATTTTAACTAGAGACTATGGGGTTGTTTATAATGAACTTGGAAAATTAGCGGATGATAAATCTAATCTAACGTTTTTTGCACTATTTAAAATTAATTCTCTTACGGGTTCTATTAATTTTATTGACGCGTGTGACAACATTCAAAATAAAGGGTTAAAATTAAGTGCCAGCGTCGTCCCAATAAACAATTCCACCAATAAAAACGTAACGGTAAGGCTTGAAATAAATTCAACTCTTACTCAATTTAATCAAGTTACCCTTGAAATTGATAAATGGTATGCAATATTTGTACCCATCTCTAGCCAATTTAAACAAACCGCGCTTACAATCTATGGATTTGCACAGGACCCAGCCAATTCAAACAACTTTAACGATATTACTCAAATCCATAACTCGGCAAAGATTTTAACCGGGGCAAATTCATTTGATTTTAATATTAATGATAATTTTAGACTAATCTCCTCATCAATTGATATTGCAAACATTAGAGTATTCAACACGATGGTGCAGGAGGAAGATCATGACTTTGTGATTAGCCAATTGTTTATTAGAGATGAATCGATTCTTAGAATAATTGATAACTGCCGGCCTCGCCTAAATATTCCTTACATAGGTATAAACAGATAATAAATATTTTATGATCCTAGATATTAAAAATAGAGAACATGTGCAAGCCGCACAATTCGTCCTAACCGTTGATTTCTTTTCGAATAAATCAATTCAACAGCTTGCCGAAAGGGCACAAACCGCACTACACCGAGAAATTGAAATTGGTGCAACAAGAGATGCATGGAAACCCATTCAAGAAAATGGGGCCAGAATAACTAATCTCTATAATAATGGCTTTAAAATGAAGAGACTGACAATTGGGCCGGTCTATTATTACGAAGGGGTCAATGCGCTAATTAAATCCTTTAAATTTATTGAGGAAAACGGCTATACCAATGAATTATGTAAAGCCAAAATTAATTTGGGATTTTCTAAAATGAATGAGGGCGCTAGGGTTACTCAGCTAAACAAGTTTAAATTTTTGCTAAGCTTCAACGAAGCCAAAGCCTTTGAACTTTGGCCACAAGAGATCCGATCTAGCAAGATCTATAAGCACTCAGTAAATTTAATATACCCTAAAAATAAATTTATTGCTGAAGCAACTGTACCAAGTGGAAGTTATTCTTCCCAAATGGAGTTTAGTTTTCCAAGATCAAAACAGTTTGGAATTGACTTTGAAAAAATCTCAGAAGGTTTTATTACAGTCAAATATATTGGCGGTAAAGACTACGAGAAAAAGCCTACACAAGCGGTTGAGCTCCTAAATTTAGTTATAGAAAATCTCTTTACGACACTAAAATCAAATTCAATCTATTCAGAGACTGAGAGGGCTAAAATTAAAGAAATTTTAACTGAACAAAAGTCACACCTTTCGGGTCTTAAATCATATTCAGTTTTTTCAACCAAATATCCATTAATTAACTTAACAATGGACATGGATCCAAGACCACAGGTGCTTGAGTCAAAGTTTAATCTTATTAGAGAAAAACTCTTTGATCTTGTGACCTATGGCGGCTTGGTTCGAGGAAAGGTTAATTACAATTCTAGTTCAAATCAGGTTGAGGTTTTAGAGGGCCGAATTAAAAATGGATTTAACCTATCAAATATTGTTTTTGTTGATTCGTCAATCCAGGCAGAGCTCTCCAGCTGTACTCTCTTAAACTGTAAAGTCAGGAGTTCACGACTTTTAGAATGCACACTATTTGATAAAAATGATATTAGATATTCTAGCCTCTCCGATTGTAATTTTAATCAAGCCGGAATCAATACTATTCAGCAATCAACAATTAAGGGCAAGCCCACCATGCAGGTTTCTGCAAATTTAACCGAATGTCTCGTTGTAGGATCGCCATTATCATACCACTCAACTAAAGATTCTAAGACAGAAATTGCTCTTTAAGAAGAGAGCGTTCTGGTTAATAAATAACAAAAACAACTGGGCATAGATGGGAGTCTACTCTAATTTAACCAATATTACAGATTTATCGGATTCGAGTTTGAGCTCAAGTATATTGACCTCCAATCAGAACTTTGATAACTTACAGGAGGCAATCCAGTCATTTCTTACAGCGATTTCATTTGACGAGACCAATAATAATATCTCTGTAAATCAGGTTCAGCTGACAACGTTGACAGCCGGCTCATCAATTAGGGTTGTGCAAAACGGCTCCATTAAAATGGAGGTGGACGCAGATGGTGTCCTAACTACCCAATCTGCTCTCGCTAATCTTTTTCAAACTCCTCTACTTAGACTCCAGGATAATACCGGTAAACTTGCCTCGGCAGGTATTGTTGGAGATGTAATCTATGCAAATGATACCGCACCAGCCGGCGAAGGTTTCTATGGTTATACTGATGATAACGGTTGGGTAAAATTATCAAGCGGCCAAGCCGCATCCGGTCCAGTTGGAACGGCCTTTACCGGCATTGCAAATTCACAAGGCACCGTAATATTTGGTGCAAGTAATGCAACCGATACACTTGCGTTTGAAGGATCCGGGGGTACAACCATAACGCTGGACGCGCCAAATAAAAAGATAATCGTTAGTTCTGCCCAAGCAAATACTAATTCATTTAGTCAAATTGCAAATGCGGTAGGAAATATTCAGTTAAGCGCAATTGCACCCGAAAGCACATTAAGAATTGAGGGTACCGGAGACACAACGGTTTCATTTAATAATGCAACCAATAAGGTTACTATTAATTCACCTGTTCAAACCCCAGGCTTTTCAAAGATTGCAAGTGCAAGCGGAGCAATTCAATTCGAAGCTGCCTCTGTTAATGATATAATCCGAATTGCTGGAGAGGGCGGCGTAAATGTTAATTTTAATCCTACTACAAAACAGGTTTCAATTTCAGTTGATCAAGATGCAATTGATGCAGTGTCTTCATTTATTGTAAGCAACGACGGCGTTGATATTGCAGCAACTGATCCTGCTACTAACTTGGTCAAGATGGAGCGGATTGACTTTAAAGAGGGCCCAGTAAGTTTGGCCTCCTCAATCGTTGCAGTTGCAGATCCATCTACTGATAAAGTAACCGTTTTCGTAAAGCCCATCACCCCTCCAACATTTCAGTCAGACTTTATTGTAAGTCTTTCTAATGGAAAAACGTTAGGTCACTATGCAAATGGTCAAACGGTACCTGCTGCTGGTAAAACAGCGGAGGAGGTTTTTAATCTTATTTCACAGGAGCCAATTGCTCCAACTGTTACTCTTACTTCTCCAACAACCATCTTATTTAACCAAACTGCAATTTCAAATGTGCTAAACTTTACTAAAGTTATTAATACGCTGGGCGCAAACGCAACCACTGCGATTTTACAAGCAAGACGAAACAACGCTGGGCCATGGACAACAATACTATCTAATGTTGGTGCAACAACTTATACTCATACGCTAACCGATAGCGCATTTAATACTCAACCCTTTAATTATCAGTATATTGTAACAGATAACGCTGGTGCAACCGCAACTGCCTCATTTACAATTACTCCTCAAGCATATCAATCGCCAAGTATTTTATTTAGTGCACCGGCTACAGCGCTTGCGCTTGGAATTGAAAGCAATCAAATAAGAGAAAGAGGAAATACTTCATCCGTTTTACAGGGTGCTGCGACCAGAAACAGCATTAACGTTCCAATTAGCGGTTATCAATATGCAGTTTTATTTAATGGCGGAACATATGTAGACCTTGGCCCGGTCCAAGCGCTTGCTGCCGCTGGTGGTAATTTAAGTAATTATACAGACACCTCAATTACTTCGGCTGCAACTAGTGCAACCTATAAAGTTTCCGTTACAGATTCTCATACAATTTCAGTGGAAACCTACACAATACTCTATAAACACGTGATATTCTATGGATCCAGTGCAAGTGCACCAGCAAATTCCGCGGCAGTCCGCGCCCTTCAAAATAAAAGATTTAACGACGAGGGTAATACCTTTGTCCTAAATACTGGATCAACCGAAAAAATATTTACGGTTGCAATGCCATCTACAAATTCACTAGTTGAAGTATTAGATTTAGATACGGTATATGCAAACCTTACTGCAAACTATGTAATGTCAACCTTTAACGTAAATGACGGAGGGGGCACGCCGGTTGCTTATAAAATTTATACGCTGAGCAATGCTATTCCTTATAGTAGCAATCATCGTCACCAAATAACTATCGCATAACCATGAGCTTTACACCAGGCCTTCAGTTACCTTATGGTATTACCCCAGTAAATCCAGTACCAGTTGATGGTTATTCTGGGCCATACGCAACTACGGCCGAAGCCCTTGCTGCAATTCCTCAAGCAATCAGATTCCCAACAATGGAAGTTCGCCTTGCAGATGGAGTCGATAACCTGCTCTATTGGTTTAAGGACGGGGTAACTGACGCAGATCTTGTTGAATTTTCAGCATCCGGCGCAAAAACAATAACATTTGTTGCAAATCCAAGCAACACCGCATGGTTAATTAACAATGCGGCGGACTTTAGTAGTGGAAATAACTCAAACCCCATTCTCTATGTTTTTAGAGGGGAACTATACAAATTTAAAGTTTCAGCAAGTATCGGCCACACACTTCAAATTAGAAAAGCTGACAATTCTGTGTATTCAGTAGGAATGCCTCCAACTGGAATGGGATCAAACTCTCAGGGTAGCGGCGGTCACATCTTATGGACGGTGCCTTTTGATGCGCCAGACGATTTGTTCTATGTATGCACCGCTCACCCTACCGTAATGCAAGGTCAAATCAGGGTTATTCCAAGCCTAATTTCACCAATAATTCCACGGGCCCAGGAGGGTAATGCTACCCAGGTTGCATATACGTCAAATGTTGGATCCTATTCATTGGCCGCAGTCTCACCAATTACACAAGCCATTCATTTGGAATCTACTGTATGTATAAGTGTAAATGGAATAAGAAGGCTCTTAACTGATTCAAATACTTCGCCATTCTTTTTTAGCAGAAACGGCGGAAGTACTCAACTTTTGCTAGCTCAAGTTGAAGCCGGCGATTCCTTGTATGTTAAGCCGGCCTACTTAGAGCATGGGCTTGAGACCACTGACATTATCCTATTAGAGTATTTTTCAGGAGGAAAGGTAACCCTTACCCAATAAGTCCCTATGCAGAATGACATCAAATTATGAATAAATCGACACAAATAAATAACTAAAATAAAAAGAACTCTATAAAAAATGGCACTAATTAAAGGTAAACAAATACAGGATACTTCGGTTTCTTTAGGAAAGCTTAGTGGTGCAGGTTCAGTAACGATTACTGGTACCATTACCACCCCAGCGGCTAGCCTAATTGTAAATACCGCTCCTACCCAAGCAAGCCACGCAGTAAATAAAGAATATGTTGATGCGGTTGCAACCGGGCTAGATGTTAAAAAATCGGTTCGCGCAATCTATACTGAATCGTATTCAGCCGACGGCGGAACCCCAGCCATCCTAATAACTAACACGCTTGGCGGTGTGGCTCTGGATATTCAAACCCTATATACTAATATTACAAGCGGCGCAGTAATGCAAGATTTGGTATTTGACGGAGTAACCCTAGTCGCAGGAGACAGAGTCTTAATTGCTACTCGTACAGCAGGAAAAAGGAAAATTAATGGTATTTATGACTACGACGGTGGTGGTACTTTTACAAGAGCCTCTGATGCAAACAATGATCCATCTGGCGAAGTTAGCGGAGGTCTGTTTACTTTCGTTGAAGAGGGAACAGTTTTTTCTGATACCGGATGGGTATTAGCTTCACCCAATGGAGCAGTAACCAATTTATGGGACTTTACTGCCAACTCGAGTGGAACGACAGAATTAGATTTTACACAATTTTCAGCAGCAGGCGTTGCTGAAGCGGGCGTAGGTTTAACCAGAACTGGCACCAAATTTAATGTTAACTACGACGATTCTTCAATCGGAATCAATGGATCAGATCAACTTTTCGTTAAAGCCAATGGTATTACAAATGATATGATCTTAAATGAGTATCTAACTTTTGCTGGAGACTCTGGATCAGGTAATATTGCATTAGGTGGAACTTTAACCATTGCCGGTGGAACTAACGGAATTGATACAGCATTTAGTAGTTCAACGTTAACAATTAATCTAGACCTTTCTGAATTAAGTACAGTTACTTCAATCACAGACTCAGATTTTATTGCTGGCGTTACGGCAAACGGGGCAACTAATCAAAAGATCACCTTTGCTAATCTTAAGACCCTAATCGGCGCAGCTAGCCAATTGGCAATTGCAGTCGAGGGAGGTTCCGCTGCAAGTTTTGACATAGATACAGATACTCTAAACTTTGCAACCGGCGAAGGTTTAACCTTTACTAGATCTGTAGTAAGTGCAGGTACAACTGATACATTAACTCTTACTGTTAGTAATAACGATTTAATTGCACATCAGGCTACTAACTTAACTGCATCGTCAGGTGCAAATACCGATATTACTTTAGCAAATGCCGCCGCCGAAATATTGCTGGTTACAGTTAATGGAGTTTCTCTTAAGAAAACAACAAACTGGGTTTGGCCACAGGGTACAAATTCAGTAGTTAGAGTAACTGGCTTGCCCTATGCACTTGAAACATCTGATGAGATTGAAATTACATATAGAGTTAGTTAATACTTAAATTTAAAACTTTAAATAAAAGCCTCCTATAATGGAGGCTTTTTTATTGTTCAAAATCCAAACTAGGAGTATAAATATCTATAGAAAAGATCCAATCTAATAAATGGCGCAGGTAAAATTAAAACAGGTCAATATTAGTACTCACATGACGTATAATGAATCGTCCGGTGATATTAATCATAATGGAAATTTTTCAGCTGTAACCAAGCAGTTCTTGATTGACCACCCAACCCGGCCAGGATTTAAACTTGCACACGGTAACCTAGAGGGCCCAGAGCACGGAATCTACATTAGGGGCAAGAGCGAACAAAAACGTATTTTTTTTCCAGAATATTGGGCAAGACTCGCTAACCAAGCTTCTATTACAATTACAATTACTCCCGTTGGTAAATCTCAATCACTTTGGATTAAAACTATTACTGATACTTATTTTGAAGTTGCCGGTGCGCATGCCCCACAATTTTTTTATTTAGTCCAAGCCGAACGTAAAGACGTTAAACCACTACAAATTGAAATAGACACGAATAAATAATTCAAATAGTCTATTACATACGTGGCGCAAACGGTCAAGATAACTCCCGCAACAGGCTTATTGGAATTTATTGGTGACAATGTTGCCAACAAGCCAGTCTTACAACACGATAACTTAGGTAATCTTACCTTAACTCTACAGGCTGCTAAAAAATTTACAATCGGCGGCAATTTACGAGTTAACGGCAAAGTTACAATGTTTCAGCAAACGCTGACAGATGGCGCATCAATTGATTGGAATTTTAATTCAGGCGCAAACGCAAAGGTTACAATAGGCGGCAACCGCACGCTAGTTATTTCCAATATTGAAATTGGAGATACTGGCCTAATTTTAGTTAAACAGGATGGAGTCGGTGGCAGAACTTTAAGTTTACCCGCTGGGTCCTTGATTGTCGGCGGCGGAACATATACTCCAACGCCAGCCGCAGGCTCAACTGATGTGCTTGGAGTTTATTACGATGGTACAAATTATTGGTGGACGGTTGGCTATCATAGCGTAACAACACCGTTGACATCGGTTGGAATAAGCGGGTCAGATTTTGTAATTTCAAATTCACCGCTAACCTCCAATGGTGTAATTGGGCTAGCCCTAGCGGCAGTTAACTCAAACGTTGGAACGTTTGGATCGGCGTCGGCGGTACCGGTCATAACTGTTGATGCAAAGGGTCGAGTTACGGGTGTTACCACAGCCAACATATCTGGTGCTCTTACTTTTATAGGGGATGTTACTGGATCTGGTACTACCGGAACCTCTACCACACTTACTCTAGCAAACTCTGGCGTTACAGCCGGTACTTATAACAACGTCACCGTAGATATTAAGGGTCGTGTGACAAGCGGGTCAAACGCAGCATATCAGGACATGGGTCAAAAGGGCCAAGCCAGCGGATATGCCTCACTCGATGGTGCCGGTAAAGTACCCATTACCCAACTTCCTTCTTCCATTATGGAATATAAAGGAACGTGGAATGCTTCTACAAACAGCCCGTCTCTTGCTAACGGCACCGGTGATACTGGTGACGTATACCGTGTAGCAACCGCGGGTACAATAAATTTAGGCAGCGGTTCTATAACCTTTGACGTAGGCGATTATGCTATCTACAACGGTACGGTCTGGGAAAAATCAGATACAACAGACGCGGTCGCGTCGGTTAACAACCTTACTGGAGTCATTACACTCACTACTACAAATATAGGTGAAGGTACAAATCTTTACTATACGGATGCAAGAGCTCGTGCAGCCATCACTCTTACTACAACTGGAACAACCGGCGCCGCTACGTATAGTGGTGGTGTTCTTAACATACCACAGTATCAGTCGGTACTCACAAACCCAGTTACTGGTACTGGTACTACTAACTACATACCAAAGTTTACTTCTTCAAGTGCAATAGGAAATTCATTAGTTTATGATAACGGAACAAATGTTGGTATAGGTACTACATCTCCGGG
>Ga0194132_10001735_pt1 | contig 43313 bp, 37 predicted proteins | sample TA2KigOf80mmetaG_FD_148612 | JGI IMG/M metagenome (GOLD analysis project Ga0194132, IMG submission 148612) | Freshwater microbial communities from Lake Tanganyika, Tanzania - TA2015054 Kigoma Offshore 80m | ecosystem: Environmental > Aquatic > Freshwater > Lake | place: Tanzania: Lake... | reverse complement strand
CGGCTGGGGCAGCACCCCAAGCTTGCCCCGGCAGCCAATCACAGGGACCCGGCAACAATGCTTCGGTAACATTCCTGGATCAGTGAATCATCTGCCCTTCGGTAACATTCTTGTTTGAGTTGACACGTGGGTATAGCTACGGCTACAGGGCTGATTCATCCTCGGCCTAATCGTAGGGAGCTGCTTGCTGTGCCCTGGTTGGCTACGGAAGCACACCCTTATACACGCCCCGGCAGAAATGCGGAGACTAGAACAGCCCCGCAGAATTGGGCCCTAACGGCCCAGTTGCTCCTTGAGGGCCGCCACCCTGGCGCTAGCCCGAAGCTCCAGCGAGGAGGAGAACAGTTCCACCACGCTGTCCAGGGCATAACCCACCAGAAATGCATTCATAGGCGTCACCTGTTCAACGCCGGCGGCAAACACCAGGCCGAAGAACCCCACCAGAGTGAGCAGGAGCTTCAGTAGCAGCTGGCCTACTTTGGCGTTGACCAGCAGCGGCAGGTCGCCCGGCGACAGCACAGGCGGGCGGCCGCGCTGCGATTGCATGCGTTTGGCGGTGCCAATTCCCACGTGCACCACCACTCCAGCCAGCACCGCGCCCCAGCCGATGAGCAAAGCCGACAGGTGGCTGGGGCTCAAAGGCCAGGATGGCACCCGCAAGTAGGCGGCTCCTGCCACCACAGCGACAGCAATGCCCCCTGCCACGGCCAGCAATAAGAAACTGACAAGGCGGCGCGCTGGGCTTTGCGAATATTTGTAAATCAGTCCTGAATCGGCATCCACCAGACCGCCCTGGACCACCTCCGGCGACCAGGCCAGGGAGTTCAAGATGGCTACGCGGTCATCAAAATTCGGCACTTCATTGGCGAACACGTCATGGAAGGGAATGTAGTATCCGGGCCGTGCGCCGGCCAGCCAACTGTTGAGGCGCTCGGGGATGGTCAGGTAGCCCACCCACAGCATGACTTCCCGGCAAAGGCCGTTCAGGATGTTCAGCTGGTGCAGCTGCTCCTGGGCTGAAAGCTCCGTGGCTGGATCCTTGAGAAGGGGGTTATCCTTCATCTGCTTGTAAAGATTATGTAGGTGCCTGATGGTATCGCTGTGGTCCCCACCGCCATCGTGAATCTGCCCCACCAGCCCAGCCAGGTCCCGCATGGTCTTTGTGACGTAGGGGGCATAGCTGGCCATGGTAGTTTGTCCGCTGGCCACCAGTTCAAGCACCTTTTGCAGGTCCTGCACCTCCGCCCGCAGCTCCCGCAACAAGGAAGCCAGGCCAGCACCCTCCCAAGCTGGGGACTCACCGTCAAGCTCGTCCGGCGGCGGCGCACCCACTGTAAGCTGGTCTGGCGGAGGCGAAGGAATGCGGCTCATGGGCGGTGTGGTCATGAAAACCCCTCCATCGGAATGGTCACGATAAAGTGCGGTATCCGGACGTGGCCCATTTTCCGACTCTACCGCCGCTGTCGTGGCCTGTCAACGCCGAAGGACGGCTATATCAGGGCAATCGCACGTCCATCCATCTGTAGGGGCGCCGCTGATTGAGTAGCCCTGATGAAATCGGGACGTATCGAAATCAGTACGCCATGTGGTCTCGATACGTCCCAACACCGTCGGGACTACTCGACCAACAGATAGCCGAGAATACGATTGCTCTGACGGCTATATCCTCCCTAATGCTAGGGACTTTATGGTAAACTGCTGGCAATCTGGATAAGGGACTTTCTGTAGTCTATTGCTTGACGAGGTGGTAAGCGTGGCCCAACGGATGAAAGCAGGCGAAGCCGTCATTGAGATGCTGAAGCAGGAAGGAGTAACCCACATCTTTGGCATTGTGGGGTCCTCCTTCCTGGATATTCTGGACCCCCTTTATGACCGCACCGACATGCAGTTTATTGGCACCCGCCACGAGCAGGGCGCAGCGCTGATGTGCGACGGTTTCAGCCGTATCTCCGGCAAGCCCTCTGTGTGTCTGGTCACCAATGGGCCTGGAGTAGTCAACCTGTCCTACGGCATCGCCTCCGCCTTTGTCTCCCATGCGCCGGTGGTGGTCCTGGCCCCCTCGGCCTCGCGGGAGCACCAGAACCGGGCCTCCACCCAGGAGTTCGACCAGGTGTCGCTTTTCCGGCCCATCACCAAAGCCTCGTTCCAGATAAATACGGTAGAGCGCCTGCCTGATGCCCTGCGCCACGCCTTCCGGGTGGCCACCTCCGGCAAGATGGGGCCGGTGCTGGTGGACATCCCCCGGGACCTGATGCCCGGGGCAGAAATTGATGTGGACGTAATGCCACCGGAAAATTACCGGTCAGGCCAGACCCGCGCTCCCGGCGACCCCAGCCTGGTGGAAAAGGCGGCGCGCGTGCTGCTGGGCGCACAACGCCCCGTGATACTGGCTGGCGGCGGAATACAATGGAGCAACGCTGCCGAAGAAGTGACCCAGCTGGCCGAACTGACCGGCGCGGCCATTGTCACTTCCTACGGGCGGGCGGACGCCGTGCCCAGCGACCATCCCCACTTCCTGGGACACCTGGGCCGCATGGGCGCGCCGGAGGCCATTGAGGCCATTCGCCAGGCCGACGTAATCCTGGCGGCAGGCACCCGCCTGGCCCAGTCCACCACTTTTTACGACCACCGCTTTATCCCCGCTGGCGCTCAAATCATCCAGATTGAAATTGACCCGGTGGAAATTGGGCGCAATTACCCCGTGACCGTGGGTGTAGAGGGTGACGCCAAGGCGGTGCTGCAAAGTATGTTGCGCCAGGTGCGCGATGCGGAACCCCGGCCTAACGCTCAGTGGGTTGCGGAGATTGGCGACTGGGTTGCCCGCCGCAAGGCCAGGCTGGACGGCGAAGGCCGGTTGTCTTCCCTGCCCATGAAGCCCCAACGGGTGTACGCAGAATTGCGTAAAGTTATGCCACGGGATGCAATCATCGCCTTTGATGCGGGTTTGGCGCCCAACTTCTCCCAGGACAGGCTCAACTTTTATCACCCCCGCAGCCTCATCTCTCCCCTGGAATTGGGTGGACTGGGGTTCAGCTTCCCGGCCTCCTTGGGAGCCAAGTTCGCCGCGCCCGACCGGCCGGTGGTGAACTTCAACGGCGACGGCGGCTTCCTGTTCAACGTGCAGGAGTTTGCCACCGCGGTTCAGTATGACCTGAAAGTTGTCTCAGTGGTGATGAACAACAACTGCTGGGGGTCGGAAAAGGCCTACCAGCGGTACGCATTCAACCAGCGGTACGTGGGTGCAGACATCAAGAACCCCCAGTTTGACAAGCTGGCGGAGGCTTTTGGCGGCACCGGCATATTCGTGGAGCGGCCCCAAGACGTGGGCGATGCTTTGCTAAAGGCCCTGGATGCGCCAGGCCCCAGCATCATCGAGATTGCCACCGACCCCGATGAGATGCCTCGCCCCGCCCGCTTGGCGGAAGTGCAGGCCCGCCCCCCCAGGGGCTAAGGGCCTTGGAAGAAAGTGAGAATAACGAGGCAAAGATATAGATAACAAAGAAATTTAGAAAGGAGTCCCCCATGACTTCACCAAACCGTCTCCCAGAATTTGACCAGGCCAGGGCTGAAACTTTTAGCGGGCGCTTGGTGGGCACACTGAACCAAGGCACCCTGTGTCTTATGATTTCTGTGGGACACCGCACCGGTCTCTTTGACACCATGCGGCAGATGGCGCCCAGCACTTCCCAGGAGATAGCCCGGCAGGCAGGCCTCAACGAGCGGTACGTTCGGGAGTGGCTGGGCGCCATGGTTACTGGCGGCATAGCAGAGGTGGACCCGTCAACCCTACGCTACTCCTTGCCAGCCGAGCACGCGGCGTTCCTGACCCGTGCCGCCGGGGGAGACGATCTGGCGGTCTTCACTCAGTACGTGGGAATACTGGGCAAGGTGGAAGACGAAATCGTACAGTGTTTCCGCCAGGGTGGAGGCGTGCCATACGAAAAGTTTCCCCGCTTTCATGAAGTCATGGAAGAGGACAGCGGGCAATCTGCTCTGTCCTCCCTGGAGACGCATATTCTTCCCCTGGTGCCAGATTTGACGGGGCGCCTGGCCCAGGGTATCCGAGTCCTAGACGCGGGTTGCGGACGGGGCCGCATTATCAACCGGCTGGCGGAGCTTTATCCCCGCAGCAACTTTACCGGCATGGACCTGTCCGAGGAGGCCACGGATTTTGCCCGCCGCTGGGCTGTGCAGCGTAGCCTTGCCAACGCACATTTCATGGTTGCGGACCTCAGTGACTTTAATGTGAAAGCGCCGCCCGAAGCCTTTGACCTGGTAACAACTTTTGATGCCATCCACGACCAGTCCCGCCCGCTGAACGTGCTTAAGGGCATCCACCGGACTCTCAAGGCCGATGGCACGTACTTGATGCAGGACATCAGCGGCACTGGCTACGTGCATCTAGATGTCAACCACCCCATTGGGACGGCGCTGTACACCATCTCATGCATGCACTGCATGACCGTTTCGCTGGCCCAGGGCGGTGAGGGTCTGGGGGCAATGTGGGGCGAGGCAAAAACTCGGGAATACCTGGAACGAGCTGGCTTTCGGTCAGTGGAAACTCACCGCTTGGCCCACGATATCCAGAACAATTGGTACGTGGTCAGGAAGTGAAAGGACAAACTTTGACAATTATGGAAAACCAACCCCGTCCCAAAGAAGTGGACATCGGGGGAGCCAACATCATCATCCTGTGGGACGACGGCCATCGCAGCCCCTATCCCCACCGGTATCTCCGGTTGCGCTGCCGATGCGCCAGTTGCGTGGAGGAAATGACCGGGCGGCCCCGGCTGGACCCGAATAAAGTGCCCCAAAATGTGCGGGCGGTGGACCACATGCCCGTGGGCAACTACGGCATCCAGTTCCTTTGGAGCGACACCCACTACACGGGCATATACCCGTTTACTCTGCTGCGCGCCCTGTGTACTTGCATTGCCTGCAAAGAAGCCCAGGCCGCTGCCGAAAGGGGGTAAGGTCTGCAGAGCATATAATCATGCGCCATCTCTGCCCGTTGGCCGCTGGCATCGCTAATGCGCCGGCTTTACGAAGCGGTTGTTGGCCCCGGTTCCGTGGCCGGCCGGTCGTGGGGCCGTAGGGGTTTTTGGGGCAACTGCTTCAGTTTGGGCGAGGTGAAAGTGTCGGATTTGAAGCTGAAATTGGTCAACTGCCTTTGCGCAGGCTGCTGGCAGGTCTTGCAGGGAGCAGGCTCGTCGGCCCGGCTGGGGGTGCGGATTAGCTCAAACTCAGCTTCGCAGGCTGAACAGTAATATTGGTAGATGGGCATGGCAGCCTCCCGTAATTTTGATTTTATTGTAACCGGCCCAAGCCTTGCTCGCCAGCAATCAGAAGTTGGATCAAGGGCGGTCAGCGCCAGCATGAGAGATGGACATCTACAACCGTGCTGGAGTCCTTTGGCCGGTTCCACCCTGTTTTTTGCTATGAAAGAGGTGCAGATGTGAACCAGACAACTGGTGTTGCCATAGTCGGCGGCGGAGTGGCCGGTTGCGCCGCTGCCTATTACCTTGCCTGCGCTGGGGTACAGGTGACCGTAATAGAGTCCCGCGGCATTGGGATGCAGGCTTCCGGTTACTCTGCCGGCGGGTTAAACCCGCTCCAGGGAGCGCAAATTCCTGGTCCCTTGGGGCCCCTGGCCATCCAGTCCTTTCGCGCCCACCGCAAGCTCTGGGCTGAACTGCAAGAGCAGACCGGAATTGATTGCCAGGGACGCGTCGTTTCCCTGGTCAAGGTGGCGCTGGACGAATCGGAACTGCCCGAATTGCAGGAGACGGTGGACTTGTTTGGGGCAGCCTCTGGCGACGGGTTCTCCGCCCGCTGGCTGGATACCAACGAAGTCCAGAAACTGGAGCCGCGTCTGGCCGCGGGAGTGCTGCGGGGCGTACACGCCTGGGGCAACGCTGCCTTGGACAGCTACCTGTTCACCCTGGCCCTGGCGCGGGCCGCTGAACGCCAGGGGGCCTGTTTCCGCGCTGGTCAAGTGCGGGGGCTCCGGCGGGAAGGGCAACAGGTTACCGGCCTACACCTTGCAAACGAGGAAATCGCCTGCGGCCAGGTGGTGCTGGCCATGGGGCCCTGGTCCCGGGAAGGGGAAGAGTGGCTGGGCTTTTCCATCCCCGTGGAGCCGCTGAAGGGAGAGCTTCTGAGAGTGCGGTTGGAGGGCCCGGCGTTGAATCATGATTTAGCCGGAGCAGGCGCATCCCTCCATGCCAAGCCCGACGGCCTGGTCTGGCTGGGCACCACCGAGGAGCAGCGCGGGTTTGACAAGGCGCCCAGCCGCTCCGCCCGGGACCGCATCATGGGGAACTCAGTGCGGTTGATGCCCGCCCTGGCTGGCGCCCGGTTAGTCCAGCACACGGCCTGTTTGCGCCCCGTTACTTCCGACTGGCTGCCCATTATTGGCCGGGCTCCCGGCTGGGACAATGTGTACCTTTGCACGGGCGCAGGCAAGAAGGGCGTCTTGCTGGCCCCCGGCATGGGCCAGTCCGTGGCAGACCTGATGACCCAGGGCCGCACCGGGCTGGCGGTGGAATGCTGCGGCCCGGAGCGGTTTGCCAGCCAGACTTAACATTGGGAGGCCAGCAGGTGCCAGAACGACGCATCCGTATTACCGCCGGTCAGGTGCAGGCTGAGGCGGAGTTAAACGACACCAATACAGCCCAGGCCATTTGGGATGCCCTGCCCATCAGCGCTTCCGGCGGCACCTGGGGCGACGAAATCTACTTTGGCATCCCTGTCAATGTGCTCCTGGAGCAGGGGCAGGAAGTGGTGGAACTGGGCGACCTGGGTTACTGGCCGCCGGGCCATGCCTTTTGCATTTTCTATGGCCCCACGCCTGCCAGCCGGGGCAAAGAGATACGCCCCGCCAGCGCAGTGACGGTGGTGGGCCGGGTGCTGGGCGACGTTACCAAGTTCAAGGGGTCCAGGTCAGGCGTGGCTGTGCGCCTGGAGCGGATAGAGTAGCCAAAAAGGTATTAACTATTGGCCTACGGCCTGCGTAGCGCCGCCCAAAATCTACTTGCAATCCCTACCGGAAGTGCTAAACTTTGCCTAAAATAGGCGGTTTGAAAGTGCGGGTTTTTCTTCCTCCCAAGCCTAGGCGCTGGATGGTTCTTCATTTGACCCCAGAAAGGGGTGAGCCAATTTGCTGCGACTATATAACACCCTGACCAAGCAGGTGGATGAGGTCAAGACCGTCGAGCCTGGCAAGGCCCGCATGTATACGTGCGGGCCAACTGTTTACCGCTACGCCCACATTGGCAACCTCCGCACCTACCTCATGGCCGATTGGATACGACGCGCGCTGTCCGCCCAGGGCGTTGAAGTGCTTCACATCAAGAACATCACCGATGTGGGCCACATGCGCCAGGAATTGGTGGAGTCCGGCGGGGACAAAATGATTCTCTCTGCCCTGGCGGAAGGCAAGTCGGTGCAGGAGATTGCCCAGTTTTACGCCCACAGCTTCCACCGGGACGAGGCAAGGATGAACATCTTGCCCGCCCACGTTTTCCCCTGGGCCACCCAGCATGTGCCTGAAATGGTCGGCCTAGTGCAGCGGCTGCTGGACAATGGGATGGCCTACCTGGCGGGGGACAACGTATACTTCAGCGTGGCCCAGTTTGAAGACTACGGCAAGCTGTCGCGTAACGTGGGAGGAGACCTGCTGGAAGGGGTGCGGGTAGAAGCCGACCCGCTGAAGCACGACCCGCGGGACTTCACCCTGTGGAAGGCCGCCGAGCCGGGCCGGGACTTGAAGTGGGACAGCCCTTGGGGGCCTGGCTTCCCCGGATGGCACATTGAATGCTCCGCCATGGCTCACAAGTACCTGGGCGAGGAGTTTGATATCCACACCGGGGGCGTGGACAACGTCTTCCCCCACCACGAGGATGAAATAGCCCAGAGCGAGGGGGCCTTTGGCCGCCAGCACGTCCGCTACTGGGTGCATGGGCAACACCTGCTGGCCGACGGCGCCAAGATGTCCAAATCCGCAGGCAATGTGTTCCTCCTGGACGACCTGGTGGCCAGGGGCTTTGATCCCCTGGCCTTCCGCTATCTATGCCTCACCGTGCGTTACCGCCACCGGATGAACTTTACCTTCACGGCGCTGAAAGCCAGCGAACGCGCCCTGACCAGTTTGCGGCAACGCATTTGGGAGTGGAAAAATCTGGAACCCCTGGCGTCGTTCCCGCCCCAAGTTCAGGAGTACCGCCAACGTTTCTGGGACTCGGTGAACAGCGACTTGGACCTGCCCAACGCCCTGGCCGTAACCTGGGATGCAGCCCGCTCTGACCTGCCCGATCAGGCCAAGCTGGCCCTGCTGCAAGAATTTGACCAGGTGCTGGGCCTGGACCTGGACCAGGTGCCAGCCAGCTACCGCGTGTCCGCCACGGTGGCAGACACCCTGCGGCAGCGGCGGGATATGCGCCAGGAGCGCCAGTTCGCCACTGCAGACTCCCTGCGGTCTGAGGCTCAGGCCAGTGGCTACAAGGTGGAAGATACCAGGGCGGGCACCAGGGTCCGGCCCAAGACTTCCCTGGAGCAGCAGGAGGACCGCTGGCATTCGGTGTCCTCCCCCCGGGAGGTGCCGTCGTTCCTGGACCGTCCCGCCGAGTACGATTTTACCTTTCTAATTAACGCCCATGATTACCTGGAAGACCTGCAACGGTGTGTTGACAGCATCCTCCGATACTCCCGGAGTTACCGGTCTGAAATTGTGGTGGTGGATAACGGTTCCGCAGATGATACCGGCCAGTGGCTGGAGGAGATGCAAGCCAGGACACCCCACTTCCGGGTCATACACTGCGACCATGTGCTGGGCGACGCCGCGGGCAAGAACATTGGTCTGAAGCAGTGCCTGGGAAAGACGGTGGTGTTGATGGACACATCCACCGAGGTGGTGGGAGATATTCTCAGCGCGGTGGGGGGCAAGCTGAAGGATCCCACTATTGGCGTGTTTGGCCCCTACGGGTTGCTGACTCAGGACCTGCAGCACTTTCATGAAGAGGTGGCGCAGGGGGAGGCGGACGCAGTGCAGGGCTACTGCATGGCCTTCCGGCGGGCCGATATCAACCAGGTGGGACTGATGCGGGAGTGTTTCCGCTTCTACCGCAACCTGGACATTGACTACTGCTTCCAGTTTAAAGACCGGGGCTTGCGGGTAGTGGCCGATGGCCGCCTGCCCCTAGTGCGCCACGAACACCGCCAGTGGGCGGAGCTGGACCAGGCCCAGCGGGACGAGCTAAGCCGTAAGAACTTTGGGCGGTTCCTGCGCCGCTGGGGCCGCCGCAACGACCTGCTGATTAACGGCCACGGCCAACATGATCATGGCCACGATCACGATCACGGCCATGACCACGACCATCACCACCACTAGTTTTTAGCCGCCGCCGTTAGCCGCTCCTGAAAGGCTTGTAAGCGCTCCAGCATCCGGGTAAGGCGGGACAGCCACTGCTCCCCCAGTTGGCGCGTGGGCATGTGAATCTGCTGGTTCCCCACGCTGACCGACGGCCCCAAAGCCCGTTGCAATGCCACCCGCGCGCTGCCCACCGGGTGGCGCAGGCCAATGGCAATCCCCTCTTTGTTGGCAATCAGGGACTCCACGCCCACACTGCCTGCCAGGGTGCGCAAGTCCACCAGCGTTAGCAGGTTTTCCGTTTCCTGGGGCAGGGGGCCAAACCGGTCCCGCAGCTCCTGCCGCAGGTCTGGCCCTTCCTGGCGGCGGCGCATCCGGGCCATGCGTTGGTACACTTCCAACCGGGTGGGAAGGTGGTCAATATAGGTCTCCGGAATGCTGGCAGGCAAGGGCAGCTCCACCCTGGGCAGCGTCTCCCATGCCTGTTCAGAGGCTGGGCTCGGCGTTTTATCCGCGCCCGGTCTGTCCAGTTCGGCCACGGCCTGGCGCAGCAAGTCGCTGTAAAGTTCCAAGCCCACCGCGTAGATGTTGCCGCTCTGGGCCGCGCCCAATAGATTGCCCGCCCCACGGATTTCCAGGTCGCGCATGGCGATGCGGAAACCGGCCCCCAGCTCCGAGGCCTCCAGGATGGCCTGGAGGCGCTGTTCCGCTGCTGGCGTAATGCGGCGGCCCCGGGGCACCAGCAAGTAGGCGTAGGCCCGGTGGTCGCCGCGGCCCACGCGGCCGCGCAGCTGGTATAGCTGGGCCAGGCCAAAGCGGTCGGAGTTGTCCAGAATCAGCGTGTTGGCGTTGGGCAAATCCAGGCCTGACTCAATGATGGTGGTGCACACCAGCACGTCGGCTTCGCCCCTGCCGAAAGACGCCATTACATCCTCCAGCTCTGACTCGGCCATCTGACCGTGGCCGATTAATACCCTGGCCTGGGGCACCAGTTCCGAGATTTTGGCCGCTGTCTCCTCGATGGTCCTGACCCGGTTGTGCAGGAAAAACACCTGCCCGTCCCGCTCCAGTTCCCGCAAGATGGCCTCCTTAATCAAGTTTTCGCTGTATTCCGATACAAAGGTCTTGACTGGCAGGCGCGCCTCCGGCGGCGTCTCCATCAGGCTCATGTCCCGGATGCCAGACAAGGCCATATGCAGGGTGCGCGGGATCGGTGTGGCGGTCAGCGTTAGCACATCCACTTCCTGCCGCAGGCGCTTCAAGTGCTCCTTGTGGGCCACGCCAAAACGCTGCTCCTCGTCCACCACCACCAGCCCCAGGTTCTTGAATTTCACGTCCTTTTGCAGCATCCGGTGGGTGCCGATAACGATATCCACCTTACCCTGCTTTATGTCATCTACCACTTGCTCCTGTTCCCGGGGCGTGCGGAAACGGCTGAGCACTTCCACCTTGATAGGAAAGGCCTGGAGACGCTCGCTGAAGGTGGTGTAATGCTGCTGGGCCAGCACCGTGGTGGGCACCAGCACCCCCACCTGCATACCGTCGCCCACGGCCTTGAAGGCCGCGCGCAGGGCTACCTCGGTCTTGCCGTAGCCCACATCGCCGCAAATCAGCCGGTCCATGGGCCGGGTCTGCTCCATGTCCGCCTTCACTTCGTCCACTGCCCTGGCCTGGTCAGGGGTCTCCTGATAAGGAAAGGCGTCCTCCATCTCCCGCTGCCACACGGTATCCGCGCCAAACTGATGCCCCTGGGCAGCCTGGCGGGCAGCGTAAAGCTGCACCAGCTCCTGGGCCAGTTCCTTGGTCTCTCCCTTCACCCGCTCCTTCACCAGCGTCCACTCAGCAGTGCCCAGCCGGGTCAGCGTGGGGTCCTGGTCTTGCAGGCCTACGTAAGCGGCCACCCGGTCCAGGTGTTCCGTGGGGACATACAGCTTGTCATTGTCGGCGTACTCCAAGACCAGGTATTCCCGGGCATCGCCGTTGTCGCCCATGCGAGTAGTCCCGGCAAAACGGCCCACCCCGTGGTCAATGTGCACCACAAAAGCGCCCGGCGTCAGGTCGGCCAAAGCTACGGCTCGCCCTTTGCTCCCGTCCCATGTGCCCTTGCGCGTCCGGCGGCGCTCCTTGGCCGTGCCGAAAAGCTCACTGTCGGTCAGCAGAGTCAGCCCATAATCTGCTCCCTGGCAGTGCCAGCCCTCGGGCAGGGACCCCGGCAGCAAATACACCGGGCCAGGCTGCGGCGGTTCCTCCAGCGAGTCCACCGCGGCAACAGCCACGCCACCTTCTTTCAGCAGTTCCGCCACCCGGCCGTGGGCCTGGTGGCTGACCACCGCCACCACATGGCCTGGTTCTTGTTGCTGCTGGCGCAGGCTGTCAATTAGCTGGCCCATCTGTCCAAAGTAGGAGGGAACCGGCTTGAAGACCTCCCGGCCTTCGTGGGCAGTGCTGGTTCCAGAAAGCGCCAGGTCAGGAGCCAGGAAGCTCTGCATATGCGCTTGGGGGAATTCACTCAAGCGGGGCGCTGCCTGTTCCCACAACAGGTAAGGTTCCGGAAAGGCAACGGGCAGTTCCCCGCGCTGTTCCCGGTTGACCCGCATCCGAAAGTATTTTTCCTGCTGGTCGCGAGCCTCGGTCTCCACCAGGCCAGGCCGGTCCAAGACCAGCAGACAGTCTGCTGGAATGTATTCCAGCAAGGAAGCGCGGTTCAGCAGGCCGTTATAAAAGCACAACTCTTCAGGGTTGGGAGCCTCCAGCAAGACCGCCAGGTCCTGTTCCATGCGGGCGCGCACGTCGGGATGGCAGCGGGAAAAATCCCAGCGCCCTGCTATTTCACGGACTTTGTCCGGGTCAGCCAGGGCCGGGAGTTGCTCCCGGGCCGGAATAAGAGTCACGCTTTCGGCCTGCCCCACGGAGCGCTGGCTGGCCGGGTCAAACTTGCGGATGGTCTCTACCTGGTCGTCGAAGAGCTCAATGCGGCTGGGCAGCTCATCCTGGGGCGGGAATACGTCAATAATGCCACCCCGCTGGGCAAAGGAGCCGGGGGCCTCCACCACGGGCACGTGGCGGTAGCCCAAAGCGGCCCAGCCTGCTAGCAGCTGGTCCAACCGCGAAACTCGATCGCCTGCGAGCAGGCCTAAAGTCGGCTTAAACCCGCCGGGCAGTGCCACGCCTTCGCCAGTCATTACCTGCGGGGGGAGGGTGAAGTGCAAAGCCGCGCCCATAGATGCAACGACCAACGGCGGTGGCGCATCCTGCTTGCGGGATTTGCTGCCCCAGGCCGCCAGCAACGAGAGAGTTGCCAGCCGGGTGCTTACAGTGCGGGCGTCCACTGCCAAGCGCTCAAAGGGCAGCACTTCCGGCTCCGGCAGCAGGCAGATTGGGTTGGACTCGCCAAGGTAAGTTAGCAACTGGTCGTGGAGACGGCGGGCATCCTCGGAGCGCGGTGTAATCACCACCAGAGGGGTGTGGATGCTGCGCCACAATGCCGCCACCCATGGTGCGCGGGATCCCTGGCGCAGAGTAACTTGCAGGGGAGGCTTTTTGTCCGCCGGCGGGCCAGACACGGAAGCCAGGGAGACCCTGGCCGATGCCAGGTGGCGCTGCATTTCCGGATGCCGCGACAGGGTAGCCAGAATTCCTTCAAGAGCCATAGGTCAGGTTATCCATCTTCTCCTTGGCGAATGCGCGTTGGGCCAACGTCTAAAGGGGCTGGCCCTCCGCTGGAAGGGCTAGCCCTCTATCATCATTTTAGGATGGGACGGCGACAGTGGACAAGTTCTAGACTGCCGAAATTTTGGTCAGTTGAACGCGAAGCCGCCGCTACGGCGGGGATTTAGCTTCCTGCCGTGTTATAATTTGAACCAATACCGCCGCCGGTTGTTCTTTGCCGCGGCGAAAGGAAATGGCCCTATGCCAACCCGCGGCCGCACTGCTGCACAGACGGCTCTAGACACCCAAAATCTGCCCGAAGTCAAATATCGCCGCATCATCGTCAAAGCAGGCACCAGTGTCTTGACCGTGGCCGAAGGCAAGCGCCGCGGCCTGGACCTGGATACCATGGGCGAACTGGCCCGGCAGATTAGCCGGCTGCGCCGCGAGCAGAATGCTGAGGTGCTGCTGGTGACCTCCGGCGCCATTGCTGCGGGCAGGGAGGGGCTGGGTGAGGACTGGGACTATCTGGGCCGGGATATTCCATCGCGGCAAGTGCTGGCTGCGGTGGGGCAGAGCCGCCTGATGCACACCTACCAGGAGTTATTTGCCGCGCACCAGGTGAAGGTGGCCCAGACCCTGCTGACCATCAAAGACCTATCCGACCGGCAGTCCTACTTGAACGTCCGCAATACTCTGCTGGGCCTCTTGGAGCTGGGCGTAGTGCCCATCCTCAATGAGAACGACGTGGTAGCGGTGGACGAAATCGGAGAAGTGTTTGGCGACAATGACCGCCTGTCGGCCCTGGTGGCTAACCTGGTGGACGCAGACCTGCTGCTCATCCTTACGGACATTGACGGGCTTTACACCGCCGACCCCCGGGTGGACCCGTCTGCCCGGTTAATCCCGGTGGTGCAGCAGGTGGATGCCTCCATTGAAGCTGCCGCCGGGGAACACCGCAACGCCTGGGCCAGGGGCGGAATGCCCACCAAGATAGACGCCGCCCGCCTGGTGACCACTGCGGGCATTCCCATGATAATGTGCCACGGCAAGGCCAAGGACGTGGTGCTGCGGGCCGTGACGGGACAGGCCATTGGCACCTTGTTTGAACCGGCGGCGGAGAAACTGGAGGCCCGCAAGCGGTGGATGCTCGGCGGCATCAGTTACCGGGGCGAAATTGTGGTGGACGCGGGCGCTGCGGCGGCATTGGCCCGCCGCAAGGGCAGCTTGCTGCCGGCCGGGGTAAAGCTGGTGCGGGGCGAGTTCCAGCGAGGCGATATTGTGTTCATTGTTGAGGAAGGCCGGGACCGCATTGCCTGTGGCATTGCTAATTATTCATCCAAGGACATCCAGAGGGTGCAAGGCCAGCGCTCGGACCAGATACCGGCCATCCTGGGCTACCACTACGGGCAAGAGGTGGTGCACCGCAACAACCTGGTGCTGCTGTAACGAAAGCAATGCAGATCCGGCATGACCCCGATGCGGACGTACTAATTGTCGTCTTACGTGACGTTCCGCCAGTGGCCGCCGTGGGGGAGCGGGGTGAGGTGATCATCAGCTATGGGGAGGATAGTGAACCGGTGTCGGTGGAATTCCTCAATGCGTCTGTGCGGCAACTGGTCCGCGCCGGTGAAATAAGCGTCACACTGCAAGGTCAACCTGCTGCTTAATACAGTTATTATTGATATGAATTTGCGCCGTTCTACGGTGGAGGCCCATGACTACCACTGCCGTTAACCAATTGATGGAGCAAGGCCAGGCAGCCCAGGCGGCGGCCCGCAAGCTGGCGCGGTTATCTACCCGCATCAAGAACCAGGCGCTGCAAAACATTGCCAAGTATCTGGAAACGGAGCAGTCCCAGGTACTCTCGGCCAACGCCCAGGACTATCGCGCTGCCCAGGCCGGCGGGATGGAACCCGCTATGCTGGACCGGCTGCTCCTGAACCCGGAACAGCTGGCGGTCATGGCCAAGGATGTGCGCAGCATCGCCGCCCTGCCGGACCCCGTAGGAGAGGCGCTGGAGATGACCACCCTGCCCAACGGGCTGCGGACCGGAAAGGTGCGGGTGCCCCTGGGCGTCATCGGCAGCATTTACGAGAGCCGCCCCAACGTTACCGTGGATATAGCGGCGCTGTGTCTCAAGTCGGGCAACGCCTGTCTGCTGCGGGGTGGCAAAGAGAGCCTGCGCTCCAACCTGGCCCTGGCGCAGCTTATCCGCCGGGCCATCGCCGAGGCGGGTGTGCCGGTGGATGCGGTGCAATTCGTGGACAACCCAGACCGCAGCCTGGTGGAGACCATGCTTGGCATGAAAGAGTACATCAACCTGCTCATTCCCAGGGGCGGGGCGGGCCTTATCAAATTTGTGGCGGAAAACGCCGCCATGCCCGTAGTTACTGGCGGCGTGGGCGTGTGCCACACTTTCGTGGACCGCACGGCGGACCTGAACATGGCGGCCAACATCGTTTTCAACGCCAAGGTGCAACGGCCCACGGTTTGTAACGCCCTGGACACAGTGCTAATCCATTCCCAGGCGGCGCCGGAAGGTCTGCCGGGCATTGCAGAAAGGCTCTTGAAGGCCGGCGTGGAGCTCCACTGCGACCACCGCTCGCTTAGCATTCTGGGGCCGAAAGTTGGGCCGAAAGTGGTCCCTGCTACCGAAGAGGACTGGGGCAAGGAGTTCCTGGCGCTCATTGCTGCGGTGAAGGTGGTGGACTCCCTGGACGAAGCCCTTCAGCACATTGACACCTACGGCTCCGGCCACTCGGAAGCCATTGTCACCGAAGACTACTCCGCAGCCATGCGCTTTCTGAATGAAGTGGATGCCGCTGCCGTGTACGTCAACGCCAGCACCAGGTTCACCGATGGTTCCCAGTTTGGCTTGGGCGCTGAAGTGGGCATCAGCACCCAGAAGTTCCACGCCCGCGGCCCCATGGGACTACGGGAGTTGACTTCTTACAAGTGGATAGTCATGGGCAGCGGCCAGGTCCGCGAATAAGCAGGAGACACGCTGTGGCTGATTTCACCTTTGAGCGGGAAGTCCGGACTCCCTACTCGGAAGCGTACAACGTGCTGGAAGAGGACCGCCAGGTAGGCCGTGTGGACATCCACTTCACCTATGACGTGGTGCACGTGACCCTGACCGTTGACGAGAGCCTTACCCAGGAGGCCATTCAAGAACTGATTGACACCGTGGACGAGGACCTGGTGGATGCAGTGGGCATTGCCAGGGAGGAGTTCATTGTACACGTGTTCCAGGGCAGGCAGACGGGAGTTTACACGGACAACGGTTTTGGGGAAAATGGCAACGAACTTTAAAGCTATCCCTTGCGCTTGATGGCCCGCTGGGCCGCATCCGCCACCCGCTGGGGAGTAAGGCCGTACTTGACCATCAACTCTTGGGCCGGGGCCGACTCCGCATAACCTTCCAAAGCCACCATTTCCACCGGCACGGGGCGCTTCTGCCCCAGCACCTGGGACACAATGCTGCCCAGACCGCCGTGGATGTAATGCTCTTCAGCGGTGACTACCGCGCCCGCGTCCCTGGCGGCACTAACGACAGCTTCCTCGTCCAGCGGTTTCAAAGTATGGACATTTATGACCCTGGCGTTGATTCCCTGCTGGGCCAGCAGTTCAGCAGCATCCAGGCTCACCGAGACCATGACCCCCGTCGCCAGAATTGCCACATCGCTCCCGTCACGCATGGTCTCCGCACAGCCCAGATTAAAGCGATAGCCCGGGCCATGCACCACCGGGGTGGCCGCACGGGACAATCGCACGTAAAATGGCCCCGGCGTCACTGCCGCCGCCCGGATTACCTGGGCCGTCTCAGGGCTATCCGCGGGGGAAACCACGGTAAAGCCGGGCAGCGAGCAAGTCAAAGCCAGGTCTTCGATTCCCTGGGCCGACATGCCATCCTCGCCGGTCAACAAGCCCGCGTGAGTACACACCAATTTTACGTTCAGGTGCGGCTGGGCCACCAGCACCCTAAGCTGGTCAAAGGGGCGCCCTGTGCCAAAGACGGCAAAAGTGCTGACAAAGGGAATCTTGCCGGACGCCGCCAGCCCTGCGCTCACGCCCACCAGGTTCTGCTCCGCCGGGCCAAAGTCAAAGAACCGGTCCGGGTGCTTGTCCCGCCACAGGTGAGTAAACACCGAGACATTAAGATCGCCCCCCAAAACTACTATATCTGGAAACTCCCCCGCCATTTCCAGCAGGGTCTTGCCATAAGTCTCGCGGGTGGAGGCGTTGGGACGCTTGGATACCATCAGGCCAACTCCTGGAGAGCCTTCTCCAACTCCTGGGCGCTGGGGGCCTTGCCGTGGAAAGATGGATTGTTCTCCATAAAGCTGACGCCTTTTCCCTTCACTGTGTGGGCGATGATGGCTGTTGGGCGTCCCTGTCGCTGGCTGGCCCTTTCCAGCGTGCTGATTAACGCAGTGTAATCATGACCATTGGTTTCCAGGACGCGCCAGCCAAAGGCCCGCCATTTCATAGCCAGAGGTTCCAGCTTCATTACTTCGTCGGTGGTGCGGTCATTCTGGATGCGGTTGCGGTCCACAATGGCCACAAGGTTGGTGGCCCGGTGGTGGGCCGCGGCCATGGCTGCTTCCCACACCTGGCCCTCGTCGCACTCGCCGTCGCCCAGCAGTGCGTATACATTGTACCTGCGCTTGTCCAGGCGAGCCGCCAGGGCGCACCCCAGGGCAAAGGACAGCCCCATGCCCAGGGAGCCGGAGTTCATTTCCACGCCGGGGGTCATGGGGTGAGCATGACCTTGCAGACGGCTGTTCAGCTTACGGAAGGTGGGCAATTCCGCCTTGGGGAAATATCCCGCCTTGGCCAGCACGGCATACAACCCCGCTGAGGCGTGGCCTTTGCTGAGAATCAGCCGGTCCCGGTCAGGCCAGCGAGGGTTGGCGGGGTCATGGCGCATAACATGGAAATAAAGGGTTACCAGGATGTCCATTTCGGAAAGGGAACCGCCTGGATGCCCGCTGCCGCCAGTATAGATGGTCTGCACCACGTCGCGGCGCAGCTCTTTGGCGATGGCCTGCAACCGGGCTATTTCATGGGGTTGCGAACCGTTGCTCGCAACGCTGCCTCTGCCGGACGTAGCCGGTCTGGCGGTGGTTGTAGAAATGGCCCTCCCCTCCTGACCATAAATGGTTCCCTTCAGATTGGAGCGCTGAAAATTATAAATCCGCTGGCACCTGCTGTCTACCCAAGGCCCCTAACTCCCCCTATAATGGCGGCCTGACGGCAGCATTGAATGGATATATAGCATGATAATTGATTTTCACTGTCATATCCTGCCGCCCACCTTTCCTGCCCGTTGGGCGGAGCTGTGCAACCGGGACGCCACCTTTGCGGCGCTGTTTGCCAAACCGGACGCGCGGATGGCTGACGCTGATATGTTGGTGGCGGCAATGGACCAGTCCCGGGTGGACCACGCCGTGGCCTTGGGCATGGGGTGGACCGATTTGCCGCTGGCGCAAGAGGTGAATGATTATGTCATCCACTCGGTGCGCCGTTATCCCCGCCGGCTGAGCGGGTTCTGCTCCGTCAACCCGGCGTGGGGTGCAATGGCGGTGACCGAACTGGAAAGGTGCGCCGCCGCAGGGCTAAAGGGCGTTGGTGAAATCCACCCAGATACCCAGGAATTTGACATTGGCGACCGTTCAACTATGCAGCCGGTAATGGACGCTGCCAGGCGCCTTGGCATGCCCGTGGTAGTCCATTCCTCGGAACCCGTGGGGCACTCGTATCCAGGGAAAGGAAACACCACCCCGGGCAAACTGTACCGCTTCGTTGGCAACTTTCCGGAAAATGTCATCATATGCGCGCACTGGGGCGGCGGCCTCCCCTTTTATTCCCTGATGCCGGAAGTGCCGGAAGCGCTGAAGAACGTCTATTTTGACTCGGCGGCTTCGCCTTTTCTCTACCGCAAAGAGGTCTTTGCAGTGGCTGCCTTGCTAGCAGGCGCAGACCACCTGCTGCTAGGCACCGACTATCCATTGCTGGGCCACCAGCTGTTGCTGCGCCAGGTGGCGGAGTCGGGACTTGGCGAGGCTGAGCAGGCGGCAATCTTGGGAACCAACGCCGCCCGGCTGCTGGGCCTGCCCGTACCTGAAGGGCAGGGGTAAATAGAATGGAAGGCTGGCAGGCCCTGGCGGCAGAGGAAGCCCAATTCACCACACTCCAGGACTCGCTGGCCGAGGGTCTGGAGCTTGTGTTCATCGGCCTGAATCCTGCGAGCTACTCGGTTAGGGCGGGTCACTATTTCGCCAATCCCCGCAACCGGTTCTGGCGCGCTCTGAATCAGTCAGGGCTGGTGGACCGGGAACTATCGCCCCGGGATGATGTTCATCTGCGGGACTACGGCATCGGCTTTACCGATGTGGTGAAGCGCCCTACGCCCCAGGCTTCGGGACTCACTGCCGCGGACTTCCGCCGCTGGGCGCCTGTCCTGAAAAACAAGTTACTCCAGTACCAGCCCCGCATCGCCTGCTTTCACGGCATGGTGGGTTACAAAGCCTACCTGAAATATGGGGAAGGAGTAGAGGAACAACCCACCTTGGGAAAACAGCCGCGCGCCGTTGGAGTGACCCATATTTTTGTGGTGCCCAACCCCAGCCCGGCCAACGCCCAGTTCTCCCTGGAAGACCTGGTTTACTGGTACAAGGAATTGAAAAAGTTCTGGGAGGGCCTCCGGCCATGACCACGGATGCAGCGCCGGTAAGAGCCTTTATCGCCGTGGACGTCTCCCCAGCGGCCCGGCAAAGCCTGACGGCGCTAATTACAGAGCTGAGGAAGGCCATTCCGCGGGGAGTTCGCTGGGTTGAACCCGACAACATACATCTCACATTGAAGTTCATGGCGGCCCTGGAACCCAGGCAAGTGCAGCAAGTGCTGGCCGCGCTGACCGTGGCCGTCCAGGGAATCCAGTCATTCCCGCTGCGGCTCCACGCCCTGGGCGCATTTCCCAACGGGAGGCAACCGCGGGTAATTTGGGCGGGACTGGAGGGCAATCTCCAGGAATTGAAGCGTTTGCAGGAACAGGTGGAGCAAGAGGTGGCCCATCTGGGCCTGCCCCAGGAGCACCGGCCCTTCAGCCCCCACTTGACTCTGGGCCGGGTGCGGGAGGATGCGCCGCCGGAAGTGCGGGGCCGCATCGGCACAGCTCTGATAGCCACGTCTCTGGCGGCTGCCGCGCCCTGGCAGGTGGAGGAGGTGCGCCTGGTGCGCAGCGTCCTGACGCCCAAAGGCGCTGTATATACCACGCTGGGATCAGTAACGCTATGACCGGAGCACCCCCCGGACAGCAGCAGCCCGCCGCTGCATTTATCCTCAAGCCCGTGGCTCCCTTCGACATTCAGCGCACCGGCGGGTATCTGAGTAATGTGGGAGGGCGTGCCGGGGCCGACGGTCTGCAGGACGGGGCCTATTGGCGGCTGCTGGACCTGGAGGGCAAACTAACGCTGGCTTCCGTCAGGTCTTTAGGCAGCCTGGCCGCGCCCGAACTGGAAGTGGAACTGTGGGGGAGTGCCCTTTCCCAGGAGGAGCAGCAGACCGCCGCCGCGCAATTGAGCTGGCAGTTGGGCACGGAACAGGACCTGACCGCCTTCTACGAACTGGCGCAATCAGACCCGGCAATGGCCGGTCTCACCCAGCAGTTCTACGGACAACACCTCCCCCACGTGGCCTCCGTGTTCGAGGCCCTGGTGCTGGCGGTCATCGGCCAGCAGGTGACCACGCACCTGGCGCGGGCCATCAGGACGCTGCTGGTGCAGACCTACGGGCGGCAGTTCAGCTTTGCAGGCGACACCTTTTACGCTTTTCCCAAGCCTGAGGCGCTGCTGGCTGCATCAGTGGAGGAACTGCGTGGCCTGAAGCTCAGCCAGCGTAAAGCAGAGTATATCCAGGGCTTGGCCCAAGCCGCGCTGGAGCCAAATGGGGGACTGGATTCCCTGGAAGCACTGCCTGACACGGCGGTGCTGGAGCGGTTGACCGCCTTGCGCGGGGTAGGCATTTGGACTGCCCAGTGGGCCATGGTGCGCGCCCTGGGCCGCATGGACGTCTTTCCCACTGGCGACCTGGCCCTGCGCAGGGCAGCTTTGCAGCTTTACGGTCCAGAATACGCTCATGAAAAGCGGTTAGAAGCCTTTTCCCGCCGTTGGTCTCCCTGGCGCACCTACGCCACGCTGTACCTGTTCACGGCGCTGCGTGAAGGTATGACGGGGGGCAAAAAATAGGGGCACGGCATGTGCCGCGCCCCAGAGAATCCGTGGCCTTGACGCAACCCTATTTCAGGGTAATGCTGTGGACGTTGGAGGGGAAAAAGGCCAGCGGGTAGGGCTGCCATTGGGTCACCCGCGGCCCCACAGCCCAGGGGATGTTGACGTAGCCGATGCCCAGCTCGTAGCTCTCATCCCGGCCCCGCTTGTTCAGCTCATGGAAAGCGGCGTCCCGCTTGATGGGGTCGGTAACCGCCAGGGTCTTGCTCACCATGTCAAAGAATTCCGGGTTTTCGTGCATCCTGGCCCCGTGGGTGGGCGATCCGTAGGACGACAGGTAGAGACTGGACTTGTCCAGACTGGCCTCGTTGTCCCGCCAAAGTATCTGGCCGTGCAGGGCTGTGGTGAGGGTATCCCGCTTCAGGGCAGCCTCGTCGCCCACCTTGACTTCCACATCCAATCCCAACTCCTTCCGCCAGAAGTCCGCTGCCACCTGGGCGGATTCAGGCAGGAAAGGCATGGCCGTGGACACCCAGGTATTCACAATCAGCTTGCCAAAGCCTTGACCGTTGGGATATCCGGCCTGGGCCAGCAGTTGCCGCGCCTTGTTGGTGTCCTGGGGCCAGGGGTCCAGGTCGGGAGCATAGCCAATGGTGCTGGGAGTGATGTGCGCCCAGCCTTTGACCTGCATTACCTCTGGGCCGCCATACAGCTGGTCCCGGATGGTCTGCTTGTTAATAGCGTAGTCCAGGGCCTGGCGGACTTCCTTCTTGTAGCAAGGATTCGCCGGCTTGTAGCAACCCAGGAGCATGATGCGGAAATAGATGCCTTCCGGGCCAAATACCAGACGTCCGCCGCCGGCCTCAACCTGTTTCCGGGTGGCCAGGCTGGCCGGGGCTACGTCGGCCTCGCCGGAGCGGATGGCTGCCACCCGAGTGGCTTCTTCAGGCACCACGCGCAAGTCCAGGGACTGGAATTTGGGCCGCCGGTCCTCGGGCAGGCCGTACTTGGGCTGGTAGTAGTAGTCTTCAAACCGCTGGAACGCCATCACCTCTGCCGGGGTGTGCTTGACCAGGTCAAAAGGCCCGGAACTCACCGGGTCTTTGTCGTAAGCCTCTTCTTGAACGGAATCGTGGACTTTGGGGCGGCTGGGGATAATTCCGTACCAGTTGGCCGCCGCTTCTGAGACGTAGGCCGCCGGAAAGCCCGCATTGGCCTGCTTCAGAGTGATGCTCACCTGGTTGGGCTGGGGCTGAGTAATAGTTTCCACCACGCGCGCCAGAGCCTGGGCGCTGCTCTGGGTCACCCGCTCCACTGCCGAGCCGGACTCGTCCTTGCCCCAGTAGTGCATGAAGGACCACCATACGTCCTGCCCGGTAATCTTCTTCCCGTTGTGGAAGGACCCGCCCTCCCGAATGGTGAAGGTCCAGGTCTTGGCGTCCGGGGAAATCTCCCACTTGGAAGCTATGCCCGGCAGAAGCTGGGTCTTTTCATTGGTGGCAACAAGAAATCCCTGCATGAACCGGGCGAAGTTGTTGCCCCCGCCGACTGCGTAGTTGTAGGTAAACCGTTCATTGCCCCAGCCTTGTATCATCCATGTCACCTTGCCTGGGTTGACCACGGGAGCCGCGGGGGCGGGGGTAGCTTTGGGCATGGCTGTGGGCGTGGACTGGTTCCCGCTGGAGGGTGCAGGCGCAAGTGTTGGCCGCGCCGCAGGAGTGGCGGTGGCCGCCGCGCCGCAAGCCAGCATCAAGAGCAACAATACAACCAGCGAGGCCGCCGCTGCGGCACGCCAGTGGTATAAGGCCGTCTTGACCAGCAAGGCCAGGGTGGATCGTGCTTGGGTTACGCTCATGCCATTCTCCCTTTCCGCCAACCATCCGACGATTTATCATCTTACAATGGCACTGAGTTCTACTATTCTATCGTTTAGATGATAAATTATCGGACAATATATATGAAATATGGTTAGCGTCTCAAGATGGCAGGATGTTATCAGCCGTTATCAATTCTGTCAATGGTGGATATTGGCGCAACTGATATGCTTACTGGCGTGGGGAGACCGTGTAGCCAGGGAAATTGAAAAGTGAAGGGCGGAGCCGCAATTGCCCCGCCCGTGATGTCGTGGGAAGCTGGAAGCCTGAGTTACTTCAGCACTATGGTGTGCAGCCCAGAGACCCAGAATGCCATGGGCATGGGCGCCCATTGCTTTACACGCGAGCCCACACCCCAGGGGATGTTCTGATATCCCAGGGCAATCTCACCCACATCCTCTTTGAGCACCCGGTAGAGCTGATTGTAGGCTTGGGCGCGCTTTTCCCTGTCCAGGATGGCGACGGCTTCCTGAGCCTGCTTGAAGATGGCGGGGTCGTTGGTCTGGCGGCCTGGGGCTGTGGGGGTGCCAAAGGTACCCCGCACTATGTTGCCAGCGTCCACCCGGGTCTCGTTGTCCCGCCAGAGAATCTGGCCGCGCAGGGCGCCTTCAGTAATCCAGTCCTGCTTGAACTTGGCCTCGTCACCCAGCCGCACTTCCACCGGGATGCCCAGCTCCCGCCGCCACATATCTGCGGCAATCTGCGCCGACTCCGGCAGCAGCGGCGTGGCCCGGGAAGTCCAAGTGTTGACGATAAGCAAAGGAAATCCCTTGCCCTCCGGATACCCCGCCTGGGCCAAGAGCTGCCGAGCTTTGACTGGGTCGAAGGGGTAAGGGTCCAGCTCTGGGCTGTAGCCCAGGGCGCTGGGCGTGACGTTGTTCCAGCCCTTGGAGACGTACACCTCCGGGCCAAACAGCTTGTCCCGGAAGATTCTCAGGTCCAGGGCGTAAGCCAGGGCCTGCCGCACCTCCCGCTTGCCTGTGGGATAGTCGGTTATCCATGGCTCCCGGAAACGGGCATAAAGGTAAGTCCCTTCTGGGCCGAAGACCACCCGGCCGCCAGCCGATTCCAACTGGGCGCGGCTGGACAAGCTGATGGGCGCGATGTCAGCTTCCCCCGCCCGCAAGGCCGCAATGCGAGTGGCTTCTTCGGGCACCTGCCGCAAGTCCAAGTACCGGAACTTGGGCCGCCGGTCTGGCATATAGAAATCCTCGAACCGCTCGAATTGCATCACCTCACTGGGCACGTGGCGGTACAGCTTCATGACGCCAGCGCCCACCGGGGACTGCTCATAAGCCAGGATTTGCGCATCATTGTGAATTTTGTCGGCGGGCCAGCGGGGCAGGACTATGCCCTGGACCGATCCCACTGCATCGCCCACAAAGTAGGGGATGCTAGCGTCAACTTTCTTGGTGGTCAGGCTGGCTCGACGGTCATCCACCAGCTGGGCTGACTCAAAATTCCGTCCCTGGTTCTGGGTAGTGCTGCTGGTGGACTTCTCCAGTGAGCCGGGGCCCCAGGCGTGGTTCCAGGTAAAGACTGCGTCGGCGGCGGTCACCGGGCGGCCATCGTGGAACTTGGCGCCCTCACGGATGGTGAAAGTCCAGGTCTTGCCATCGGCGGACACCTCCCACTGGGAAGCCAGGCCGGGGATCAAGTCGCGCTTCTCGTTGGTAGATACCAGGAAGCTGTGGAGCAGGTTGCCGTAGTTGGGGTTAACTACGTGCAGATTGGTCATCCTGGCGCCTTCCCAGTTGCCTACCATCCAGGTCACAGTGCCAGGGTTAACCGCCGGGCTGGCCGCGGTGGCGGGAACAGGTTGGGGCGCCAGGGTGGGAAGTGCGCCGGAGCCGGACGGCGGGGCTTGCCGTTGACTTGAGGGAGTCGCGGCAGCGCCGCAGGCCAGCATCAGTACCAGGAGGAGAGCTAGTGCAGCCGAAACTGCGCTGCGCCAATGATGCAAAGCACTTTTGACCAGCAGGGTTTGGGCAGAATGCGCTGAGGCAGCCATCATACCATCCTCCTTTTGCTCTAGCCAACGGTTTGCGTTATCTCGCATTAAATGGCTCTAATGGTACGTTTCACTATGTATATTTGTGAGCTAATATCTGCTAAGCTGACTAGCGCTGCAAGCTGGCTGGATGGTAGCAGGCGTTTGTAATGCTGTCAATACTATTATTGTTTCTTATTTTCCACGTATCACATGATTATAATTCTTTTTAATGATTATTTTCTTTTATAGATTTGAGCTTGCTTTGATTGAATAGGACTCTGGTGAAAACAGCATGGTACAGCCCGCGCCGAGGTCTGGGGTGTCCCCAGAAATGCCCCTTTCCCTCCACTTCTCACAAAGTGGGAGAGAAGGAACAGGGGTAAGGGCTGAAAGAGTGCGTGCCGAGGGGTGCTTTGCCCGTCCAGCGGTTGATTCCACTAGAGCCATAAAAGCGCCAACTTGGTAAGAGGCGACAGCCGGACGGAAGAAAGTGGCGGCATACGAGAGGCCCAGCGCAGCATCATGTGAGTGCCGCAACACCAATTAACCAGGACCTGCGCAACCATGCGGGCAAACGCTTTAACTAGGGCCAGCAGGTGGAGGTGGTAACTGTCTAGCGGAAAAGACGGGAGAGGTTGCCAGGCCGCTTGTTGCGGGCAAACTGGCGCATAAGCTGCTGAGTCTGCCGGAACTGGCCAAGGAGCTGGTTTACGTCCTGGGCCGTGGTGCCACTGCCCCGGGCAATGCGTCGCCGGCGGCTGCCATCAATAATTTCCGGGTGCTGGCGCTCGGCCTTGGTCATGGAGCGGATGATGGCCTCCACCCGCTTTAGCTGGGAGTCATCCAGTTCTGAGGCTCCTAGCTTCTTACCCATCTGCTTGAAACCCGGTACCATTTCCATGACTTGGGCCAGGGAACCCATTTTCTTCAGGTTCTGGATTTGCTGGAGAAAATCGTCAAAATCAAAAGACGCCTGGCGGAACTTGCGCTCCAGGTCCTTGGCCTGCTGCTGGTCCACGGCTTGCTGGGCCTTCTCAATAAGGCTGAGCACGTCGCCCATGCCCAGGATGCGGGAGGCCATGCGGTCGGGGTAAAAAGGCTCCAGGGCGTCGGGGCGTTCCCCTACGCCGACAAACTTGATGGGCACGCCGGTCACCCGGGTGATGGAAAGGGCCGCGCCGCCGCGCGCGTCGCCGTCCAGCTTGGACACAATGAGGCCAGTGAGGCTGACCCGCCGATGGAACTCCTGGGCGGCGTTGACTGCGTCCTGGCCGGTCATGGCGTCCACCACCAGGACAATTTCCTTGGGCGACACCGCACCCTTGATTGCCTCCAGTTCCTGCATCAGTTCATCGTCTATATGGAGGCGTCCGCCGGTGTCCACAATCACCCACTGGACACCCAACTGCTCCCCATGACGCAGGCCAGCCTGGGCCACCTTGACCGGGGTGGTGGTCTTGGGGTCCTGGGAGAACACAGGGATGTCCAACTGGCGGCCCAGGGTCTCCAACTGCTGGATGGCGGCGGGACGGCGCAGGTCGGCGGCCACCAGCAGAGAACGGTGCCCCTGGCGGCGCAGGGCCAGGGCCAGCTTGGCGGCGGTGGTGGTCTTGCCGGAGCCTTGCAGTCCCACCAGCATGAGCACTGTGGGGGGACGGCTGCCAGGCGTCAGCTTGTGGTCGCCGCCGCTGAGCACGGCGGTAAGCTCCTCATGGACAATTTTCACCACCTGCTGCCCAGGGGTCAGGCTCTGCATGACATCGGCGCCCAATGCGCGCTCCCGGATGCGGGCCACAAAGTCCCGGGCCACCCGGAAGTTCACGTCGGCCTCCAACAAAGAACGGCGCACCAGGGACAGGGCCTCGTCCACGTCCTTTTCGGTAAGGCGGCCCTTGCTGGATAGCCGCTGAAAGATGCCGGTTAGCTTGTCGGTGAGGCTTTCAAACACAGATGTCAACTCCCGGGACGCAAATGCCCATTCATCAAATTGTAGGTGGCGACAAAGGGAGGGTCAAGCTTGCCGAGGCTGAGGTAGCAGGGTCGTTTCATTATCAACGAGGGTGGGGGCAGACCTGTGTATCTTACCCTGGGTAATGCCACTCCCCAGGGCGCACACGTAGGTGCGCCCCTACGGCCATGATAAGAATGAATCAGTCCTGAGTGAACGAGTACATCTGATTGCTGACCGCTGAAAGGTTGTAGTAGAATGTGTTTGCGTGCCCCGGTCGTCTAGTCTGGATAGGACGCCACCCTTTCAAGGTGGAGGTCAGGGGATCGAAGCCCCTCCGGGGTACCAGTTCCTTTTGTTCTCATATTTCCTCTTTCCTCAAAAGCCTCTTGTAACGGTACAAGTCCCCTAACCGGCTTTCTGCCATGCAAGGAACAATGTGGGCTTGGGGCCGAGAACATAACTCTTCACGAAAGGCCGTTAAAGTAGGTTTTCTAATCGCTCATGACTTTGTATTGAGAGGAAAAGTCAGCGCATGAAGAGTTTATTGACTGAAATGGCAGTCAGAGAAGTGTCTACTCAGTGTACATTTGCGCTAAAAGCTTATGAGAATATCAACCACAAGGCGGGTTCTACCGACCTTGTGTTTTCATCCGTGCACTCGTTTCTTTCTCACTGTCACAATATTTGGTTGCTACTAGTTAATCAGAAACTTTCTCAAGATGTTCAGCCCAGGACTATACGCGATATCTTGGGTGTCAACCCATCTTCGCCACTGAAGAATACCCATCTCCGCAATATGTTGGAGCACTATGACGAGGAACTCTACAAATGGATCTCGGGGTTGACATCGTCAAGTAGAGGTTTCATAGCGGACTTCAATATTGGTATCAAGAGTGCCTTTGGGCTTCCTCAAGGGACAATTTTTGTAAGGCATTACGACCCGACTACAGAGGAGTTTTCGATCCTCGGCGACACGCTCGAATTACACCCGATGGCGGATGCAATCCGGCAAATTAGGGCCAGTGCAAATTCTTGGATAGAGTCGGAATCGATAAGGCCATAATAGTCTTTGCCCTATTTGATACCTGCGTCACCTGCTCCTTGAAGCTGTTCTTGCGCCCATGCTATCATGGCCTTGAGCTTCCTCTTCCCCGCACAGTGTGCCAAAGGAGCGCTGTCTGCCCTTGCCACTCCAGCCATTCCGCCAGATTGACATCTCCGTGGACGAACTCTTCGGGCAAGAACTGTCCGAAGGGTGGCTGACTGCGGTGATGGAGCAGGCGCTGGCGGTGGCTATTCCGCCGGAAGCTATAGTCCAGGTGAGCCTGCTGGTGACGGACGACGCTACAGTGCGGCGGCTGAACCTGGAGTTCCGCGGTCTGGACGAGACTACTGACGTGCTTTCTTTTTCCGCCAGCCACTCCGGACATTGGGAAGGAGAGGAAGAAGCTCCCCAGGACCGGTTGCTAAAACCTGCCGAATCTGACCCGTTCTCTTTCCCGTGGCCGGAGGATGAGCCGCCGCCCCTGGGTGAAGTAGTGGTCTCCCTGCCCCAGGCCCGGCGGCAAGCAGAACAATCCGGCACGCCCCTGGAGCGGGAAATGGCGCTGCTTATCATTCACGGGGTGCTGCACCTGGCGGGCCACGACCACCTGGAGCCGGAGGAAACGGGCCAGATGCAGGCCCTGGAGCAGCAGGCTCTAGCCGCGGTGTTTGCTGCTGACACCGTGGGAACGGACAAGCCATGACCTCTCAGGTCTATTACCGCAAGTGGCGGCCCGGCACTTTCAGCGACCTGGCAGGTCAGGAGCATGTGGCGACGACCCTGCGCCAGGCCATTAAACAGGGACGGGTTGCCCACTCCTACCTGTTTTGCGGACCCCGGGGCACCGGCAAGACCACCACTGCCCGTGTCCTTGCCAAGGCAGTGAACTGCCTGGACCCGAAGGGCGGCGACCCCTGCAACGCCTGTGCCCTATGCCAGTCGGTAAATGAGGGCCGCTGCCTGGACATTATTGAGCTGGACGCCGCCAGCAACCGGGGCATTGACGAAATCCGGGACATCCGGGACAAGGTCAATTTTGCTCCAGTCCAGGGCCGCCGCAAGGTCTATATCATAGACGAAGCCCACATGCTCACTGGCCCCGCCTCCAACGCCTTTCTCAAGACCCTGGAAGAGCCGCCCGCCCACGTCATTTTCATCCTTTGCACCACGGAAGCGCACAATATTCTGCCCACGGTGGTCTCCCGGTGCCAGCGGCTGGACTTTCGCAAGCTGCCCCCAGACCTCATCTTCCAGCGCCTGTCCCACATTGCCCAGAGCGAGGGCGTGGCGGTGACGCCGGAGGCCTTGCGTCTGGTGGCCCGCCAGGCCAACGGCAGCCTGCGCGATGCGGAGAACCTGCTGGAGCAATTGGTGGTGTCCTTCAGCGAGGGTGTGGGCTTGCCCCAGGTGGAGGAGCTGCTGGGGCTGGGCCACGGCGACCGCTGGCTGGACCTGATGAAATACCTGCTCATGGGGAATACCGCCGCCAGCTTGGAAGTAATTAACCAGGCCGCTTGGGACGGCACCGACCTGCGCCAGCTGCACCGCCAGGCGCTGGAACTGCTGCGGGCTGCCATGCTGCTGAAGTGGGGGCCAGGACAGGCCCTGGACTTGCCGGAGCACGTCATCGCCCAGGTCAAACAGGTGATTGAACAACTCCCACCCTGGCGTATCATCAATGCCCTGAAAGTGTGGGGCGACGTGAATATGCGCCACGATGCACCCTCGACGCTGCCTCTGGAACTGGCGGTGGTGGAAATATGCACCGCCAGCAGTCCGGCGGAAGCAGCGTCTACCGGTTCAGTCCCTCCAACTTCTGGGAGGGCTGCTCCGCCCGCCGCGCCGCCGCGCCGGAGCACGGCGCCAGCGTCCATGCCAGCGGCAGGCAGCCGTACACCTGCGGCAGTCCCGGCGACCAATCCCACTCCTCAGCCAAGGGGTGCGGCTCCCAGCCCGTCCATTCCCGGCCGCTCCAGCGGTCCCCCAGCGCCCACGTTCCGTCCCGCCGCCCCGGTGGCATCACCTGCCGTCCCGGCGGGAGACCAGGACATGGCTTCTCGCTGGCTGGCGGTAGTCAAGTCCCTGGACCGGGACCGGGGCAAGAAGTACGTGTTGGGGCCGCTGCTGCGCAACTGCCGCAGTTCTGAGGTGAGCGTGGATGGCGATACTCTAGTGCTGCCCTTTACCCACCAGTCCAACATGGAGCGAATGCAGGAGGAACTGGACGATCCCAAAGGCCGCCAGCTTCTGTCTGATGCCGTGGCCAAGTCCTTTGGCAAGAACTATAATTTCAAGCTCACCCTGGCCAGCGGCCAACCATCCGGCGTGACCAGCCGCCAGGCCCAGCAAAGTTCGTTGGTGCGCGCCGCCCAGGGGATGGGCGCCAGAATTGTCCGGGAGGTAGCAGAATGAACCGAAACATGATTCGCCAGGCCCAGAAACTCCAACAGCAGCTCCAGAAAATCCAGCAAGAGTTGGAGGCCCTCACCGTGGAGGGCAGCGCGGGCGGCGGCGTGGTGAAAGTGGTGATGACCGGCAAGCAAGTGGTGGAGAAAGTGACCATTGAGCCTGAGGCAGTGGAGGACCGGGAGTTGCTGCAAGACCTGGTGCTGGCGGCGGTCAACGACGCCTTTGCCAAGACCCAGGAGCTGACCGCCAAAAAGATGAGCGCCGTCACGGGCGGCATGAACATACCGGGGCTGGGGTAAAGGGGCGGGGAGGGTCAAGGGGTTCCCACACCATGACGCCGACATCAGTCATATTGCGACCAGCTATTCAGGAAACCTGGATGGCCGTCTTCCTCGCTAAAGAAGAAGTCTGGAACCGGTTAAAAAGCATCGCTATGCCGGTTCAGCGACGAGGACAGGGCGCAGTACCACCCGCCTTGTTCAAGAGAATTGGCGAAGGCTCGGTAACGATTCAAGAACTGCAATCGTTCTTAAAGAGTGCGCCTCACCTGCCGCTCCAAGAGAAGCAACCCCTGTTGCTGCTGGAGGCCAGTTTACTTTATCAAGAGGAACAATATGAGGAAGGCATCAAGTCTTGCGATGCAGCACTTAGATATGGTGGGTATCCTCTTGCTAGACTTTTGAAAGCAGTAATCTTGCTCCAGTTACACCGATTTAATGAGGCTTCACGATCCTTTCAGCTAGCTTATGAGCACCCGAACAACTTGGGGGTAGAAAAACGGAGCGAATTCCTGCGAGTTCTGTTCTGGGTGTGGAGCATGGCCGCTCTAGTCAAGGGCCTTGATGGTATTCTCAACCAGAACGCTTCAGAACTGGAAGGGGGTGTGAAGGAGTATCTCAACGTCCTTGATAAAGCTAAGGGGAATCAGTCGGAAGACTCGTGTGCGACCCTCCCCTTTCCCAAAGATGTGATGGTACATTTTGCCAAAAAATTGCCTGAAGCCCTTGCCAGAAATTACGTGGCGAAGGGCCAAGTATTGCCTGATGAATTGGTCGAGCAGGCGAGTCAGCTACTTCAGGACGCCCTGACAGAACTGGAACTTGCCGTCCGCCTCCTGTCCATTAAAGACCCCTTTGACCGCTGGCGTGCTTTGAGCCAGGAGATAAGCAAGGTGTGGCCCAAAGGGGTGTCCGCCGCGGACGCCATTCGCGAGCAAAGGGACCGGAAATGGAACACGTAGTAGTGGACTCTAGCATTCTGGTGAGTTCGTTGCTGCAGGAAGACGTCCTGCATCAGCAGGCCCGACCATACATCAATGGCCTGGAAAATGGCGACTACGTGTTCCACCTGCCGATGCTGGCGGTGGTGGAGATGGTTGCTGCAATTAGCCGCCGAGCGCCAGCGGGTTGGCAGGCCTTGCTAGTCGGAACAAAAATGAGCCTCCGTGACTGGGAGAAGGAAGGTAAGATAGAACTCTATCCACTCGATAGGGATCGCATGAGCAATTCCTCCCACGTCGCCCAGCAACACGGATTGAGAGGCGCTGATTCGGTTATGGTTGCATTGGCGCAGGAACTCAACGTGCCCCTCAAAACTTTTGATAAGGAAATCCTCCAAAAGTTTCCTCAGGCATCCATATGAACCTGGAACACCTCCCATCCACTTCGCCCTCCCTGTCTCGGCTGATTGACGAGCTGAACAAGCTGCCGGGCATCGGCCCCAAGAGCGCCCAGCGCCTGGCCTACCACATCATCCGTCTGCCCGCCGAGGAGGCCCTGGCCCTGGCCGAGGCCATCACCGATGTCAAGCAGTCGGTGGGGTTTTGCCAGCGGTGCCAGAACCTGGCCGATGCCAGCATCTGCCCCATCTGCGCCGACTCCCGCCGCAACCAGGAACAGATTTGCGTGGTGGAAGACCCCCTGGACGTACTGGCCCTGGAGCGCACCCACTGCTACCGTGGACTGTACCACGTGCTCCACGGGGTAATCTCGCCCCTGAACGGCGTGGGGCCGGAACAACTCAAGCTGAAGGAGCTGTTAACCAGGCTGGAAGGCGGCCAGGTAAAGGAGCTAATCATCGCCACCAACGCCACCCTGGAAGGGGAGGCCACCGCCATGTATATCCGCCGCCACTTGGCGGGCCGCGCTGTCAAGGTGAGCCACCTGGCTTGGGGCTTGCCAGTAGGTGGCTCTCTGGAATACGCCGATGAGCTTACCCTGAGCCGGGCCTTTCAGGGCCGCCAGGAAATCTAGCCGTGCCTGTGCTCAAGACCTACCGCACCGAGGCTCTGGTGCTGAAAAACCACCCTCTGGGCGAAGCCGATTTGCTGGTGGTTTGCTATACCCGTGAGTCAGGCAAGGTGCGAGCTACCGCCAGGGCCGCCCGCAAAGTGTCCAGCCGCCTGGTGGGCCACCTGGAGCCATTAACCCTGGTGAACCTATCGCTGACCCGCGGCCGCACCCTGGACCAGGTTGCCCAAGCCCAGGTAGCAGACAGCTTCCCCGCGTTGAGAAACGCGCTCCCTGCCCTTTCCCGCGGACTTTACGTGGCGGAACTCCTGGACGGTTTTGGCTCCGAGGCCAGCCCCAACCCGGAGCTGTATTCTCTCGCGCTGGAAGTGCTGGCCGGGATAGGCCGTTCGCCGGAGTCGGACCTGCCCTTGCGCTACTTTGAACTCCGGTTGCTCGAAACCTCCGGGCTGCTGCCAGAACTGTACCAGTGCGTGGAATGCCGGAAGCCGCTGGTTCCAGGGGACCATCGCTTTACCCCCAACGGCGGCGGGACTCTGTGCAGCCAGTGCGCGCCGTTAGGAGCGCACCTGCGGCCCCTGTCGGTGCGGACCCTTAAAGTGCTGCGGTTGCTGCACCGCCAGCGCCTGGCTGAAATCCCATCCCTGACCATTGACCACCAGTTGGCCCAGGAGCTAAAGGCCACCCTCACGGCCTCGGTGGAGCATTGGCTGGACCAGCAGGTGCGCTCCAGCGCCTTTCTGGACCACCTGCGCCGCACCACGCCGGCCGAACCGGCAACGGAGTCCGCCGCCCATGCCTGACCTGGAGGCAGAAAAGGCCCGTCGGCAACTGGCCGCCGCCATAGCAGCGGCGGTGGTGGCTGCTCAACGGATGACCTCCATCGGCCAACAACCGGGCCAGACCGCCTCGCCCTGGCGGCTGCAGGGGCGGCAGGAGCAGCACCAGGCCCGCCGCTTGAGAAAAGCCTGATGGCCGTCGTTACTGTGCGAGTGCAAGTGGCGGGCCGCCGGTACACCGTAACGGTGGAGGACTCAGGCGGCCCCGCCGTTACCTGTACCGTGGATGGGGAGACCTATGTAGTGGAAGTGCCGCCCGCCGCCCCTGCTGCGCCGCCCGCGCCGCCGCCCAGCCAGGTCACGCCCCCAGGCCAGTCCGGCAACCTGGTGCGCGCTCCCATGCCGGGGAGGGTGATGGCAATTCGGGTGCGCCCCGGCGACCAGGTTGCGGCGGGGGATGAGTTGTGTGTGGTTGAGGCCATGAAGATGGAACAAAGCCTGCGGGCTGCCCGCCCTGGCGTGGTCAAGGCGGTGCTGGTGCAGCCTTTGGATAACGTCAAAGGCGGCGACTCGCTGGTGGAGCTGGGGTAGGGCTGCCTGCCCGCAAACGCGGTCGGCTCACTCATAAGTAACCCTATGGGGTAGTGCGATGAGGCGAGGAGGACACAGTGGAACACCTCAGAAGTGCTCTCCGATCCCTGACCCACGAGGTCTGCCGCCAGTTGGACGGCGTGGAAATCCCGAAAAGGCCAGTCTCGACGGTGGTTAATCGGCCAGACACCGCTCCGTATGTGGCTATTGACTTCGACAGACCGGCATTGTCTGATCTGCGATTCACTCTCACCATTGGCCTTCTTAAGTTGCCCGAATATGAAGCGGCAGCGGACGCCATTGAAAAAGACCCTGAACTCCGGGAGGGCATCATTGTCGATGGTGGTGGCTTTCTTCGTAAGCCTGAGCGGATCAACTTAACGCGTGCCCTTTTGACGAATTTCCTGTGGCGATACCTGCGGGAAGGGGTACAGCTTGATTGGGACGAAACCAGGTTCGTCGAAACATACGACCAGTTAAGGATAGAGCTTCGTCGCAAGAGCATTGTCTTCCACACGACTCTGCCGTTGAGCAATTTGAAGATGGAGGTTGCTGCGCTCGATTTCGGTGACGAGCTAGAGCTCCTGCCTGCATCGATAGAAGAACTTGAGCGATGGATAAATCGGGAGCGGAGCCTGCCACCGCTAGATGCGGGTGTGCCGCAGTGGAACACCTACTACGTGGACAAGCCCGCAGTGCTGCATAAACGCCAGACCGTGGTAGGCCGACCTCCCTCGACTGACTTGAATGCCGTGCTGGGCCAACTGCCCCGAGTCAACGCTGACCTCGCCATCACGGCGCTGCGCCTGGTAATGAATGCCCCAATCTCAGTCATTTTCCAGGAGCATCACAGTGAGGGTCTAATGGCGCTCGGCGGGGGCAGTACCCGGTGGGGCTGGTCGCCACCTTCGCTGGGTCCGCTCGCTACACTGGATCAGGAAAAGGCAGCACAAGTTCTTCATGTCTGGCATCTCCTCCAGAAGAGTCCCAATATCAACTTGTTGAGCCTGCCTCTCCGCCGATGGGAATCCTCGCTGCTGAGGTCCAACCTTGAGGACAAGCTTATCGACGCCTGGATCAGCCTGGAAGCCCTTCTACTTGGCAAAAAAGGAGGGTGAGCTGAGTTTTCGCGCGGCAGTGCGGCTTGCTGAGTTTCTTGGCAAGAGCGGGGTTGATCGGAAAGCCATCTTCAACGACACCCGTATCTCCTACGATTGGAGATCGGCAATAGTCCACGGAGGGAGCACTAAGAAAGTCGCCAAACGGATGCCCCTTAAGAAGGCCGTCCAACTTACAGTAGAATATCAACGCTAAGCGTTGCTCAAAGTTCTAGAGATCCCCGACCACTTTGCGCGTAACAAGCTCGAATCTGATCTACTTGGCCGGGATGCCTAGGCTGTGTAGAGGACGAACGGGGATGACAATCCAGCCTATAGACGGTCATACTCCGCATCATTCTCGTTATCCCACAGTTCTGCCAAGACTGGGTCTAATGCAGGAGTCAAGTCACATCCATCCTCCCAGTCCTCGCAATCAGCCCAATCTGTAGGGCTTTCACCATCACCAAGCATCAAGGTATTTCCTACTTCTGCACCTGTAACTGAAGGGTCACACCCCGTCAATCCATCCCCTAAAATCCAGACTTCCCGACAGCACCGCAAATCCTGTGGGTGCTACAATATAGCAACTAACTCCTCATTGGAAGGTGCAGCCCCATGCCCCAGGAGTTCATCGTCGTCAAAGGCGCCCGGGAGCACAACCTCAAAAACGTGGACGTGACCATCCCCCGGGACAAGCTGGTGGTCATCACCGGCGTGTCTGGCTCCGGCAAAAGCTCCCTGGCCTTCGACACCATCTACGCCGAGGGGCAGCGGCGCTACGTGGAGTCCCTTTCCGCCTACGCCCGCCAGTTCCTGGGCCGCATGGACAAGCCCGACGTGGACTACATCGAGGGGCTGTCCCCGGCCATCTCCATTGACCAGAAGGGCGTCTCCCACAACCCCCGCTCCACCGTGGGCACCGTCACTGAGATTTATGACTACCTGCGCCTGCTCTTTGCCCGCGTGGGCAAACCCCACTGCCCCCAGTGCGGCCGTCCGGTGCAGCGCCAGACCGTGCAGCAGATTGTGGACTCCATTCTGTCTCTTCCTGAAGGCAGCCGCATCACCCTGCTGGCCTCCAAGGTCCGTCACAAGAAGGGCGAGCATAAAGAGGTCTTTGAAGCGGCCCGCAAAGCGGGATTCACCCGCGTCCGGGTGGACGGTACGGTCCATCTGCTGGAAGAGACCGATAACCTGAACCTGGACAAGCAAAAGTGGCACTACGTGGAGTTGGTGGTGGACCGGGTGGTGGTGCGGCCAGACACGGAGCAAGGCCGCTTGGCCGAATCGGTGGAGACCTCCCTGCGCGAGGGCGAGGGAGTGGTGCAAGTCCTGCTGCAAGGCCAGGAAGGCCGGCCCGAGGAGGAGCTGGTCTATTCAGAGAAGTTTGCCTGCGTGGCCTGTGGCACCAGCCTGCCGGAGATTGAGCCCCGCACTTTCAGCTTCAACAGTCCCCACGGGGCTTGCACGGACTGCACCGGCCTGGGTTTCAAGTTGGAGGTGGACCCGGAATTGGTCATCCCCAACAAAGACCTTTCTCTTTTAGAGGGCGCGGTGGCCCCCTGGTCCCGCTTCGGCACCTCCAGCGGCTGGTATCTCAGCCTCATCGAATCGGTGGCGCGCTCCCACGGCTTTTCCGCCCGGGTGCCGGTGAAGGAACTCAGCCAGGAGCAGCTTGCCCTGGTCCTGTACGGCAACAAGTCCCGTTCGGTGACGGTGCGCCACAAGACGCAGCGGGGCCAGGTCTATAGCTGGGAGACCAACTTTGAAGGCGTGATTCCGAACCTGGAACGCCGCTACCGCGAGACCGAGTCCGACCATGTGCGCCAGGAGATTGAGCGGTACATGGCCGCCCGCCCGTGCCAGTCCTGCGGCGGCCAGCGCCTGCGCCCGGAGGCCCTGGCGGTGCAGGTTTGCGGCCTGGGCATAATGCAAGTCTGCGCAATGAACATCGGGCAGGCCATTGTCTGGGTCAACTCGGTCAACCCGAACGCGCCGGGCCCGCATCCTGGCGAAACCCTGTCGGCCCGGGACCTGACCATTGCCCGCCAGATACTTAAGGAAATCGAAGGACGCTTGCACTTTTTGGAAGGCATTGGGCTGGACTACGTGACCATGGACCGCTCGGCCCGCACCTTGTCCGGCGGCGAGGCCCAGCGGGTGCGCCTGGCGACCCAAATCGGCTCCGGCCTCACCGGCGTGCTGTACGTCTGCGACGAGCCGACGGTGGGCTTGCACCCCCACGACGACCACCGTCTGATTGACACTCTGACCCGCCTGCGGGACATGGGCAACACCGTGGTGGTGGTGGAGCATGACGAGGCCATGATGCGGGCCGCCGACCACATTATTGATCTGGGGCCGGGGGCCGGGGAACACGGCGGACACATTGTAGCCACTGGAACGCTTCAGGAGGTAATGGACAACCCCAACTCTCTCACCGGCCAGTACCTCAGCGGGCGCAAGGAAATCCCCATGCGCCAGGACCGCCGGGAGGGCAACGGCAAGTCCATTGAGCTGCAAGGGGCGCGGGAGAACAACCTCAAGGGGATTGACGTGACCCTTCCCCTGGGCAAGCTCATTTGCGTATCGGGTGTGTCCGGCTCCGGCAAGAGTACCCTGGTTTACGAGGTGCTTTACAAGAAGCTCAACCAGGTGCTGAACCGGGCCAAGGAGCTGCCTGGCGCCCACGACGCCCTGCTGGGGGTGGAGAACATTGATAAAGTGGTCAACATTGACCAGTCGCCCATCGGGCGGACGCCCCGCAGCAATCCGGCCACCTACACCGGGGCTTTCACGCCCATCCGCGACCTCTTCGCCAGCCTGCCTGAAGCTCGCGCCCGCGGCTACGCGCCGGGCCGGTTCTCCTTCAACGTCAAAGGGGGCCGCTGCGAGGCTTGCCAGGGCGAAGGCTACATCCAGATTGAGATGCAGTTTTTGCCCGACGTGACCGTGCCCTGTGAAGTCTGCCAGGGCAAGCGCTACAACCGGGAAGCCCTGGAAGTCACCTTGCGGGAGCAGAGTATTGCCGACGTGCTGTTCATGACGGTGGACCAGGCTCTGGAGTTTTTCTGGAACTTCCCACGCATCCGGCCCAAGCTGGAGACCCTGCGGGACGTGGGCTTGGGCTACATCCGGCTGGGGCAGCCCGCCACCACACTCTCCGGCGGAGAAGCCCAGCGGGTCAAGCTGGCTACCGAACTGTCCCGCCGGGCTACTGGCAAGACCTTTTACCTGCTGGACGAACCCACCACCGGGCTGTCCTTTGAAGACTGCGCCGCCCTGTTGCGGGTGTTGCACCGCCTGGTAGACCAGGGCAACACTGTGCTGCTCATTGAGCACAACCTGGATCTTATCAAGAATGCCGACTGGGTCATTGACCTGGGGCCGGGCGCCGGCGACAAGGGCGGCAGTTTGATTGCGGCAGGTACGCCGGAGGAACTGGCCCAAAACCGCCAGTCCTTCACGGGTCGCTACCTGCGCCGCATTTTTGAAGGCACTATGCGTCCCCTGGCTCCGATGGTTGCGGTGGGATGACGTCAACCCCAGCCCAGTTCCGGCGACCTTCTGTTAAAATTGGTAGTACAGTTTTGATCCTCCGGGGGCCAGCCATGTCTTTCCACTATGACGGCGAAGTCCGCATCATTAAAATCAACATGGGGCCGTACAATAACAATGGCTATATTGTGACCTGTCCGGAAACGGGCGAGGGAGTAATTATTGACACTCCCGCCGAGCCTGAAAAGCTTCTGGCTGCCATTGGGGACGTGCGCATCCAGGCTGTTCTTATCACCCACGGCCACCAGGACCACCTGCTGGGGTTTCAAGAGATTACCCAGCAGGTGACTGCGCCGGTGGCCATCGGTCCGGGCGACGCCCACCGGCTTCCCTCCCCACCATCCAGGCTGCTGAAAGACGGCGATGTCATTCGGTTTGGCCGCCGCCAGATTACCGCCCTGGCCACGCCCGGCCACACCGACGGCTCCACGTGCTACCTGGTGGGCAAGCATCTGTTCTCCGGAGATACCCTGTTCCCCGGCGGGCCAGGCAAGTCCCGCAGCCCGGAAGCTCTGCGCCAGGAACTGCAAAGCATCACCGGCAAGCTGCTCTCCCTGCCCGATGACACCGCAGTCTACCCCGGCCACGGCGAAGACACCACCATCGGACAAGCCAAGGCGGAGTACCAGGTGTTTTCCTCCCGGACCCATGCCCCCGACCTGTGCGGGGACGTGGCCTGGCTAAGCAGCTGATCTCTGCGCAAGGGTTGTGGGCCAAATAATGTGTCTTTATGACAGTTAATCAATTAGACCTCCGTCATTCCGGCTTCCGCCGGAATCCAGTAAAGCGCCTTAACCCGTTGCCTTTCTGGACACCGGCCTTCGCCGGCGTGACGAGTTGAGTCCTTAAGCAAACTGATACACTACCCTGTTTTTCCACGTAGTAGTCCATTGAGGTAAGAATGTTTCAACGCACAGTCCTGGATAACCAGCTGCGGGTCTTGACCGCCAGCATGCCCCACACCACTTCCGTCTCTGTGGTGGTCTCGGTGGGAGCAGGTTCCCGCTACGAATCGCCGGAACTGGCCGGGGTTTCCCACTTCCTGGAGCACCTGCCTTTCAAGGGCACCCAGCGCTGGCCCACCGCCCGGGAGGTCAGTGAGGCAATTGAAGGCGTGGGCGGCGTGATGAACGCCAGCACCGACCGGGAAATGACAGTCTTCTGGTGCAAAGTGGCCCGGCCCCATTTCCGCCAGGCCCTGGACGTGGTAATGGACCTGGTGCTGCATCCCCTGCTGGACCCGGTGGAGGTGGAAAAGGAGCGGGAGGTGGTGCAGGAAGAGCTGCGCATGACCAACGACTACCCTTCCAACCGCGCCGACTTGCTGATTGACGAGGCGCTGTGGCCGGAGCAGGCCATGGGCCGGGATGTGGGCGGCACGCCGGAATCGGTGGGAGCTATTCCGCTGAACAATATCCGGGCCTATCTGGAACGCCAGTACCGCCCCAACAACGCGGTGGTGTCGGTGGCCGGCAACGTTACCCACGACGAAGTGGTGGCCCTGGTATCTGAAGCAACGCACCACTGGACGCCCCAGGAACCGCTGCCCTGGGAGCCGGTGGCCTTAGGCAGCGTTGAGCCGGTGGTGCTGGTGGAACAGCGCCGCAGCGACCAGGCCCACGTCTGCGTGGGTTTGCCCGGCCTTTCCCTTACCGACCCGGACCGCTACGCCTTTGCAATGATGAACGTGGTGCTGGGCGACGGCATGAGCAGCCGCCTGTTTTTGAACCTGCGGGAGAAGCAGAGCCTGGCTTACGATGTGCACAGCTCGGTGCAAAATTTCCGAGATTGCGGCTCTCTCACTGTGTATTGCGGAGTGGAACCCAAAAAGACCCGGGAGGCAGTGCAGGGCGTGGTCCGGGAACTGAACGCTATGCGGGAGCAGGTGCCGGACAAGGAACTGGCTAAAGCCAAGGAATACACCAAAGGCCGTCTCTTGCTGCGGCTGGAGGACAGCCGCGCCGTGGCGGCCTGGCTGGGCAGCCAGGAGCTTCTCCTGGGCGAAGTGGAGACCCTGGACAGAGTAGTGGCCGGTATTGACTCCGTGACCCAGGAGGACGTGGCGCGGGTGGCCCAGCGGTTGGTGAAAGAGGATGACTTGCGGCTGGCCGTAGTCGGGCCGCACCGGAGCAGCCAGTCCCTGCGCAAGTTGCTGCGATTCTAACCGAAAAAGAGGGTGTTGAAATGGGTCGGTGCTCGTGGTTCGACAGGCTCACCACGGGCGAAATAGCCGCCCAGCCTGAGCTTGTCGAAGGATTGGAGCTTGCGGAGTCCAATGGTCCTGCCCTGCCCAGGTCTTACTTGCTGGAATCGAACTCCGCCACCACAGGGTTGCTCAGAATTCCCACGCCCGGAATTTCCACCTCCACCACATCCCCGGGGTGCAGCACGCTGGTGCCGCCGGCCGTGCCTGAAAACACCAGGTCTCCAGGACGCAACGTTACCTGCTGGCTAATGTAGCTAACTATCTCAGCAAAACTGAACCCCATGTCGCCGGCTTTGATGTGCTGCGCCCGCTTGCCGTTGACTCGCACGAAGATCTCTATTTCCTGGGGTTCAATGCCAGTCTCCACCCACGGCCCCACTGGCGCAAAGCTGTCCGATCCCTTAGCCCGCCAGAGGCTGCGGTCGTGTCGCTCCCAGGTGCGGTCACTAACATCATTGCCACAGGTGTAACCCAGGATAAATTTCTGGGCCTGCGCCGGGGAGACCCGGCGGCAGGTCCTCCCGATAACTGCCACCGCCGAACCCTCAAAATGCACATCCCCCGAAGAATCCTTGGGGATGATGATGGGATCCCCCGGACCAGTAAGGGCGTTGGTAGCCTTCTGCCAGGGTTCAGGATGATAGCTTTCGTCGTCCCGATTGTGTGTGCTCCGGCCTCTGCGTTGCGCCCTAGGGCCCGGAAAGTTGTCCCCGGGACACCAGATTTGCGGGGCATCTGAAAAAGGTAGCAACCTCACCCCCTCCAAAGGAGTGCGGAGGTGTGTCTTGCGGAAACGGGCAAAAGCGCTTCCCCGGATTTCGACGACCTCGTCGCCTTCTACCACACCGTATGCCGTCTTCCTGTCCACACGGTACCGGGCGATTTTCATCCTCTTTCCTCTGCCGCCTCAAAAGGCTCGCTGCGGCCCGCCGCACCTGGCATTTTACAAGGTGTTCTGCTAGTCTGCCCAATATGGCAAATTGGCCATTAACCGCCAGCCTTGCGTAGGCCACTGCCGCTGGACACCCAGTTTGTAATATTATGTTCACACCCAACTATTACCAAAGAATTACGGCGCACCTAGGTGGCCCTGCTGGAGCGCAACATGAAACTTGGCTTCTTTGTCACCAATCAATACTTGCCCGGCGAGTCCATGACCCAAAAAATCCAGGAGAGCGCGGAACAGGTGCGGGCGGCGAGGGATGCTGGCTTTGATCTGATCGCCACCGGCCAGCATTACCTGGCCATGCCTTACCAGATGAGCACCAGCTTCCCTTTGCTGGCGCGCCTGGCGGCGGAGGCCGGGAATATGGAAGTGGCTGCCACGGTAGTGCTGGTGCCGCTGCATAACCCGGTGGAGTTGGCCGAAAGCGTGGCGACCCTGGACGCCATTTGCGGCGGGCGCTTCGTCCTGGGCATAGGGTTGGGGTACCGGGATGAGGAGTATGCGGCGTTTGGCGTTCAGCGGGCTGAGCGGGTTGGACGGATGCGGGAAGCGCTGGAGGTCATGAAACGCCTGTGGTCCCAGGAGGAACTGGAGTTCCAGGGCAAATACTATCAGGTGCCCAAAGTGCGGCCAGCCACCCGGCCCGTCCAGCGGCCCCACCCGCCCATCTGGATGGCCGCCAACGGCGATGCCGCCATCCGGCGCGCCGCGCGCTGGGGCTACCCCTGGTTAATCAATCCTCATGCCACTATACCCATGGTCACGCGGCAGTTTTCCGGCTACCGGGAGGCTCTGGCCCAGACCGGGCACACCATGCCTGAAACTCTGCCCATGATGCGGGAACTGTACGTGGCTCGTGACCAGGCTGCCGCCTACAGGGAAAGCGAACCTTACCTTGCGCCCAAATATCAGGCCTACGCCGAATGGGGCCAGGACAAGGCGCTGCCTGGCCAGGAGAGCTTTTCAATTCCTTACAGGGAGCTGGCCCGCGACCGGTTCCTGCTGGGGTCACCGGAGGAAGTGGTGCAGGAGATTCAACGCTACCAGCAGATGCTGGGGGTAAACTACCTGATTTTCAGAATGCAGTGGCCGGGAATGCCACAGGAACAGGTGCTGCGGCAAATTGAATTGATGGGACGGGAGGTTATCCCGCTGGTCAAATAAGGCATGTATGAAGTGGTCACATTTTGGCCTTGACCGCTGCATGTCCTAGAGCGTGTCGTCAAAATAACTTACTCCAGATTATTACCGCTCGGATCTGACAGGAAGCTAGGTAAGAGGCAGACCCTTTGGCATAACGGGTCGCTATGCCCCGCCACTGTTTGAAAAGGAGGAAGGAGTTCTCCACCAGGTGGCGTAATTT
>Ga0194132_10001734_pt1 | contig 43336 bp, 42 predicted proteins | sample TA2KigOf80mmetaG_FD_148612 | JGI IMG/M metagenome (GOLD analysis project Ga0194132, IMG submission 148612) | Freshwater microbial communities from Lake Tanganyika, Tanzania - TA2015054 Kigoma Offshore 80m | ecosystem: Environmental > Aquatic > Freshwater > Lake | place: Tanzania: Lake... | reverse complement strand
ATCGGATTGGGCTTCACCCGCCAGATGCTCCATCTGCGACCCCGGTCCAATGAGACAAGACGTTGCGTCCTATGGCTCAAATGGATTCGACGCCGCCCAGTTCAATGGTTCATCTGGGAAATGCGGGCTTACGCCTGCCTCGATCTCGCGCCAGGTGAGCCAGCTCGAGGATTCGCTGGGCCTGCGGCTCTTGAACCGCACCACGCGCCAGCTCTCGCTGACCGAGGCGGGCGAGCTTTTCTACGAGCGCGTCTCCCATGTCGTCGCCGACCTCGCCGAAGCCGACGAGATCGTGAAGAGCCTTCGTGGAGGCCCGAGCGGGCTGCTCCGCGTCACCGCGCCGGCGAGCTTCGGGCGATTGCATATCGCGCCGGCGCTCGGCGGCTTTCTCGATACCTATCCGCAGATCCGGCTCGACCTCGTCTTCACCGACCGCCTCGTGCACATGCTGGACGAGAAGATCGACGTCGCCATCCGCATCACCGCGACACCGGATGCGAGCCTGATCAGCCGCATGCTGGCGCGGCAGCACAGCGTCGTCTGCATTGCGCCTTCCTATGCCGAGAAGCGCGGCACGCCGAAAAGCTTCGAGGATCTCGCGCGCCACAACTGCCTCACATACGGCGCTACGGGCGCGTCGACCTGGCGCTTCTACGACGGCATGGCCGAGGTGGCACAGGTCGAGGTCGGCGGCAACGTCCATGCCCGCGACGGCGACAGCATCTATGTCGCGACGCTGGCCGGCATCGGCATCTCGCTGCAGCCGATCTGGCGCATCGGCGAGGATCTCAAGGCCGGGCGCCTCAGGGCGCTGTTCCCCGGCTTCTGGGCGTCCTCGATCGGCGGCGCCTCGGCGATCCATGCCTACTACGTGCATCGCCGCCACCTGGCGCCGAAGACCAAGGCCTTCATCGACTATCTCGCCGATGCTTTTCGTTCGCCGCCCTATTGGGAGAAAGGCGTCGACCTAGGGTTGAGCCCGCGGAAGGCGCGCCGGCAGGCCGAATAGGACTTTTTCGTCCCATCCGCGTAATCGCTGGCCGATTTGTGCGCTAGCGTCACGGGATGCTGGTCCGCGAAATCAGGCTCAAGCGATACCCGGACGGCGTGCCGAAGGAATCCGACTTCGAGCTCGCCGAGCGCGAGGTGCCGGATCCTGGCGTTGGCCAGCTCTGCCTCCGCCCGCTCTTCCTCTCGATCGATCCCTACCAGAGGAACCGTATGCGCGGCCCCGCCGCCGGCCTGACGCCGGGCCAGGTGATCGAGGGCCGCTGCGTCGCGGAGGTCACCGACTCCCGCCATCCGGATTTCGCCTCGGGCGAGCTCGTCTTCACCACCGCGCCCTGGGCCGAGGCGTCCCTCTCCGATGGCAAGGCGGTGCAGCATCTCGACCCCGACGTGACGCCGCCGCAGCTCCATCTCGGCGCCGCCGGCGTGCCGGGCCTCACCGCCTTCGTCGGGCTGCACGACATCGGCGAGATGAAGCCGGGCGAGACCGTGCTCGTCTCGGCCGCGGCCGGCGCCGTCGGTTCCATGGCCTGCCAGATCGCCAAGCTCGCGGGCTGCCGTGTCATAGGTACCGTCGGCTCGGCGCAGAAGGCGCGCTGGCTCATCGACGAGGTCGGCATCGATGCCGCCATAGACTACTCGGCCGAGCCGGACCTGACGGCCGCGCTCAAGCGCGCCTGCCCAGATGGCGCCGATCTCGTCTTCGAATGCGTCGGCGGCAAGCATCTGGAAGCCGCGCTCGCGGTCTTGAAGCCGCACCGCCGCGTCGTGCTCTGCGGCGTCATGGCCGGCATGAACGGCCAGCCGGCCGGACCGTCCAATCTCGACCAGGTCATCTCCAAGCGCATCGGCATCCGGGGCTTCGTCGTCGGCGATCACATGGCGCGGATGAGCGCCTTCCTCGCCGAGGTGAAGAGCTGGCTCGCCGATGGCGCGCTGCACTGGCACGAAACCGTGATCGACGGCATCGAGAACACGCCGAAAGCCTTTATCGGCCTGTTCCATGGTGAGAATCTCGGCAAGATGCTGGTCCGGGTCGCCGGGCCGCGTCCATCCCCATGATCCGGATCGGGGGAACGCCATGAAGCCAAAATTCTACGTCGGCACCATCGGCATGTCGGTCTGGTTCACCGAGGATCTCGGCGAGACTTGGGTAAGGCCGAACAGCGAGCACGGCATGCACAACGAGTCCCGCATCTGGGGCTTGGCCGCGCATCCGGACCGTCCCGACAGCGTGCTCGCCGCAACGGATCGCGGCCTCAATCGCTGGAGCGAGAAGGAGAAGCGCTGGCAGCATCTGGCGACGCCGATGGACGGCCAGCACATCTGGCAGGTGGCGCATGCCCCCGACGACCCGGACCTGATCATCGCCGGCGTCAGCCCCGGCGGGCTCTATCGCTCGGAGAATGGCGGCGGCAGCTGGGAGAAGCTGAAGCTCGACATCCCGGTGACCTGCGAGTTCAACGTCATCTCGCGCATCACCCAGATCGTCTTCGATCCCAAGGACTCCAACACGGTCTGGGCCAGCGTCGAGATCGACGCGATCTGGCGCTCGACCGACCGCGGCCGGACCTGGACGCGAATCAACAAGGGTCTGCCCAGCGACGACATCCACGGCATCACCGTGGTCCATCGCAACAATGCGCGCCGGCTCTTCGCCGCGACCAACCGCGGCCTGCATGCGAGCGAGGATGACGGCGACAGCTTCTCTCAGGTGAGCGTCGACACGCCGCGCCAGTACTTCCGCGCCGTCTATGCCGGCACGGACGGCACCATGCTGGTGACCAATGGCGATGGGCCGCCGGGCTCCTGGGGCCGCATCTATCGCTCGGATGATTTCGGCGAGACCTGGACCAACGTGGCGCTGCCCAACGAGCCGAACAGCACGCTCTGGACCATCGCGGCACACCCCTTCGATCCGAAGCTCGTCTTCGTCTGCTCCAACCTCGGCGAGATCTATCGCTCGACCGACGGTGCCAGGAGCTTCGTCAAGCTCAAGCGCGAGATGGGCGAGATACGCTCCAGCCTGTGGCGGCCGGTTTGAGCACGAAGGACGCCCGCATGGCCGCCGCCACTCCCGCCGATGCGTCCATCGAGCTCGCGCGCTTCGCCGCCGAAGTTCGATACGAGGATCTCAGCCCCGGTGCTCTCCGCATGGTGCGTGCCGTCGTCATGGACACGCTCGGCGTCGCCTCGGCCGGCGCGGCGCGCGGCACCGGCCAGGACAAGCTCGCCCGCCTGCTGATGAGCACCGGCGGCACCGCGCAGGCGACGATCATCGGCCACTATACGAAGGCGCCGGCCTGGATGGCGGCGATGGCCAACGGCGCCAGCGCCAGGGGTATCAATTTCGACGACGGCCATGACGAAGGCTCAACCCATCCGAGCGGCGTCGTCGTTCCGGCCGTCTTCGCCATGGCGGAGCAGGCGGGAAAGGTCGACGGCAAGAGACTGATGACCGCGGTCGCCGTCGGCAACGAGATCATCTGCCGGTTGGGCCGCGCGCTGGCGCGACGGCCGCAGTCGCTGCCGATGGATCGCTGGTTCCTGACATCCGTGCTCGGCGTCTTCGGCGCCACGGCGGCGTGCTGCCGGATACTCGGGCTCGACGCGGCGCGGACGCGCGATGCCTTCGGCATCGTACTGTTCGAATCCGCCGGCACGCTGGAAGCCTTCTCGCCCACCGGCCAGGCCTCGATGATCCGCGGCATGATCGCCGGGTTCTCGGCGCGATCCGCGGTGATGGCGGCCTCGATGGCGGAAGCCGGGATCACCGGGGTGCCCGACTCACTTGATGGCCGCTTCGGCCTGTTCAAGGCCTATTTCAACGGCAGCTACGACCGCGGCGCGCTGCTCGACGGGCTCGCCAAAGACTGGGCGCTCTGCGATATCGGCCTCAAGGCCTGGCCGACCGTGCGCTATGCCAGCTCCTATGTCGACGCGATCCGCCGCATCGTCACGGATCACGACGTGAAGCCAGACCAGATCGCCGAGATCCGCGCCCATGTCGCCGGATATGCGGCGACGCGATTCGAGCCGGCCGACCGTCAGCGGCAACCGACCAACTACAACAATGCCGGCCATGCCACGCCCTATCTGATTGCGGCGATGGCGGTGCGCCGGCAGCTCACCATCCAGGATCTCTCCGACCGGCTCGACGATCCCGAGGTGCTGGCGCTCGCCCAGCGCGTCGTGCAGGTCGACGATCCGGCGTTTGGCGGCGACAACCGTCTCGGTCCCGCCAAGGTCGCGGTGACGCTCGAGGATGGCAGCGTGCATGAGCAGGCGCTGCAATATTGCTACGGCGACGCGCAGGACCCGATGGGCTGGGACGACATCGTCGCCAAGTTCCGCTCCTGCGTCGCGCTCCGTGCGCGACCTCTGCCGCAGGAAGACGTCGAAGCGCTGATCACGCTGCTCGCCAATCTCGGCGAGCTTTCGGATGCGACTGAAGTCGTGAGGAGGCTCGCATGACCCGCCGCATGCAGCGCCTGATGGCGATCACGCGCGGCTGGCGCGACGGCATCATCGGCTTCACCATTCTCTTCGTGGTCTGGGAGATATCGTCGCATCTCTTCAAGATCCCGAAATACATCCTGCCGCCGCCGACCGCGATCTGGGCCGACTTCATGAAGCGCTATCCGCGCATGATCGACGCCGCGATGGCGACGACGAGCGAGATCGTGCTGGGCTTCCTGATCGCCATCGTCGTCTCGATCCCGCTCGCCATCATCGTCAGCTATTCGCGGCGGATCGAGCGCATGATCTTCCCGATCCTGATCGCGCTGCAGATCATCCCGAAGATCGCGATCGCGCCCTTGTTCATCGTCTGGTTCGGCTTCGGCATGATGCCGAAGCTCCTGCTCGTGTTCCTGCTGTCCTTCTTCCCGATCCTGGTCAGCTCGATCACGGGCTTGAAGTCGGTGCCGACCGACATTCTCGATCTGGCGCGCTCGACCGGATCGTCGGAGCTCATGGTGTTCCGCAAGATCCGCCTGCCGCACTCGCTGCCCGCGATCTTCACGGGCTTGAAGGTCGCGGCGACGCTGGCGACGACGGCGGCGATCGTCGCCGAGTTCGTCGCCTCCGATAAGGGGCTCGGCTACATGCTGCTCGAGTTCAACGGCAACCTCGAGACCGGCATGGTCTTCGCGACCGTGATCGGGCTCAGCCTGATCGGCATCGTTCTCTACGCCATGGTCGAGTTCGTCGAACGCAACGTCGTGTCGTGGCACGTCTCGCAACGGGACGCGCCGGAAAAGCAGCAATTGCTCGGTTCGTAACGCTTATAACAGGAGGAGAGGCTCATGAAGCGCACAACTCTGCTTGCGGCACTTCTCACGGCGGGAAGCATCTTCGCATCGCCGGTATCCGCCCAGGAAGCGGTCGGCTTCCGTCTCAACTGGTACCTGAGCGGCTGGATGGCGCCCTTCTATCACGGGGCGCAGGAAGGCTTCTACAAGGCCGAGGGCATCGACGTGACCCTGCATGAGGGCCGCGGCTCGGGCGTGACCATCCAGCTCATCGGCGCCAAGACCGACATGTTCGGCTTCGCCGATTCCTCGACGACGATGGTCGCCATCACCAAGGACGTGCCGGTCAAGTCGGTCGCCTCGATCCTCAACATCAACGATGCCGGTGTCATCTCGCTCGCCGGCAAGGGGATCAAGTCGGCCAAGGATCTCGAGACCATCAAGATCGCGACGACGCCCGGCGACTCGACCACCGCCACCTTCCCGGCGCTGCTCGCGGTCAACAAGCTCGACCGCAGCAAGGTCCAGCTGATCCAGCTCGACCCGACGGCGAAGCCGCTGGCGGTCATGGAAGGCCGCGCCGACGCGCTGCTCGGCGGCGTCTCCGACCAGCCTTTCGTCATGCAGTCGAAGGGCTTCAAGACCGAGCACACGACCTTCGCCCAGCTCGGCGTCAGCCTGCTCGGCTTCACGCTGCTCGCCCACAACGACACGATCAAGGAGAAGCCCGACCTGGTGAGGCGCTTCGTCCGCGCCACCTCCAAGTCGTGGGAATATGCGCGGGCGAATCCCGAGAAGGTCATGCCGTCGCTGAAGAAGGTGAAGGCCGACTTCGACACCGATATCGGCCTCTAGCAGCTCAAGGTCATGATCGCCCTGATGGACACGCCCAATACCAAGGGCAAGCCCGCGGGCTATCATGCGGTCCAGGACTGGGATGCGAATCTCAAGCTCCTCAAGGAGTATCGCGACCTGCAGACCAACCTGGCGGCGACCGCATTCTTCACCAACGACTTCGTCCCCCAATGACGGCAGCTCTCCGCAAGGAAGCTGACGCCGCCGTCGCGTCGGGCACCTCCGCCATCCATGTCGATGGCGTGGCGCAGGTGTTCCGCCGCGGCGACGCCGAGACGCGCGCGATCGAGAGGATCGACCTCTCGATCGCCGCCGGCGAATTCATCTCGGTCGTCGGCCCGTCTGGCTGCGGCAAGTCGACCCTGATGCGCATCATCTCGGGCTTGCTGATGCCGAGCCAGGGCCAGGTGCTGATCAACGGCCGGCCGGTCAAAGGCCCCTACACCGATCTCGGCATCGTCTTCCAGCAGCCGGTGCTGCTCGACTGGCGCAGCATCCTCGACAACGTTCTCCTGCAGGTCGAGCTTCGCAGCCAGAACCCGGCCGAGTACGCCGAGCGCGGCAAGGCGCTGTTGGAAGCCGTCGGCCTCGGCGATTTCCACGACCGCTACCCCTACGAGCTTTCCGGCGGCATGCAGCAGCGCGCCGCGATCTGCCGCGCGCTGATCCACGACCCGCCGATCCTGCTGATGGACGAGCCCTTCGGCGCGCTCGATGCGCTGACGCGCGAGCAGATGCGCGTCGACCTCGAGGAGCTCTGGCTGAGTACGCGAAAGACGGTGATCTTCATCACCCATTCGATCGACGAGGCCGTGCTGCTCTCCGACCGCGTCGTCGTCATGTCGCCGCGTCCGGGCAAGGTCGAGCGCGTGATCGACATCGACTTGGCCAGGCCGCGCGGCCTCGAAGCCCGGCGTTCGCCGCGCTTCACCCAGATCGTCGAGGAGATCACCGGCATTTTCCTTTCGCGCGGCGTGCTCCGCCGCGGCCGCTCGGCGCTCGCCGGCACGATCCCGCGTCGCTGATGCCGGGCCAGCCGATCCTGCTGACCGGCGCGGCCGGCAAGATCGCCCGCTATCTCCGTCCCCGGCTCCTCGACCGTTACGGGGCTCTGCGCGTTTCCGATCGCGTCGACCCGGCGCCGCTCGATCCGCGTGAGGAAGTCGCGCTCGGCGAACTCGCCGATTTCGAGGCGATCAAGAAGGCGGCGACCGGCTGCGGCGCCGTCGTCCATATGGGCGCCTGCATCGTGGAAGAGTCGTGGGAGATCATCCACGACTCCAACATCCTGGGTGCCCGTAACGTGCTCGAAGCTGCGCGCCAGCTCGGCATCAAGCGCGTCGTGCTGGCGAGCTCGGTCCATGCCGTGGGCTATCACCCGGTCACGACGATGCTCGATGCCGGCGCCGCCGCGCTGCCCGACTCCTTCTATGGCATTTCAAAGGTTTTCGCCGAGGGCATGGCGTGTCTCTACGCCGAGAAAGCCGGCATGGATATCGCGTGCCTGCGCATCGGCTCGGTGCTGCCGAAGCCGACCGAGCCGCGCCATCTCTCGACCTGGCTCAGCTATGCCGACACCTGGCGCCTCGTGCAGGCCTGCCTCGATGCGCCGCGTCTCGGCTACACCATCATGTATGGCTGCTCGGCCAACACGCGCTCCTGGTGGGACAACTCCGGCGCGCCGCACGTGGCCTTCAAGCCCGAGGACAACGCCGAGGACTACGCCGCCGAGGTCCTGAAGAACGGCGACACCCGCGATCCTACGAGCCCGGAGACGAAGTTCCAGGGCGGCTTCTTCTGCGCCCCCGACTACGTGAAGTGGTGAGCGGCTACTCGACCTTCTGGTCGGCGTGGCTGCCGCCGGTGAGCGCGTGCCATTTCTCGACCAGCGGCCTGGCGCCATTCAGCTCGCCATAGCCGCCGCCCGCACGGCCCTTCGGGTCGGGGCCGAAATAGCGCTCGTCCTTGGGTGCCGCGTCCGGCTGGTAGCGTACATCGACCGACAGCCGCACGCGGTCGACCGGCGAGACGTTGTCGAGCGTCCCGTGCAGCGTCGTCATGCCGAACACCAGGATGTCGCCCGGCCGGAAATGCGTGGTCAGCAGGCGGGCGTTCCGCGCCTTGGCGAAGGTCGCGAAATCTTCCTGGATGTCGGCGCGGCGGTTCGGGTCCTTGGCGAAATCGAGGTCGGCGAATTCCGCGATCAGGTCGTCGAAGCGATTCGAGCCCTCGACCACGACCAGCGGCCCTTCGCCGGTCGGTACCTCGCCGAGCGGAATCCACGAGGTGTGGATGCGGTCGTGATAGCGGGTGAAGTAGGGGCCGTCGAAATGCAGGCCCGTCGACTTCCCGCGCGCCGCGGCACGGAGCGCGATGTAGTCGAGCGGCACCGCGGGCTCGTCGAACAGCAGGCTCTGGATCTCGCGCAAGCGCGCGCCATGCGTAACCGCACGCAGCGCCGGGCCTTCGCAGACCGATTTCCAGAACACGCCCGGATCGGGAAAGATCTCGCGTCGCCGGCTGGTGCCGGTGGCGATGCCGTCGGTGACCGGCGCCTTGATCTCGCCGACCTCGGCGAGCCGGCCGAACACCTCCTGCCGTGCCGCGGCGATCATCTTCGGATCGAGGACGCCGCGCAGGAACAGGTAGCCGTCATCCACGAGGCGTTGCCGCAGCTCCGCCGGCCGCGCGAGCAGGTCGGTCGAGTCCCTGTACGTCCGGACCAGCGCCGGATCGACGGCGAGGTCCTTGGAGACGAACGTCCCGGTCATGGCGCCCTAAGCCGCCTTGGCTTTCGCCGCCTTCGGCTGGCGCACCCTGTAGCCGAGGCTCTTCAGGAGATCGGCGAGGATCGCGGTGTTCTCGGGATCGAGCGGCGCGCTCGGCAGCAGCGGCTGGCCGACATCCGGGCCGATCAGGCTCAGGCCCGTCTTCATGATCGCGGCCCAGTGCGGCGCCGGCGCGTTGCGCGAGATGTGCGAGCCCTGGAAGACAAAGCGCATCAGCGGCGCAAGCCGCTTCCACTGCTTGCGCGCGGTGACCAGGTCGCCCTTGATCGTCAGCGTCTCGTACATCTCGGCCGCCATGCGCGGCGTCATGCTCGGGATCGCCGAGATCCAGCCATGCGCGCCGTGCGACAGGCCCTCGAAGGCGACGTAGTCGATGCCGGCATAGATGGTGGCGCGCTTGAGCCCCGCCTGCAGTAGCTCGACCATGCGGTCGGGCATCAGGTGGGACATCTTCACGCCGGCCAGCGCGCCTTCTTCGAACAGCTTGATCATGTGCTCGGTGCCGAGGTCGACATTGGTGCCGGCCGAGTTGTGATACATGACGATCGGGATCGAGACGGCGTCGGCGATGCGCCGATAGTGATCCATCACGCCCTGCGCCGTCGGCAGCCCGTAATAGGGCGGCACGATCAGCAGCGAATCCGCGCCAGCCTTCTCCGCGTGCTTCGAGAGATCGACGGTGATCGCCGTCGAATAGTGATGCGTGCCGACCATGCTGGGCACGCGGCCGTCGATCGCCTCGATCGCCGCCTCGACCAGGCGCTTTCGCGCGTCGGACTCCATGGCGAAGAACTCGCCGGAGCTTCCGAGCGGCGAGATGCCGTTGACGCGCTCCTCGATCAGCCAGTCGATATGCGGCTTCAGCTTGGCGAAGTCGATCGACCCGTCCGGCTTGAACGGCGTCACCGACGACGCGACGATTCCGTGCGGCAGATCGCGGGCGGCTTTGGGCATCTTTGAGTCTCGCTTCCTCGGACGGTTCGGCGCCAAATAGGCCTCAACTCGTTGATGCAATCAATACAATTTGTCCGGCCTGTTTACACTCATAGCGTCAGATAAGGAGACATTCACGCGCCTATTGTGCTGCGACGCAGCAGGCGCCTCGTACAATCTTGCAGTAGAATGTATTGATTGTAATGAGCCTGCGGCATAGGATGGCCGTCCAGCTGGCACCGGCCGCCTCGACGCGGTCGTCACGACCGGCCCTTGAGGAGGGGAACGCCCATGATCGATGCATTGAAGGGCCGCTCCGCGGCCATCATCTCAGCCGCGCTCGTCGCCGGGGCCGCTTTCGCCGGCAGCGTCGCGGACGCCGCCGCGCAGGCGCCGCAAAAACAGACCATCCGCTTCGGCACCGCCGGCATCGGCGGCGATCTGCCGGTCGAGATGATGTACGTGTTCAAGGAGTGGGTCGACCGCTCGGCGCCGGGCGAGTTCGACGTGCAGATCCATCACACCGGCACGCTGGTCCGCGCCGGCACCGAGATCGTCGCGCTTCAGCGCAACTCGGTGGAGATGTCGATCCTCTCCTGGTGGGACATCGCCGACCGCATCCCCGAATACAACGTCATGACCGTCGGCTACCTGTTCAAGGACTGGAACCACGTCAAGGCGACGATGGATGGCGACATCGGCAAGGAATACAAGGCGCGCATCGCCAAGGACCTGCAGGTCCAGATCCTCGACTACTATTATGCCGGCCCGCGCATCGTGAACCTGCGCGAGGCGCGCAAGGTCGAGACCCCGGCCGATCTCGCCGGCGTCAAGCTCCGCATGCCCGGATCGCCCGCCTTCCTGCTGATGGGCAAGGCGCTCGGCGCCAACGCGGTGCCGCTGCCGCTGCCCGAGGTCTATCTGGCGCTGAAGACCGGCACCATCGACGGCCAGGACAACCCGATCTCGACCACCTATCGCGCCAAGTTCTACGAGGCGACGAAGCAGATCGTGCTGACTTATCACTCGATCCCGGCCAACATGCTGGCGATCAGTGACACCGCCTGGAACAAGCTCTCCGAGCGCCAGAAAGCGATCTTCAGGGATGCGGCGCGGGCGGCGATGGTGTTCAACGACACCAACAAGTTCCGCGACGACGACGACACGCTGGAGAAGATGCGCGCCGCCGGCCTCACCATCACCAAGCCGAACGTCGATGCCTTCCGCACCCAGGTCCTCAAGGTCTTCGCCGACTCCGAGTACGTGACGAAGGCCCCGCCGGGCTGGGTCGATCGCATCGAGCGTCTGGCCCGCTGACAGCGGACGCTTAGAGCACCGATGATTCGAAAGCTGCGCGGAGCACTCGACGCCGTCGGCGTCCTGTGCTTCGCCGCGGTTTTCGTCGCGATCAACATCCAGGTGTTCATGCGCTACATCGCCAACCGGCCGGTGAGCTGGAGCGAGGAATTCCCGACCCTGGCCTTTTCGATCGCCGCGCTCTGGGCCGCGTCCTTCTGCCTGAAGGCGAAGGATCACATCTATTTCGACCTCGTCTACGAGGCCGCGCCGCTCGCGGTGCGCCGGCTGATGACCCTAGCGGCCGGCATCGCCGTCGCCGGCGCCACGCTCTGGTCGCTGCCGCCGATCGTCGATTTCGCTCTCTACATGAAGGTGCTGAGCACGCCGATCCTGCGCGTGCGTCTCGACTTCGTCTTCGGCTTCTTCGCGCTGTTCATCGCCGCGCTCGGCGTACGCGCGCTCTGGGACATCGTCCGCGCGGTCGGAGGAAACCCGGACGCCTGATGTCGACGCAGCTGATCGTCCTCATCGTCGCCTTCGTCGGGCTCAGCCTGGTGCGCGTGCCGGTCGGCATCTCCATGCTGGTCGGGGGCCTGCTCTACCTCATCGTCAAGGGCGCGGATGTCGGGCTGGCGGCCGAGCAGGTGATGAACGCCATGCTGCAGTCCGACGTGCTGCTGGCGATCCCGATGTTCATCCTCTGCGCCCAGCTGATCAGCGTCGGCTCCATCGGCACGCGCCTGATGGAGCTGGCACAGGCGATGGTCGGGCGCATCCCGGGCGGACTCGGCCACGTCAACATCCTGGTCAACGTCGTCTTCGCCAGCATGAGCGGCAGTGCCGTCGCCGATGCCGCCGGCCCCGGCGCGGTGCTGGTCCGGATGATGCGGAAGGCCGGATACAGCGGCGGCTATGCTGGGGCGCTCACCGCCGCCGCCGCGACCCTGGCACCGATCATCCCACCGTCGATTCCCTTCATCCTCTACGCCGTGATCGCCAATGTCTCGGTCGGCGCGCTGTTCGCCGCCGGCGTCGTGCCGGGCATCCTGATCGCGGGCCTGCTCATGGCCTCGGTCGCCTGGCAGGCGACCCGCCGCAACTTTCCGCGCGGCGAAGGCATCACGCTGGCGGCGCTGCCCCGCATCCTCCTCCGCGCGCTGCCGCCGCTGGGATTGCCGGTGCTCGTCCTCGGCGGCATCCGCATCGGCGCCTTCACCCCGACCGAGGGTGCGGCCGTCGCCGCGCTCTACGCGCTCGTCCTCGTCGCCACCATCTACCGCGACGTGGCGCCGGCCGCGCTCTACGAATCGTTCCGTGCCTCGCTGGTGCAGAGCGCCTCGGTGATGACGATCATCATCGGCGCCTTCCTGGTGAACTACGCCGTCGCCGCCGAGCAGCTGCCCAATATGGTCGCTGCCTGGTTCCTGTCGATGAACCTGTCGGCGACAGGATTCCTCAGCGGCATCATGGTGCTGTTCATCGTTCTCGGATGCTTCATCGACACCACCGTGATGCTGCTCGTGCTGGTGCCGGTGCTTCTGCCGACGGCGCGCGCGCTCGGCATCGACCTCGTTCATTTTGGTCTGGTCGTCACCGTGAACATGATGATAGGCATGCTCACGCCGCCTTACGGCGTGCTGCACTTCGTGACCTCGGCGGTGACGGGCATCCCGGTCGGCGAGATCATTCGCGAAGTCTGGCTTTTCTGCGGAGTCCTGCTATTCGCCCTGGCGCTCCTCATGTTCATCCCGGAGATCACGCTCTGGCTGCCGAAGTATCTCGGCCTGATGAAGTGAGCGGCCGGTGACCGCGGTCCCCGGCACGGCCCAGGGCCGATCACCGCCGCGCAACCGCGAAGAGGTCGTTGAGCGCCTGCGCGCGCTCGCTGCCGGCTCCGCTCCCGGCGCCCGCTATCCGACGGTCCGCCAGCTCATGGCGGAGCTTGGCGTCAGCCAGCACCTGATCCAGGGCGCGATGGACGCGCTGCGCCAGGAAGGCATCATCTCGAGCCATGTCGGGCGCGGCACTTTCGTCTCAGGCGGGCCCGTCGTAGCACCGCAGGCGCGCAGCGTGCTGACGCTCCTCTACCAGCACCCCTACCAGCGCGGCGACGTGATCGCGCGCATCATCCATCAGCGCCTGTCGATCGATGGGCATGAATCGCTGATGCTGACATACAGCAACGCCGCGCATGTGATGGAGATTCTGAAGTCCGGGGCGCGCTACGATGCGGCGATCGTGCAGCCGCGCTCCTCCGTGGTCTCGGTCTCCCTTCTGGCGCTGCTCAAGCAACGCGCCGAGCATGTGCTGATCGAGGGCCTTGCCTTCGAGCATCTCGACGTCGACGCGGTCTCCAACGACCCGGCGAAGACGGTCGAGCTGATCACGGACCACCTCTTCGCCCGGGGCCATCGCCGCATCGCCTGGATCACCGAGGCCAGCAGCAACTACTTCTTCCTGAGGACGGCCAGCTTCTTCCGCGCCTCCTGCCGCGGCGCCGGCCTGAGCGAGGAGGAGTGCCCGGTGATCGTCGCCGAGACCGATCCGGACAAGCTGGGCCTCCGCGATCTCGCCGGCGTCGTCGGTCAGCTCAAGGGCAAGGGGAAGCGGCTGCCTTTCACCGCGCTGGTCGTCGCCAGCTTCGTCGACGGGCGCACCATCGTCGATGCGCTGAAAAGCTGCGGTCTCTCGACGCCCGATGATGTCGCCGTGGTCCGTCTCGGCACGCCCGACCTCGACTCGGATCACGTCAGCCTCATCACCACCGCCGGTCGCCCGAGCACGCGCGCCGCCGAGACGGTGCTGAAGCGCCTGCACTGGCGTTGGGCCAGCAGCACCGCACCGTTCCAGACCTACTACGATTCGCCCGAGCTCAATGTGATGGCGAGCAGCGCCAAGGCAGTCGGGAAGAGCCGCTAACGCTTCGTACCCCCTCTCCCTGCGTAGCAGGGGGAGGGATGGGGAGGGGGCTTCTTCATCCTTACGAGGCCCCCTCCCTAACCCTCCCCCGCCTTCGGCAGGAGAGGGAACAGGATTACGCCGTCACTCTTCTTCTCGCCGGTAAGGTCACCGTCACCGCGGTGCCGTGGCCGGGCGTGCTGACGATGTCGAGGTCGCCGCCATGCAGCTCGGCCAACGTCTTCGCCAGCGGCAATCCTAAGCCGGTGCCGTCATGGGCTCTGGTCATCGGGTTGGCGATCTGGCCGAAGGGCGTGAGCGCGATCTGGATCTCGTCGCGGCTCATGCCGATGCCGGTATCCATGACCGAGATCAGCAGGCGCCCGTCGCCGTCTAGATCGGCGCGCACCGCGACGCGCCCGCCCGAGGGCGTGAACTTGACCGCGTTGGTCAGCAGGTTGGTCAGGATCTGCTTCAAGCGAACCGGATCGGCGCGGAAGCGCGGCAGGTCGGCGGCATATTCGGCGGCGACCGCGACGCCGCCGAGCTTGGCGCGATCGGCGATCATGCCGACGCAGTCGCGGATGACCGGGCCGATCTCGACCGGCTCGTCGCCGAGCCGCATGTCGCCGGACTGGATGCGCGCGGTGTCGAGCACGTCGGAGATGACGCCGAGGAGGTATTTTCCGGCGGAGTGGATGTCGTCCAGATACTGCCGATATCGGGGCGATCCCACCTGTCCGAACATCTCCAGGCGCATGACGTCGGCGAAACCCAGGATCGCATTCAGCGGCGTGCGCAGCTCATGGCTCATGGTGGCGAGGAAGCGCGTCTTCGCCTGGTCCGCACGCATCGCCGCGTCGCGCATCGCCAGCAGCTGCGCCTCGCGCGTCTTGAGATCGGTGATGTCGGTGATCAGCACGATGGCGCCGCCATCGGCGGTCTGCCGGTCGTCGATCATCGCCCAGCGATTGTGCGGCATCCGGACCTCGATCGAGGAAGCACTCCGGCGGTGATTGGCGAGCCGCTCGGCATGCCAGCGCCCGCGCTCCTCCGGCTCCATCGGAAAATGATCGGATGCGCGCCTGCACAGCACGGCGAAGGTGGTGCCGAGCTCGGGCTCGACGCCGGTGAGCTCGGTATAGAAACGGCGGAACCTGGCATTGAACATCGTCAGGCGATCGTCGGAATCGAAGACGACGAAGGCCGAGGAGGAGGCCTCGATCGCGTCCTTGAGCTTCGACTCGGAGGAGCGGGCCTGCACCGTCGCCTCGATCTCCTCCGTAACGTCCTGGCCGGTGCCGATATAGCCGAGGAAGGATCCGTCGACGGCGAAGCGCGGCTCGCCGTTGAGGCGGACATGCCGGATCGCGTCGTTCGCGTAATGAAGACGAAGCGGAAAGTTGCGGAACGGCCGCCGCGCCGCGAGGTCGTCGTAGTGCTGGCGCCAGATGCCGTCGACATCCTCGGTCTGGCCCTGGCCGCTGCGACTGGTGCCAATCAGGTCCTCTATCCTGACCGGCAGCACCTCGGCGACGCGCCGGGAGAAGTAGGTGAAGCGGAGATCCGGCCCGGTTTCCCAGACATAAGCGTCCATGGCGCGGGTCAGCGCCTCGAACCGCGCTTCCGCCTCCTGCAGCGCGGAATCCCCCATGCTCACGTCGGGCGTGCCGCTCCGCCTGCGCTGCGCTTGGCTTCGATCGCGTCCCAGATGTCGGCTTCGAGGCTCACGCCGTCGAAGCGGCCGATCTGCTGCAGCCCCGTCGGCGAGGTCACGTTGATCTCGGTCAGGTAATCGCCGATCACGTCGATGCCGACGAAGATAAGGCCGCGCGACTTGAGCGCCGGGCCGATCTTCTCGCAGAGCTCGCGCTCGCGCTTGGTCAGCGTCGTCTTCACCGCTGCGGCGCCGGCATGCAGGTTGGCGCGCGCCTCGCCCTTCTGCGGCACGCGCAGCACCGCGCCCTTGGCGACGCCATCGACCAGGATGATGCGCTTGTCGCCGGCGCGAACCTCCGGCAGGTAGCGCTGCACGATGATCGGCTCGCGATACATCAGCGTGAACATCTCGAGCAGCGAGGAGAGGTTCTCGTCCTCGGGCGTGATGCGGAAGACGCCGGCGCCGCCATTGCCGAACAGCGGCTTCAGGATGATGTCCTTGTGCTCGGCGCGGAACGCCTCGATCTCGACCTTGTCGGAGGTGATCAGCGTCGGCGGCAGCACGCCCTCGAAATGCGTGATGAACAGCTTCTCCGGCGCGTTCCGCACATGGACGGGATCGTTCACCACCAGCGTCCTCGGATGCACGTGCTCCAGCAGATGCGTGGTGGTGATGTAGGCCATGTCGAAGGGCGGATCCTGGCGCAGCAGCACCACGTCCATGGTGGCGAGGTCGAGCGTCTCGGGCGCGCCCATCGTGAAGTGGTTGCCCTTCTCGCGGCGGACCTTGAGCGGGCGGGCCTTGGCGTAGACGCGCCCGTTCTTCAGGAACAGGTTCTTCGGCAGGTAGTGGAAGAGACCATGGCCCCGGCGCTGCGCTTCGAGCGCGAGCACGAAGCTCGAATCCGCGTCGATGTCGATCGGCTCGATCGGGTCCATCTGGATGGCGACGGCCAGGCTCATCGGGCCCTCTTCTTCATGGGATGCTGGATGGCAATAGCGCGCACCGGCCCCGCCGCATGCGTGCTGCCCCTCCCCGGAAACGCATGCGCGGCCGTCCGCTGCAGCCACTATACAGGCTCGGCGGCCGGTTGGTTAACCTGGGTTAGCCGAAAGTCTAGTTCAGGCGCGTCCGCAATCTTTTGATATCGGCGGCGATGCGCTGCCGCAGGGTCGGGTCGACGACCTTCTCCGACAGCCGCTCTAGCCGCCGGATCGCGCCGCCGATGCGGCCCAGGGCCACCTCGATCTCGGCCGCCTCGGCGACCAGACCGGGATCGGACGGCGACAGCCACAGCATGCGCTCGACCACGGCCAGCGCCGCCTCGTTCTTGCCGGCGGAAAGCAGGCGGGTGCGCTGGTTGTTGATCAGGCGCAGCAGGATCGAGCGGTCCGAGGCGGCCTGGGTATGCGCGGGCTTGAGCTCGGCCTTCCCGCCGCCGAGCCGGCGGAGGATCGAGCGGAGGCCAGCGGCGTCGGCGATCACCTGCCCGGCGAAGGGATCGAGGATGGCGCGGTCGTGCCCGCCCTCGATGCGCGCCAGGAAGTGATGCGGGAAGGCGAGGCCCTCCATGCGCCAGCCGGCGGCGCGTGCCGTGCCGATATAGAGGATGCCGAGCGCGACCGGCAGGCCGCGGCGGCGGTCGACCACGTCGAGCAGGTTGGCATTGGCGAGGTCGTCATAGCTTTCGGCATCGCCGGCATAACCGTGCCGGCCGGCGAGCGTCTCGACCAGGACCTCCAGCCGCTCGACGGCGCCGGCGGCACCGCTGGCGCGGACCTCGCGGGCGAGCTGGTCGAGATGCGCGCGGTAGGGGGCGAGGTCGGTCTCCGGATGGTCGCAGCGGCCGAGCCGCAGCGCCGCCTCGATGAGGTCTGGCTCGGAGCCGGCGGCGGCGAACCAGATGCCGTCTTCGCTGACGGTCTCGGGCTTACGTGATGACGCGGACATAGGAGACGACCCGTTTGACATAGGCGAGGTTCCGCGCGTGGTTGGTCACGCGGTCGAGCTCGGCCTGGCTGCGCGCGATCCCCATCAGGTAGACCGTGCCGTTGACCGTATCGATCGAGTAGTTGATCGAGTGCACGTCCTTGTCGAACGTGATCAGGCCGCGCAGCTGGGTGGTGATCCAGAAGTCGCGCGCCGAGTCGATCATCGAGCCGGCGTTGACGATCTCGATCTCGTTGATGACCTCCTTGATGCCGTCGACCTGCCAGGCGAGCTTGATCGCCTCGACACGCATCTCCGGATCCTGCACCTTGCCGGTGATCAGCGCGCGACCCTCGGAGACCGAGGTCGAGAGCTTGCCGAACATCTCGTGGTCTGTGCGGAACCAGAGCTCCTGGATCTGGATCGAGATCGCGGTGTCCTTCGCCGTGGTGACGAGCCCGCGCTCCTGCGCCGCGGCGACGCCGGTCGCCGCGCCTGCGCCGACGCCGATCTCGAGCGGCGAGCAGGCGACGAGCAGGGATACGACCAGGATCAGAAGGGGGCGAAGGCTGGGGGCTGCCATTCGTAAGATCTCCATCCGCGGATCATCGATGCGAATCACGGCATTTTAGCGGCAGGGGCGCTTTTGCGAGTAGAATCTGCAAGACCATGACTATCCGTGCCGCCACCTGCGCCTGCGGCAAGCTTCGCCTCGCCTGCGAGGGCGAGCCGATGCGCGTCTCGATCTGCCACTGCCAGGCCTGCCAGCGCCGCACCGGCAGCGTCTTCGGCGTCGCCGCGCGCTATCTGCGCGAGAAGGTGACCATCGAGGGCGAGGCGAGCGAGTACGTCCGCATCGGCGACGAAGGCAACGAGATCCGCTTCCGCTTCTGCCCGCATTGCGGCTCGACGGTGTGCTGGGAGATGCCGGCCTTCAATGACGGCATCGCCGTCGCCATAGGCGCCTTCGCCGATCCCGGCTATACGCCGGTTCCGTCGCGCTCGATCTACGATGCCAGCCGCCGCCACGCCTGGGTCGAGATCACCGTCCCGGTGGAGCGCCGCGGATGACGCGCATCGCTGCCTGCGACTGCGGCAAGCTTCGCGTTTCTTGCGAAGGCGAGCCGGTGCGCGTCTCCGTCTGCCATTGCCTGGAGTGCCAGAAGCGCACCGGCAGCGTCTTCGGCGTCTCCGCACGATATCCGAAGGAGAAGGTAAGGGCCGAAGGCCCGTCGCGCCAATACACGCGCATCGCCGACTCGGGCTTCAAGGTCACCTTCGACTTCTGCCCGAACTGCGGGACCACGGTGCATTGGCGCCTCGACCAGTTCCCCGACGTCACCGCCGTCGCCGTCGGCGCCTTCGCCGACCGCGACTTCCCGGCACCGAAGCATTCCGTCAGCGAGCGCCGCAAGCATGAGTGGGTCGCGGTTGCGGGCGCGTCGGTGCAGCACAAGGATTGAATCGAGACCCTCCCTCGTGCGAAGCGCGGGGGAGGTACGCGCGACGTCTTCGTCGTCGCGATGGGTGGGGGCCGAGCGGTAGCGAGGTCGTTCGGCTACGCCCCCATCCCATCCTTCCCCCGGCAGAGCCGGGGGAAGGGGTTCAAGAGAACGCCGTCTTCGGACGTTCGAGCTGCTAGCCGTCGAGGGCGATGTCGACGAACTCGTTGTAGAAGCAGACACGGCCCTTGATCTTCACCGCCTCCGGTACCGGATCGGCATAGAACCAGACCAGATTGTCGCGCCGCGTGCCGTTGACGGTGATGTGGTGATAGCCGGCCTTGCCCTTGTACGGGCAGCGCGTCGCATGATCGCTGGGCGAGAGCACGCCCGGCGTCACGTCCTCGATCGGAAGGTAGTAGCGCGTCGGCAGCCCCGTCTCGAACAGCATCACGGCGCGGCGCGACTCGGCGAGCGTCACGCCGTCGAGCGAGACCACGACATGCGCGCTGCTGGGGATGCAGTCGATGCGCTTGTAGGGATCGCGCGCATGGACGAAGACTTCCTCGTCCTCCTCGAGCCAGCGATCCGCCTTGTTCCAGGTGAAGGCGGCGTAGTCGGCGATCGGCGGGCATTCCGGGATCGGGTTCGCGTAGCGCCACATCATGTTCTCGACCGTGCGGCCGCCGGCGACGGCGCTGTAATACTCGGCCGTACCCTTGTAGGGGCACTTGGTCGAATGATCCGTCCGCGTCATCAGGTCCATGCGGATGTCGCGGAGCGGGACGTAGTAGACGGGCAGGTGCTCGCTCTCCCACAGGATCAGCGCGCGCCTGGAATCCGCGATCGCCGTGCCGCCGAGCTCGACGCGGATGCGCTTCTCGACCGGCATGGTGAAGACGACATAGCCGGGCGCGTCGCGGTACTGCACGACATGCTCCAGCGGCGGGATATGCGGCCCGAGACTTTTCAGGTGCGGCTTGCGCATGGGGCTTCTCCGTCTAAGGCCGAGAATACGCATCCACCAGATGCTTCGGCCAGCGTCCAGGCGTCACCAGCACCGCATCGAAGCGGATGGTGAGCGCCGCGAGGTCCGGGCGCTGGGAGAGCAGCCATTCGGTCGCTCGCGCGATCCGCGCCTGCTGCTGCGGGAGGATCGACTCAGCCGCCTCGGCATACTGCGCGCGGGTCTTCACCTCGATCACCGCGAGCACGCTCCCGCGTCGCATCACCAGGTCGATCTCGCCGACTGGCGTCTTCAGGTTGCGGGCGACCGGGCGCCAGCCGCGCATCATCAGCGCGAGCAGCGCGACGAGCTCGGCGCGGCGGCCGCGGCTCCGTCGCGCCTTGCCGTCCTCACTCTTCCTTGGCGAGGGCCAGCGCATGGCTGTAGGCCTCTTTGCGCGGCACGCCGAGGCGGAGCGCCACCTCGCTCGCCGCGTCCTTGACGCTCAGGCCCCGGCCGAGCGCTTCTTTCAGCGCCGCGTCGAGATCCGCTTCGGAGGCTGGCGCCTCCTCGGGTGGCCCGACCACGATGACCACCTCGCCCTTGGGCGGGCCGGCCTCGCCATAATGGGCGGCCAGCACGGAGAGCCGCTCGCGCCGCGTCTCCTCGAACAGTTTTGTCAGTTCGCGCGCCACCGCGGCGGGCCGGTCGCCGAGAACGGCTCCTGCGTCGGCGAGCGACTCCGCCAGGCGCTGCGGCGATTCATAGAAGATGAGCGTGCCCGGAAACGTCTTGGCCTCGCCGAGCCAGCGCCGCCGCGCCACCGATTTCGGCGGGGCGAAGCCCAGGAACGCGAAGCGGTCGGTCGGCAGGCCGGCGACGGTCAGCGCCGCCAGCGTCGCCGAGGCGCCGGGGATCGGGAAGACCCGGTGTCCGGCGGCGAGCGCCTCCTGCACCAGCTTGTAGCCGGGATCGGAAACCAGCGGCGTCCCGGCATCGGAGACCAGAGTGATCGCCTCGCCTTTGGCCAGCCTCGCCAGCAGCAACGGCCGCTGCCTTTCGGCGTTGTGGTCGTGATAGGGCAGGAGCGAGGCCTTGATCCCGTGGATGGTCATCAGCTTTCCGGTCGTCCGCGTATCCTCGCAGGCGACGACATTCGCCATCTTCAGGACATCAAGCGCGCGCAGGGTGATGTCGCGGGCGTTGCCGATCGGCGTCGCGACAAGATAGAGGCCGGCGTCGAGCGGGCGTGCGAGTTTACCGGGTGGCGAGGCTTCGCTACCCTCGGCGTCAGATGGAGGTGACGATGCGGCATCAGCCCGGGACGAGGTCATGGTCGGGACGGAGGCTCCTGGCAATGGCCGGGGCGATGGCCGGACTCGCGCTGCTCATCTCCGGATGCGCCGATGGCGGCAACCTAGCGAACCCGTTCGGCGGCCCGCAAGCGCGCCCGCCGATCGCCAGCGGTCCGCAGCCGGTGCAGCCCCTGCTGGCGCCCGCGCCGGCGCTGCCGCCGCCGGTCCAGACGCCGCCGGCGCCACCGCCGCAGGTCACGTTGACACCGCCGCCGGGCATGGACCTGCCGGTGGTCGCGATCCTGCTGCCGCTCTCCGGGCGCGACGCGGCGCTCGGCCAGCAGATGCTGGAAGCGGCCGAGCTCGCGCTCTTCGATGCCGCCGACGAACGCTTCACGCTGCTTCCCGTCGATACCGGCGGCACGCCGGGTGGCGCGGTCTCGGCGGCGGAGAAGGCGATCGGCCAGGGCGCACGCCTGATCCTGGGACCCCTCTTCGGCGCCGAGGCCGCGGCGGTCGGTCCGATCGCGCGCGCCGCCGGCGTCAATGTCATCACCTTCTCCAACGACCAGTCGGTCGCCGGCGACAATGTCTTCGTCTTCGGCTTCCTGCCGCGCCCTCAGGTCGAGCGCGTCATCGCCTATGCGGCATCCAAAGGAGGCTCGCGGCGCTTCGCCGTGCTGGCGCCCCGGGGCGGCTTCGGCGACACCGTCACCGACGAGCTGCAGAAGGCGGCGCGCGCCAACCGCGCCCAGGTGACGCGGAGCGAGACCTACGATCCCGGCACGACCGACATCGCGCCGACGTTGCGCCGGCTCGCCGACTTCGAGCGCCGCTCGCTCGCGCTCGCTAACGAGAAGAAGCAGTACGAAGGCAAGACCGACGAGGTCTCGCGCCAGGCGCTGCGCCGGCTCGAAGGGCTGCAAGGCCAGGGCGATCTCGGCTTCGATGCGCTGCTGCTGCCCGAAGGCGGCGACCGCCTGCGCACCGTGGCGCCGCTGCTCACCAGCTACGACGTCGATCCGAAGAATGTGCGCATCCTCGGCACCGTACTCTGGGACGACCCGACGCTCGCCAACGAGCCGGCCTTGCGCGGCGCCTGGTTCGTTGCGCCGCCGCCCGAGGCGCGCGCCGATTTCGAGGCCGCCTACGAGAAGACCTATCAGCGCCGGCCGCCGCGGCTGGCCACGCTGGCCTACGATCTCGTCGCGCTCGCCGCGATCCTCGCGAAGCTCGACGCCCGCCCGGATTTCAGCCGGCAGGCGCTGACCCAGGCGACCGGCTTCGCCGGCGTCGACGGTCTCTTCCGCTTCCTCCCCGACGGGCGCAGCGAGCGCGGCTACGCCGTGATCGAGATCGGCGACCGCCAGCGCCGGGTCGTCGACCCCGCGCCGGAGAGCTTCTCGGGTCCGCTGACGAACTAGCGCGCGGCGCGGCGGCGTTCTAGGCGGCGCGCCGGACCAGGATGCGATCGTGCAGAACGAGATGGCGGATGCCGAGCCGCCACCAGGTGTCGAGCGCGTGCTCCGCGGTCTCGACGATGGGTTCGCTCAGGTTGAAGCTGGTGTTCAGGATGACCGGGATCCCGGTCAGCCGGTCGAGGCGGCTGAGCACGTCGTGCAGGAACGGCTCGAGCTCGCGCGTGAGAACCTGAGGACGAGCGCTGTTGTCGACGTGCAGGATGCCGGGAAGCCGGCTCCGCCACTCCTCGCGGATCAGCGTGCTGGTCGTCATGTAGTGCGCATGCGCCGGCTCGTCGCTCAGGATCTGCTCCGCCTTCTCCGCAAGCACGATCGGCGCGAACGGCCGGTACCATTCGCGCGCCTTGTGCTTGTTGAGCCTGGCGCGGATGTCGGGGATGTCCGGCCGGGCGAGGATGCTGCGATGGCCGAGCGCGCGTGGGCCGCATTCGCTGCGTCCGCGCCACATCAGCAGGATGTCCTTGGCCGCGAGGATCTCGACGACACGGGATTTCAGCGCTTCCTCTTCGCTGAAGGTCTCGACCGCGAAGCCGCCCCGGGCGGCGAAGGCCGCCACCGCCGCATCGATCTCGTTCGTGCTGTAGGCCGGCCCCGTATAGGGCGAAAACAGCGACGGCGTTCGCGGCTGGCCGAGTCCGACATGGTAGGCGTAGAGAGCCATGCCGAGGGCCGTGCCGCAGTCGTTGGGGATCGGCGGGACATGGATGCGCTTGAACGGTCCGCGCCGCATGGCCTCCGACGTGGCGATGCAGTTGAGCGCCACGCCGCCCGAATAGCAGAGAACCTCGGAAGGCACCTGGTCGTGCAGAAACACCATGCACTCGTGGATCTCGTCGTTGGTGACTTCCTGCAGCGCCCGTGCCCAGTCCTGGGACTCGCTCGAGTGCGTGTCCGAGAGGTCGGTGTCGTCGAGAAGGAGTCCGTCCCAGGCGCTCACCGACAGGTGGTTTCCTTCGCCGGCGATCCGGACCCGCTGGCCGCCGAAGCGCATGGCGGCGAGCAGCCTGTCGTTTCTCGACGCATCGACGCGACCGTAAGCGGCAAGCGCCATGACCTTGCCGGGACCGGGGCCGGGGTCGAGGTGATGGAACGGGGCCATGCGCCAATTGGCGATGGTGAGGTGCTGCCACCACTTCGCCAGGGCGGAACTCGGCTGCTCGAGGCCGAAGATGACGATGGCCGATCCCTTGCCGTAGCCCCAGGTCACCGTGCCCGGGCTGTCGCCGCCGCCGTCGATCACGAGAACCGGCGCCTCTTCGAAAGGGGAGGTGAAGAAGGCGCCGGCGACATGCGCGGTGTGATGGTTGACCGCCAAGGCGGGGATCCAGCGACCGAGAACGTAGGCCTCGAAAGGGGCGTGGAGGCGCCACTGGGTAGAAGGTCTGTCGCAGGGTGTATGCGCGGCATTCGGCTGGACTGGCACCCCTTCGACTTCATTGCCCAGTCGATCGAGGCAGACCAGATCGATGTCATCGATCGAGAGTCCGGCGCGATCCAGGCAGAAACGAACGAAGTCCTCGCGGTAGCCATAGTCGCGTTTGGTCCGCGTGAAGCGCTCCAGCTCAAGGTTGACGCGGATCTCGCTGCCGACGCTGATGGTCACGGTCGCGTCGTGCCAGGTGTGGATCGACAGGATCCGTGCTCTGTCCAGCGGCGTGCGCGAAGCAACGCATTGCCGCAGTCCCTCGACATCGGTCGGGCGCGGCAGAACGCTCTGCACCTCTCCGGGCCTGTAGGTGCTGTTCAGCCCCTGGAGCCAGGCTCGATAGGCGACCCGGTGCCGGTCGACCTCGAGATAGGCGCGCGCCTCGCGCGCATCGGGGCCGCCGGCGCCCACGGCACGGAAGCTGTCCATCGCGTCGAGGGGCCGGCCGGCGCCGATGAGCGCATGAGCGCGCACGGTCGAGGAGGACGCGGGCGACGCACCGCGCTGCGCGGCCTCGTCGGCGAGCGCGATCGCGGAGTCGTAGTCGAACCGCTCGACGGCGATGCGTGCCGCGAGGAGCAGCGCCGACGGATCGCGGCGCTGCATCTCCGCCGTTACGCTCAGCAATCGGCTCGCCTCGGCGAAGTGTCGGACATTGAAGGCTGCCCGGATCGCCGCCAGCGGATCGTCGGCCGCCCGGGCTGTCCCAGCTTCGTCCTCTGCCATGCCTCGCCAGCTCCTCGTAGTACCGTCGTCAACCCTGCGCCTGCGCCTGCCGCAGGGCCTTTGCCAGCACGGCATCGCCGCAGTATACGGGTCGTGCGATTGGCCCTGAACCTCCGAATTCCGCTGCGGTATGCTTGCCGTCCCGCATCACTGTTCCGGCCGACCTCCAGGATTGGCGGCGGCATGAGGATCCGCCAGCCGTGGAAGAGACCATCGAGTTCAAGCTGCTGCGTCACGTTCACGAGCGGACCCTCCCGTTCCTGCCTTTCGCCGCCCGGCAGGACATCGGCGGCTTCATCGTCGACCAGCTTGCGAAGCTTCTCGGACCGGCACCTGCCCGTCCCGCGGCTTGCGATGTCCTGGATCGCGACGGTTTCCTGCAGCTCGGACCCTTGCTGACGACACCGCAGATCGCCGACATCCTCGCCTACCTTCGCGAGTTTCCGGCATTCGACGGTCACACCTTGATGCAAAGCGATCGCAAGCCAAGGTCCTGGGACGATCTCGCGGCTTCGGCGCATTACGCCGCGTATCAGCGCGCAGTCATCGTGGGTGCGCCCCATCTCCTGGCGCTGGCCAATCGTCGCGACATCGTCGAGCTGGCCGCTGCCAGGCTCGGATGCTGGCCGACGCTCTACTCGCTGCATGGATGGTGGTCCTTCGGCGGCCGCCCGCAGCCGGCGCGGTACGCGCAGACTTTCCATCGCGATGCCGACGACTACCGGTTCTGCACCCTCTTCGTCTATCTGACCGATGTCGGCGCCGAGGACGGCCCGCATCAGTTCATTCGCGCGAGCCACAGTCTCGAGGGCGTCAGGGAGGCGCTGCGGCGGGCGGCGGCGACCGAACCGGGGATCGACGCTGGCCAGGCGGAGTCTCTGATGGACGCCGGCTACGGTCTGGACGATCTCTACGAGCATCTTTTCGGGTCCCAGATCGTCACCATCACCGGCGCGGCCGGCGAAGGCTTCATGGCCGACACCACCGGCCTTCATCGCGGCCTGCCGCCGACGCGGGGAAACCGCATGATGTTCTGGGCGCGATACGGTCTCCTGCGGAACGCGAACGCCGACGAGGACTGGTTCGAGCCCGTGCCGTCGCATGAGCTCGCCTGCGCGCTGGCTGACGATCCGATGACGCGCTACCTCAATCGCGTTCATGTCCGATTCCCGCCGGCTTGAGCGGCGGGATCGCTTCCCTCTTGCAATTCCACGCGGATTTCAGCACATTGCCGCCGCCATGAGCCCGCTCAGGAACGTTTCACGACGACGACAAGGCCACGCGCTTTAGCGCGCGGCGTCTGTCGTCTCCGCTCACGGCCTCTCTCTATCCGTTGTCGTCCGAGGTCCCGAACGCGAGGCGGATGCCGCGTCTAGTCGGCTTCCCTTGTCTCTCGTTTTGGAACGGACCTGGACCATGTACGCGCTCAAGCCCGAGCGGGCTGAAGACGGCACCGCCATCGACATCCTTCTCGATCACGCCTTCGGCGCCAACCGGCACGAACGCACCGTCTACAAGCTCCGGCTCGGCACGCCACTCGCCGGCCTCTCGCTGGTCGCGCGCAAGCGCGGATCCTTGGTCGGCAGCCTTCGCTTTTGGCCGGTCGAGCTCGACCGCGGCGCGGACGCGGTGCTGCTCGGGCCGCTCGCGGTCGATCCTTCGCTGCGCGGCCAGGGCATCGGCAAGGCGCTGGTCGCCAAGGGCCTGACCGAGGCGGCGCGGAGCGGCTACGGCCTCTGCCTTGTCTCCGGCGACCCCGCCTACTACAGGCCCTTCGGCTTCGTCGCCGCCGATCCGCTCGGCCTCGCACTGCCCGGCCCGGTGACGCCCGGGCATTTCCAGGTGAAGGAGCTGATGCCCGGCTGGCTCGCGCTCGCTCGCGGCACCGTCCGTCCGGCGACGGGCCGCTCCGAGCGGGCCGCGTAGGCGATGGTCAGGCGAGGGCGAAGCGCTGCTGCTCGTCTTCGACGCGATCGACGCCTGATCGCTTGCGGGCGGGAGCGAGAAGGCGAGAATTGAGCGCATGTCGCTCTGTGCCTTTGGCCCTTATGTCTTCGACTCAGCCCGCCGGAGCCTGGCGCGGAACGGCGAGGTTCTGCCGCTCGGCGTCGACGCGGCCGAGGTGCTGCGGCGGCTGCTCGAGGCGAGGGGAGGGATCGTCGAGCGCCAGGTCTTCCTCGCTCAGATCTGGGGCGATGCCGGCGCCGACGATGGCGATCTCGCGGCCGCGATCGCCGCGCTCAACGATCTGCTGGGTGCGCCTGTCGAAACTCTGCCTGATGGCTACCGTTTCGCCGCGCCGGTGAGCCTGCTGCCGCCGGCCTGGTGGGTCGCGGAGCGCCGGCCGCCGCCGAAGACGCGCCGCTTCGTCAGGTGGGTGGCCGCGTCGATCCCGCTGCTGATCCTGCTGGTCTTCGCTGCGCTCTATCTCGATCAGCGCTGGGACGCGGAGGCGCGACGGCTGCCGCCGGTCAGGCTGGCTATGCTGCCTTTCGGTGCCGATCCGACCGGCCCCGAGGGTCGCCTCGGCCACGGCCTCGCCGAGGCGCTGATCCGCCAGCTCTCCGCCCAGCCGCGTCTTGCGGTGCGACGGACGAGCGAGCCGGTCGATGGCGCCGACTACCTGCTCGACGGATCGGTCCGGCGCGAGGCCGGGCGGCTTCACGTTGTCGCCAGCCTTGTCCATGTCGCCACCGGCGCGCGTCGCTGGACCGAGCGCTTCGAGGAGACGGATGCCGGCCCGTTCCGGCTGCAGGAGAGACTGGCATCGCGCATCGCGCGCAGCCTCGTGCCGCGCTTCGGCGCCGAGGACGAGGCGGCGCTCCGGATCCCGTCGCTGAACAGCGCCGAAGCGTGGCTGCTGCAGATCGAGGGGCGCGGGCATCTCGGCGAGGCCGAGCTCGCACCCGAGGCGATCGCGCCGTTCCGCCAGGCGATCGCGCGCGACCCGGCTTACGCGGCGGCCCATGCCGGGCTCGCGTCGGCATACATGACGATGGACGATCGACGCCGCGCCAAGGACGCCGCCGAGCGCGCGCTGGCGCTCGATGCGCGCAACGGCGAAGCGCTGGCCGTGCTCGGCGATCTCGCCCTCTTCCATGACTGGAACTGGAGAGCCGCCGAGGCCGCCTATCACCGTGCGGTCGCCGTGAGCCTGAATTCGGTCGAGGCGATGGAAGCGCATGGCTGGTTCCTGGCGGCGATGGGCCGGCACGTCGAGGCGCTCGCCCAGATCGGTCGCGCGCGTCGCATCGATCCGGCGCGGCGCCGGTCGCTCGAACTGCTCGGATCGGTCCGCTGGATGGCGGGGCAGCCCGAGCCGGCGCTGGCGGCGCTCGACGAAGCCGTGGCGCTCGAACCATCGGCACCCGAGCCGCATCTCCTGCGCGTGCTGCTGCTCGACCAGCTCGGGCGCTTCGACGAGGCGATGGCGGCGCGGCGGCGCTGGCTCGTGCTCGCCGATCAGGCGGCGCTCGGCGAGAAGCTTGCGCGGATGCAGGAGAGCGAGGGCTATCCGGCGGCGATGGCCGAATGGCTTCGCTTCCTCGATGCGCCCTACGAGACGGCGCTGCAATGGATGGCCATAGGCGAGCGCGGCCGCGCGCTCGAGGCGCTCGAACGCTGCGTCGAGGCGCGCTGCGCGATGGCACCGTTCCTCCGGCAGCACCCGCCCTTCCTGCCGCTGTACCGCGTGCCGCGCTTCGAGGCGCTGGCCGAGCGCCTCAAGCTGCCCGCTCCGCCAAGCTGAGCGCTCGGCGGCAATCTACCTCTGGACGAAGCGCCCGCCGAGGCGCCCACCGCTTTCCGCTCGCCGATACCGCGCCACAATATATTGAATATATTAAATTATTTTAGTTAATATCGACGAATTGGATTGAGCTAAGATAACAAGATCATACCGAACCCAGGAAATCCGCACTGATCTAGCCTGCAACCAAGGGGGGAAAGCAATGAACGCGCAACCGAGTTCGCGGCGCGCCTCGCGCAAGGCCGATCCGTCCAAGGGCGAGCCGCCCAAGCGCATGCTCCCGCGCGGCAGGAACCCGCTGCCGAACGTCCGCTTTTCCATCCGCCTGAAGCCCAAGCAGAAGCTGGCCGATGTCAGGAAGTGCATCGAGATCCATCTCGGCACCAAGCTCGCCGACTTCTTCCCCGATCTCCTCCGCTACAAGGACAGCATCTGGAAGTACGATCCGCGCCGTGGTCGCAACCGGCTCAGGGAGCATCTGGTCGACGACGCGACCTTCGACAAGCGAAAGCGTGACTTGGCGGCGGGCAAGCTGGTCGGCCTGCCGTTCCGCCTCGAGGAGCCGAGCCCGGCCATCGGCAAGATCAGGCTGCCGATCACCGGCGAACTCCTCGATCAGAAATTCGTCATCCTGACCCTGCCGATCCAGAGGCGCGAATTCCGCCAGAAGAACTGCTGCGCGGCCGGCAAGCTCTACGACTTCTCCCACGCGCTGAAGAAGGCCTGCGACGTCGCCAGCGTCACGCCGGCGCTCGAGCATCCGGTCACGCTGCAGGTCGCGGCCTTCTCGGCGCTGTTTCCCTCGCGCGCCGCTCCGCCGCAGGCCAGCGTGCCGAGCGCGGCGACGTGGCACCTGGCGAACATCCGCGCCAACACGGTTCCGGCCGGCACCACCGGCGCCGGCGTCGTGGTCGGCCATACCGACACCGGGTGGACGGCGCATCCCGAGCTGAACTTCGCCGGCGGGGCGAGCCCCAACTACACCGCCGGATTCGAAGCATGCGTCTGGCCCGTGCCTGGGCCGAGCGCGCTGGAGCCGGTTCCGGGGATCGGCATTCCCGGGCTTACGAACCGTTTTCACGGCACGCGCACCGCCAGCATGATCGTCAGTGTCAACGAAGGCACAGTGGCGGGACTCGCGCCGGGCGCGACCATCTTCCCGGTCCGCTGTACGCCCGACGTCGTGCTGCTGCCGCCGGGCCTGGACGACGTCGTCCTCGCTGAGGCCATCCTTGTCGCGGTCGCCCGCGGCGCCCAGGTCATTTCCATCAGCCTCGGCGGCTATACGACCGAGATTCTGCGCTGGGCGATTCAGGTAGCGGTGTTTGCCAACGTCATCGTCGTCGCCGCGGCGGGGAACTACTGGCCGCTGGTGGTCTATCCGGCGGCCTATCCCGAGTGCATCGCGGTCGGCGGCTCGACCGCCGACGATCTGAGCTGGGCGTATTCCGCGCGCAACTTCCTGGGGCCGGATATCGACATCTCGGCGCCGTCGGAATTCGTCGTCAACGCGACCTGGGCCGGAACCACGTCGACGACGCAGGCGAACGACGGAACCTCGTTCGGCACCGCGCTGGTCGCCGGCGCGGCGGCGCTCTGGCTCCAGACTTTCGGGCGCACCACGCTGATCACGGCGCTCGGCGGACGCGCGCCGCTGCAGGAGCTCTTCCGCGCGCATCTGGTCGCGACGGCGCGCGTTCCTTCCGGATGGAACAGCGCCCTCGACGGACCGGGCATCCTCGATCTTTCGGGGCTGCTGAGCGCGGCCTCCTTGCCTAACCCGACGACCTTCCCGATTCCGGCCTGGCTGATAGCGTTCTTCAATAGCCTTGCCGCCGGGGCGAACCTCCTGATGAACGACTTGTTCGGCCAGAACCTCTCCGGCGGCGTGCCGCGCTGGGCGGATGCGCTCTTCGCCGATGCGGAGGGCGCGATGACGGAGTTCGGCGCCGAGGTGATGCAGCTGATCATGAGCAACCCGCTCGCCGCCGACATGATCCAGTCCCTCGACGGCGCGGCGCGTGCCGCGGACGAGGCGGCGGCGAATGCCGAAGAGGCAGCCGAGGAGATAGCCGATCAGGCGCGGCTGGCGGCCGAGCAGGCGGCTCAGACGGCCGGCGAGGTCGCCGATGCGGTCGTCGATGCCGTATCCGATGGCGCCTCCAATGCCGTGTCGACGGTCGCGGGCTGGTTCTCGTAAGAAAGCGCTGGCACAGACAACGCCTCTCTAGCCTGATCTGGGTCCGAGCAGGATGATCGCCGCACCGGCGAGGCAGATCGCGCCGCCGCTCAGGTCCCAGCGGTCGGGCTTCATGCCCTCGACCGCCCAGAGCCATGCCAGCGAGGCGGCGATGTAGACGCCGCCGTAAGCGGCGTAAGCGCGGCCGGCAGCAAGGCTGTCGACCAGGGTCAGCAGCCAGGCGAAGAGGAGGAGGAAGACGATTCCCGGCGCCAGCCACAGCACGCTCTTGTCGAGCCGCGCCCACGCCCAGACGGCGAAGCAGCCGCCGATCTCGGCGATGGCGGCGGCGATGTAGATGAGGATGGATCGCATGGGCGCCTCTTTCCTGACCGCCCCCACCCTAGTCTTCCCCCCTGCTCGGGAGAGGGGATCCCACATCATGAGGAGCGTGCCGCGCGATGGCGGTGAAGGAGGAATCCGCCAACGGTGGCTGCGGCGGCGCCTGCGATGGCGATCCACCACGTCGACAGAATCGCGCCGGCGCCGGCGAGGCCGACGCCGGCGGCGGCAAGCAGCGGCACCGCCAGAGGGATCGCGCAGCAGGCGGCGCCGAGTCCGAGCAGAAGCTTGAGCTTGGCCATGGGGTCTCCGTGAGGTGACTGGCCGGACGGTAGGACCTCAAGTAACTTGAGGTTCAAGCGCCGATTTATGGAGAGATCATGCCGGCTGCGGGATTGACGATCGGAACCCTGGCGGAGCGCGGCGGCTGCTCGGTCTCGACCATCCGCTATTACGAGGAGGTCGGGCTCCTGCCGCCGGCCGATCGCAGGGCGGGCGGGCATCGCGTGTATGGCGAAGCGGATCTTCGACGACTCAAGTTCGTCCGCCGCTGCCGCGATTTCGATTTCTCGATCGACGAGATCAAGGCCCTGGTCGCGGTGATGGAGAGCGGCGACCGCTCCTGCACGGAGGCGCGCGATCTGGCGACCGCGCGGCTCGCGGTCGTGCGCGCCAGGCTGTTCGAGCTGCGCGCGCTCGAGCGCGACCTGAAGCAGTTCGTCGAGAGCTGCGAGACCGCCTGTCTCGGCGGGCCGGGGCCGAGCTGTGCGCCGCTCGGCGATCTCGCTCGCGCCGGCGACTAGCCGATCAGCCGCAGGCGGCGGCCTGCAGGGTCTCGCGGTTGGAGGCGACGACGGTGTTGATGTGCTCGATCAGGCGATCGAAGGCGACCGGCTTGGCGAAATAGGCGTCCTCTTCCCTGAGGCCGAGCTCGGCCAGCTTCGAGCGCAGCACGCCGGAGGTGAAGGCGACCGGGGTGCCGGGCCGGTTGCTGCGGATCCAGTTGCCGAGAGCGATGCCGTTCATCACGCCCGGCATCATGATGTCGGTCAGGACGAAGTCGATCTGGTCGGTGCTCTTCAGGATGGTGACGGCCTCGCCGGCATGCGCGGCGGCGACGACCTCGAAGCCGGCATCGCGCAGCAGGTCGGAGGCGAACAGGCGGATCAGGGTCTCGTCCTCGACCAACAGCACCCAGATCGGCCTGCGAGTCGGTTGCGGTTCGGTTTCGTGATGACGCTCGATGCTCACGGTATTCCCCCGAAAGGTTTGGCCTCAGGGTCGTCAATCCCGGCCCGGGGGTCGAGTAATGTTCTGTAAAATGTTTGAAATTCCGGTTCGAAAGTTGAACGCTGGCGGAGACGTCGCTTCGGGGCGCTAGCGGGTTGACAGGCGTCGGGGATGAACGCAAGGAACGGCACAGAGTCAGAGCCATCGCCCGGGAGGGGGCCCTTGGGCAATCCAGCTTACGAAAAGCTTCTCGAGAAGCCCGCCCAGCAGCTGGCGGCCATCGTCGAGTCGTCCGACGACGCGATCCTCACCAAGGATCTGCGCGGCGTCATCCTGAGCTGGAATCGCGGTGCCGAACGTCTGTTCGGCTACAAGGCGGAGGAGGTGATCGGAAAGCCGGTCACCGTGCTGATCCCGCCCGACCGCGAGGCCGAGGAGCCCCGCATCCTCAGGCTGATCGGCAGCGGCGAGAAGGTGGATCATCTCGAGACCGTGCGCTGCCGCAAGGACGGCACGCTGGTCGATATTTCGCTCTCGGTGACGCCCATTCGCGACGAGCGCGGCCGCGTCGTCGGAGCGACCAAGGTCGCCCGCGACATCACCGAGCGCCGGCACAACCGCCAGCAGCGGGATCTCCTCGTTCAGACCGACCAGAGGCTGGCGGCGATCGTCGAATCCTCGGAGGACGCGATCCTCAGCAAGGACCTGAACGGCATAATCCGAAGCTGGAACAGCGGCGCCGAGCGCCTGTTCGGCTACAAGGCCGACGAGGTCGTCGGCCAGCCGGTCTACATACTGATTCCCGAGGACCGCCACGACGAGGAGCCCGGCATCCTGGCGCGCCTCGCCAGGGGCGAGCGTATCGAGCACTACGAGACCGTGCGGCGGCGCAAGGACGGCACGCTGATCGACATCTCGCTCTCGGTCTCGCCGGTCCGCGATGCCAGCGGCCGCGTCATCGGCGCCGCCAAGATCGCGCGCGACATCACCGAGCGCCGACGCGTCCAGCAGCAGCAGAACCTGCTGCTGCGCGAGATGAACCACCGCATCAAGAACCTGTTCGCGCTGGCGAGCGGGCTCGTCACCCTGAGCGCGCGCTCGGCGGCGACGCCGCAGGAGCTCGCGTCGTCGGTCAGGAAGCGCCTCGGCGCGCTCGCCCGCGCACATGAGCTGACGCTCACCGATCTCTCCGAACCCGATGCCAGGCTCGACCGCGCGACGACGCTTTCGGACCTGATCCCGACCATCGTCTCGCCCTTCCTCGACGGCGAGACGAGCCATCGCGAGCGCATGACGCTGAGCGGACCGCCGGTCGGGATCGGCTCGAACGCCGTCACCCATGTTGCGCTCCTCATCAGCGAGCTTGCGACCAACGCCGCCAAGTACGGCGCGCTTTCCGTGCCGAACGGCCGGCTCGCCATCACCTGGTCGGTCGCGGTCGACCGGCTGCGCATGAAGTGGGAGGAGCGCGGCGGGCCGCCCGTCAGGGAGACCGACGCCGAAGGTTTCGGCAGCGTGCTCGCGCGCGTCACCGTCACCGAACAGCTCGGCGGCGAGATGAAGCGCGTCTGGAATCCGGAAGGCCTGATCGTCGAGATCCTGATCCAGCTCGACCGGCTGAGGAGCTAGTTCGACCCTACGGAATCTTGCAGCGCTCGGACGTTACCTGGACGAAGCCGCGCGCGGAGGCCATCACCGAGAAGCGGTGCTCGCTGTGGCCGAGGCTGAGCGTGTGATGGAGAGGAAGCTTGCCGGCGGTCTCCACGCTCTTGCCGCCGATCTGGGTGAAGCGGATGGTGACCGGCTCGTTCGGCTCGAACCACGCTTCGGGGCGTCCGTCGGCGTTCTTCGCGGTGGCACCCTGGCCGGAGACGGTGACGATGCCGTTCGAGAACCCGACCGAGGTGTTGGGGCCGTCCGATGTCAGCGCCGTCTTCACCAGGAAGCGCTTGGTCTCCGGTGCCTCGCAATCGCGCGGCTTGTCGATCGCCGCGATCGCCTCGGCCAGGCGCTTGGGGTCGGCGCCCTCGGTCAACTTCCTCTCGATCACCGGCATCAGATCCTTCGCGGCCGCCGAGATCCGGGGCGTGGCGCCGATGATGCCTTCGAGCTCTCTTAGGCGAGCCTGCGCCGCCTGCAGCTGCCCGCGCAGCGCCTGGTTGGATTCGGCGAGCTGTTGGTTGGCTTCCGCGAGCTTGACGGTCTCGTCGGCGAGCTGGCCCTGGCGGCCGCGCTCGTCCTCGGTGCCGAGCTGGAACGCGAACAGACCGAGCCCGCCCATCACCGCCAGCACCAGCACCAGGCGGAACAGACGAGCGAACATAGACCGTCGGGGACGATCCGGCTCCAAGCGTCCCAGCGCCATGGTCCTGGCCGTACCTCTAACCTGCTCGGTTACATAGAGAAGTATAGGGGGGCGCCCCCCGAGGCGAGGAAAAATCTGGAGACAAAGGGTCTCCGAGGCCCCCTCCCTAGCCCTCTCCTGCCGAAGGCGGGGGAGGGCTAGGGAGGGGGCCTCGGAGGCCTTATGGTGCGCGCCCCATGACCTCCGCCGACCCGTCCCGCGTCTCCGGCGACCGGCCGACCGCCGGCATTGCCACCATGTGCGGCGCGGTCGCGCTGTTCGCGATCCAGGACACGATCTCGAAGTTCCTGGCCGCCGGATACCCGGCGGTCGAGGTCGCGTGGTTCCGCTACGTCTCGGGCTTCATGGTGGTGCTGGCGCTGCTGCCCTGGCTCGGCGGCAAGGCCGCCTTCGTCAGCCGCCGGCCGGCGCATCAGCTCCTGCGCGGCGTGATGCTCTATTCGTCGACCGTGCTGTTCGTGCTCGCGATCTATTACATCCCCCTGCCGACGGCGACGGCGATCGGCTTCGTCTCGCCGCTGTTCCTGACCGCGCTTTCGATCCCCTTTCTCGGCGAGAGGGTGGGGCCGCGCCGCTGGGCGGCGATCTTCGTCGGGTTCATCGGCGTGCTGATCGTCGTCAGGCCCGGCTTCGGCGATTTCCAATGGCCGCTGCTGATTCCGATCCTGATGGCAGCGATGTACGCGATCTATCAGGTGGTGACGCGGCTGATCCGCGATGCGGACCGCCCGATCACCTCGCTGCTCTATCCGACGGTGGTCGGCTGCGTGATCGGCTTCCTGCCGGTGCCCTTCGTCTGGGTGACGCCGAGCTTCTTCGATGCCTGCCTGCTGACCTTGCTGGGATTCTGCGGCACCGCCAGCCATTTCTGCCTGGTGCGCGCCTTCGCCCTCGCACCGGCGACGACGCTCGCTCCCTTCGCCTATACCCAGCTCCTCTGGGTCACGATCCTGAGCTACGTCTTCTTCGGCGAGATTCCCGATCCGCCGACCGCGATCGGCGCCACGGTGATCGTCGCCAGCGGCCTCTATGTGTTCTACCGGGAGCGCAAGCTGAAGGGTTTGTGAATTCCAGCGCGGGCGCTATCCTCAACGATCGGACAGGTTAACTGGCTGATCGTCCAATTTGGGAGGCATCCGCAAATGATCCGTAAACTCGTCCTGGCGAGCCTGATGGCCGCCGGCCTCGCGCTGCCGGCCGCGGCGCAGAACTTCAAGCCCGCCGTCATCTTCGACATGGGCGGCAAGTTCGACAAGTCCTTCAACGAAGCCGCCTATAACGGCGCCGAGCGCTTCAAGAAGGAGACCGGCATCTCCTACCTCGAATTCGAGGTCACCAACGAAGCCCAGCGCACCCAGGCGATGCAGCGCATGGCGCGCACGGGCGGCGGCGGCATGGGCGCCTCGATCGTCGTCTGCATCGGCTTCGCCTTCGGCACCACGCTCGAGGCCGTGTCCAAGGAATTCCCGAACACCAAGTTCGTCATCATCGATTCCGTCGTGAACCAGCCGAACGTGCAGTCGGTCGTCTTCCGCGAGCACGAGGGCTCGTTCCTCGTCGGCATGGCGGCGGCGATGGCCTCCAAGACCAGCAAGGTCGGCTTCGTCGGCGGCATGGACATCCCGCTGATCCGCAAGTTCCACAAGGGCTACGAGGAAGGCGCCATGCACGTGAACAAGAACGTGCGGGTCCTCATGAACATGACCGGCACCACGCCGGCCGCGTGGAACGACCCGACCAAGGGCGGCGAGCTGGCGCGCAGCCAGTTCTCCAGCGGCGCCGACGTGATCTACGCCGCGGCGGGCGCCACCGGCCTCGGCGTGCTCCAGGCGGCGAAGGATGCCGGCAAGCTCTCGATCGGCGTCGACTCCAACCAGAACCACCTGCATCCGGGCTCGGTGCTGACCTCGATGGTCAAGCGCGTCGACGTCGCGGTCTACAACGCCTTCAAGTCGGCGCAGACCAACACGTGGAAGCCGGGCGTGCAGTCGCTCGGCCTCAAGGAGGACGGCGTCGGCTACGCGCTCGACTCGAACAACGAGAAGCTCATCACCGCCGACATGAAGGCCAAGCTGGACGCCGCCAAGGCCGACATCATCGCCGGCAAGATCAAGGTGACCGACGTCACCGCGAAGTGACGGCAGCACCTGCTCTCGACAGCGCCATCGCTCCCCCGCAAGGGGGGCGATGGGCGATCGAGGCCGTCGATATCGACAAATGGTTCGGCCCGGTTCATGCGAACCGGGACGTGACGCTCCGCGTCGCCAAGGGCTCGATCCACGGCATCGTCGGCGAGAACGGCGCCGGCAAATCGACCCTGATGAACATCCTCTACGGCTATCACCCGGCCGATCGCGGCGAGATCCGCATCGACGGCAAGACCGCCGATATCCGGCGCCCGTCCGACGCGCTCGCGCTCGGCGTCGGCATGGTCCACCAGCACTTCATGCTGGTCGAGAATTTCTCCGTGCTCGAGAACGTGCTGCTCGGCGCCGAAGGCGGCGCGCTGCTCGCCGAAGGCCGCGGCAAGGCGCGGGCCGAGCTCGAGCGGCTCGGACGCGATTACGGGCTCGAGGTCGATCCCGACGCGGTCGTCGAGGATCTCCCCGTCGGCATCCAGCAGCGGGTGGAGATCCTGAAGGCGCTCTATCGCGGCGCCGAGACGCTCATCCTGGATGAGCCGACCGGCGTGCTGACGCCGCAGGAAGCCGACAAGCTCTTTCATTTCCTCCGCGTGCTGCGCGACCAGGGCAAGACCGTCATCCTGATCACGCACAAGCTCCGCGAGATCATGGACGTGACCGACCGCGTCACCGTCATGCGCCGCGGCGCCGTCGTCGCCGACCTGCTGACGCAGAACACCTCCAAGGAAGAGCTCGCCGAGCTCATGGTCGGCCGCAAGGTCAGGCTCGGCGGCGACAAGGCGCCGGCGAATCCCGGTGCCGTCGTGCTCGAAGTGCAGGATCTGCACGTCAATGACGAGCAGGGGAAGCCGCGCGTCCGCGGCGTTTCCTTCAACGTCCGCGGTGGCGAGATCGTCGGCATCGCCGGTGTTTCCGGCAACGGCCAGACCGAGCTGCTCGAAGCGCTCGGCGGCATCCGGCCGGCCGCTTCGGGACGGATCGCGCTCAAGGGCAGCGAGGTCTCGACGCGCCGGCCCGGCCTGACCGCGCGCATCCTGCGCCGCCTCGGCCTCGGTCATGTGCCGGAGGACCGCCACCGCATGGGCCTGGTCGCCGGCTTCGCGGCCTACGAGAACGCGATCCTCGGCCATCAGGACGAGAAGCAGTATCACCGCGGCTGGCTGCTGGACCGCGCGCGCATGGTCGACTATTGCGGCGAGTGGATGGACGCCTATGACGTGCGTCCCGGCAATCCGCTGCTCGAAGCGCTCTCCTTCTCCGGCGGCAACCAGCAGAAGCTCGTGGTCGCGCGCGAGATGGAGCACACGCCGGATCTGCTTCTCGTCGGCCAGCCGACGCGCGGCGTCGATATCGGCGCCATCGAGTTCATCCACAAGCGCCTGATCGCCATGCGCGACGCCGGCAAGGCCGTGCTGGTCGTCTCGGTCGAGCTCGACGAGATCATGACGCTCTCCGACCGCATCCTCGTCATGTTCGACGGCCGCATCGTCGGCGAGGTCTCGCCGGAGACCGCCACCGAACGCCAGCTCGGCCTGATGATGGCCGGGATCGCGGAGGCGGCGTGAGCATGATTCCGACCCCTCACCCCAACCCCTCTCCCGGTGGGAGAGGGGTTCTTTCGTGCTCCCTCTCCCACCGGGAGAGGGCTGGGGTGAGGGGTCTTGTCGTTCGGGGCGCCGCATGACCTCGGGTGGAGTAGGCAAAGCCCCCGCCTGGGTCGATCTCGCGCTCGTGCCGCTGGTCAATCTTGTGGCGGCGCTGATCGTCTCCGGCATCGTTGTCGCTGCCGTCGGCCAGAGCCCGCTGCAGGCGCTCGAGGTCCTGGTCACCGGCTCCTTCGGCTATGGCGAGGCGATCGGCTACACCCTCTACTACACGACCAACTTCATCTTCACGGGCCTCGCCGTCGCGGTCGCCTTCCATGCCGGGCTCTTCAACATCGGGGGCGAGGGCCAGGCCTACATCGGCGGTCTCGGCGTCGGCATCGCCTGCCTCGCGCTCGGCGGTATCCTGCCGTTTCCGCTGATCTTCCTCGTCGCCATCGCGATGGGCGCCGCCTTCGGCGCCGGCTGGGCCTATATCCCCGGCTGGCTGCAGGCCAAGCGCGGCAGCCACGTGGTCATCACCACGATCATGTTCAACTTCATCGCCGCGGCGCTGATGACCTACATCATGGTCTATGTGCTGATCGTGCCCGGTCAGCAGTCGCCGGAATCGCGCGGCTTCGATCCCTCGACCTTCCTGCCGACGGCGAAGCAGATGCTGGGCTGGATCGGCATCGAGATCGCGGCATCGCCGCTCAACCTCTCCTTTCTCGTCGCGCTCGTCGCCGCCGCCGCGGTCTGGGTCTTCATCTGGTACACGCATCTCGGATACGAGCTGCGCGTCGTCGGCAAGAGCGAGCGCGCCGCGGTCTATTCCGGCATCTCGCCCGACCGCCACATCATCCTCGCCATGGCGATCTCGGGCGGTCTCGCCGGCCTCGTCGGCTTGAACGAGATCATGGGCGTGCAGCATCGCCTGCTGCTCAACTTCACCGGCGGCGTCGGCTTCGTCGGCATCGCCGTGGCGCTGATGGGCCGCTCGCATCCCTTCGGCATCTGCCTCGCGGCGCTGCTGTTCGGCGCACTCTACCAGGGCGGCTCCGAGCTCGCCTTCTCCATGCCGCAGCTCTCGAAGGAGATGGTCGTCGTCATCCAGGGCCTGGTGATCCTCTTCTGCGGCGCGCTCGAGCACATGTTCCGCCCGCGATTGGAACGCCTGTTCGCGAAGCCGCTGCCGGCGAAGGCGTGATGGAAGACACGCTTCTCCTCGTCTCGACCATGGCGTCCGCCACCTTGCGCGTGGCGACGCCCTTGGTCTTGGCCGCACTCGCCGGGCTCTTCGCCGAGCGCTCGGGCATCGTCGATATCGGGCTCGAAGGAAAGATGCTGGGCGCCGCCTTCGCCGCCGCCGCCACCGCCGCAGTCACCGGCTCGGCGTGGCTCGGCCTCTGCGCCGCGCTCGCCGCCTCGACCTTGCTGTCGCTGATCCACGGCTTCGCCTCGATCACGCATCACGGCAACCAGGTCGTCTCCGGCATGGCGCTCAACATCATGGTCGCCGGCCTCTGCCCGGTGCTGGCCAATGCCTGGTTCCGGCAATCGGGACAGACGCCGATGCTGGGACAGCAGGCGCGCTTCGGGCCGATCGCGCTGCCCTTCGCCGAAAGCCTCGCCAAGGTGCCGGTGATCGGCCCGCTCTATTCGGGCGTGATCTCCGGCCACAACATCCTCGTCTATCTCGCGGCGCTGGCAGTGCCGGTCGTCGCCTTCGTCGTCTATCGCACGTCGTTCGGGCTCAGGCTGCGCGCCGTCGGCGAGAATCCGGAAGCAGTCGACACCGCCGGCGTCTCGGTCTCGCGGCTTCGTTACCAGGCGCTCATCCTCGCCGGTCTATTGTGCGGCGTCGCCGGCGCCTATCTCTCGACCGCTCACAATGCCGGCTTCATTCGCGACATGACCGCCGGCAAGGGCTATCTCGCGCTGGCAGCGCTGATCTTCGGCAAATGGAAACCGGTACCTACCTTGCTCGCCTGCCTGCTTTTCGCATTTGCCGACGCCGTGCAGATCCGCCTCCAGGGCGTGCCCGTTCCGGGCATCGGCATCATCCCGGTCCAGCTCATCCAGGCGCTGCCATACGTGCTCACGGTGCTGCTGCTGGCGGGCTTCGTCGGCAAGTCGGTCGCGCCCAAGGCGAGCGGCATCCCTTACCTGAAGGAAAGATGAGCCAGGATCTTTACCGGGCGGCGCTCGCCATTCGCGAGCGCGCCTATGCGCCTTACTCGAACTACAAGGTCGGGGCTGCGATTCGCGGCGCCGGCGGCGGCATCTTCGTCGGCGCCAATGTCGAGAACGCGGCTTACCCGCAAGGCAACTGCGCCGAGACTTCCGCTATCGCGGCGATGATCGCCGCCGGGGAGACGCGCATCGCCGAGGTCGCGGTGATCGGTACCGGCAAGACGCTGTGCACGCCTTGCGGCGGCTGCCGCCAGCGTCTTCGCGAATTCGCCGCCGAGAGCGCGAAGATCCATCTCTGCGGCGACAGAGGCATCAGGAAGACGGTGACGCTGAAGGATTTGCTGCCGCTCTCCTTCGGGCCCGAGCATCTCGGCGAGACGGCGCCGGCCGAAGCCGATGCAGCGAAGGTGATCCGCGCCCGCGCGCCGAAGCTGAAGCCCAAGGCCGTGCTGATCCTCGGCAGCGGCCTCGGCCCTGTCGCCGACGCAATCGAGGGTGCGGTCGCGATTCCGTACAAGGATCTGCCAGGTTTTCCCACGCCATCGATCGAGGGCCATGCCGGCCGCCTCTTGCTCGGAAGGCTCGGCGGCGTCGCCGTCGCGGCGATGCAGGGCCGCGTCCATCTCTACGAAGGCGCCTCGGCGGATGCGATGACCGGGCCTTTGCGTCTCTTCCGGCGCCTGGGCGCGAAGACGCTGATCGCCACCAATGCCGCCGGCGGGCTCAACCCCGACTGGCCGCCGAGCACGCTGATGGCGATCGCCGACCAGATCAACCTGACCGGCCGCAACCCGCTGACCGGTCCCAATGACGAGGCCGTCGGCCCGCGCTTCCCCGACATGACCGAGGCCTATGACCGCAAGCTCCTCAAGGCCTGGAAGGCGGCGGCGAAGAAATCGCGCGTCCCGGTCGAGGAAGGCGTCTATCTCTGCGTGCCAGGTCCGTCCTACGAGACGCCGGCCGAGATCCGCGCCTTCCGTGCGCTCGGTGCGGATGCCGTCGGCATGTCGACGGTGCTGGAGGTGATCGCCGCGCGCCATGCTGGCTATCGCTGCGCCGGCCTCTCGATCATCACCAACCTCGCCGCCGGGCTTTCCGACGCGCCGCTCAATCATGAGGACGTCGTCGCCGCCGGGCGCGGCGGGGCGAAGCGCCTCGTGCGCCTGCTCTCGGCCTTCCTCGAAGAGACTGGCGGCTGATGGCGAAGCCGTTTCCCCAGGATATCGTCCGCAAGAAGCGCGACGGCCACGCGCTCACCGACGACGACATCCGCTTCATGATCGAGGGCCTGACCGAGGGCACGATCTCCGACGGCCAGGTCGCCGCCTTCGCCATGGCGGTCTATTTCGTCGGCATGAAGCGGGTCGAGATCGCCTCGCTGACCAAGGCGATGGCGGATTCCGGCCGCCGCCTCTCGTGGAAGCTGCATGGTCCGGTCGTCGACAAGCATTCGACCGGCGGCGTCGGCGACAAGGTGAGCCTGATGCTGGCGCCGATCGTCGCGGCCTGCGGCGTCTATGTGCCGATGCTCTCGGGCCGCGCCCTCGGCCATACCGGCGGCACGCTGGACAAGATGGATTCGATTCCGGGCTATGCGAGCCAGCCGGACTTGGCCCTGTTCCGTAAGACGGTGACGAGCGTCGGCTGCGCCATCATCGGCCAGACCAGCGACATCGCGCCGGCCGATCGCCGCTTCTACGCGCTCCGCGACGTGACCGCGACGGTGGAATCCCTGCCGCTGATCACCGCCTCGATCCTGTCGAAGAAGCTCGCCGCCGGCCTCGATGCGCTGGTCATGGACGTGAAGGTGGGATCGGGTGCTTTCCTGCCCTCGACCGCGGAGGCCAAGGCGCTCGCCGATTCCATCGTCACCGTCGCCAAGGCGTCCGGCCTCAAGTCGCGCGCCTTGATGACCGACATGAACGAGGTGCTGGGCGATACCGCCGGCAACGCGCTCGAGGTGCTGGAGGCGATCCACTATCTCACCGGCAAGCGCCGCGAGCCGCGCCTCGACGAGGTGACGCAGACTCTTGCCATCGAGATGCTGAAGCTGGGCGGAATCTCCAATCCCGCCGCGAAGGTGAAGCGCGCGCTCGATTCCGGCGCCGCGGCAGAGCGCTTCGGCCGGATGGTGAAATCGCTCGGCGGCCCCGGCGATCTCGTCGAGCGGCCGGCCAAGCATCTGCCGAAGGCGCCAGTGGTGCGCCCGGCGAAGCTCGGCAAAGGGGTCGTCACCTACATGGACGTCGCCGATGTCGGCCGCGTCGTGCTCGCCCTCGGCGGCGGCAGGCGCCTGCCGAGTGATCGCATCGACCATGCCGTCGGCCTTTCGGATGTCGCCGGCCTCGGCGACGTCATCGGGCCCAAGCGCCCCTTCTGCCTGATTCACGCGCGCAGCGAACATGACGCCGCGCAAGCCGAGGCCGCGCTCAAGGCAGCCGTGCTTGTCGGCGAGACCACGCCTAGGCAACGCGCGCTGATCGTCGGGAGGCGCTGAGGCCGGCTGATCGGCCCCCATCGAGTGGTCCAGATGGAATGTTAGTTCAGAGTTGGCCGTTGCGCTAGTTGGAGCGTGGCCGGCGAAGCCGATCGGCGTAGCGCAGCCGGCC